>ODAK010003272.1_pt1 | contig 16855 bp, 11 predicted proteins | sample 1539591 | NCBI WGS metagenome assembly ODAK01 (sample SAMEA3539303, study PRJEB22396) | soil metagenome | biome: tundra; feature: field; material: soil | place: USA | collected 2010-05 | depth 0.15 m
TCTTCGGCTCCCAACGCTGTCCCCCCGCTCTTCTTGTCCGCTCGTATATGTGACGTTTCCGCCCGAAAGATCGAACCCCGACCAGCCGGCACGAAGACATTGCGGAATGCGACACCTGCGTTTTCGGGAGGCCGGAATGTCGGACCCGGGTCACCGGGTACTTGGTGATCGGATTCGTGCAGAGCGCGGATCACGTCACCCAATTCGTCGATCACTCCCAGGATCCTGTCGAGCACGTCTGCCTCATGGCTCTGGCAGAAACATGTGTCCGCCAAGACCTGGGCCGCCTCGATGGCGGAGATCGACGCGTTCTTGAGCTTCATATTGACCGCGATGGTGCGATCGACATGAGCTCGGTGTTCCGTGACCGTCTCGTCACCTTCGCAACGCTTCGCGTCGTCGACGCGAGCCAAGAGGCCGAGCGCGAGCGTGAGACGCCTGTCTCCGACCAAACGCCGAGTCGGCAACCCACCCCGCCTCGACGCCACCCTGAGCGATGGCGAAATGATCCTCACCGCCTCCTGGCGAGGATTGACCGCGCGCAGCCGGTTCCCGTCGGGCATCGAGCCTCTAGGCACCGGGAACCTCGGGTTCCGGACCCATGGCGTGGCGCAGGGCGTCGAGCACAGCCAAGTCGATATCGAAACGCCGGGCCAGATCCGGTGGTCCTGTTGTCAAGGCCCTGAGGTCCGCCGATCGTCGCACGTCGCCGAGCTGGTCTTGCTCCGATGCCTCCCACCCTGACCCGGGCGGACCGCGGTCCACGGCCAAGGCGCACCGCAAGGCCTCGACCATGGCGGAGTCGATGTCGGTGCGTCCGGTCAACTCACTCGTTTGGTCCCATTGGACGAACGATGGACCGTAGGAACCATCAATGCTGTAACCGGTGAGGTCGGCGCCATTGGACTCGGGGGCCCTGTTGCAATCATCACTAGGCGACGACAGTCGGTCCATAAAATCGCCCTTTCCCCTCGGCGGCCATACAGGGCCTGCCGTCAGGGTCTCGGACGACTTGATCGATTGCCGGCCAACGAACCGGCTGACGCGCAGCATACGCCAACCACGTACCGCATTCCATGGTGCCAAGCCCAAGGCTGGCGGAACTCCGGGGATCTTCCTGCCCGTCACGAGCGGCGGCCGAGCCAACACGCAACGATGTCAGAACGGGGCTAGGACCTCCTGACGACCGCTTCCCTCCGGGCCACCGAGGCCAGTTTGGTCCGCTGATGAGCCAGCTGGCGATGCAGGGACGTGACCCTGGCCGCCGCGATGAGACGGAGCTCGAGGTCGTCGGGATCGAGCGGCTTGACGAGATAGTCGTCGGCGCCGGCGCTCATTCCTTCGAACATCTGGTCGTGAGAGCTCTGGCCGGTCACCATGATGACGTAGGTGTACCGGGCGGGGTGAGCCCGAATCTTGCGACAGAGCTCGAGGCCAGTCAGGCCGGGCATGAGCCAGTCCGTGATGACGACGTCGGGACGCCGGGTTTGAAATGTCTCCCAAGCTTCGTCGCCGTCGGTGGCGGAGAGACAGAGGTGGCCCAGATTCCGCAGCGCCGTCTCGACGAGGAGCAGCGAGGTGGGTTCGTCGTCGGCGGCCAGGATCAACACGGTGCCGGTGCTGCCGATGCCAGGGCGGCTCGAACCCGATCGAGCTCGTCTTCGAGGGCGTCGAGCAACGCGTCGCCCCCCAACAGGTCACCGACCGCACCATCGGCGGCCAGGGTCGCACACAGGCGTGCGAGCGCGGTTGCACCGAGGTTGGCGCTGGCGCCGCTCAGCGTGTGCGCCGATCGAACGACCGCGGCGGCGTCGCCGCGGGCGATTGCCTGACGTAACGCGTCAACTCGCGTCTCGGCATCGGCGAGGAAGAGCGAGGCCAACTGTCCCATGAGGTCCTCTCCGGCTGACTCGCCCAGACGCCTGAGGCGGGCGACCACTTCGGCGTCCAACACGGGCCGGTCAGGGTCATCCAAGTGGTCCAGCCCGACGTGGACGGCTGGGGCGGGTTCGGACCGGTCGTTGGTGATGGCGGGGTCCGATCCTTCCGAAGCCCACCGCTGCAACACCTCGGCCAGGGCGTTCAGATTGAGGGGCTTGGCCAGGTAATCGTCCATGCCCGCCGCCAGGCAGCGCTGCTGGTCGGACTTCATCGCCGATCCCGTGACGGCGATGATGGGAGTGCGGCGAGACCCTTCGTGCGATCGGATCTCGGTGGTGGCGAGGTAGCCGTCGAGTATCGGCATCTGGCCGTCCATGAGAATGGCGTTGTAGGAGGTCTCCGCGGCCGCCTTCACCGCTTGGGCTCCGTCGGCGACGACATCGACACCAAAGCCCAAATTCTCGAGCATGGCCGAGGCCACCCGCTGGTTGACCGGGTTGTCCTCGGCCAGGAGGATCTGGCCCGAGGTTCCTTGGCTTGGCGCCGGAACGGCGGGTGCTCCGTCGCCTGACTCCGTCGCAGCGGCCACCGGGGCAAGCGTGGCGGTGTCGTTGGACACCGACGTCCCCGGTGATCCTTCATCGCTCGACAGGGACTTGGCTCTGTCGAGGGGGACACTGAACCAGAACGTACTGGCACGTCCCAGATCGTTCTGGACACCGATCTGTCCGCCCATCAACTCGACCAACTGTTGAGACATGGCAAGGCCAAGACCGGCCGCACCATAGGAACGGACGGTGTCGGGGTCGGCTGGGGAGAACGATTCGAAGAGCGCCGGTTGATGCGTCCGGGTGATGCCGAACCCGACACCGACCACCTCGAAACGGACCATCACGTTCTCTTCCTTGTTGTCCTCCACGATCAACTCCACGAGTACTTCGCCCGAGGGAGTGAAGTTCAACGCGTTGCCGACGAGGTTCGTGACGACCCGGCGGAGCCGGCCGGGGTCGCCGCGGAAGGTCACCGGCAGATCGTCGGGGTAGCGACAGCTCAGTTCGAGGCCTCGCCGGTGAGCCGGTGCGCTGAGCGAGTCGGCGACGTCTTGGACCAGGCTGCGAAGATCGAATTCGATGGACTCCAGGTCGTGGCGGCCGGCCTCGATCTCGGCGAATTCCAAGAGGTCATCGAGCATGCTTCTGAGACCCTCACCGGACACGAGCACCGTCTCGGCCAGCATCTTGTGATCGACACTCGGTTCCGTTTCGTTCAACTGCGACGTCAAGACCGCGACACCGGTCATCGATGTCCGGGTCTCCGTGATCATTGGTTTCCTGCGGAAACGCCGGCGCCGGCTTGGAGTGAACGGATCTCTGCGTCGAGCTCGCTCACCAACGACCGCAGGAGCTCTCGCTGACCCGCTTCCACCGCCAGTACGTGGTGGGCAACCTCGTCGAGACGCGTGGCGCCGAAGCTGGTTGCAGTTCCCTTGATCTGATGCGCCACATATTGCGCGGCGGCGACGTCTCCGTCCGCGGCGGCAATGCCGAGCTCGACGGCCTGGAGCGAGAGGTGGGCCAGAAAGGCCTCGAGCAACTCCCCGTAGACCTCGGAGCCGACATCGCTCTCGAGGCTCCCAAGAGCCTCGTCCGATGACGGCTTGCTCTCATTCTCCACATCCATATATCGGTCCTCCATGACGCCAACTAAAACGTTCCGTCGACATTCACACACTGGCTCGAACCCAGGAGCCGGATCATCGCTGGTCGATCCGTACGGACCGGTCCACGAGCGCCAGGAGGGCGTCCTTGCTCACCGGTTTCGAGAGATAGCTATCCATCCCTTCCGCCAGACAGCGCTCCTGGTCTTCCCGACGCGCTTCGGCGGTCATGGCGATGATGGGAGTGCGCCCACGGGCGCCACCCTGACTCCGGATCTCGGCGGTGGCCTCATATCCACTGAGTTCCGGCATCTGACAGTCCATCAAGATGGCGTCGTAGCGTTGGGCGGCAACAGCGCGCACCGCCTCCGCCCCGTTGAGCACCGTATCCACGCTGTAGCCGGCGGTCGTCAAGATCGCCACGGCGACCTTCTGGTTGATCAGGTTGTCCTCGGCAAGAAGGAGGTGGCCGAGCTTGCGCTCTCCGATCGGCGGCGGGCGTGACGTCGAGACTTCGGTGGCAGTGGTGTTCGCCGGCTCCAATCCCAGCACCACCCGAAGACAGGACCGAAGATCCTCCCGGCGGATGGGTTTCGACAGCGATGTGCACCTGACGAGCCCTGCGTCGTCACCGATGTCGCGGTCCTTGCCCAATTCGGTCATGAGCACTACGCCCACGGCCAGACTCGGGGCGGCGACGATGGCGTTCTTCAACGCCAGGCCGTTCATTCCGGGCATGAATCGGTCGATCAGAACCACCGCGAAGGGTCTTCCCTCCGTCGCCGCCGCTCGCAACGTCGTCAGGGCCGTTCCGCCGTCCGCGGCGGTGCTGACCTTCATACCCCAGTCGGTGAGGTAGACCGAGAGCACACTGCGCTGCGTGGCATTGTCGTCGACGATGAGAGTCGCGACCCCGGCAAGACTGGCGTCAGCCGGTTGGAGAGTAGGCAAGGCCTGCCCGCCATCGGTATGGACGCAAATCGTGAACCAGAAGGTGCTTCCATGCCCGAGCCGGCTCTCGACGCCACAGTCACCACCCATGAGCGTCACCAGCTGTCCGCTGATCGCGAGACCCAGGCCGGTACCTCCGTACTTGCGAGAAGTAGACGAGTCGGCCTGAACGAAGGGCTGGAAGATCGTTTCGAGTTTGTCCGGTGCGATACCGACGCCGCTGTCGGAGACCTCGAATCGGACGATGGAATCGACACCCTGCACGCCGGCCCCGCCCGCCCGCTCGGCCTCGGTGACCCGGACCACGATCTCTCCCTTTTGGGTGAACTTGACGGCATTGGCGATGAGATTCGTCAGGACCTGCCGAACCCGACCCGGGTCCCCGGTGGTCACAGCCGGGACAGAGCTCTCGATGACTGCGATCAACTCCAGACCCTTGGACTGTGCCCGACCGGCCAGCAGGGCCACGACGTCATCGACGATGGACCGGAGGTCGAACTCGATGCTCTCGATCTCGAGCTTCCCTGCCTCGACCTTCGAGAAGTCGAGAATGTCGTTGATAATGGCCAGCAGCGCTTCCCCGGAGTTACGAACCGTTTGGGCGTAGTCACGCTGACGAGCATCGAGCTCGGTCTCGAGGAGCAGATCGGTCATTCCGATGACGCCGTTCATCGGGGTCCGAATTTCGTGGCTCATGTTGGCGAGGAAGTCCGACTTGAGTCGTGACGCCTCAGTGGCTTTGTCGCGGACGTCGGACATGGTGGCCTCCGCCTCCACCTCGGCTGTGACGTCGGCCAGGGTGCCGACCCAGCCTGCTGTACCACCCTTGATGTCCGGGATGGCCTTCGAAGTGACCAGCACGATTCGCCGAGCAAGTCCGGGGAGGTGGATCTCGAATCGGCGGGAGAGCTCACCTTGGTCTTCGCGCTCTTCGGTGAGATCTGGGACAAGATCGGAGTGGTGCTCCGAGCCGATGATGCTGTCCCAGCGCTTGCCGGCCACGTCTACCGCCGAGATGCCCGTTATCTCGGTCCAGCGCGGATTGGTGTACACGTACCTGTTCTCATTGTCGGTCTGGAAGATGCCGATGGGCGCAGCGTCGGCGAGAAGCCTCAGCTGGTCCGCGGACGTTTGCACGTCTCGGGCCCGGACAGCCAGTGCCTCAGCGTTGGTGAACAGGTTGGCGAAGACCGACACCTTTGCACGCAGCTCTTCAGGCACGACGGGAGCGAAGATGAAGTCGACGGCACCCGCCGCGTAGCGGTCGACGCTGACTGCCTCATCACCGGCGTGGGCGGTGATGAAGATGATCGGAGTCATTTCCGACTGCCTGCGCCGCCTGATGAGGGCCGCCGTCTCGAGCCCGTCCATGATCGGCATGCGGACATCAAGGAGGATGACGGCGAAGTCCTGGGCCATGAGGCAACGCAATGCGGCCACACCCGAGTCGGCTTCGGCAATCGAATATCCCAGCGGGGCCAACACGGACACGAGCGCCAGACGCTTGGCAGCGTTGTCATCGACCAAGAGAATGGGGACCCCCGGTGTAGCCGGCACTGCACGCATGTCCATGTTGCGCGGCTCTGCGAACCGCATAACTGCCGTCATGCCGCAGTAGACTGCGCCGTCGTCGGGAGCCATGGCCTGAGGGCCGCGACGAGCTCCGCGGAATCTACCGGCTTGGGAATGTAGTCGTTGGCTCCGGCATCGATGCAACGCTCCCGCTCTCCGGGCATCACCTTGCCCGTCAGGGCGATGATGGGAACCGCATTGAGCCGGTCGATGGCCCGGATGGCGCGCATGGTCTCGTATCCGTCCATGGCCGGCATCATGATGTCCATCAGCACAACGTCGATGTCGGGCGAGCCTTCCAGCTCTGCGAGGGCCTCGGCGCCACTGTCCGCCACGACGACGATGTAGCCACGTTCGAGAAGAGCCGAAAGCGCGAAGGTATTGCGGAAGTCGTTGTCGACAACGAGGATCGTCGACCTCACCCCGCCACCGAGTGTCTTTCCTGAAGACGAGTTCTCAACGAGCTGCTGGTCGTCCCCTTCGACTCCGGGCACGATCGCATCCGGCGAATCCGGATCCGGTGCAACGGGCTCGCAGACCACTGGGAATGCCGAGGCCACATCTGGCGTGCGCCCCGCGATCCCCGGAACCCACTGCTTCACAGCCGTGAGGAGCTCGGATGTATCGATGGGCTTGGCCGCGTAGTCGTTGGCCCCGGCGTCGATACACCGCTGACGCTCACCGGCCATCACCTTGCCGGTCACCGCGATCATGGGAAGGGTCTTGAACTGTTCATGCCCTCGGATGGCCCGCATGGTCTCGTATCCGTCCATGATCGGCATCATGATGTCCATCAGGACAATGGAGATGTCGGGAACACGCTCCAAGGTGGCGAGTGCCTCAGCGCCACTTTCGGCAGCGAGTACCTCTGCGTTCGCTCGCTCGAGCAGGGCCGAGAGAGCGAAGATGTTGCGGTAGTCGTCGTCGACGATCAGGATCTTCGCTCGATCCAGATCTTCGTCCGGTACCCCATCAGACTGACGACGGTCTTTCTGCGGAGCAGAATTCCCGACCTCGGGATCGTCCGCGTCGGAGCTCGCCTGGGGAACTTGCGGCATGGGCTTCACGGCGGCGGGCACAGCGGTCGGTACGGTCGGCACAGCAGGCATCGATACCTCGCGTGCCTCTGCCGGAATGTGGAGGGTGAATGTGCTGCCACGGCCCGGTTCACTCGTGAGAGTGATCTCGCCGCCGAGCAGACCGGCCAACTCGCGACTGATCGAGAGTCCCAGGCCGGTGCCTCCGTAAAGACGGGCCGTCGTGCCGTCACCTTGTGCGAAGGCTTCGAAGATCCGTTGCTGCTGCTCGCCATCGATGCCGATCCCGGTGTCGCTGACAGCGATCGCGAGAACCGATGACGAGTCGGCGTGCGCGCTCATGTCCCGGCTCCCGTCGGCCGAAACGCTGACCCGGACATGGACACTGCCGTGCACAGTGAACTTGAAAGCGTTGGCGAGCAGGTTCTTGAGGATCTGACGCAGGCGCTGCAAGTCGGTGACGATCGTCTCGGGAGTGCCCGTCGCGAGATCAATCGAATACGCCAGGCCCTTTCCCTTAGCGACGAGCTCGAATTCGTTGAGCAATGCGCTTCGCAGGGCTGCGACGGAGACCTCCGTGAGCTCTGCTTCCATGGTTCCGGACTCAACTTTGGCCAGATCGAGAATGCTGTTGAGCAGGCTCATAAGCTCTTTGCCCGACGTGCAGATGACACTCGCGTACTGCACCTGCGTGTCGGTCATGTTGTTGTCGGGATTGTCCTTGAGCTGTTCGGCGAGGATCAGAAGGCTGTTCAACGGAGTGCGCAGCTCATGTGACATATTGGCGATGAACTCGGACTTGTACTTCGAGGAGATTGCCAACTGCGCAGCCTTTTCCTCGAGGAGACGCTTCGATTGCTCGATCTCCTGGTTCCTGTTCGACGCCTCTCTGTTGCGTTCCGCCAGCAAAGTGGCTTGACGTTCCAAGTCTTCGTTGGATTCACGCAGTTCGCCCTGCTGAGCTCTGAGCTCCTCGGCCAAGGATTGGGCCTGTTGGAGCAGGGTCTCGGTAAGGGCTGAAGCCTGGATTGTGCTGAGAACGATCCCGATGCTCTCGGTGATCGAGTCGAGGAATGTCTGATGGGTGACCGAGAAGGCGGAGAACGAGGCAAGCTCGATGACTGCGCACAGCGTTCCATCGAAGAGGACCGGAATAGCGACGATGTTCAAGGGAGAGGATGCGCCGAGTCCCGAGCTGATTCGGACGTAGTCGCTCGGAACCTCGGTGAGCAGGATCCGCTTCTTCTCCTTCCCGCACTGACCGACGAGTCCTTCACCCAACCGGAATGAGGTGGCGAGCTGCCGCCGCTCTTCGAAGCCGTAGCCGGCCTGGAATTGCAGTACGGCCTCGCTCCCATCGGTGGGGTTGGTCATCGAATAGAAGACCCCATGCTGCACCGACACGAGCGTCGCCAACTCGGACAGGATCATGTTCGAGACCGTCCCGAGATTGTCCTGACCCTGGAGCATGCGGGTGAATCGCTCCCGGTTCGTCTTCAACCAGTCCTGCTCGACGTTCTGCCTGGTCGTCTCGCGGAGATTGCGGATCATCTCGTTGAGGGTGTCCTTTAGACCCGCCACCTCACCGCTCGCCTCCATCGAGACCTGCCGGGTCAGGTCGCCTTCGGTCACCGCAGTGGCCACTTCGGCGATGGCCCGGACCTGGTTGGTGAGGTTGGCGGCCAACTGGTTGACGTTGTCGGTCAGGTCCTTCCAGACACCGGCGACCTCCTTGGACTGCGCCTGGCCACCGAGCTTGCCCTCGACGCCCACTTCGCGGGCGACTCGTGTCACCTCTCCGGCAAAGGCGTTGAGTTGGTCGACCATGGCGTTGACCGTGTTCTTGAGTTGGAGGAATTCGCCTTTGACGTCAATCGAGATCTTCTTGCTGAGGTCACCGTTGGCGACCGCTGTGGTCACCTCGGCGATGTTTCGCACCTGACCGGTCAGGTTCCCGGCCATGAGGTTGACGTTGTCGGTCAAGTCCTTCCACACACCACCGACCTCGATCGTGACAGCGGCGGCTTGGCCCAGCTTGCCTTCGGTGCCGACCTCACGTGCGACTCGGGTCAGCTCGGATACGAATCCGTTCAGCTGGTCGACCATGGCGTTGATGGTGTTCTTCAGCTCGAGCATCTCACCTTTGACCTCGACGGCGACCTTCTTGCTGAGGTCGCCGTCGGCGACGGCACCGATGACACGCTGCATCTCACTCGTCGGGCGCACCAGAGCCTCGATCAGGTTGTTGACCGATTGGACGCTCCCCGACCAACTCCGTGCCGAGCCTCCGAGGACGACGCGCTGCGAAAGCCGGCCCTGTTCGCCCACGACTTCGCTCACCCGGGCCAGTTCCGCCTCGAGCACCTGGTTGGCAATGATCACGTCGTTCAGGCCATCGGCGACCTTGCCGGCGACGCCTGTCCATTCCAGTGGCATGCGGGCGGTGAAGTCACCTGATTTGACCCGGGCCAAGACGCTCAAGAGCTCCTTGGGATCCACGGCGTCGGCAATGGTCGACGTTGAAACTGGCATAGCAGCCTCCGGAGGAGGGCGCGACGGCTGTCGGAGACTGCCTAACGTCCATTTCCTCGTTGTACGATCGGCGCGCTGATCAGCGAACCTGAGATCTATCTGTCGCTACCAGCGGCGACCACATCTCGACAAGCGACTGCTCACGCTGACACCGCCATCACCATCAACGAGTCGAGAGCGTCGGCCGACGTCGGCCGGGCGAAGAAGTAGCCCTGGTAGGAATCGCAGTCGAGCGCGACAACCTCGTCGAATTGGTCCTCGGACTCGATTCCCTCGGCAACGACGGTCATCTGCAGGCTGTGTGCGAGCCTGACGATGGCGCTCACGATAAGCCGGCTGGTGGGCTCTCGTCCCAAATCGGTGATGAAAGCACGGTCGATCTTGACGATATTGACCGGGAACTGTTTGAGATAGCTGAGTGACGAGTAACCGGTCCCGAAGTCGTCGAGGGCGAGCTTGACGCCGAGGCGCCGCAGATCGTTGAGCACGATCAAGGCACGATCGCTGTCTTGGATGAACACGCTCTCGGTCACTTCGAGGGTCACCACCTTCGGATCGGTCCGGGTCTCGGCCAGGACGTCGGCCACAGTGGTCGCGAAGTCCGGGGACATCAGCTGTGAGGACGAGATGTTGACGGAGATCTCGAGCTCGCGATGCTCGTCGTGACGCTGCCACCGATGCAGGTCGACACACGCCTGCATCAATACCCAACGCCCGATGTCGATGATGAGGCCGGATTGCTCGGCGAGGGGGACGATCGTGTCAGGAGCGACGATGCCGCGAATCGGGTGCGCCCACCGCAGAAGCGCTTCGACCCCGGTGATATGGCCGTCGGCGGTGGCCACGATGGGCTGATATTCGGTGCGCAGCTCCCCGCGTGCCAAAGCACCGCGCAAGTCACGATTGAGCGTGGCTCGATTGTCGGCGAGGCGCTGTTCACCGATGTCCACCGTCCCGTGACGCGCCCCTCCCTTGCGTTTGGCCTGGTACATGGCGGTGTCGGCGTCCTGGAGGATCTGCTCGGGGACGTCGTCGCCACGCCCGGCGAAGGCGATACCGACACTGGCACTCACCTGCACCTCGATACCCGACAGGACGAAGGCCTCCCCGAGTGCCTCGTCGATCCGGGCCGCAATGGGCTCCACCTGGGAGGTGCTCTCGAGGTCTTCGCACAAGATGACGAACTCGTCGCCGGCGAGGCGAGCCAGGGTGTCACCGGGCCGGAGGAGCTCGGTCAACCGTCCCGCCACCGCCACGAGGAGCTCATCGCCGACGTGATGCCCGTAGGTGTCGTTGATCGCTTTGAAACGGTCGAGGTCGGCGAAGAGAATCGCCACCAGCTTCTCGGACCGGCGGCACCTCAGGATGGCGTGGACGAGACGCTGGACCAGCAGGGTCCGGTTCGGTAGTCCCGTGAGAGCGTCGTGCAAGGCGATCTCCCGAGCACGTTCCGAGGTTTCCCGCAGGTCGGTACGGGCCTGGGCATTGAGGAGATAGGCCGCCGCCACATCAGCCAGTGTCTGTGCTGCGGTCATGGCTCTGAGGTTCATGGACCCGGCAGTGGTGCGGTAGAGGTCGAGCGCACCGAGCTGGTGATCGTCGTGGCGCAATGGGAAGGTGAATACCGCACCCAGTCCTTCTTCTATGGCTCGTGAGGCAAATGTCGGGAACCGGTCGTCCTCACGGAGATCCGGGATGACGACGGCCTCACCCTTCTGGTACGCCGCGAGACACGGGCCCTCGCCCAGTTCGGTCTGCAGTCGCTCGAACCGCATGGCGGCGTCATCGGACGCGGCGATGTAATGAGGATCGGAACCGGGCGCGATCAACGTCACTCCGGCCGCGCTTATTGGGAGCACATCGACGATCCGGACCACCAAATGATCCAGGATGGCCTGAATCGGGAAGTCAGTGACGAGGGTCCTCGCGAACTCGCTGAGAACGACTGAGAGTCGCCGCTCGATCTCCATGAGACCCCCTGGCAAGCTTGAACAGCGGCCGCGAGGACTGGGCGGAGGACTCAGAAAAGTAATGCGAACTGAAACTGTAATGGTGGGATGACGCGGGATACAAGCATTCTGGAAAGTCAGATCGCGCGTTCAAACATTCACAAACACGTCAGTGCAGACCACCGGTCGATGATACAAGCGTCACCAGGAACAGAACGTGCAGAGAGTGATCGCCCATGTTCACGGTGAGTCGTCGCGCCGCGCTCCGAGCTGTTCCGATTATTTTCGATGGCTACGGCTAACCCGTAGGATCCGCCCGCCCGAGCAGAGGCCGCAGCGCGAAGAGTCTTGTCGGGCGCAAGTGGAGCGCCAAATCTTGTGCAACGGTCGTTAATAGAGGAGCCGGCCAGTGCCGATTGATACCGAAGACCCCTGAGAGGGGCGCCTGCTTTAGACAGAGTGCCGGGTGCCGGTTACTCGTCGCCGAGGCTCGACGTGTCCTCTCCATCCAACGGAAGAGGCACGCATCATGTTTTCGCACCCAATATTCCCGTCCCGCTCCGTCCGCACCACGCGCCCACGACACCTTTCCGCCTGGTTCGCGCCCGTTGCGGTCATCCTCGCCGCCGTCGCCGTCCTGGCCCCTGCGGTGCGCGCCGACGCCGCGCAGACCCCGGTCGGCCTCGGGACGGCCGGAAGCTTCGCCGTCCTCGCCGGCAGCGGGACCACCAACACCAACCCGACGACGGTCACCGGTGACGTCGGGACATTCCCGACCACATCCGAGAGCGGAACGGCGTCCATGACGATCACCGGTACCAATCACGCCGGTGACGCGGTGACCCAGGGCGCCAAGAACGACCTCGTCACCGCCTACAACACCGCCGCGGGCGAGAGCCCGAGGACAGCGGTCCCTGCCGACCTCGGGGGCAAGACCCTGAATCCCGGCACCTACAACTCGGCATCGTCGATGGGGCTCACCGGATCGCTCACGCTCAACGGCGGCGGGAACCCGAACGCAATGTTCGTCTTCCAAGCCGGCTCCACGCTGATCACGGCGTCGGCCAGCAGCGTCAACCTCATCAACGGCGCCCAGGCCTGCAATGTCTTCTGGCAGGTCGGGAGCTCGGCGACCCTCGGAACCGGCTCCACCTTCCGCGGGACGATCCTGGCGCTGACGTCGATCACCGTCACATCGGCGACGACCATCAACGGCCGGGTCCTGGCTCGTAACGGCGCGGTCACCTTGGACAACGACACCATCACCAGGCCGACGTGTGCCACCTCGGCGGGAACCACAGTGACGACACCCGGGGGCGGCACCGCCAAGGCCAACGCGACGACGCCCAGTCCGAAAGGCTCGACCACCGGAGCGGGGACAACAACCGGGACCGGGACACCGACGGGGACGACGGGAAGCGGCACGCTCCCCTTCACGGGGATCAACCCCCGGCTGCCGATCCTCGGCGGGACGCTGGTCACCTTCGGCCTTGTGTTGTTGGGCCTCTCCAACGCACGTCGCCGGCGCACGAGCGTCTGACAGCCAATCACGCGATCTCGGGTCGCCCGATGAGCGGGCCGTGAGGTCACCCGCCGACTGAGGTGGTGGTCAATTGCCCCTCGGTCGGCGTGCCACAGTGCGGAGCTGGCGAGCAGGTGCGGGTGGAGAAGTGACTCAGCGGGCGCCGGCCGCCACGGCCTGGCCCCAGGTGTAGATGTAGAACGCCGGACTGCGCGTGAACACGGCGAAGAGCTCGGTGTCACTCATCCACGGCCTCGCCCCCGCCGGTGACGCCTCGCCGGCACCCATGACGAGCGTGCCCCCCGACGCAGCCAGCTGCGCGGCGGTGAAGCCCAGGATGTTGTCGCGGTGTCCCCAGCATCCGCCCCCGCCGCTTCCACAGGCAAGGTTGCCCGATCCCGGGCCGTCGTCGTACATCCAGTTGTAGTTCGACCCCAACGTGCCGGCGTTCTCACTCCAGTTCGACGCCCAGCGCATGACGCTCACACCGGGGGGGACGATCGTCGGCGTGGGGTCGGTGTCGGCCTGGGCCGCGGCCTGCGCGTCCTGGTTCAACTCTGCCACGAGCCCCACCGCGGGCGGCAGCCCGCGGTCCACGCGCTCGGTGTCGGCCAACACGAACAACTGCTCGGCCGGGGTGAGGGTCGAGTAGTTGCCCGGGAGCGTCATCGCCCCCAGTCCTTCGCGGGATCGGGCGGTGTCGGTGGCCTGGAGCGTCGACGCGATGCACCCTGCCGACAGCGCGCCGGCAGCCAGACAAGTGGTCTCGAACAGCGGGGTGGGGGCGATGCTCGCGGCCGGGTTGCCGGGGGGGAGGATCCCCCTCGTGATGCTGGGTGCGGGCGCGGGATGGACCACCGGCGCGGGATGGACCACCGGTGCGGGATGGACCACCGGTGCGGGATGGACCACCGGTGCGGGGTGCGTCACGGGAAGAGACGTCGGCACCGTTGTCGGGACGGGCGGTGGCGGAGGGGGCGCCGCGGCCACCGCTTCGAGCTGCGGGGCGGGGGTGGTCGTGGTCGTCGGGGCCGGCGTGGGAGGCGTCTTGGCGGAGACGAGGGTCCCGGTGCGCTTCTCCTCCTCGAGGATCTTGCGCATCGCCACCAGCGGCGATTCTTTGCGGACGCGGTCCGACACCGTGTGCCCGTTGTTGGTGTGGCGTGTCCCCGCCGCGGCGACCGCGGTCGGCCCGGCCGTCGCGGCCAGCACCGCCGCACCCGGGAGCGACACCACCAGGCCGAGGCGCGCGATGGTACGACTGGCGGGACGACGGGCGTTCTGTCGTCGTGTGGCGCGGTTGGCGTGGATGGGGACGGGTTCGCGGCTCATGGTCGGTCGGTACGAACTCTGCGCGTCGCTGCAGTCAGTTGTCCTGCAACGCGACGTCGCGGCGCGCGAACCATGACGCTGTCCGTCTCCTCCACTGCTCTGCCGCCCGGCAGGGCACCCAGCGGCGACCGTAGTGAACAGGGAGGAACCGTGCCAATCGCTCTACGCGGTCGTCTCGTCCACCGACGTCACATATGCTTTGCGACGGCAACGGGCAACCGCCTCACTTGGGGATACGACGCCATGTGGTGTTCCAATCACACACATTCCCTCTTCGTCACGTCGACTGGCCGTGGCCGAGTGCAGGGGCAGACAGTGAGGCGACGGTGCCCAGGGTGAGCGCCGGTCTCCTGCTGTACCGCGTGGGTGCAGGGGGGGACATCGAGGTGCTTCTCGTGCATCCCGGAGGCCCGTTCTGGGCGCGCAAGGATGCCGGCGCGTGGTCGATCCCCAAAGGCGAGTACGACCAAGGTGACGATCCCGCCGCGCGCGCCGAAGATGAGTTCGCAGAAGAGCTCGGCCGGGGCGCGCCACCGGGACCGCGCCTCGACCTCGGCGAGGTGCGTCAGGCGGGAGGAAAGCGCGTGCGCGCCTGGGCGGTGCGGGGGGATATCGACGCGCTCGCCACCACCAGCAACACGTTCGACATGGAATGGCCACCTCGGTCGGGCGAGCAGCGCAGCTTCCCCGAGGTCGACAAGGCGGCGTGGTTCACCTTGGACGAGGCCCGCACCAAACTCCTCGCCGGTCAGCTCCCCTTGCTCGAACGACTCGAGGCGATCACCCGGTCAGAGCAGCGGTTCGAAGACGGTTGAGTCAGGGAATCCCACCGTCGACGCGCAGGAGCTGTCCGGTGGTGAAGCTCGACGCGTCGCTGGCGAAGTACAGAGCCGTGCCGACCACCTCGTCGGGGTCACCGAAACGCTGCAGGGCATGGCGTTGGGCCCCGATCTCGAAGACCTCTTCGTCCCAGGCTTTCGTCACGTCGGTGAGGAAGGGCCCCGCCATGATGCAATTGACGCGCACCGTCGGCCCGAAGGTCCGTGCGAACCCCGCCGTCAGGGAATTCACTCCGGCCTTGGCGGCCGCGTAGGGGAGGATCTCGGGGGTGGGGCGGATCGACCCCACGCTCGAGACGTTGATGACCGACCCCCCGCCGTCGCGGACCATGCGGCTGCCCACCAACGCGGTGAGACGGAACACGCCCTTGAGGTTGAGGTCCACCACCTTGTCCCACATGGCTTCGGTGACCTCGGTCACATCCGCGTAGAGCAGAGACATCCCCGCGTTGTTGACGAGGACGTCGACACGACCGAAGGTGTCATAGGCGGCGTCGGCCAAGGGCTCGAGCTCGTCCCAGTTCGACACGTTGCACGACCAGGCGAGCCCCCGGCGCCCCATGGCCTCGATCTCGGCGACGACGGCCTGACAGGCGTCGAGTTTGCGGCTGGCGACCACGACATCGGCACCGGCGGCGGCGAACCCGAGCGCCATGGACCGCCCCAGGCCCCGGCTGCCCCCGGTCACGAGGGCGACCTTTCCGCTGAGATCGAACCGGTCCGGGTGCAGCACCGTGGGCACCATCAGTGCAATGACGTCGACGACGCCAGGTCCGCCGCCCTCTGGGCCAGATTGAGCACGACGTCGCCGAACGCCTCCATCTTGGGATTGTCGGCGGTTCCCGCCACGACGCGGGCGTACCCGGCTTCGAGGACCACGGCCAACTTGAAGCGGGCCAGGATGACGTAGTAGTCGATCTCGTCGGTGTCGCGCCCGCTCTCGGTGGAGTAGTAGTCGAGGAGCTCGGCGCGAGACGGCATGCCGGTGTAGTCGACGTAGCTGCCCGTGCTGCGCTCCTCGTCCTCGTCGAGCCAACCCTGGATGACCCAGCCCAGGTCGAGGAGCGGGTCACCGACGGTCGCCATCTCCCAGTCGACGATCGCCGCCAGACGGGCGGGGGCGCCGGTGCGGAACATTACGTTGGCGAACTGGTAGTCGCCGTGCATGATCCCGGGCACGTAGTTGCGCGGTTGATGGGCGCGCAACCACGTTGCCGCGGTGTCGAGCCCGGGGATGGCGCGAAACTGCACGGCGGCGAGATGGCTCATCCACCGGTCGACCTGACGCTCGTGGAATCCGTCGGGACGGCCGAATCCCTCGAGACCTCGTGCCTTCCAGTCGACGCGGGCCAGCTTGGCGATGCCGTCGACGAGCTGGAAACCGAGTCCTCGCCGGGCTTCGAGGTCGAGGTCGAACGGTGCGGGCCAGCCCCCACCACCCATGGGGGACCAGCCGTCGACGTACTCCATCAGATAGAAGCAGCCCCCCATGAGCGCGGGGTCGTCGCATACGGCCAGGGCCCGGGCGTGGGGGAGGTCGGTGTCGGCCAACGCGGCGAGGAGTCGGTACTCGCGCAGCATCG
>ODAK010003273.1_pt1 | contig 16853 bp, 21 predicted proteins | sample 1539591 | NCBI WGS metagenome assembly ODAK01 (sample SAMEA3539303, study PRJEB22396) | soil metagenome | biome: tundra; feature: field; material: soil | place: USA | collected 2010-05 | depth 0.15 m
CTGGGAGCGGATGGGCCGCCTGGCCAGGCGCTGGATACCCAGGCCTGTGACTAAGCACCCCTTTCCCGAACAGCGGTTCGCCGCCAGATACTCATAGCAGGAGCCCAGTGCGGTAATCCCGCACGCTGGGATCTGCGCGGGGGGCCGCCCGCAAGGGCGGTCCCTACCGCGATACCTTAGCCGCTGTTTCTCGTGTACTACGACCATTTGGCGTCGGCCACTGCGACCTGTTCGAGTATCAGGCGAGCTCGCTGGGTGGCTGGGTGATGGAAGACGTGGCTGGATGTGCCATCTGAGCAGGTACTACGAGGCCCGATGTGGCTTGGTGTGGCTGGGCGACTGTGGCCGTTGGCAGCCAGCTAGGCTCCCAATTGGGCTACCCGGGCCACCCCGCCGGAGGCCGCAGCGACCTCAGGAGATGCAACTGGCCGAACCGGAATCTCGGCGCCTCATAGTCGGCTAGGGACATCATCTCACTGGCAGGCCGCCGTGCACCTCGACGCCGCATGCGCCGACGTCCTGGCCTCAACAGGCTTCCCGAAGGACCTGTGGCGGCAGATCTGGTCCAAGCCCAGCGCCTGAACCGCGAGATCCGCCGCAGGACCGACGTCGACGGAATCTTGCCTGGCCGCGATTCTCGGATCCACCTCGTCGGCGCCATCTTGGCTGGGCAGCACACGAAGGGCGAGACCGCCGCTACTTTGGCCTCGACGTCCTGGCCCGCTCCCGCATCATCCTCACATCCATGCTTCGGGCCGGACAGGCCGGCGATCAGGAAGGGGCACATCGCCGGAGCTTCGCCGGCGAGGAATGCCGGCCGGGCGGCTCGCGTTGACGCGCTGGTGAAGAAGATTGGCTTCCTGTCGTTCGGGCACTGGTCGTCGTCGCCTGGCTCGCATACGCGGTCGGCATCGGACGCGTTGCTGCAGTCGATTGACCTGGCCGTCGCCGCCGAAGAGCTGGGCGCTGACGGTGCGTACTTCCGGGTGCACCATTTCGCGAGGCAGCTGGGATCTCCGTTCCCGCTGCTGGCGGCGATCGGTGCGCGCACCAGCCGGATCGAGATCGGCACGGCCGTCATCGACATGCGCTACGAGAACCCGCACTACATGGCAGAGGACGCCGGCGCGGCCGATCTCATATCCGGCGGCCGCCTCCAGCTGGGGATCAGCCGAGGCTCGCCGGAGCAGGTGATCGACGGCTGGCGATACTTCGGCTACCAGCCGCAAGAGGGCCAGACGGACGCCGACATGGCCCGCGGGCACGCCCAGGTGCTGCTCGAGGTGCTGGGCGGCGAGGGCTTCGCGCAGCCCAATCCCCGCCCGATGTTCCCGAACCCGCCCGGCCTGCTGCGCGTCGAGCCGCACTCAGCAGGGCTGCGGGAGCGCATCTGGTGGGGTGCCGCGTCACAGCAGACCGCCACGTGGGCGGCCGGGCTGGGCATGAATCTGCAGAGTTCGACGCTGATCAATAACGAGTCGGACAAACCCTTTCACCGGCAGCAGGCTGAGCAGATCCAGGCATTCCGTGACGCATGGCAGACCGCTGGCCACAAGCGGGAGCCGCGGGTGTCGGTAAGCCGGAGCATCTTCGCCCTCGTCGGCGACCGGGACCGGGCGTACTTCGGCCGGAACCAGGGCACCGACGAGATCGGGTTCATCGACGCGAAGACCCAGGCGATCTTCGGCCGCACATACGCAGCCGAGCCGGATGTGCTGATCCAGCAGCTCAAGGAGGACGAGGCGATCACAGCCGCCGACACGCTGCTGCTCACCGTGCCCAACCAGCTCGGCGTCGACTACAACGCCCACGTCATCGACAGCATCCTCACCCACGTGGCGCCTGCGCTCGGCTGGCGATAAGCCGGCTGGCGATCAGCCCCGGCCGCGGCGAGGTCTCGCGCTGTACCCGTGACCCGGCCCTGTCTGGGCAAGAGCGAGCATTTGGCGAGAGCTGCCCGCGAGGGCGGAGGCAACGGCCCTGAGTCAGCTCGCAGGGCTGGGAGCCGGTCTGGCTGGCTTGAAAAGGCGCAGGATCAGAAATCCTGGTTCACTGCTCAGTTTCTCGTAGTCGTCGGGATAACGTTCGCGCATTGTTTCGGCCGGGACCGGCTCAATGACTTTTTCGATCAGGAATCCGGCATCGGTCGCAGCCGTGCACAGCGCCGACAGCGGCTCACGCCAAAAGTGCACTGGCTGGTCTCCCGATGGGGTATGCCACATGTCGGTTTCCAAGGTGGTCTGGAAGTAAGAGCCGCCTTTGCGCAGCCAGTCCATCACCGGATGCTGAGTCGACACCACAACTGCCCCGCCGACGCGCAGGACCCGGCAGAACTCGGCGAACGCGGCCGCACGGTCGCTGGCATAGTGAATGGCCAGCGCGCAGACGACCAGGTCAAAGGCCCCATCGGGGTAGGGCAGCGGCTCCCCGAGCGCCGCCTGGTCGATCCGCACCCGCCCTGCCGCCTGCTGCCTGGCCAGGTTCACCATCACGGGGCTCGCATCAAAGGCGGAGACCTCGGCCCCTCGGTCCAGCAGTTCACGCAGGTAAAGGCCGGGACCGCAGGCTGCGTCCAAGACCTGCAGACCAGTGACGGGCCCTAGAGCCGCCAGCACCGCCGGCCGGTCGTAATGCGCGTTGTAGGCACTGTCCGCCGCATGCTGCTGGAAGCTCAGGCCCATCTTGTCGTAGGCATCCCATAGGTCCGTATCCACCCAGACACCATGGCACACGCCGGCAACGCCCACTCGCCGCGCCCGGATGCCCTGCAAGCGAGCCTGACCACCACCGCCAGACGGGCACGCCGAGCCCGAGCCCGCCACTACGGCTCAGCGCGACGAGCTCACCCGGACCGTCGAGCAGCCGACCGCGGAGATGGGCCAGTGGATCAAAGACTTCACCACCAAGCACCGCACCTTCGCCCGCCAGCTCGCGGACCGGCAGAGCCTGCAGATCCCGTCCAAGGATCCCGATTACGGCGACCTGGGCCAGGCCTTCCCGCCGTGGCCGAGACCGGTCAACGACGCGATCTTGCAGCCGCCCAAACCGGAGATCCGGCCATCCCCACACGCCCTCGAACGTGCCACCGACCGCGACGCTGACCTGGAAGCCACGAATTGACGGGCTTTGCGGCGTGGCGGCTGGGACCGCCCTTTTCCTGTCATCCTGCGGCTATCGCACGGATGAGCCGTGCTGATGCGGCCGGGGTGAGCGCCGATGCACGCAGGTGCTCGAATGCCCTGGTGTAGCTGGTGACGTCTTGCTGGCCGGCCAGGCAGATGCCGCCTGACAGTCCGGGCAGGTACACGGCGCCCAGGCTCGGTATCCCGGCGAACCGCAGGATCGTCGCAGGTCCGCTGGACGGTGCACCGGAACCGGATGGCAGCACGTGGACGACGATTCGCTCGCGGGCAACAGCAAGGACATTCAACTGATCCCGCATGACCTCGGGATCGCCGGTCACCTGGCGCAGTGCCGCCTCGCCGATCAGCGCGGTCAGCCTGGGCCGCCGCTGTACGAGGACCTGCTGACGGGAGAGCTTGGGCTCGGCGAGCATCCCCTGTGCAGCGTCCGCTGGAAGAGACGGGTCAGCAGCCATGGTCGCCAGCGCGTACTGCGGCGTCTGCAACAGGTCCGGTATGTGCTGCGGGTCATAGGCGAAGATGTCGGAGGCCGCCTGCTCCAGGGCCAGGTACTCCTGGTACGGCCCGGGGATCGCATCGTCGCAATACGGCGGCCAGTTGCCCCGCCGTCCGGCCTGCGCGATCGTCGCTAGGGCGCTCTGCTCCTGCTCGCCGACGCCATATTCGGTGAGCAGTTCCCGCAGTTCCTTGGGCCGGATGCCGCGCTGCCCGGTCTCGATCCGGCTGATCTTCGACCTGTCGCATTCCAGCACCCGGGCGGCATCGTCCAGAACGAATCCCAGGTTCTCGCGGTACCGGCGCAGCGCGGCGCCGAGCAGGAGGCGCCGGACGGGTGGTGCATCGATCACGGTTGTCTCCTGTTCCGGGGGAGCAAGGGCTTATATCGCGGCCTCGGCCCAGCAGCAGGAGCGGCCGGGCTCGCGGATGAACCCCCATCGCTGGGCGATCTCGTTAATCAGGCGGAAGCCGCGGCCATCTTCGGCGTCCGGGTCAGCCTCGCGCATGTGCGGGATGCCGTGGGCGCCGTCGTCGTGGACATCGATGCGGATGAACGCCTGGCTGACCGCGACCGTGACGGTGATCGTGGTCGCGTCAATGGCGTGCACGAGGCTGTTGGCGATCAGTTCACCCGCGAGCACAAGCGCATCGCCAGCGGCGGGATGCCCGCTGGCCGCCTGCCTGACGAACTGCCGCGCTGACGGCGCGGCGCTGACGTGCCGGGGGAAGCTCTCGGACTCGACGTGCTCATGCACGCCCGTGCCAGCTGTCGTCCTCATCGCTGGGCCTTACTTCCTGCGGCCAGTGCCCGGTACCGCTCTCGGCCCCGGACCCGCGCCGCACGCGACGGGTTGCCTACTGGACCCACGATAGCGTGAGTATCGATAATCTGTAAGTCGATTATCTAAGTATCGTGTAACTGTGACCGCGCTATCGTTGGGGCGAACTGGCAGCGGCGAGGCGGGAGGCATGGACCAGACCCGGAGTACGGGCGATAGCCCGACGATCCGCAAGCGCGCCCTAGCCCGCAAGCTGACCGAGCACCGCCAGCGCCGCGGCATTACCACCACCGACGTGCAACGTCGCCTGGGTTGGTCCGCGACCAAGCTCAACTGGATCGAGAAAGCCCGCTGGACCGAGTCGGTTACCGACTCGGTTACCGACCTGTGCGAGCTATACGGCGTCGACGGGCCCGAACGAGACGCACTGATCACCCTGGCCCGCCAAAGCCGCGAACGAGGCTGGTGGACCAGGTACAACGACGTCTTCGGCCGCGAGGAGCTGCCCGGCTGGGAAACCGGTGCCTCGCAGATCTGGACCTTCGAGGCCGCCTTCGTGCCCGGCCTGCTCCAGGTCCCCGACTACATCGAGCTAATCACCCACGCCGCCGGCATCACTGACCCCGCCGAGATAAGCCGCCACGTCGAGGCCCGGACTCGCCGCCAGGCCATCCTCACCCGCCAGGACGACCCCTGCCAACTGCACGCCATCATCGACGAGAACGCCCTGGCCCGCATCACAGACCTCGCCATCCTCCGCAGCCAGGCCGCCCGCATCACCGAGGCCGCCACTCGCCCGAACATCACCGTGCAGATCCTGCCGTTCTCCGCTGGCGTCTACCCGGCCACCAGCGAGGCCTTCCTCCACCTCGCCTTCCCCGAAGGCGAACGCGACATCGTCTACATCGAGACCACCATCGACAACCGCATGCTGGAGGAATACGACGAAATAGAACGCTATAGGCTCAAATTCGCCATCCTCCAGGCAGCCGCCCTCACCCCTGAGCAAACCAGAGCCTTCCTCGACCAGCAGGCCAGGTGACCAGCACCATGAACCCCACCACACCCACAGACCTCTCCACAGCCACCTGGCGCAAAAGCACCCGATCATCCGGCGGCGGCAGCAACTGCGTCGAAGTCGCCCACCTCCCCGGCCTCATCGCCATCCGCGACAGCAAGAACCCCGCCGGCCCCGCACTGATCATCACCCACTCCGTGTTCCGTGAACTGGCTGACGCCATAAGGCGCGGCACCCTCAACGCCTGACCAACCTCGTGGCTCCTACTGCCGCACCGCTATCACAAAGCTGTCAGCCGTAAGCGCGTCAGCCATTCGAACAGAAAACCCGCCAGTTCGGGCGAACTGGTATCTCCCGAATCGCTAACCATGCGTAGCCTCGACTAAGTCGGATCTCGCCCTGCCGACTCTGTCGCGACCAACGATCTTGCCGAAGGACCCTGGGACACGCACAGAACATCCGGTTTCGGGCTATGCCGTCGGCGTGCCGCGTCCTCATCGCGGCTACTGAGCGCTTGCAATCGGATGGGCAGGTCAGCCGATTACTCACCCAGGTCATCGAGGGCGCAGCGCATGAGGTCAGTGACGTCACGGGCTCCCTGAACCGGACCGGCGATCTGGCTGACGTTAACGCGATGTCCCCTCACCCAGGAAATCTCCCGGGCGAGCGTCTTCACCGTCTCCACCGGGATCTCGACTGCCCGGACGACGTCGTAGGTGTAGCAGTCAAGCGCCATGAAGACACAAGCGTTGAACTCCCAGCTGCGAAACGGCGAGAACGACTGACTACGCCGGTCGTCCTGGTCAACGAGCCGGCACTTGACCTGCAGCTTGCGATCTCCCGCCTGAACGTCCCAGCTCTTCACTGACGGTGCCGCAAGCTCGCCCTGGTATGCCCTGGCCACCAGGTACTCGGCAAGATCACCGGCGGGCGGGTTCCGTGACCTCACCACGCCACGGCGATTCAGCTCGGTTACGATCTGCGCGCTCAAGCGCAGCAACTGCCGGACCGTGAGGGAACTGACGTCGATTTCCGTGCGGGCGGCCATGAAGCATAACGGTAGACCGCCGCCCGGGAGAGCAGGTGCTCCACCGGCCCTCAATACAGACGGCGCGCTGACGCCGGACTAGTCCCAGTCGCTGACCGTAATCCGGCTTTGGACCCGATATGCGACCGGATCGCCGATTCGGGGCGGTCTCGAATTCGGTGCTTCCGTGGTAGAAGCCCGCACCGGCAAGCCTGATCTGCCGCGGAGTCCGCGGCAGCCAGAAAGACCGGCGGCACATCCCGAGGGCTGTGAAAGGGGTTCTCCCAAGGTCGTGGGCCGCAATGACACTGGGTACTGGATCCGGCCGGGCTGTGACGGCACCTCGTCCGGGTAGCACGGCCTAGGATCCAGGCAAGGCGGTCCCGGTCTCGAGCAGGGTCTTCAGGCTGGCCAGGACGGCAGGCCAGCCGTTAGAGATGCCCTGGAGAACGTCGCTGCCAGGCTCGAAGCCGTCGTGGATGACCGTGAGCTTCACCACGCCGTGCCCGGTGTCCTCGATGTCGAAGGCGACCTTGGAGCGGGGCTCGGCCCGCCAGGCGTCAGCGGTGGCTTCGTCCATGCCGACCTGGGCGGCCCACTCGGGCGTGAACGTGTGCCAGGTGTACGCCAGCTGGCGGCAGGGATCGGACTCGAGGATCACCTGCTCGGGGTCGCTCACGACGAGCCCGGCCTCCTGGTGCGCCAGGTCGTAGGTCGAGCCCTTCTTCCAGTCCGAACGGAAGGTCTTCTCGCCAGCCCTTTGGTGCCGCCAGTAGCGCCTCGTGAAGGCGGGGTCGGTGAGGCCCTGCCAGACCCGCTCGGGCGTGGCGTGAATGTAGGTCGTGTAGGTAAAGCTCGTCATCTGGCCGGTGCGTGCAGCCATTGCCTTGTCTCCAGTTCTCGGCTTGCCGGGTTGACAGTGACGCCGGTCCATCATGCAACCAATGATTGCACGTTTCTTCCGGATGCTCAACAGAAGGTTGCGCGTCGAGGGGCCGGCGCGTGATGAACCAGCTGCAAGCATTGGTTGCACGTCTTCTTCTGACGTGCTACCTTAGGTTGCAGTTCGAGAGCGGGCGATGACCGGCATGTGGTGACACCCGCGGCCGCGACATGCGCAGACGCGCATAGGAAGGAGCGAAGACTGATGTCAGGCCTGGTGATTGAGGGGGAGGTTCTGATCGAGGCACCGGTGGATGTGGTGTGGCGCACCATCACCGAGCCCGATCAGATGAGCCAGTGGTTCGCCGACCGGGTGGACCTCGTGGCCGAACCGGGCGCTCATGGCTACATGCAGTTCGGAGACCAGGGCGGCCCCGTCGTCGTGGAGACGGTCGACCCGCCGGCTCGCTTCTCATTCCGCTGGAACCATCCCCGCGGCGAGGAACCAGTGACCGGTAACTCGATGCTCGTCGAGTTCACGCTGACACCGGAAGGCGACGAGCGGACCCGTCTCCGGGTATCCGAAAGCGGCCACGAACTGCTCGCCCGGCCCGGCGCGGAGAAGCAACGTTATGCCGACGAGCACCGGGGCGGCTGGGCCGAGTACCTGGACCGCCTCGCCAGCGTGCTCGCGAAGCGCCGACCGGGATGACCGCGCCGGCCGATGACAAGCTCTGGTCGGCCATCGGCGACCCGTCTCGCCGCCGGGTGCTCGACCTCCTGGTCAGCCACGGTGAGGTCAGCGCCAGCTGGCTGGCCGGCCACGTGCCCTTCTCGCGCCAGGCGGTCTCCAAGCATCTGGCCGTGCTCGAGCAGGCCGGGCTGGTCAGCAGGCGCAAGCACGGCCGGGAGGTTCTCTACCAGGTAGAAGCCGGCCGTCTCGACCAGGCCGCCCGGGCCATGGGTGACCTCGCCGCGCAATGGGACCGGCGGCTCGCCACGATCAAACGGCTCGCCGAAGCGGCGCACGCAGAAGCAAAGAAAAGCGAAAGCCCCGGCACCTGACGCGATTCCCGGCTTCGCAGCATCGCCGGCCCGAGCCACGTCAAGCCGTGTTGTCACGACATGAGGGAGAGAACCAATGACCGATCACAAGACCGGGACACGTGAAGAGTGGATCGCGGCCCGGCTGGAGCTGCTCGAGGCCGAGAAGGCGCTGACGCGGCGCAGCGACGAACTGGCGCGCCGGCGGCAGGAGCTGCCCTGGGTGCGGGTTGAGAAGGACTATCGGTTCACGACCGAAGACGGCGATGCGTCGCTGCGCGATCTGTTCGGCGGGCGTTCGCAGATGCTCGTCTATCACTTCATGTTCGATCCGGACTGGAACGAAGGTTGTCCGAGCTGCTCCGCGGTCACCGACGGCTTCGCCGGCAGCATCCCGCACTTCGAGCACCACGATGTCGCCTTCGTCGTGGTGTCGCGCGCACCGCTCGACAAGCTCGTCGCGTACAAGCGGCGTATGGGATGGAACTTCCGTTGGGTCTCGTCGTCCGGCAGCAGTTTCAACCACGACTTCCACGTGACGATCGATCCCGCAGTGGCACCGGTTGAGTACAACTACAAGGACCAGGCGCAGCTCGAGGCGGAGAACGTCGCCTGGCGCGACTGGTCGGGCGAGCAGCCCGGCATGAGCGCGTTCGCGCGGGACGGCGACGACGTGTTCCACACATACTCCGCGTATTCCCGCGGCTTCGACGGGCTGTGGACGATGTGGCAGTGGCTGGACCGTGCGCCGCTGGGCCGCAACGAAGGCGACATGTCATGGTTTCACCGGCACGACGAGTACCCCGCGACCGCAGGGGGACCGTCGTGAGACCTGACCGTGTACGGCCGGCCGGAGGAGACCCTGCCCCCGGCTGGTCCCGGCAAGCCACATAGGCGACAGCTAGCAGGCAAGAACCGAAACAGGCGCAGAGACTGAGGACAGCCCGACGTGCTAGATCAGGTTGCGTCGCTTCTGCGATTTGGAGGACATCTTGGCGAACTCGGCTCCGAGCGGGCCCAACGACTACAACACGAAGATCATTGAGGAGTTCCGCGCGACTGGGGGACGGGTCGGCGGGCCATGGGCGGGCATCACGCTGATTCTCATCCACCACACCGGCGCGAAATCCGGGATCGAGCGCGTCTCGCCGGTGGCCTGCTCCCTTCAAGGAGAGGGCCGCTTCGCGATCTGGGCCGCCAATGGAGGATCCCCAACCCACCCAGACTGGTACTACAACCTCACGGCCGCCCCCAGGATCAAAGCCGAGGCGGGTACCCAGACGTTCACGGTACTGGCGGAGGAGCTCGACGACACCGCCCGCGCCGGGCTGTGGCCGAAGCTGGTCACGCAGTATCCTCAACTCGGCGAAGCCCAGGCCAAGACCATGCGACAGATTCCGGTGTTCATGCTGACCCGCCAGGACTGACCTGCGACGAGGGCCGCCGGCTGGCCGCGCTTAGGGCAGCCCGCGCAGACCTGTCCCCCCGAGCTGGACTTTGACGTGCCTGATCCGGCGAGCATTCCGCGATGGCCCTCTCGTTCCTCTACCGGCCTGCCGACTGCGTGATCGTCCGGCTCGTGAGTTTCGAGCAGACGGACCGGGTCTCCGAGTGGGCCATCGCCATCGAATCAAACCTGCGAACACGTTCGCGCAGAATAACTGTTCCGGCGCGGTCTGGACAGCTATACCGGCCGACCGGCACTGGTGACAGAACGGCGGCTACTTGCGCGCTGCAGCTGAGGTCCTTGCGCTTGTCGTGATGGCTGTCGGTGACAATGGCATCGTATGAGGATGGATCTTGACGCCCGGGCCATCGCAGAGTCGGCTGGGCCAGGCTTTTGAGGGATCAACGTCAGCCTCATGATCGCGAGGATGGCCAGCGGGCCGAAGAATCAGGGCAGCGCCAAGAGCACGCTGCCGTTTCGGATGTCAAGGCAGTGCCGGACCGTGCCGTATCGGCATCGCTTGAGGCGCATCCGGCGGGGCCGGGCGGCTGCGCATAGCTGCCAGGCGCGCGGCGAGGATACGTCGGGCGGAGCGTCGGCCTAGTCCTCGGTGGCTGGGTCTGTGGTGTCCATGGTGGACAGGAGGTCGCGGATCTCTGGCTCGGTGGAGAGGTCAACCGGGAGGACCTGGCCGCGCTTCTCGTTGAGGACGAGTTCGGTGGCGGTGCCAGCCAGGATGTTGCCCGCGTCGACGTCCGTCCAGCGCACGCCGTTCAAGGCCATTCGCGTCCACCGGCCGGCCACCATGCAGTCGAGGACCGGCCGGCCGTAGATATCGGGGCCACTGCGCCGGACCGCGATCACCCGGGCGGCATCGACGCCCGGTGCCACAGCGAACGCCTCGCGCAGCGTCACGAGCACGTGCCCGGCGATGAGCAGCAGGTAGAGCGCGGACCGCTCGCCCTTCGGGAGCTTGCGGAGCGTCAGGTTCCCGGCCTGGGTCGTGCTTGGCAGCCGCTCGGGAACCGCGTCCTCGTTCGGGACAAGCACGATCAGGGAGAGTTCGGTGCCGTCGATGCCGACTGGGGCGGCCGGGGCCTCGTTGTCCTCAAACGCTTCGGCCAGCGTCGCCAGCACGGTGTCCGGGTCGTTGCCGGTCAGCAGCACCCACTGCCTGTCGAGTTCCTGCTGAGCCCGGGCCTGCTCCGCCTGCGCATGTCGCCACCGGTCATTGAGCTCCGCCTGTGCTGCCTGCGCCGCGTCCTGCCTGGCCGCCGCACGCCTTGCCCGGTCGAACATGCCGACGCCGCGCAGCGCGTTCTTCTCATGCCGCTCACGGACGGCGTTCGGATCCGGAAGTTCCGGCATCGGAGCAACAGGCCGCTCAACCGGCGGGAAGTCGCGCTGGTGCAGGCTGATGATCTCCTGGAAGATGGCGGCCAGCCGCTGGGCCTCCCTGGCCTTGTCCGCCCCGGCCTGCGCGCGGCGGGCGGCGGCGGCCTGGCGCTCCAGGGCCGCCCCCGACGGACGACCGCTGCTCCTGCCACCGCTCTTGCGGCGGCGCTTGCCGCCGACGGCGCCATAGACACTGAACGGCCCCAGGCCAGAGGAGAAACCGGTTCGGCCGGTGCCGGCGTGAACGCGCGCGATCCGTGGTCCGATGCCGGCCCGCACGCCATGACTGGACACCCGGACCCGGACACCGGGCGCAAGCTTGACAGAAAACCCCATAGAGTTCCGAGCTTAGCGCCGCCACCACTAAACAGACCCCATCGCGTACCGGAATAAGGCGCTCACCAGTCACTGCCCGGTGCGTAGCGCACAATTTCGCCGCCCCCGCGGGGGCGCCTTCCGCGGCGACGCGGTCAACCTGAGCGCCCACAGCATGCCGGAACTGGAGCAGCCAGGCGTCCACCCCGGCACCGGCGACTGCAGTACGCGATCATCTGGTCGATCCCGTTACCTGTTATCGGACCGGGCTGGTAACAGCCGCCTCGCGTCTTACACAATGTGGCCATGCAGAAAAGTCAGAAAACGCGCATATCGCCGATTCGGCGCTTGTTAACGGGACGCATCAGAGCAGTGACGCAGGACGCAGAGTATCCATTCTTGCGCCTGTTTGCGGCGCGGACAGGGCGCTTGTATGTCTCAGTGCTGTACTTCGCTGTCGTATCGAGATGATGCACATGGCCTTAGAGGGCATCTGGTCTAAAGAACTGATGGTTTGACCAGTTCGGGATGGTTTTCACGCCAGGTTGGGGTGGATTCGCCGGTCAGCCGCCGGGTCATGTTGTCGGTCATGGCCCAGTGGATCATGGTCCGGGACCGTTCCGGGAGGGTCTCGTAGTCCCGGGCCAGCCGGCGGTGAAGCATGAGCCAGCCGTAGGTCCGCTCTACCGCCCATCGCTTCGGCAGGGGCCGGAAGCCCTTGTGGCCGGGGTCTTTGCTGACAACCTCGACATCGATGCCGTGCGCGGCGCCGGCTTCGGCGACGCTGCGGTGATACCCGGCGTCCACCCAGGCCCTGGTGACGGACGGATGGCGGGCGGCCAGCTCGGCGGCCAGCGCCCGCCCGCCGGGGGTATCCTGCACGCTGGCCGCCGTGACCAGCACTACCAGCAGTAAGCCGAGGGTATCGGTGGCGATGTGCCGCTTGCGAGCGTTATCTTCTTCCCCGCATCGATGCCCTGCGACGATTCGGGCACGTTGCCGGAGGTCTTCACCGGCTGGGCGTCCAGCAGCGCGGCGGACGGGCCGGGCGAGCGCCCGGCCCGCTCGCGCACCTTGCGCCGCAGCAGGTCGTGGATGGCCTCGGCGGTGCCGTCCTTCTCCCACCTGGCGTAGTAGTCATAGACGGTCTTGCACGGCGGGAAATCGTGCGGCAGCAGCTGCCAGGCGCACCCCGCCCGGTTCACGTACAAGATCGCGTTGACGATCTCGCGCAGGTCGCGCACTGGCTCCGGCAGGCCCAGGCCAGCCTGGGCGCGGCCGGCCCGCCAAGCGCACAAGACCGGTTCGATCAGCGCCCAGCGGGCATCAGAGAGGTCGGTCGGGTACGCGGGCCGGCTGGTCATGCCACCGAGCTGTATCACGAGATGACACCAGGCCGGCGATTTTTGGGTGCGAAGAGTCACCGTATGCTGACGAACCGGGACACACCTAGATCAGATGCCCTCTTAGACCCCAGACTCGCGGCGTCTCTCCCGGAACGGTGCAGGTTTGCGTATGGTCGCAAGGCTGGATGCGATACTAGCTTGGACGGTGGTCGGGTCTGTCGCGGGGGTTGTAGGTGCCGACGTCGCGGTTATTCCGCTGCGGGCCGCAGCCCTCTGTTACCGCAACTCGGCAGGTCTTACTATCGCAGAAAATAGCGTGAAGGTCCCAGGGAGCGGCTGGTGCAGCGCAAGGTACATGTTGCAGGGTGGGGCTTACTTGCCGTAGCGGTGGCCACTGTCGCGATCATCGTCACGGTCGGCGGCTTCCGCGCGCACGGTAACGACGCGTTCGGCCGGTGGACCGGGTGGGCCACCATAGCTGCGGTGCCGCTCGCGGCGCTCGGGATCCTGATGGTTATCTGGGACAAGGTGTTCCCCGATGCGGACTCTGAACCGGACATCGCGGCGATCGAGACGGAGCTGGCGGCGGTGGTACTGGCTCAGGCGCAGGTGGCACGGTCTCGGCTGATCGGCGCTGGCGAGCCTGGCGACCAGCCCGGGTGCAGCGGGATGGCGGCCTGCTCCAGCCGCTGAAACTGCAGGTGCCGAGCGGCGAGCTGGCGTAGCCCCAGGTCCGGGACCAGGTGGTCGCGTCGGCCGGCCAGGCCGCTGATCAGCGCGGGCGGGCGAAGCGGAAGGACGTCCATGCGGCGCAGTCCGCGCCAGATGACCGCGAGTGCTTCGGGGGTGGCCACGGTTGCGGGCCGGGAGGCGAGAAACGCGGCGTTCAGGGCGCCGGCCGAGGTGCCGACGAGCAGGTCGGGCACGATGCCGCGCTCATAGAGGGCGTGCACCATCCCGGCCTGCATCGCACCCAGAGCAGCGCCGCCTGCCAGCACGAACGCGGTGCGCGGCGCACCCGCCGGACCGCGGGTTACCACGGTGGGCGCTGCGCCGTGACCGGCCTCAGCCGCCGTGTCAGCGTTACCGGGCCTGCGGCGCAGCGGACCGCCGTGTAGCGCCCGGCGGCGGCGGCGACCCACAGCCCGTCCACGGTGACCCAGAGCCCGTCCACGGCCTGTGGCCGCGCCGCGGCGCGGCGCTGGCCGGGCAGCCTGCGGGTAAAGGTGACGGACGGCTGGCCCTGGCCGGCGGGCACGTGCCCGATGGCCAGCACCCACCATCGCCTGCCGCCGCCGGGCTCCCTGGCGGCCCCGCACCAGCCCGCGTCGGCCGACAGGACCGGCAGGCGGCTGCTGGCCACCAGCCCGGCCAGCGACCCGTCCTGGCCGGTGACCTCGATGACCGTCCGGCCGTCGTGCTGGGCCCGGAAGCCGACCTGCCACCCGCCGGCCGGCAGCCGCACCCGCAGCGGCGGGTCGGCCCGGGTGACGGCCAGCTCGGGGCTGCTCAGCCGGGTGGCCGGGTTCAGGGTCGTCATCACGGGTTCCTCCGCTGCGCTGGTGGCTGGCTGCCGCCGGCACCGGTGCCGCCCAAGACCGCCTGCCCGGCCGGCACGTCGCGGGACTTTTCGTTCCGTTGTTCCTCTAGCGCCCCGGCGTTCGCTTCGTCCCCGGCCGGGCTGCCCGGCGGGGTGTGGCCGCCGGCCAGGTCGGCGCGCTTGACCCGGATGGCGGCGATCGTGATGATGAGGGCGGCGAGCATGATCCCTGCTGATACCTCGAATCCGCGGCCGAAGCCGACCGACAGCGCATGGTCGTAGATCGCCGTCTTGACCTGCGCGGCGGTGCCGGCCAGCGGGTGGCCCGCCCTGGCGGCGGCCGCGGCGGCGGCCGCCGAGCTGCGGGTCGTGTTGGCTACGACGGTCCAGGCCACGGTGCCCAGGATCGCCAGCCCGATCGAGCCGCCGACCTGCTGGCCGACGTTGCGCAGGCTGGACGCCAGGCCGGCGTCCCGCTCGTCGACCTTGTTCATCGCGACCAGGGTCAGCGGCATGGACAGCATGCCCAGGCCGGCCCCGGTGAGAAGCATCGGGCCGAGCAGGCCGCCGGCGTAGGTGCTGTGCTCGCTGATCCGCGACAGCCAGAACATCCCGCCTGCGCCGGCCGCCGATCCGGCCAGCAGCAGCGGCCGGGCACCGATCCGGGGGACCAGCTTGACGCTGACCCAGACCATCACCATGACGGCGGCCACCATCGGCAGGTAGCCGGTCCCGGTCCTCAGCGCGCTGTATCCCCAGACGGTCTGCACGAAGATCGTCAGGAAGAAGAACATCCCGAACTGCGCGGTGCCGACGAACAGCATGATCAGGTTGGCGGCGGACCGGTCCCGGTTGCGGAAGATCCGCAGCGGCATCAGCGCGTGCGGGCTGCGCGCCTCGATGACGATGAACGCGGCGAGCAGCACCACCGCGGCGGCCAGCGAGGCGATGACCTTGGTGTCGCCCCCGTGCGAGACGCCGTTCTGGCTGGTCGCCGCGCTGGTCAGGCCGTAGACCAGCGCCGCCAGCCCCAGCGTGCTGGTGATCGCGCCGGGCAGGTCGAACCTGCCGCGCCGGCGCGGCGACTCGGCCAGTACCCGCGGCGCGAGGAGGGCGGCCGCGATCCCGATGGGCACGTTGACGAACAGCACCCAGCGCCAGGACGCGTAGGTGGTCAGCAGGCCGCCGGCCATCAGGCCGACGGCGGCGCCGCCCATGCTCATCCCGGAGTAGACGCCCATCGCCCGGTTGCGCGGCGGTCCCTCCGGGAAGGTGGTGCTGATCAGGGCCAGCGCCGACGGGGCGATGACCGCGGCGCCGACGCCCTGGACCGCGCGGGCCGCGAGCAGCCAGGCCTGCGTGGTGGCGAACCCGCCGAGCAGCGAGGCCACCGAGAACAGGATCATGCCGGCGATGAAGACTCGCCGCCGGCCGAGGATGTCGCCGGCCCGGCCGCCGAGCAGCAGCAGGCCGCCGAAGGTCAGGGTGTAGGCGTTGACGATCCACTCCAGGCCGGTGCCGGAGAAGCCGAGCGCGTGCTGGATGTGGGGCAGCGCGACGTTCACGATGGTCGCGTCGAGTACCACCATCAGCTGTGCGGTGGCGATGACGGCCAGGGCGAGGCCGAGATGACGCCGGACGGGGCCGGCGTCCGCGCCGCGGCCGGCGTCCGCGCCGCCCCCCGGGGCGCGGACGGTCGCGGGGTGTGTCGTGCTCATGGGGTCTCCTTGTCAGGGCGTGCGGGTCCGCGCCCGGGGCGGTGCTGCCACGTGCGGACGTTCAGGGAAGGGGAGAGGCGCCGCGACCCGGCCGGTCGCACGCCGGTGCTGGTATGCGGCGACCGGGCCATGCCCCGCATGCCCGGGATCACGGCGGCCTGCGCCAGGGCGCAGGCCGGGGCCGCTGGCGCCGGGATCGCCGCGGCGCCTGGCGGGGGCGGGCTTTTCGCTTCAGTGGTCATGACTGCTCCGATCCGGCTGATACGCCGCTCGATTTAGAGACACCGTATCACTGCCGGGCGGTGTATCATAGAGGCCATGACATCAACTTCAGCTGGCCAGGATCCCGGCACGCCAGGCCCCGCCCGCGGGCCGGCGCCCGCCGGGCTGATCTGGACCCGGCCCCCCAAGAAACAGCGCGAGCGCCCGACCAGGGAGGCGATCGTCGCGGCCGCGACCGGCCTGGCCGACACCCACGGACTCGACGCCGTCTCGGTCCGCCGGGTCGCCGCGGCACTGAAGGCCCGGCCGATGGACCTCTACCGCGACTTCACCCGCAAGGACGAGCTGATCGACCTGATGGTGGACGAGGTCATCGCCGCAGCAGTACTCGACGAGATCCCCCCTGACTGGCGCGACGCGCTCACCGCCATCGCCCGCGCCCTGCGCGCGGTCTGCCTGGCCCACCCCTGGATGGTCAC
>ODAK010003274.1_pt1 | contig 16851 bp, 11 predicted proteins | sample 1539591 | NCBI WGS metagenome assembly ODAK01 (sample SAMEA3539303, study PRJEB22396) | soil metagenome | biome: tundra; feature: field; material: soil | place: USA | collected 2010-05 | depth 0.15 m
CTCCAGCACGAAGGCGTGGGTCGAGCCGGAATCGAACCAGACGTCGACGATGTCGCGCACCTGCTCGTAGTCGTCCGGGTTCCGGTCCGGGCCGAGGAAGCGCGACGGCGGCGAACTGTACCAGGCGTCGGCGCCTTCGCTGGTGAAGACCTCGACGATGCGATCGACGACGGCCTGGTCGCGCAGAGGCTCGCCGGTCTGGCGGTGGACGAAGATCGGGATCGGCACCCCCCAGGCGCGCTGGCGGCTGATGCACCAGTCGGGACGGGCGGCGACCATGGAGCCGATGCGATTGCGCCCCTGATCCGGCACGAACACCGTGGCGTCGATGGCGCGCAGGGCCTTTTCGCGGATATGCTCCGGGCCATCCATGCGGATGAACCATTGCGGCGTCGCACGGAAGATCAGCGGCGCGCGAGACCGCCAGGAATGCGGATAGGAGTGCACGATCTTGCCGCGAGCGAGCAAACCGCCGGCCTGGGTCAATGCCTCGCACACCGCGTCGGCGGCTTTGTAGACGTGCTGACCGGCGAACAACGGTACCCAGGCATTGAACGTGCCGTCATCGCCGACCGTTTCGGGGATATCGAGGTTGTTGGCGCGGCCGAGCAGGAAGTCGTCCTCACCATGGCCGGGAGCGATATGCACAAAACCCGTGCCGGCGTCGGTGGTAACGAAATCCGCCAACAGCAGCGGCGTATCCTGGTCGTAACCGCGGCCACGCAACGGGTGAGCACAGACGATGCCCTTCAGCGCCTCGCCCTTGAACACGTGCAGCAGATGATGCGTGGTGATGCCGGAGTCCTGGCACACCTGAGGTAGCAACGGCAGCGCGATCAGCATCGTCTCGTGATGCCGCGCCAGCGAGCCCTCCGCCGTGCCATCGACGCGGACCAGCGCGTAGTCGATTTCCGGACCGGCGGCGACGGCGCGGTTGCCGGGCATCGTCCAGGGCGTCGTGGTCCAGATAACGACGGAGGCGCCCTCCAGCTCCTTCACCGGCGCCTGGACGATCGGGAAGCGGACCCAGATCGTCGTGCTGGTGTGGTCGTGGTATTCGATCTCGGCCTCGGCCAGCGCGGTTTTCTCCACCGGCGACCACATCACCGGACGCAGGCCGCGATACAGCGCGCCGTTCAGCAGGAATTTCAGGATTTCGTGGGCGATCGCGCCCTCGGACGCCAGGTCCATGGTGGCGTAGCGCTCCCGCCAGGCACCTTCGACGCCCAGACGGCGGAACTCGCGGGCCTGGACGCCCATCCAGTGGGCGGCGTAGGCGCGGCATTCGGCGCGGAATTCCAGGACCGGGACGGCGTCCTTGTCCTTCTTTTTGGCGCGGTACTCTTCCTCGATCTTCCACTCGATCGGCAGGCCGTGGCAGTCCCAGCCGGGGATGTAGTTAGCGTCGTAGCCGGCCATCTGGCGGGTGCGGTTGATGACATCTTTCAGAATTTTGTTCAGCGCGGTGCCGAGATGCAGATTGCCGTTCGCATAGGGCGGGCCGTCATGCAGGATGAACGGCGGCCGGCCTTTGGCGGCGGCGCGCAACTTGGCCCACAGGTCCATGGCCTCCCAACGGGCGAGGATCCTGGGCTCTTTCTTCGGCAGGTCCCCACGCATGGGGAAGGAGGTCTGAGGCAAAAAGACCGTGTCGCGGTAGTCGCGAGGGGCCTCGGCCGGAGCGTCGTTCATGGCTGATCCATCACAGGCTTACGAGTGCGGCGTATTGGGCCGCGGTCAGGTCGCGTCAAGGCTCCCGGCGCTCAATGAGCCGCCGGGCCGGTAATTCGTGCCTGCCCATATATGGTCGCCATACGGCCGACCATGCGGGTTTCGCGGCGTCCAGGTCAAGTTCGGAGATGTCTGGGACCACCCGGGGAGGCTCGTCGCTCATCCGGCGCTCCGCGACGGTTACCTGAAGCGACCTGCCGGAGCACGTTGCGGTCGCTCCGGGCACCGGCCGCGGCAGTGGCGGTATCGCCTGGTCGATCGCCGACGATGCGCCAGCACATCTGACATTCGTTGATTATTTGTCGTTTGCCAAATTCACTGCGGGGTATCGCGCGAATCACGAAGTTGCCATTCACGGCGGCCGGTCATCTCTCGATTGGCATAGCCGCGATCAGCAAAAATTCGTTGCGTTACAATTGGTGACTCTCTAATCTGTCCATTCAGTGTATTTCTGGTCGGTACCCGATGCGGTTGGCACCGGTTCGATCATCACCACATAAGCAACAGAAACACATGCCCGCAAATACCGGCCGCGTTGCTGTTATTGTCCTTGGGATGCACCGAAGCGGCACCTCCGCCGTTGCCGGCGCCGCGATACGCCTCGGGCTGGCGCCACCAAAGACGCCCATCGCACTGACGGACGACAACCCGACCGGCTCCCATGAATCACTGCCCCTCGACAATCTCAATCATTTGCTTCTGAACGCCGCGGCACGCGGTTGGTACGACTGCCTGTCCTTTAGCCCCGATATGCTCAATGACGCGGCGCGGGCGGCCGGGTTCGACTATTGCACCGACGTTTTGCGCCAGGAATTCGCCGACGAACCCGCCTTCGTCGTGAAGGACCCAATGCTATGCCTGACGCTGCCGCTGTGGCTGCCCGCGCTACGCGCCGTTGGTGCCACCGTGTCCGTTCTCCTGGTTGTCCGCCATCCGGAGGAAGTCGCGAGGTCATTGTTCTGGCGCGATCTGTTGCCGGAATCCGACTCGGCGGTGGTTTGGCTGCATCATATGCTGGAAGCCGAGCGGATGACCCGCCGCATCCCGCGCGCGGTGGTGCTCTACACCGACCTGTTACACGACTGGCGCGGTTGCCTGGCGCGTGCCGGCGAGATCGCGAACATCGCGTGGCCAACGCCGCCCCACCGGCTTCCGCCCGGCAGCGATGGCGTCGTGATCCCGTCGCTCCGGCATCACATCGCGGCGGCGAACTCGGTCACGGTCGGGCCTCCGGCAATGCGCGACCTGCTCGATGAGGCCTGGCTGGCGCTGCGGCAATTGAGAGATGATCCGGCGCTGCCCATCGTTCAGGCGCGACTGGACAATGTGCGCGCGCGGTTCGCGATGCAGCGACACTCGTTGCCGCCATCAATGATGGGCCAACGGCGAACGGGTTAGAGAAGCGTGATCGCTTGAGGCTGATTGGCCGGAAAGCGTGAATCACGCTCTCAGACATAAGTGCGCCAGAGCATGATCGCTTCAACTTGAAGCAATCATGCTCTGGCCTCCGGATGCGCGTGTCCAACTGTCAGCCTCTCTCGATCGTCCGTTCGATGCGGCGGTCCGGAATAAGCCAAAGCGAGGCCAACAGAACATAAGCCGCGCGCGCCAACCACGGACGAACGAACGCCAGCCCGATCCCGGCCACGCAAATCACGAATGAGATTTTCCCTTTAATGTCGCGGCCCAACGCCTCGGCGAGGCTTCGGTCCGAGCCATTGGCGCGCACGATGCAACCCTGCAGCACGAAATATGCGATCGCGGGCATCAGCATCGAAACGCCGTAAATCGCGGCGGGCAGTTCCGCGAAATTGTTCTCACCCATCCAGCCGGTGCTGAACGGGATCAACGACAGCCAGAACAGCAAATGCATGTTGGCCCAGAGTATGGTGCCGTTCACTCGCCGCGCGGCATGCAAAAGATGGTGGTGGTTGTTCCAGTAAATCGCCACGAAGATAAAGCTCAGGACGTAGCTGAGAAATGTCGGCACCAGGCCGGCCAGAGCCGCCAGCGTCGCGCCATGCGGAACCTTCAGTTCCAGCACCATGATCGTGATGATGATGGCGATCACGCCGTCACTGAAAGCGGTCAATCGTTCCTTGTTCATGATGGTCGCGCTGCGTTGCTATGGCAACAGCACATGCTTCGCCCTGGCGCCGTCCCGTTCGGCCGCCTCATACGCCGCCACCGAGCGCGCCAGCGGCCATGTCGTTACCTCGAACGGCCGCAGTGCTCCCGCCTCAAATCCTGGGCGTAGCGCATTCATGATCGTGGCGATTTCCGGTCCCGTCAGCCCGAGCGAGTCGACACCAATCAAATGGGCCTTGTTGTGGTAAAAATCGGTCAGGTCGAAACTGACCCGGCGCATCCCTTTACTGACAATGACCATGTGCCGGCCACCCTCCCGCAATGACGTCAACGCCGGTTCGAACAGCGCGCCGCCCACGCAATCGAGCACCAGATCGGCACCCTGCCCCCCGGTCAGCTCACGCACCGCGCGCGGAATGTCCTGGGTCAGCGTGTCGACCGTGCCGGCGGGGATCTCGCCTTTCGCCCGGATCGCCGGAATGACCCTGGCGCCCTTCCAGTGCGCGATCTGCGTCGCGGCGAGTCCGACAGCACCGGCGGCGCCGATGATCAGAATGGTTTCGCCCACCTGGATCCGCCCCTCGCTCACCAGAGCCGACCACGCGGTGATGAACGGCACCCCCACCGAGGCCGCCAGCGCCATCGACAGTCCGGCGGGCTTCGCCGACAACCAGTTCGCCGAGACCACGACGTACTGGGCGTGCGCGCCATCGCGAGCGATGCCGAAACGGGGACCGCTGCCCCAGACCTCCTGGCCGGGCGGCGCATCGCCGGCGACCACGGTGCCCGCGTAGTCCCGCCCAGGAACGCGCGGCAGGGGAGAGTGGAACACGCCCTCGACAATGCGGATGTCGCTGGGATTGATCGCTGAGGCTTTGACCTCGATCAGCACTTCGCCTTGTTTCGGTTCCGGGATGTCGCGTTCGATCAACGACAGAACCGACGGGGGTCCATATCGCTCGAAGCTCAACGCGCGCATTTTCATTGCCATGACAGTTCAATTCCCGAGGCGGTTTGTCCAACGGCGGCCAGGCCGCCTCGGGATTTTAGCCGGCTGGTGGGAAAAGTCAGCCGCCGCCGGCGGCGATGCCCAGTCGCACCTGATTGATCGCCTCATCGATCCGCTGAATCGCGATGACCCTATGTCCGCCTTTGTTGCTTTCCGCCATCACGAGTTCACCGCGCGCGGTCTGCAAGGCATTCAATGCGTTCATCATGTGCGGCTGCGCGGCAGTGGCGTAACCGACAAAATAACCACCGGCCACAAGACCAGCCAGCAGCACGACTTTGACCATTTTGGCGCGCCCGGGGAAAGAAAACCTGGCATTCATGTGACTCGCTCCTCGCTTGTTGGGACGGCATGCCAGGTCGGAATCGTCCGGCCTGGACCGTCAACGGCACTGTAACCGAGAGTCCGTGGAATTCACCACAACGGGATTTCGTTACCCGTGCCTGGGGCCGCGCAACTCGCCCGAGCGCACACTGGCGATCGCATTGTTCAGGATCCCAACAATCGCCTCATCGCCCAGTGACTGGGCCAGCAATGCCATTGAGCCACCCAGCAGAGCGGAGGCGATCGCCACGGGCGGCACGTTCTGTCCCATCATGTACTCGATCGCCTTGTCCACCACCGAACCGGCGAGGCTCAGTTCGGCGGGCGGTTCCTGCCCAGGGCCCGGTGTCATGCCAGATGCCATTTGTGTCGCTTTCCTGTTTCGGTCACACCAGAACCGGCGTCGGCTCGTCGGCCTGCATTGCCCACAACCGCGCGTAGAGTCCATCACGCGCCAGCAACGATGCGTGAGTGCCGCGTTCCTCGATCCTGCCGTCATTCAGCACGATGATTTCGTCCGCGTCGATCACGGTGGACAAGCGATGCGCGATGACCAGCGTGGTGCGATGGCTCATGACCGCGCGGAAGGCACCCTGGATTTCCTGCTCGGTGCGGGTGTCCAGCGCGCTGGTCGCCTCATCGAGGATCAGAATGCGCGGATCCTTGAGGATGGTGCGCGCGATCGCCACGCGCTGCTTCTCGCCGCCGGAAAGTTTCAGGCCACGCTCACCAACCATCGTATCGTAGCCTTCCGGCAACCGGGTAACGAAATCATGCACCTGCGCCAGCCGCGCGGCCTGCTCGATTTCCGCGTGCGAGGCGCTGGGTTTGCCATAACCGATATTGTAGCGAATCGTGTCGTTGAACAGCACGGTGTCCTGCGGCACGACGCCGATCGCCGCCCGAACGCTGCCCTGCGTCACGTCGCGAATGTCCTGACCGTCGATCAGAATGCGGCCGCCGGTGACGTCGTAGAAGCGGAACAGCAAGCGGCTGATCGTCGATTTGCCGCTGCCGGTCGGCCCGACGATGGCCACGCGCTTGCCGGCCGGGATCGTGAAGCTGACGCCGTGCAGGATTTCCCGATTGGGCCGGTAGCCGAACTGGACAGCTTCGAACCGCACCGCGCCACCGGGGGCACCGGCGATCAGCGGGCGCGCGCCAGGCTTGTCGGTCACCTCGGCCTCGACCTGCATCAGGGTGAACATCTGCTCCATGTCCACCAGGCCCTGCTTGATGGTCATGTAGACCATGCCGAGGAAATTCAACGGCTGATACAACTGCATCAGATACGTATTGATCAGCACGAAGGAGCCGATCGTCATCTCCCCCGCCGCCATGGAGCGGGCCGCCATCAGCATGATCACGGTCAGCCCGATGGCGATGATCGCCGCCTGGCCGAGGTTGAGCATGTTCAACGAAACCTGGACGCGGACAGCGGCGCGCTCGTAACGAGCCAGGGCTTTGTCGTAACGCGCCGCCTCATGCGCTTCATTGCCAAAATACTTGACGGTTTCGTAGTTCAACAAACTATCCAGCGACTTGCTGGAGGCTTCGTTGTCGGACTCGTTCAGTGTGCGGCGGTAACGGCCGCGCCGGCCGGCGAGGGTGCTGGTGAAGCCGACGTAGACCAGCACCGCGAGGAACGTGACCATCGCATAGCGCCAATCGAACATGCGCCAGATGATGCCGGTGACCAGCAGCAGCTCCACCGCCGTCGGCACCACGTTGAACACCGCGAGGCGCAACACCGACTGCATGCCCAACACGCCGCGGTCGATCACCCGGGACAGCCCGCCGGTCTGGCGGTCGAGGTGAAACCGCAAGCTGACGCGATGCAAGTGCTGATAGGTCTGTAGTGCCACCTGCCGCACCGCCCGTTGCGAGACCGAGGCGAACAAGGCATCGCGGATTTCGCCGAACCCCGCCGCGCCGATGCGGGCGATGCCGTAGCCCAGGATCAGTGCCACGGGTAGCGCGACGGCCAGGGTGCTCGGTTTGGTCAGCGCATCGATGGCCCGCGCATACAGGATTGGCACGTAGACCGCCGCCGCTTTGGCCAGAACCATGGAGATAACCGCCATGGACACCCGGATCCGCGCCCCCAGGTTGCTCTTTGGCCACAGATAGGGGGCGAAGGAGAGGATGACCTGGAAGGTCGAATATTGCCGAGGCTGGGGTATGGCGGGGGGAAGCGACGCGCGCATGTGTCTCATGCCCTCGATGTGGCACGGGGCGGTGGGGATTCCAAGGATCGCGACGTCTGGGCCGGGAGGACTACTCCGCCGCCAGCATCTTCCGCGGCGGCGTCTGCACCACCGGCGCCAGTTCCGGCGCGCCGAACGATTGCGCCCGCCGTTCGTTGCCGACCGAGCGGTAGACCGTATCGCGCATCACCGGCACGCGGCCGATGCCTCCGATCAGGTGCTCCATCGCCTCGGGCGGGTATTCCTGGCCGTGCTGGGTGCCGGCGGCGCGCGAGATGCTCTCGTTCATCAGCGTGCCACCCATGTCGTTGGCGCCGGCGTTGAGGCAGAGGGCGGCGCCCTCGGGCCCCATCTTCACCCAGGACGTCTGGATGTTGGCGATCAGCGGATGCAGCGCGAGGCGGGCCACCGAGTGCATCAGGATCGCCTCGCGCAACGTCGGTCCTTTGCGCGCCAGGCCGCGCAGATACATCGGCGCTTCCATGTGCACGAAGGGCAGCGGCACGAACTCGGTGAAGCCGCCGGTTTCCGCCTGCAAATCTCGCAGCACCAGCAGATGGCGAGCCCAGTTCAACGGACCTTCGACGTGGCCATACATGATGGTGGAGGTGGTGCGCAGTCCAAGCGCATGCGCCGCGCGCGCGACATCGACCCATTGTTGGGTGTTGATTTTATCCGGACAAATGATGGCGCGGATTTCGTCGTCGAGGATCTCCGCCGCCGTGCCCGGCAAGGTGCCGAGACCGGCGTCCTTCAGTTCGGCCAGGAATTCGCTGAGCGTTCGGCCCAGAGTCGCCGCGCCTTGCGTCACCTCCAGCGGCGAGAAGGCATGGATGTGCATCCCCGGCACGGCCGCCTTAATCGCCTTGCAGATGTTGACATATGTGGCACCGGTGTAATCGGGGTGGATGCCGCCTTGCAGGCAGACCTCGGTGGCGCCGCGCTCCCATGCTTCTTCCGAGCGGCGGACGATTTCCGACATGTCGAGGTCGTACGGCGTGCCCCGCAATGCCTCGTGCGTCTTACCCTTGGAGAAGGCGCAGAACTTACAGCGATAGTAACAAATGTTCGTGTAGTTGATGTTGCGGTTGACGACATATCGGACGACCTCGCCGCTGACCGCGCGGCGGAGTTCGTCGGCGACGCTGATCACCCGTTCGTAGTCCGCGTCGCGGGCGGCGAACAACCGGATGATTTCGGCTTCGCTCAGGCGGTTACCCCCGGCGGCACGGCTCAGGATCGACTCCACTGCCGGATCCACGGTGCTCAACAACACCGGCCGCGGCTTTGGCGAAATGGTTTCCCCCGGCGACCACGCATCGTCGCGCGCCCACCCTTCCGAGTCGGATTGCTGCCGCACACGCGGCGCGACTTTCTTGTCGATCCATCGGTCCGAGTCGGCCGACCACGCCGGATAAATCGGCAGCCGCGGCACCAGGATCTTGTCCATCTCCGCCGTGTGCCGCGCCAGGGCATCGAGTTCGGGCCACGGTGCTTCCGGATTGACGTGGTCGATGGTGACCGGCGACACGCCGCCCCAGTCGTCGATCCCGGCGCCAATCAGGTTGTGATACACACCGGGGGAGAGGTTGGGCGGTGCCTGAACATGCACGTCCTCCGGCAAGATCAGCCGCGCCGCCGCGATGGTCCACAACAGGTCGTCGAGGTCCGGCTCATCCGCGTCCGCCCGTTTCGTATCCGGTTTGGCGCGGAAATTCTGCACGATCACTTCCTGGATGTGACTGTACTGTTCGTGCAACGCGGCGATCGTCTCCAATGCATCCAGCCGGTCCGCGCGAGTTTCGCCAATGCCGATCAGGATGCCGGTGGTGAACGGAACCCGCAGTTCGCCCGCCAGCCGCAACGTTTCCAGCCGTGCCGCGGGATGCTTGTCCGGCGACCCGTAATGCACGCCGCCGGGCTCGCACAGTTTCTCGCTGGTCGATTCCAGCATCAGGCCCTGGCTGGCGGACACCTCCCGCAGCGCGGCGATCTCATCGCTCGTCATCACACCGGGGTTCACGTGCGGCAGCAGGTTGGTGTCCTTCAGCACCAGAGCGCACATCGCCCGCAGGTAGCTGATCGTCGTCGGATGCCCTAGTTCCGCCAACGCCTCGCGCGCCGCGCGATAACGCAGTTCCGGCTTGTCGCCGAGAGTGAACAGCGCCTCCGTGCAGCCCGCCGCCTGGCCGGCTTTGGCGATGGCGAGCACCTCATCGGCGGACAGATACGCGGCGTGGCCGGCGCTCGGACGTTCCGCGAAGGTACAGTAGTGGCACACGTCGCGACATAGTTTGGTCAGCGGAATGAATACCTTGCGCGAATACGACACAAGCCGCCCGTAGGTCGCGTCCCGCTTCGCCACCGCCGCCGCCATCAGTTCCGCCAGCGGCGCCGTATCCAGCCAGTCTCTGTTGATCATGATGCTTTCCGCACAACCTCTTCGCCGAAGCGTTGCAGCACGTCCAGGGTTTGCTCGATCGTCGACCGCTGCAGGTAGACGATGAGGTGGTTGACGCCAACCGATTTCAGCGCGGCGGCGTCCGCCAGCATATCATCACTGGAGCCGGAGAACATCTGCCTCCCCCCATCCGGCAGTTCCCGCGGTTTCCAACTGGGTGGTGCGAAGAAAATGTAGGCGATGTCGATCGAGGCCGGGTCCCGCCCATGTTTCTCGGCCGCGCGATGCATCCGCTCGACCCCGCCTTTCAGCCGGCCCGGCGTGTTCAGCAGGAAGCTGGCATTGTTGGAGACCGGATACCAGGCATCGCCGTGACGCGCCACGCGGCGCAGCGATGGGCCGCTTTCGCCGCCAACCCAGATCGGCGGGTGTGGTTTGGAGATCGGTTTCGGCTCGAACATCACGTTATCGAACTGGGTGTATTTGCCCCGCATCAAGGGACGTTCCTGAGTCCACAGGATTTTCCAGGCCTCGATATATTCGTCGGTGACCGCGCCGCGTTCCTCGAACGGCGGGGTGCCGAGGGCGACGAACTCGTCCTTCATCCAGCCCGCGCCGACCCCGGCGATCAACCGGCCGCCGGACAGCACATCCACGGTCTGAAACAATTTCGCGGTCAGCACCGCGGGACGGTGCGGCACCACCACGACCGACGTCAGCAGTTTAATGCGCTGCGTGCACCCGGCCAGAAACGCCAGCGTGGCGATGGCGTCGAAACACTCGCCCGACTGCGCGGCCGGGTGGATGCCGGTGGCGGTATAGGGATACGTGCCGTCCGGCTGCGCTGGCATGATCAGGTGATCGTTAACGCCCAGGATACCGTAGCCGTTGGCCTCGGCGGCGCTGGCGACGGCCATCATGTTCTCACGCACGGCCATGCAGCCGCGGGTGCCGATATGGATGCCGAATTCCACGCTGTTCGCTCCCCTGGTTGCCTCGGGCGGCGGCATCGTGTGCTATCGGCGCCTGACTGGCAATTCTGCCCCAATGGGCGGGTTTATGGAGGTAACAATGCAGATCGGTTGCAGCGCGCCCACGAGTGGTCCCCTCATCGGCCCCGATAGCCTGACCCGCGTCGCCCAGGAGGCGGAGATGTTGGGCTATGATTATGTGACGGTGAGCGATCACGTGATGATCCCGACCAGCATCGCCTCGCGCTATCCGTACTCGGACTCGGGAGAGTTTCCCTCGGGGGCGGCGGCCGAGCGGTTGGAACAACTGACGGCGGCGACCTTCATCGCGGCGTCCACGTCGAAGCTGCGGATCGTCACGTCGGTCATGGTGGTGCCGCATCGCCCCGCCGTATTGACCGCGAAAATCCTCGCCACCATCGACTATCTATCGAAGGGCCGGTTGACACTGGGCATTGGCGCCGGCTGGTGCGAGGAGGAATTCATCGCCATCGGCGCACTTCCGTTCGCCGAGCGGGGCGCGGTCACTGACGAATTCATGATGGTCTGCAAAGAACTCTGGACCAGCGATGCGCCGAAATTCGACGGCAAGTACGTGAAATTCAAGGACGTGCTGTTCCCGCCGAAGCCGGTGCAGAAGTCGATCCCGATCTGGATCGGCGGCGAGAGCGGACCGGCCATGCGGCGGACCGCGAAATACGGCGACGCGTGGTATCCGATCGGCACCAATCCGCAATTTCCGATGGACACGCTGGATCGCTTCAAGGCGGGTGCCGCGAAGTTGCGTGGCATGACCGAAAAAGCCGGCCGCGATCCGAAAGCGGTGTCGCTGGCGTATCGGGTATCGTCCAACCCCGAGGCGCAGCCGAAAGGCACCGTGGATGGCCAGCGCAAACTGTTCACCGGCGGCGCCGCGGACTTCGCCGGAGACATCAAGGCGCTGCGAGACATCGGCGTGACGTCGTTCGATTTCGGCATGTTCGGGCCATCGTTGAGCGCGACCATCGACAACATGCGCAAGTTCCGTGACGACGTCGTGGCGAAGGTACGTTAACGATGAAGATTGGAACGATGCAGATCGGTTTCAACGCCCCCACCTCCGGCCCGCTGATCGAACCGGACAGTTTCATCAGTATCATCACCGAGGGCGAGTCACTTGGTTTTGACTACGTGACGATCAGCGATCACATCATGGTGCCGCGCAACCTGGAATCGAAATACCCCTATACAGGTACAGGGGAATTTCCCGCCGGCACGCAAGCGGCGTGGCTGGAGCAACTCGGCACCACGGCGTTCATCGCCGCGTTGACGAAGAAGCTGCGCTTCGTACTGTCGGTGATGGTCGTGCCGCACCGACCCGCCGTGCTGACCGCGAAGCTGCTGTCCACGATCGACTACCTGTCCAAGGGACGGCTCACACTGGGCATTGGCGTCGGCTGGTGCCGCGAGGAATTCGAGGCAATCGGCGCCGCTCCGTTCGATGACCGAGGCAACGTCACCGACGAGTGGATGGCGGCATGCCAGGAACTGTGGACCGCGGAATTTCCAAAGTTCGACGGCAAGTACGTGAAGTTTGATGACGTGACGTTCAATCCCAAACCGGCGCAAAGCCCGATCCCAATCTGGGTTGGTGGCGAAAGTGGGCCGGCGCTGCGGAGGACGGCCCGCTACGCACATGGTTGGTATCCGGTCGGAACCAACCCTCAATTCCCGATGAACACGGTGAGCCGGTTCAGGAAGGGCCTGGAGCGGTTCCGCGGTTACGTTGAAAAGGCGGGACGAAACCCGCCGGACATCGCGGTCGCGTTGCGCGTGCTCGCCGGGCCGGGCGGCAAGCCACGCGCGACCATCGAGGGTGAGGCGGAAATGTTCACCGGTGGCGACGCGGATTGGGTTGAGGACATCAAGGTGTTGCGGGAACTCGGCGTCGCGGCGGTCGACGTTCGGCTGTTCCGCCGAACCCAGGCGGACACGATCGACACCATGCGCCGGTTCCGCGACGGCGTGCTGGCGAAGCTCTGACCGGTAACGTACTGGGCGGCGGACTCTGGAACTACGCCCCCAGTACCGGTTCGATCGGCCGCTCCCGGTGCGCGCGCAGCCAGGCTTCGTTCTCGGCGAGCGCGGCCAGCCCCAACTCGTAAAGCACGACCCGCTTCTGGCGCTTTTTTTCGCTTTCGGAACCAGCCGTTCCATCGATATCGGCGAGTAGCCTGGCGGCATGCGAGAACCTGACATGAGCTTCGTGGTAGGCCAGTGCCTCGGCCTCCCATGCCAGCTTGTCGGAAACGAAACGAACGCCGCCGGCGATCGCGAGCAGGGCGACCGTCGTGATGAGAACCATCGCCTTGCCGCCGATTTCATGGTTCGTCGTGAGGCAATCGCCCAGATCGTACAGCGCGAATGAGAGGACGAACGCGCCGAGCAGCACGCCCGGCACAGCGGTTTGCGGCAGGCCATACGCCTGGGTGGGCGACAACAGGCGAACCGTCAGCACGCAGACAGTAACCAGCCCAGAAACAGGCGCACCACCGGCGCGCTCGCCGATGGCGCGGGCGATTGACCCGAGGATATCGCCCGTGACGCCGTGAAGCGCGAGCCACAATGAGAGCCCGAACGCCAGCGCGAAGCAGAACCAGCTTACAACCGAAACGATGAACACCGCCCGCTCGCGTTGCAACGAACGTCGATGGAAGTAGTCCCGCTGACCTTCAACGTAACTGCCCCTGGTGGCGTGCAGGGCGCGCCAGTTCTCCTCCGGCGGCGTGGCGAGGATGCGCGCCCATGAAACGACCGTGGCAGCCCAGTACCGGAGGTTGGCGAGCGGCGGCTCGGCGCCCAGAAGATAGTAATAGTCGGCGCGATGGGTCGGCCCCGTGAGACCGGCCTGCCACCACATGTGTTGCACGCGCAGGACCTCGTTGGCCGCGCGGTAGTCTTCATGCGTGGATTGCCACCGGAACCGCACCGCCACGAGGTACAGCCCCATCGCGCCGGCCAGGATCGCCACGTAGGCGGGCATGGCCCATTCTCGCAGGTGGATCGCATCGGCGAACGGGAAGTCGTGGCCCAGTTTGGCGAAAGCCTCGAGCAGCAGAACCGCCAGCACGAACGCCGCCGCCAGAACCCAGATGCATCGTTTCCAGTATACCTGGAAACTACCCTGCACGCCGGATAACGCGGTGCGGTACGATCGAACCAGATTGGCCGCCTCGGGTCGGGAGGCGGGCCATCCGGCGCCGGGGTCGGTCCGGGCGCGGTAATTGTAGTCATCAATGTCCGCGGCCAGTGGGAATTGCGCGGCCAGGCGTTCGGGCTCGGCCAGGCCGCCCTCCGGCGAAACGATCGCCGATGGCAGTTTTCCGTTCCGCGGTTCTCCCGCGAGGTCGATGCGCCACACCGGTCGCGGACGCGGCGGGTCGAGGACCGGGTGGCGCGCGAGCTCATGGCTGACATCGATGACGGCACGGCCCAATGCATCGGGCGATCCGTCGCGCGCGTGAAGCACGACGCGGCCGGTGCCGCCCGGACGATCCGCCGTCTCATCCGCCGGCAGCACTGTCAGCAGGACGGTGCAATGCTCGGTCAGCCAGAGCGCGAGTTGTTCATAGTGGAGCGATGTCTCGGACCGGCCGGCGATCTCCTTGGACCGTTCCGCGGGCGGCGGAAGCGTGAGCGGGGCGAGCGTGCGGTGCCGCACCCGCCGCTGCTCAAGGCACGCCCGCAGGCGTTCGCGCGCGGCGTGGTCGGTCATCGTGGCGGCGTAATCGTCCAACGCGAATGGCAGGAGGCCGGCGACGCGCCAGAAGGGCCTCAGGAGGGCCAGCTCCGAGGCGAGAATATCCGCCCCCTCGGCGAGGCCGGTCACCAGGACCTTTGGCGCGTGCGGAAATTCCGCGTCCAACGTGGCGAACGTGGCTTCCAATGTTCGGCGAAGCAGATCCTCCCGCCCGCGCAGATCGCGTTTGCCGGACAGCCCGATCAGGATTGGCAGTGGTTCAGGTTGGCCGGCCATGGTCCGCGGTCCGTGTTCGATTTGGATGCGTGATCATGCCACAGCGCGCCGGGCGCCCGAAACCATTCTGTTGGCCCAGATCTCCCGGCCTTCGGTATGACCGGTTTCGGCCGAAGCAATAACAACACCGGTTTGACAACGGAATGAATCGGCGAGCCGCCCCGATCTGGCGACGATGCGTCCCATCAACCATGAAAATTTCGCGGCCGTGGCGGGATGTAGAGCCAGTGAGCGGCTTTTACTCGCTCCACGTTGCACCGTCCATGATGCCGGCCTGGGTTAAGTAACGTGCCGAGGGGGCCAAACGATGTCGGAAATTCGCACCACAGGTGTCGCGAAGCCGCTGACCATATTCATCAGCGCGGTCAGTGAGGAGTTCGGGCCCGCCCGGGAAGCACTTGCCGCCCGCCTCAAAGAATACGGCGTGATCGATGTCCAGAAAGACTATCCGACCAACTTGTTCAACGGGAACAGCATCGCGGAAGCGATCGAGACGGCGGACCTCGTGGTTTGTTTGATCGGCCATCGATACGGCTACGAATTTCCCCCCCGGGATCGGCCGGCGGACGCCAGGGAAGGGTGCTCCTGGACGCAATGGGAATATGACCATGCGAAGGAATTTATCGCGGAGCACCGCGACAAACGCCTCGTGGTCTTCATCGACAAGACAAATCTCCGCGAGCCGGCCGATCCGAGGCAGGCGGCTTTTCGCGAGCGCGTTTATCAGGACGAAAAGCTAAGCTACAAGGGGTTGTTCTTTTATCCATACATTGGCAAGGTCGCTCTGCGAACCTCTTTCGAACTGATGATCAATGATTCCGAGCACGGTCTCGCGGCGGTCCAGGACTCATACTGGCTGAAGATCAGGGACGCGTATCGCCGGAAGACCGTCGCCGAGTGGAACGAAATGTTCCCGGACTCGTACAGGCCGGAGATCGGCGACCAGGCGAAAGAGAATTTGATGCGGGCCCAACGGGCACCATTCATCGAAACGCGGAAGTTCTCGATTCTTAACCCGAAGAACGGCCAGCAGCTCAAATTCCTCCACCCGCGCGGTTTCCTGACCGGCCGTGACACCAATGCCGGACTGCACGCCCGCGAAGACGCCGACTGGCGACCGCTCTCCGCGGCGGATCCGGCCGCCGGGGACCAGCGAAGCGATGGCGAAAAGATCGTCGACGTTCTCCGCATGCCGGCGGGGGATGCGGCGGTACTGGGCACCGTCGAATTGCCGCGGCCACTCCGGCTGTTCCTGATCAGCGGAAGCGGCATCGGAAAGTCGGCCAGCCTGGGTTGGTTCGAAGCCAAACTCAATGGACTGGGCTCGCAAAACGCCTCGTTCCGGCTGGGGCTGTTGCTACAGGCGGGAGAACTGCGCGACGTCGCCGACAAGACGGAACTCATCGGTTTCTTCGCGCGCCATTTACTGCGGAAGACGAATGCGTCGGAGGATGACTGGTCAACGAACGCCGTGCTTGTCGGACTGCGAGCGGACATCGCGGAGGGCCGCATCGTCCTGATCATCGACGGCCTGGATCACGTCCCGAAGGATCCGCCGCTGCTGATCGAGAGTCAGAATACCGGTTTCTTCAGCGCCTGCCCGGTTGTCATGGCGGGACGTCCGCAGGCGCTGAATGGCTGGAAAGATGAACGAAGCCCAGGTCAGCCGAATTATGTGGTCGCGTCTCGGTGGCGATTCATCGAGCCTCAGGAATTCGACCGCGACGAGTCGGAGGTTTTTCTCGGCAATATCGGCGACACCAGGCGCCAGTCGCTGGTCGAGGAATATCTCGCCGGCCTGCTGCATGTCCCCCGGGTACTCGAATATGTCCGCACCCTCGGAACCGCGGACCTCAAGGTCGTGCGGACCATGGCTCACATCTACTTCCTCGCCGTGCGGCGTCTGGTCGCGGCGGCGATGCAGCGCCCGGCGGCGCGACTGGTCGGACCGAACGCGGGCGAATACGCGGACCTGGAGGAACCACACGAAGCTCAGGTCGAATACATGCTGACGATGCTCGCGGCGCTGGGGTTCATCTCTCTTTGTATCACTGTCGATCCAACCGATCCGTTGCACCCGCATGATTTCGACATGCCATTGACGG
>ODAK010003276.1_pt1 | contig 16847 bp, 15 predicted proteins | sample 1539591 | NCBI WGS metagenome assembly ODAK01 (sample SAMEA3539303, study PRJEB22396) | soil metagenome | biome: tundra; feature: field; material: soil | place: USA | collected 2010-05 | depth 0.15 m
TAAGGAGATACCCCACTTTTCCCAGTCGTATCATCTTACGGATGCGGCTCGGGCCCGTCAACGAATGGCGGGGGTGAGAACAGGACGGGACGGAATATGCACCCCCTGAATGAACGGCTCAATCGTTAATCTTTATGTAGTAATTCACTGTAACATTTTTTGGGAGCGTCTCAGGACCGTCATTCCATGCTGCAACCAGCCTGTCTGGCCCGTACGTGTCAGGCGCAGTGCTATACAAGATTCCTACCGCGCCCGGTGTCCCGTTAGAATTACTGACCATTATCGCGTGTTGATGCGGACCGACCTTGTCCGCTTGGTATTCGCCTAGGGCGAAGTCACCGACGTTCTTCATTTCTTCTCGCTTGCTGCTGTTCTTTTTACCCCGCAAGAAAACACCGCGAAGGTCGGGAACAGGCGCGTTATCACGAAGTGCGGCCCAACCAGTACCAGAAACCGCTTTGCCATCGGCCAAAGTCCACTTGCTCTTCGTCACGTCGAAGTTATCAGGATCGCCGGACTCTTTGGCGAATTCAGCCTGTGCAAGCAGCGACGCGACAACGGTTCCAATAGGCAGATTCGTCTTCTTTAAAGCATCAGCTTTGGCATCCAAGGCTTCAATTTTGGTCTTCAAGGCGTCAAGTTTATTCGTGTTCGCTTTGATACCGGTGCTGTTTACGTAAATAGTTCCCAATGTTGTTACCAGAGCGACTACCACCGAGCCGATCACGGTAATCAGAGTGGTTTTGACGGACGTATCAGGCTTAGGGGGTACCGCAGATTTTGGCATTGTGCCTCCCGCGCTACTTCACGGAAACTCGATTGGTTCCAAATCCTAACATAGCAGGGTTCGGAGCATGGAGCAGTCACGAGGAGACGAAGGACTCTCGCCCAAACTCTGGCGCTTTGGATTGTCGCCAGGCCAACCAGAGAGAACTTATTTATTGCACTCCTTAAAGAGCGGACGCGTCCAGACAAGCCTACTAGTCGGGAGGGAATATACACCCGTTCAACAACTCAAGTGGAGGCCTCATTTTTCAAAGTCAACGGCACGAAGATCGGCTTTTTGTTCGGTTCAAGTTGCACCACTCCGATCGCCAATCCGACATTTGGTGGTAACGTGATCCCAGCTATCGCATCTTCGACCTTACCGCGGAAGCGTTCATGCTCAAGGACGATGATAAAGCCGAAGTGACGCATGCCAAGGATGTTGGGATACGTTATATCGCTTCTGAGGCTATCCGCAATGAAGTCGATCTGATCCCTTGAATCCTGCTCAGAGAGCACGTGGATTTGATACCCCGCCACGATTCCATTAACATCCTCATAAGTTATCTCCCACTCATCCACGTTTAATCTGGTAGTCAAACCTCCGTAGCGGGAGTTGAGCCAAAAGTAAGCAGCGTCTACAGCATCCCCAGAAAAACCATACGGCCAGCCGCGAGCGGCTTGCGACTGCCGGACGCTTCTCACTTCGTCAATTGACCACGCGTATCCTCTGATAGCTTTCGCGGCAAGATAGAAAGCGCGGTTGGGAATGCCCGAATTGATATGGACTCCACCATTGTCCTGATTGGTGTTCACAAAATCGGCCATCTTGGCGGGCTGCGGATCCTTGTTCGATGTTGGGATCATCGTAGGCAGTTCCTGGGGCCGACATGGAACGGATTGCCTGACCCTGGACCGCGCTGGTGAATAATCCGGCTCCAATGAGCCAATCCGCCTGATCCACCGTCTGGTTATTGCCCCACTGCTTAATCAACGAGCCGAAAACGTCGGATATGGATTCGTTCAGCGCCCCAGGTTGCCCACTGTAAACGAGCTGGGCCTCGTTCTGGGTCACGCCGTGGGTAAGTTCGTGTCCAATCACATCCAGACATATGGTGAAGCGTTGGAAGTATTGTCCGTCGCCATCGCCATAAATCATCTGTTGTCCGTTCCAGAAGGCGTTGTCGTAGCCGGTGTCGTAGTGAACGGTGGACGTGAGCGTTAGTCCGTGATCGTCAACCGAATTTCGATTGAACACCTTGCTATAGAAATCGTAGGTGTCGCCGCAATACTTGTAGGCTTCATTCACCGCGACGTCGGCACTGGCCGGTCCTCCTTCATCGAGGACTTGCGTTCCAGGGAGATTTGTTGCAGTGTGTGCGTCGAAGATCGTACGGTGTTTGGTTCCCGGCTGTTGTGGGAGCAGGGGCATGGCGACGAAGGCCTGGCGGATGCCCCGGAACCCTTCAGTTATTGCCAAATTGCGCAGAACGCGGTCGCGCAGTTCAGGTTTGTCGGCCAGCTTCCGCAAGATGTGTGGTGGCAGAATGGAGCAAATTGCTTTCGGTCGGGGTTGCATTAGAAATCTCCTCTCGGTGTAAACCCAACAAGAAAACCCTTTCTGTTACGAAATCCGGAAAATTCCGATCGCCACCTTACGCAGGGGCTGCTCTCTATCCGTACTACGCCGAAGCGGAACTCCATTGGCCTCTATCTTCCTCATACGTCGAGGCTGTCGCCTTTCACTTGCCCGCAAACTTAGCACTATGCCGTTCCTATTACTAAAACGACAATCAGGCTCTCTTCCCGCCACGGCTATTTAAATGTTCATGTCGGATCAACATCTCGTACCACCGACACGCCAGCGCGCCGCCGATGCGATATTCAGAACATGATTTCGCGCCGCCCTCGTTTACTACGTTTTCCCGAGATCTGAACTGAGTCTTTGGCGAGGAGACGCGCAGTTTACACACTCTATCGACGGCGTGAAGATTTTCGTTTCGGCGTTACAAAATCAGAACGGATCGGCTTTGGACGCGAATTAGTCGCCACTTGCGTCGCTTGTGTGAGGGACGCTATGTGCTTGATGACCAGTGAGGATAAGCTGCGCGATTGCTAGCTCAGCCTTCACAGAGAGACTCTCAACCCGCCAGAGATGAAACACGCAATATGAGGTTGAGACGCCTTTACCACAGGTTGAGTCGCAGTTCGTCAAGTTGTTTCATTCCTTACGCTTTTCGGAAACCTCGGCGGTACGGCCGCGAACGACATGGCGCGTTTGTCGGTATTGACCTAAGTTTCGGGTATCGCTCAATCCGGAATGGGGGGGTGATTCTTGCTCTAATCGACTCCGGATGACGATTCGCATTGAGCGCTCCTATTGCACCAGACGGTAAAGGTCCACGCCGCCGTTATAGTTGGGCACATAGATTTGGCCTCCGTCAATCACTGGAGGATCAAACTTGTTGAACAGAAACTGGATGGCAAAACGTTGCGAGTCCCATAGTACCTTCAGCGATCCATCCGCAGCGAGGTGTACGGCGTCGTAGACGAGCAAACGGCCGTTCACCACATGAGCATTTGCATCACCATATGGGATAGTGCAGACGAGGATCGCTGAGTTGGGATCTGCTAAATTGCTCGATCCAGAACAAAATCCACCGGGCATTCCTCCCGGAGGATTCCCCCGCACATCCGCGCTCGCGAATTCGTTGCTTTGCGCAATATACGTTAGCTTTCCTGTCGAACTGACGGCCCATTTATGCAATTGCGAATTCTCGCCCCAGGCGAAAATCGTCCACGATTTCAGGACCGGGTCGAAGAACTGTACGGGCGTCATGTGGAGATGTGCCGTGTCGCCCCATGGAAAGAAGTTCAATGAGCGGGGATCTGTTGGACAGGGATCAACGGGCCCCGGACTCATGGTCAGCCAAACGGGAGGCGCTGCGAGCTTCAAACAGTTCGCTTTAGGGTTTGCGAGGAGGTCTCGGAGAGTCGTTCCGCCAAGGTTTGCCGTTTTGATCGGATAGGCGATTCCGTCCTTTCCGGTGGCAACGCAAACGCCAATCGAGAAGATGCAGGCCGGACCAGCCGATCCCCAATCTTCATCTGACCAATTACCGGAGGCCATCTCCGGAAAGACGAGGAGAATTGGGGTGCCTCGGTCGCTGATCATCGGCACCAGCTTTGCATTCTTCAGCGCAATGTTCATGCCACCACCAACCGGCTTAATAGCTTCGGAGGGAGCGCTCATTCCGGCCAGCTTCACGGCCGGCTTCGCCGCCTGCCCGGTTCTGACGAGGTCAGTCCATGGCGTCCAGTGGTCTACCACCTGCAGGGTGGCAGGAACTCCTCCTGAAGAAGGCGTGTACTTCAGTTTGAGGAAAGACTCACCCCACTGACTCACACCGTCGAAGTCCCCATTGCCAGTGAGTACGTAGAGGAAGCCCTGAGCATCTGCAACTGCGCCTTGTCCAGCCATCCATACGCCAGCACCCTCGCCCGCTGTCGTCGCTAGCATCGCGCTTACCGTGTTGCTCGCCACATCGAAGGCAAAGCAATAGCCAGAAGCAACACCCGCTTGAGTTTCGAAGATCGTCCCCGAACAGCCCAATACCGTTTTCACACCGTTGATGTTCGTCTCGACAAGAGAGGATCGCTGTTTGCGCATCCCCCCGATAAAGTCTTGTGTCCCACTCTTTCCCTGGATCAGCACCGGTGGAACTACTTGCTTTCCATCCGCTACGTTCAGCACGAACATAAAGTAACGTGCTGTTTGGGGGTTGCCGGTATTGTCTGGCGAAACCCAGCAAACTTGATAGAGGCGCTGCGTGTCTGCATCAATCACCCCCGTGGAGAGGCAGCCCCAAAATTGATTGATTTGATGGCTGTCGATACTTTGTGATCCAGTTATTGGCGTTCCCAGCGTAACCTGCCAGATTTCGGAGCCATCATGTGCGTCAACTCCACGCACTATATCAGCCATCGACGGAAGCACCATCACATCGCGGGTACCCCGCGCGGTCTGCACATTCGGTAGGATGAGCGGCTGAGCTTCGATACCCCGCGCATCCCCGAAAACTGGAATAATAGTCGCTCGGAAAATTCCTTTAGACTCGACTGACGCTTGCGTCAGTTGAGTCTCGTGCTGATTCCAGCCGCTTCTTGAGTTGTCCGCAGAGCGGGTGAGCCACGGCGCCATGGTTGATTGGGAAACGCCGTTCTCAGTGACCGCGAAAAGAAATGTGCAGACGAGAAGGCATAGATGACAGAGCTTCATGTGTCCTCCTAATGCGCCCGATCCAGCCTGGCGGTGTGCCGTAGAGGCGGCTTCGACCTCGACGCAGCCGTCCAGATGCACTTGGCTTATTGGCCTCCGAAGGTCTTACGGAGTGTTGCGACCGAAACGTGTGGCCAACTAAAGGGGACTGGCGGTTTCCCTGCCGGCAGAAGAGGGAAATTCAGTATAACGGTCTGTACGTATTGAAGCTGCATGAAGTGACGCACGGGATGCTTGATCTTCTCAATCCAGAAGGTTGCGAAGACGAGGGCCGTGTCTGCGTTCGTTTCGAGGAAGGCGATATTCTCGATGCCACCTCCGCCATTCGTCACAGGTACCGCCTTGGCCTTGAAGTCGAGGCTTGCCGCAGTTGCGATTTGGAGTACAACCATTTCTTCGATGAACTGGCCTTGAAGGGCCTGCTGCAAAAGGCGGGTTGGATCATTCACCACGGTCTGCATGGGAACGCCTTTGATCGCCGTGGGCAGGGGAACGGGAGGTGTGTCGCCGAAGGGTGTTCGGGAGTTAGTGGCCGCTGGGGTTGTGTTGGAGAGATCGTATTCTGGGAAGCCGCCTTGCGTGCCGCCAGCCGGCATTGCTGTGCCTTGTGGGAATGGAGCCGTGTTTACAGGTTGAATTGCGAAAGTGCCGCCGCCCGACACCGGGCTCACAAGAATGGCCGTGCCTTGTGCCAGTAAGGCGTTGCCGTGCGGTATAGAGGCCATCCGAGCAACGCTGCCGGTTTCCGGAGGCGCAGTGGTCTGCGGCACGGAAACCCAGATGCCGGGCTCGATGTGCAGCGCGCCACCTGTGACGGAGTCGCTGATCTTCTGAAGGTAGGTTAAGCCGAATAGTTCGATATCGCCTTGGGCATTGCCGCGATTCGGGATAGACGTGGCGATGGGATCGAACCTCAAGGTCTCTTGGGTTTGATTGAGTTCGAGGAATAGCGGGGCGTTTCCTTCTTTATCCGGGCGCGCGATCAGGTTAAACCCTGTTCCGTGCCAGGTACCTGCAAGATCCGCTAGAAGTCCTAAATCCTGTGAGACTTCCTGGTTGGACGTGGCCAAGCGCACCGACGGTATGTTGGACATTGGCTTTCTCCTCTCCTATTTGTTTTGTCGAACCTTGTTAGTTAGTGATTCGAACGAGCTATTCGTTTCGTCCGAGTAGTCGAGTTGTTCAGGGCCGGCGGTTCTGGAGCAGCTCCAACAGTGAGTTTCCCTCCGCGTGGAGTAGGGCCAACAAGGCCGGGGCCGAAACGTGACCGCTGTCCCTTTCTTTCTTTCGGCACCCTGCTTTCGGTTACCTTCTTCCTGTTTTCTTCGGCTTTAAGGATTTCTTGGTTGTGGCCTTTTAGTGGGCCTGTTCGAACCGACTCAATCCGGCAGGATCGCCACGATGATCATCTCGTAGGGCAAACGCGTTTGTGTCGACTCCTCGGCAGCCATCTCCGCAACCTCGGACAGGTTCACGCGGGGGATGCCTAGAACGTGCATCCGGTCTCCTTTCGATAGTGTCTGCACCCGCGTCGCCGCTTCCGTGCCCTTCACAAACACCATGCGCCGTATATCTTTTGTGACTGCCTCTTCTTCGTTGCTTGTGTCGAACACGTTGGCCAGTACGAACAGCCCGTCGTCCCCGTCGGCCTGCACCGCGCCGGCCAGCTCCATCACAAACTCGGCATAGTTATACTTCCCCTCTCCACTGGTGATGGTGACCGAACCGTCCGCGGCGCTAATGGTAGCCTGATCTTTTTCGTAAAAGGGAAACGCCACGTGCGCCGGGTAGGCCGTATACCCCGGAATCTCAGCAAACGAGTCCAGCACGGGATCGTTTCCAAACTGCGTGATCGGATGGATCTCGAAAAGATGTGCCGGGTTGGAAGAATCAGGCACGTCGACCGGGTTTCCCTGGATCTGGTCTTCCTTCCCCAGATGTTCAAACCAGATTCTCCAGACTCCTTTGACCAGCAGTTTTTTCCCTTCCGCGATCGTTTTCAGAAGCGTGAGCGCGGCTTGTTCCTTCCGCGCATTCACGATCTCGGCCACTAGAGGCAGTCCCACCTCGTCGGCGCGCCCGGCCATGTGAATGTCGCCGTCGTTTCCGCCGCTGCTGATCGAATGCGGTGCGCTCGGATGCACATCAACTTCCAGAGTCACACTGATGGTCGCTTTGTTCTTGAACTGAGCCACAAACCTGCCGCTGAGCACCAGCGTTTCCGCTTGTGCGCCGTAGACCATCAGGAGCAGGCCGGCACAAAAACGGGCAACCTCATGCGGCTTGTGCATTGGGCGGTCCTTGGGCGGGTCCACCTCGCGGTCCCGCCCCCGGCGTTGGCTCACTCGCCGCCGGCTTCTTTCCCGTATTCCGGATGTTGACCAGCTTGCTCAGAATGTCAAACCAGAAGGGCGCACCCAGAGAAACCGCGACCATCGTCAAGAACCATCCCAGCACGCGTTCGGTCCAGCCCCAACCATCAGGGTTGGCTGTGTCTTTTCGCCATCCCAGCACTCCACTCAGAGCATCCAGTTCGTCTTTCGAGACTTTCCGGATCGACGTCGGTTGCAGCGGCTTGTCCTTGTTTTCATACTTCACGCTAACCGTCTCCTCCGCTTCCTCGCCCGACCGCTTCTGTGCCTGCTCCACCAGCACCGCTCGCTGTGTGGGATTTTTCCACAGCGTGCGGACGATGCTGATCGTGTCCGCGTTGATCGCCACCGTCAGGACCACCGCGATGACCACCGTCGTCTCTTGCGTCCTCCGCTTGTACCATCCCGAGGCTCGGTCCATGGTGTCATCGAACCAGGATTCTATGTTCGCTTGCGCCTGGCCCAGGTCGCCGCGGGCATTCTGAATCAGTGCCAGCAGCGCGGTCCTCACATCTCCATCGGGCAGCGCCTTGATGCCGCTCTCTAGATCTGAGAAAGCGACCGACCCCGACTTCCCGGCCATCGCGATGTCCATCACTGCCGTCGCAAACGTCCGCGCCGGCAGATACGAGGGATACGCCTTTCCTCCGCTCTTGCCCGGCGCCAGCATCCCCGTGATCAGCGGATGGGCATAAAACTGTTGCAGGAACCAATCCTTGTTGCCCTTCGCATCGGGCTGGTTATCCAGCAACTGCTTGATGGCCGACGCCAAGTTGCTTGAGCGCGTCTTCAGCATCCCGTCCAGCCACTCATTGATGGTCGTGCACATGATGGCCAGCAACAAGTACACGAACACTAGCCCGACGATCACGTCGAGCGTTGTGGAGTTGAACAGTCCGTTCGCTCCATTCATACCTACACCCTTCATGAGTTCACGAGAAAATTGGGGCCTAAGAGATATTCTTGCCAGTATTGGGGTTCTTCAACACGTTTGCAGCAATTCGCCTAGAGGGCAGGCTGCCTCCGTTTTTCCGATATCTGAACTAGTCCTCGGGGAAGAAAGCCGGAGTTTACACACTCTATCAACGGCGTGAAGATTTTTGTTTCGGCGTTACAAAATCAGAACGTGTCGGCTTTGGAAGCGAATCAGTCGCCACTTACGGGCTCGTGTTAAGGAAGCAGGTGCCTGATGACCGTTGAGCACAAGCTGCGCGATTGCTGGTTAGCCTTCATAAAGAGACGTCTCAAACCGCTAGAAACGAAACATGCAATATGCGGTTGAGACCCCTCTGTTTTCCTTGCAGTCAAAAAACGTTTTACTTTACCACAGGTTGGGTTGCAATTCGTCGAGGCGTTTCATTCGTTACGCCTTTCGGAACATTGGCGGTGCGGACGCAAACTGGCATGTGATCACTGTCTTTGTAGCCTCCAACTCCTCACGATTCTGGTGGCAGCTTTGTCGTGAAGTTGTCGCATTGTTTGTGACGTGGTAATCGCGGGAGATTTTGCTGGCCGAGGAAGTAGAGGGCAACGACCAGCTCCAGGAATTTGGAGCACAAAGCGGAGCACAATAACTGCCGAATGAGAGGCCCTGAGCCCGACTTGGAAGCCTTAATCCCGACTCTAAGTGTTTAAGAACGGGTGGGGCCTGCGAGAATGATTCATTTGCTAAACCGTCGTACGGATTAACACCGTACGGGGGGAATCCTCCAGCTCCGCTAGTTCTATCCTCGGGGCTTGAGGCACGACCATCAACCGTCGAGTTGCGTGGAATCGAGCGCTTCCGGTGTTCAGAAGTATCAGCTCCTCATCATCCGTCTTCCGCATTCACTACCCGTCCTGGTAGGTTAGACTTGGGTCCAATTTGGGTCCAATTGGGTCCGAATACGGTCTAAAACCATGGTATATGACGCAGAGCCGACCTAAGCGGACCAATCACATAGCTTAGGTTAGTTTGCCTTGGGCGCAGGGGGTCTGCGGTTCAAATTCGCGCGCCCCGACCAGTATCCCCTGCAGCATCAGTCAATTCTGGAATCGCCGTGTTTCTGAAACCCGCACCTTGGGTCCGATTTGGCTCCAAAAAGAATGTCCTGCCAAGTTGTAGGACGTTTTTCGCCCGTCACGTGTGAGAAACGCGTGAGAAACGCGTGAGAAACGCGTGAACTGTACTCTAAAATACTTACTCTATTTGGCCGAAGTGACCTAGACATTTTCCCCTCGCGGGATTGATGATTTGGGCTGGCGGAATCGTTTTGGTATGGAACGTACGAGGGTGTTCGAAGGAGTTGTAGTATGAGCGCTCTTCCACAATCAGAATGGCTCACGGCCAAAGAAGCCGCGAGCTATCTAAGAATCGAACCTCGCACGCTTCTCATGTGGGCCAGACAGGGACGCATCAAGGGCTATGTTCTCTCCGGCACTGAGCGCATCACATGGCGCTTTCGCGCTGAAGACTTAGACGCTACAATGTCCGCGCCGTCTGTTGCTCTCACGAAAAGGAGGATTCAGTGAGACAACGGAACAGAAGTGGCAGTGTGGTACTCGACAAACGAATCAAGACGTGGAACTTTTTCTTCTGGGAGAACGGCAAGCGGCGCTCTAAGAAAATCGGCGCCATGAGCCAATTTCCAACGAGGGCGAGTGCATGGCGTGCTGCAAAAGCACTCCGGCACTCGCTGGAGAACCAAGTCAGCATCAGTAACGCAGCACCAACCGTGAACACGCTAGTCGAACAGTACCGAGCAGAGAAGATGCCCAAGCGAACGATGACGCGGCAAGGCTACAACACGTGGCTGAATCACTACATCGTTCCGGCGTGGGGTAGCCGCACTCTTCAGGAGCTACAGGCGCGTCCCGTAGACCTGTGGCTGCAGTCACTCGAACTTGCTCCCAAGAGCAAGGTTCACATCCGCGGCCTTGTCCGTGTTCTGTGGGACTTCGCAATGTGGCGTGGTGACGTGCCAATGCAGCGGAATCCGATGGAACTGGTCACGATCAAAGGCGCATCGAAACGCATACGCCAACCGCGTAGCCTCACCGTGGAAGAGTTCCAGCAGCTTGCGCAGCAGCTTGAGGGACCTTTCCACACTATCGCGCTGGTCTGTGTGTGCTTCGGTCTGCGTATCAGCGAGTGCCTAGCTCTGCGCTGGTCAGATGTCGATTGGTTGAACGGTACGCTGAGCGTTGAACGCGGCATCGTGCATCAGGTAGTCGATGACGTGAAGACGCCAGAGTCACAACGTTCAATGCACATCGACAACGGGATGCTGGATGTACTCAAGACGTGGAAACAGACAACCCACTTCTGCGCTGGTGATGACTGGATGTTTGCAAGCCCTGTAAAAATCGGACGTTTGCCGATCTCCTACGCGGGAGTGTGGCAGGCGCTTCGAAAAGCAGCGGTCAAAGCTGGCATCGGTCACATCAGTTCCCATACGTTCCGGCACACCCACAGGTCCTGGTTGGATGCGGTCGGTACTCCAATCGGCGTGCAACAGAAGCTAATGCGCCATGCGGACATCAGAACCACGATGAACGTTTACGGGACTGCGGCGATGGCTGATATGGCCGTAGCTAGTAGGAAAGTCACCGCGTTAGCGTTGAACGGCAGGTGAAACAGCAGGTGGGATCTGTAAGTGTTTGAAACAGTGGCGGAGAGGGAGGGATTCTCCCGCTGTGAAAAACGAGACGCCAGAACCTGCTGGCAGGAAGGCCGTTCCATGGTGTGCTGCACACGGCGCGCCTGGAAGGGCAAAAGCCGAGTGCAACATCCTGCTGTGAAGCCCCTAGACCTACAAAACGAGCCTGCTTGGACAAAGAGGACAAACGGAAGACTCCCGCCCGCAGTAGTTCTCAACGAGTGTAATCGCCTGATTACAACAGGTAGCGTCGCATTCAGCCTTTCGCCCCCTGTCTCGGTAAGTCGGTCGCTGGTGCACAGGTATAGCTTTTGACCAGTGAGAGGATCACGAATTCAGAAGCGCCCTGAGTTTGTGAGCAATCTGCAACATCTCCTGCAAGTCCGTTTCTAGCGTCTCAGCCAAGGAAGCTGGCATCGCCCCGTACCCCCGAATGCGAGCAGGGCGACTGTCCTCCAAAGATATCCATATCTGGGATACGTCCGACGCCAAGATGCGACGGAGGTTCTTCTTTGATGGTTCAAGATCGTACTTCCGCACAAGAGAAGCAATGAGTCCTTGAAGCTGAAGGAGTCGTGCCCTGATCTCCGCCTTTTCGTTCTCAGTGATGGAACCCTCAATGACCTTCATGGCAGCGGGCGTATTCCGATCTTCGAGAAGGTCAAGAATTCGGACTGCTGCCGAATCAACGATCAACATGCCACTTCCAACTACCCTGCGGTGGCTGTCACTGAGCCCATCATCCATGAGTGGCACCCCAACTCAGCCTGAAGTCTATGTACAGGGGGGAGAGCTTGATGTGCTGCTGTGCAACGTACTTCGAACTGACCGCCATTTGCAGCATGGCGACGACTGCACCGGGACTACCCTTGCTGTAACGCACGATCTTCTCAATCGCTTCTTCACGGTTCGCGGCCTTTAGTTCCATCTCTCGTGCGATTTGCACGGCGAACTCCTTTGCGGTGTCTGAGTCGAAATTCCGCAGGGCATACCTCGCCGAGCGGTCAGAGAACATCGGCAGCAAGAACCCGACATCCTCCATGTGCGCCGAGCGAGCGACAGCAATAACAGGGGTTACCGTCCAACTACACAACTCTTTCAAGGCGGCAGCATAAGACTGGGACGGAGATTGCAGGTGGTCGAGCACGATCCAATGGCTGGCTTCACGCAAGGCATCTCCGACGATTCCCCGGATAGACACGGCGGACTTTTCCTTGATGGCGTTCAGACCGCCAGTCCCGCAGGCTTGGATGACATGGCGATTCTTCCTTGCAAACAGCCCAGCCGCAAGGTTCCGAAAAACAGCTTGACTGCTGGAAGATTCGTCGCAATACACCATTTCGGGTACTTCGCCCGCCAGATGCTTCAGGAGCAATGTTTTGCCAACCCCAGCGGGACCGTGAAGCAGGAAGGAACGACGCCGAAACACCAATTGCCGGAGTTGCTCAAGTTCAGCATCTCTCCCGTAGATGGCGGTCGGGCTCATGAATGCTCCAGATGAGAAGCTTCGGCTCCGGTTAGACGAGCGAGTTCAGCCTCGATACCCGCCAGTCTCTTCAACGACGATTCAACGGATGGGGCACCCGCTGCATGAGCGGTACGTGCGCGAGCCAGCGCCCGCTCTGAGACGGCGCTCAGTTCATGCAGCACGGTGCGTATTTCGGCTTCGAGAGCACGGCGGCTCTTTGTTACGCGCTCCTCAAGATCGTTTCGCACGCGCTCGCTGTTGATCTCCAAGAGTAGGTCGAGAAAATCGTGGGCGGCGGCATCAATCACCGAGTGCGCCCGAATGGCACCGATCATAAGGTCAGCTACGTAGCGTATTGGGGAAGCCGGGATAGCCACAACAATGTACTCGTAGAACTGAAACTCAGAGCGAGTTCGGAAATCCTGTTCGGCAGTCAACTCTCTTGGCAAATACTCTAGCTCGGAGGTTCGGATGCCTCGCGTTTTTGACAAGAAATCAGTTGTCAAATCCGTGAATCTCTTCGCTATCTTGCGGTACGCTTCCTCTCCTTTTGTTTTCTCGGTTTCCAACCACGGCATCGTATGATTCCGAGCGACATCTTGAGCCGCCCGCATTGCAGATCGCCGATAACGGGGCCCGTTAGTCCGCGGCAGCGATTTGAGTGCCGAGCTAAGTTCGTGGTGCGCGACATCTCGCACAGACTTGAGAAAGACATCCCGATGATCACCAAAGGTCTTTGACAGGCGCTGCTGTTCTCCTGAGAACAGGTATCCGAGATCATTTAGGGACTGCTCAGCTTGCGATACTATCTCTCGTAGTTGGCTGATCCGCCTCTCAGACTCATCAAAGGGTCGAGTCAGCGCGTCTCGCTCCTCTTTCACCACGATAAGGAGTTGACTAGATAAACGTCGCACCGAACGATCCTCAGCATCGCGGACAAGTTGTCGGCTTGATTGCTGCACCAACTGCTCCAGTGCATCTACCAACCGAGCCCAGTCTCTTTGAGAACCACCGTTGTCGAGTTGTTCGAGGGCACTGATTTCGAAAATCGACCTCACAGGACGCTGGAGCCGACTCTCAAGCACTTGTCTGGCGAAGGAAACAGCCGCATCACGATCGGGCTTGGTGACGCGATCTGCCTTGTTCAAGACGAACAGAATGTCAGAGATTTCTTTCGCAACGCTCTCGACCAGCGCCAATTCATCCCCGCCTATTGGAGGATCGGCACCGATCACGACGATAGCAGCGTCGATGTGCGGGAGGAATGCGTGCGTGGCAGCGGTGTTCCCGGCGAACACGGACCCTAGCCCCGGTGTGTCCACGAAGCACATGCCCTCTGCAAGCAGTGGGCTAGGCACAAACACTTCCAACCCAGCGACTCTCTTGCTGTTCTCCGGGTTCCGCACTTCGGACACGTAGTCCTCAACATCGCCGATTGCAATCTCCGTCCATTCACCACTGCTTAAGCGAACACGCGCCCCGAGGCTCTCTCCGAATCTCAATATCGTGGGAACAGCCGTGACTGGAACCACTCCACTGGGCAGGATGGGCTTACCGATCAAGGCGTTCAACAGGGTGGACTTACCGCGTTTGAACTGGCCGACGCACGCCACGTAGAAACGCCCCTCCGCAATGCGCTCTGCGGCGGAACGGGCATCATCCGTAATTTGGGCGCTATTGAACTGCTCGGAAAGGCTGGCAATGCGAAGCAGTTTGTCCGCTTCCACACCAACAACGCCGCTTGAATCCAAACCGGGCCGAGAAGCAGAGGCTCGTGACTCTTCAGATACCGCAACGCACACGTTCTCCATGGGTCCACTCCAAATGTTTGTGTTTTTCGGGACCGTGCCGGACCGACTCCGACAGGAGCCCTGTCAGGAGTCATCATCTGTCCCGGCCAAAAGGGGGTCAGCGGTTAGCGGTGAACTCCTTCACCGTTACATCTGCTCTCAATTATAGCGAACGCGGAACCAGTAGCAACCCGCTAGGCGATCACGGCAGCTAGCTGTTGCAACATCGCGATTTCACTCATCGACCTCGGGACGGGGATTTTGAGTGTAAACGCCTGATTTCATCAACTATCGGTAAACAGCAAGCGAAGAACAAGGACTTTTTCCGAGCTACTGCAGCTTCGCGTACTCGGCTTTGGCTTCTTTCAGGATGGGAATGTCGGGGTCGGCGTAGGCCGAGGCGTGTCAGGTCGAAGTGCCTAAAACCGGAATTTCCGTTCTAGCTCCCAACCGCTTCAGATTCCAGAGTCTAGTTCGAATTCTATTCGGTTACGTCCCTTGTGCTTCGCTGCGTACAGAGCGGTATCGGCACGGGCCACGAGGGCGTTCAAGTCAGGAGGCTTGGTCCCGCGAAATCCCGCAACTCCGAAGCTGGCGGTCGCTGTAATGGTGGTGTTCCCAAAAGTAAACTTCGTGCTCTCAAACTGTTTGCGTATCCTTTCGACAGCAGTCTTCGTACCCTCCTTGTCGGTATGACTGAGCATTACGAGAAATTCCTCTCCCCCCAAACGAGCACAGATGTCGGACTGGCGTGTATGCGCCTTGAGAATCTCGGCGAAGCTCTTGAGCACGGTGTCGCCTGCATCGTGGCCATAGGTATCGTTGACATTCTTGAACAAATCCAAGTCAGCCATCACCACCCAGATAGAAAAGTCATGCCTAGCCGCCGCACTTAGTTGTCGGGGTGCCCAAACATCAAGCGCACGACGGTTTGGTAAGCCTGTTAGGGTATCCGTCAGCGCCATCTCTTCCAATAAACGATTCTTTGCAACGATCCTGCAGCCCACCTCGACACGTGCCACAAGTTCATCGGCATGAAAGGGCTTCGTTATGTAGTCATCGGCCCCGGCAGCAAGCCCTTCTATTAATTGTGCTTTGTCGGTGTTGCTTGAAAGCAGGATGAGATGAGAGTAGAAGCCTTGGAATTCGCGACGTATACGCCTGCATAGTTCCAGACCTCCGATGTCCGGCATGTCCCAATCCGTAATAACCACAGTAGGCTGGTGTTCTGCGAACAGACCAAGGGCTTCGCGGCCACCCTTCGCAAACAGTACGCTGTACCGGTCCCCCGAAAGGGAATGCTCGACCAGTTTGCGAGAGATAGCCGAATCATCAACCGCTAGGATCTTGAATGGCTGTGAAGAATCGTCCATGGTGTCCCCGACACTGTGCGTGCGTTGAGTGCAAATCGTGAAATGTAAACACAAATGAGCGCGTCCTGTCAGTGAGAAATGTCACATCTTGATGTGCGATGGCCGACGCGCAAACGCCCGCCCAGCTTGGCATTCAACCGATTCGACCGCGCTCCAGGTTAACCGTGTAGTTGTCGCGGATAGCGACGTAAGGTTTAAGTCATCGACATCTTGGCCAAGGTCTTGCCCGAGCGTCGGAGCGACAATCAGCACAACCACAGCGACCACTAGCGCCGCGACGAGCAAAAGAACCGTCTTTATCTTCGGCGGTATCTTAAAAGGGTTGTTGGCGTAAAATCCCCATAATGCTCATTGAGGGTTTTGAGCGCTATCGCCTGGTTTCGCCATTTGCCCTGTTCAAGTTGTCGATTTTCGGAGTGCATTAGACAAAAGTTCAGAGTTGTGCCGCTCGTGCAGACGGCGGCGCCAGATGGCAGTCTATCGCGAGGATGAGCTAGTGGCGGTCCTTGTCATCATCCGGATGTTCGTGGCGCCACTTCCAGTATTCCGATTGTTCGTTAGCTTTCAGCTTGGAGAAGTCCCGATGGGTTTTGTGCTGAGCCTCCTCCCAGGATTGGTAGGCGCGGCCTTCGTGGTCGTCCCAGGTATGACAATCCTTATGGTCGCGGTCGTAGTATCCCTTGTTGGGGCAGTTTTGATTCTTATCCTTGGCCTGGATGCCCACGGGCGCAATCAGGGTCGCACCCAGCAGAAGCGAACCTAGACACCGATGCAGTCGCTGCATGTATTTCTCCTTAAGCGGGACTCCTATGTTTTGGACCCGCTAGTTGCGCTTGTACGCCACCAACCTTGGGCAAGGCTGTACAATTTTGAACACTTCAAGGATTTCATTCGGCAGTTGACGTTAGGCAGAGTCACGTTTTCACGGGTGATGATTACTGTCGAGAAATCGCCATAGCACAACTTTGCGCTTTCCTTTCGCCTGTCTGGCGAACAAAAGGCGCAAAGTTGCGATAACGCCTGTTATCAACACCTATCTCTTAACCGCAAGCGACGAGGAAGGGTTTTCCCAGCTACTGCAACTTCGCGCACTCGGCCTTGGCATCTTTTCAGGATGGGAACATCGGGGTCGGCGTCTTTCCAAAGCGCGAGGAAGTCGTGG
>ODAK010003277.1_pt1 | contig 16847 bp, 13 predicted proteins | sample 1539591 | NCBI WGS metagenome assembly ODAK01 (sample SAMEA3539303, study PRJEB22396) | soil metagenome | biome: tundra; feature: field; material: soil | place: USA | collected 2010-05 | depth 0.15 m
ACGGCAAGGACGGCTAGGGTTCGCTTGGGCATCTCGGTTCAACCTCCTGGGGGAATCACACCCGCACCGGCGACGACCGGCGCGCGTGATGAGAATAACCCACGGTACCGGCTCCCATCATTCCCTCGATTGATCGGCACACCGTGGCAATCGCAGCTATGCCTTTCTCGGTCGCTTGATCAGCTCACCGCCGAGGAAGAGCGCGAGCCCTCCGAGCAGGAGCCCGATTCCCAGCTCGACCTGCGCGATCGAGCCGCCCAGGCCGGTGCCCGGGGTGCTGATGGCCTGGACGCCGCTGGCGATGATCAACACCGGCTCGGAGCCGCACTTGCTCTTCGAGGCCGCGCTATTGGCGTCGCCGCTGTACGAGGCGATCCAGTTGTAGGTGCCTGCCGCCGTGGCCCCGCTGAAGCCGGCCGAGGTTGCCGTCCCGTTGGCGGCCAATGCCACGGTGCTCGTGAAGATCGGAGTCGCGGTGCAGGCCGTATCCGTCGGGCCGTGCAGGGTGAAGGTCACCGTGCCGGTGGGCTGGAACGTCCCGGTCACCTTGGCGGTGTCATGGAGGGCGATGCCGGGAACGCCACCGGCCGTGGCCGCCGTCGTCACCGACGTCGGATCCTTGCCGATCGTAACCTGCTCGTCGGTGCAGGCGGAGGACACGCTCTTGTTGGTGGCGTCGCCGCTGTACTTGGCAACCCAGTTGTAGGTGCCTGCGTCCAAGGTGCTGTAGGGCGATACGGCGCTGCTGGCCGAACCGTTGGCCCCGAGCGGAACCGTCACCGTCTGCACGGCCCCCGGCGAGCCTTCGGCGCTGCTGCAGTTGGGATTGCTCGGCGGGTACAGACTGAAGCTGATGGAGCCGGTCGGATTTACGCCGCCGGAGACCTGGGCGGCGTCAGAGATGGGCGTCCCGATCGGTCCGCCGTTCGATGCAATGGTGCCGATCGTTGGGGATGCCTGGCCCAAGACCACGCTCTCCGTGCCGCAGGCGCCTTCAGCAGGCATGTTGTTGCCGTCGCCTCCGTAGTTGGCAACCCAGTTGTACGTGCCTATCGCCGTCGTGGCGTAGCCAGGCGCGGGAACGCTGGCTGTGCCATCGGCGGAGAGTGGCGCGACCCACCGCCGCAGCACTGTTGGCGAGCCGTTGTCGCCATTCGCGCAATCAGCGTTGCCGGGGCCGTAGAGGAGGAACGTCACGGAGCCGGTGGGATTGAAGCCGCCGGTCACGGTCGCCGAGTCGGTGATGCTCGAGCCCACCGTCCCCCCGTCGGCGTCGGAAGGAGTGGTGGTGATATGTGTCGCGATCTTGTTGACCGTGACCTGCTCATCGGAGCACGCAGTCGGCCCGTTCTCGATACTCCCGTCGCTGTTGACGATGATCTCGGCGGTCCAGTCGTAGATGCCGACGTTCTGGGGTACGAACGAGGCCGACATGACGGAGCTGTTCGTGAGCCCGGTGGTGGTCACGGGCTCGCTGTCGGTGAATACCGGCGTCGCGCCTTCGACACCGCATGTGTTCGGCGCCCAGAGCGAAAAGGCGACGTGGCGGGTGCTGTCCGCATAGACGATCGCCACATCCGCGAACGCCGTGGTGCCGACGACGCCGTGAGAGGGGGTCGGCATGGTCGAGACGACGCGATGAGCGGAGACGGTCGCAAAGCTGGCTATTCCTGCCGCGGCAATCGCGATCCCCGCCGCGATCACTCTGGCCATGCTCCGGCGCGTATGGTGCGCGCGATCACGAGTCGTGTTGCTGAACCAGTTCGCCACCCTCATGCCTCCTTATCCCGCCGGCTGTGCCGGCCTTCCCCTGATCACACTTCCCAACTGGCGTGCGATGATCCTTCCTGATCGGTCAATACCATCGAACGCTCCGATCTAGCCGATCAAGCCTAACAAACTAGCCGAGCACGACGCAAGTGACGCGTTTGGCGGGTGGGAGGCCGCCACAAGAGGCGTGTCGATGTGACGGAATGACTGAAGCTCACCATCTCCATGTGTCGAGGGCCGGCGTCAGTTGTCGTTCCGAGCCGTTTACGCTGCGCCGCGTGATGGGCGGCGAGCTCGCTGAGGCGGTCAGCTATGCGCGGCGAATCGAAGCCACCGGAAGCGACGACCAGGGAACCTGGCCGGGCGGGGAGTGGTTCCGCGCGAGGTCGCTGCCGCATGTGTACGACGCGAACCACGTCGTTGTGCTCGAGCACGGGTTCGCGATGTCGTTGCAGGAGGTGAGCGCCGCCGCCGACGAAATTCAGGCGGGGCTGCCCAACCGGATCGTGGAGTTCGTGACGTGCCCAGAGTCGGAACCGCTCGCCGCGGCCTTCCGCAACGCCGGATGGCTCGAGGAACCGCTCGGCGTCATGGTGCGAGGTCGCGAGCCGGACCGCCGTGTGGACACGTCGTCGGTGCGGGTCGTCGACGAATCCTCGATGCGGCCGGCGCGTGCGGCCTCCATAATAGGTGAGCCATGGGCAACGCTGGACGCGGTCGCCCAGGTTCGCGAGAAGCAGGAACGCGTGGCTCGTGGCGTGCTGACGACACCTCTCGGTGTCATCGACGAGGGCATGGTCGTCTCGTTTTGGGAGGTCTACCGAGTCGACGAAATCGCGCTGATCGAAAGCGTCGCGACCGTTCCGGATCATCGCCGGCGGGGCTATACGCGGGCAGTGGTGACCCGTGCGCTGGAACTCACGGCGGACCGCCGCCCGGTGTTTCTGCTGATGGATCCGGACGACTGGCCGCAGCAACTGTATGCGCGGCTCGGGATGGATGACGTCGGACGAATTGCCCGATTTCGCAAAGCGCCCCCGGGTTCAGCGTGAACCCAGGAGCGCTTGCATCCCCCCTATCCCTCAAGGCCGTCTCCCCCGGCGGCTCGGTGCAAAACCACCGAACGTCGTAAGACTACCAAACCCGTCAGCGGGATGCAAGCGCGGATCGTACGAGTTACCTGAGTGCAACATCCGGGCCATCAGATACGACATCGGTGCTCAGGGTGCAGTTGGCAGGAGTTGCTCGTTGAGGGTGCCGCCCCCGGCGATGTAAGCAAGGATGGCTCGATCTGTCAGCCATTCCACCGGCGCCAGGTCATCGGTGAGCGGGTCGTGCGACGGCGGCGTGACGTATGCCTGCGCGACCACGAGCGGCTCGAGCACCTGGATGTTCTCCGGCAGCGCGGTGAGGCGCTGTCGGAGAGATGCAACCGGGACGGGGTCGTACAGACCTACCACCAGCTCATTGAAGTGCAGCGCCGGCCACACCCAGACCTGAGGAAACTCGGTCGCGACGGTGCCCGCGATCGCCTGGACGAGCTGGTCGTTGCCGGGCACGCGCTCGACATTGAGTGCGATCGCTCCGCCGGCGTTGAGGTGCGCGTGCATCAGCGAGAAGAACTCCTGGGTCGCGAGATAGAACGGGATCAGCTCGGTCCTGTAGGCATCCACGATGATCAGGTCGTAGCGCTGCGCGCTGGTCTCGAGATACTCGCGGCCGTCGGCCGTGATGACCTGCAGGTTGGGAATCGCGTCGAGGCCCATGTACTGACGGGCAAGCTGCGTGACGACAGGGTCGAGCTCGACCGCATCGATGCCGATGCCGGGATACTCCGCAGCGAGGGCGCGCGCTGTCGTCCCGCCCGCATTGCCGATGACGAGCACCCGGTGCAGCGGCCGCGAGAGCAGTGGCGGCACGACGAGGGGCATGTCCCACTCGCCACCGGTCAGCGCGATATCGCGGCGGTAGACGGATTGATCCGCGATGCCGTCGTCGAAGCGCATCACGATCCGTCCGCCAGACTCGCGAGCCACCTGGATGAACTGATACGCGGTGTCTCGCTCGGCGAGTGTCCCCTGGGTCTCCTTGACCAGGCCTGTCGGGAGAATCAGGAGAACGACGATCACCCCGACCGCGATCAATGCCGGGCGCATCAGCAATGGGATGGACACGAGTGCGACCAGGAGCGCGGCGCTCAACAATGTCCGTTGCGTGCCCACGCCGGGGATGAGCACGAGCGCCGAGCCGAATGTGCCAATGATGGCACCAACAGTTGCGAGTGAGGACAGGCGTCCGCTGGTGCGGCCGGCTCTGTCGATGTCGGTCAGCGCCAGACGGAGCGCGAATGGCGACGCCATGCCGAGCAGGGTCACGGGAACCGAAAAAAGCAGGAGCGTTGCAAGGAACGATCCGACCACGGTGCCGACGCTCACTGCGGCGAAACCCTGCAGGGCGAGGTTGAGGAATGGCCGTGCAACGAAGGGGAGCACCGCCGTGCACAGCGCGGCGATGACGAGGATCACGCCGAGGACGCGTGGCGTCGGATGCCTGTCGGCGATTCGCCCGCCGAGCCAGTAGCCGACCGACAGATAGATGAGGATGAGACCGATGACGTTCGCCCACACCACGGTCGACTGGCCGAAGTACGGCGCCAGCAAGCGGGTTGCACAGATCTCCGTCGCGAGCGAGGAGGCTCCGGCGGTGAAGACGACCGCAGGCAGCACGCGTGGGGCCACCTGGGGATCGTAGCCGCGCCGGATACAGCGACGGCTCGCCCTGGTGGGCGAGCCGCCTTGGGAGGGAGGCTTGGTACGACGGTCTGCCGAGGGCATGCGCCCTCTCGACCGCTGGGTCAGTTGACGGTCGAGCTACCCACGTTCGGGCACGGATGCGTTGTCGGCGTCGTGGACGCCATGGTCGTGACCGAGGATGCCGCATTTGCAGCGACAAAGCCGCCGATGCCACCGCCGATCAGAAGGCCCGCGGTGAGGAGCAGCGCGGCCGGTCCGCGGCCGAGCCCGCCGAAGCTGCGTCGGTGCGGCTGGTCGTCGGACGGGAGAGTGTCGGTGAAGTTGTCCTGATCCATCGCAGACCTCCTGGGTTCGTCCACACGGAGGTTAGAGACGTCAACCTTTCGAGTTGGTGACGTGCCCCCATTCGCGGGCGACGCCGATCCATCCCTCGCGCGCGGTGTGCGCCTTCGGCGTCCAACCGGTCAAATGCTGCATTCGCGCCGAACTGACACGCTGCGATCGCCGCAGGTAGCGCCAGGTGACTCCAAGGGCGGCGTTACCGGCGACCGCCGGGAGCTTGGGGAGGCCGCGACCACCGGCTGCACGAGCCATGGAGGTCATGAACGTCGAGAGCTGCACCGGATCGTCATCGTAGATGCCCGCCTGTGCGCGAAGCGCGGCGAGAGTCGCCGCTGCCGCGTCATCGAGGTGGATCGATGTGAACCAGTTGCGGCTCGGCCCGATCAGTGCCAGACGGTGGCGGCGGGCGCGCTCGGCCATCTCCAGGCTCTGCGACGAGTCCGCGGCACAGAAGGCGGCAAACCGAAGGATCACCGCGCGCCCGCCGCGGCGGGTGAGCTTCTGGGCTTCGGCCTCTGCCTCGAGTGCGTCGCGCAACGGTGCCGCGCCGCCGTCGGAGACAGGAGAATCCTCGTCCAGCCAGTTGTCGCCTCCATCGTCGTAGACGAACGTGATCGACTCGTGAATGCAGGTGGCGACATCCTCGTCGCTGCACGCCTCGTTCAGCAACCGGGTGCCCTCGATGCGCAGGCGCCCGGTCTCGGACCACGCCTCCGCCCTGCGCATCTGCATCAGCGGCGGGATCTTCGTGGTGAGCCTGAAGACGACGTCACACCCGCGGACCGCCGATCGGAGCGCTTTGAAGTCGAACAGGTCGATGTCGATCGGTCTCCCGCTCACTCGGAGCCGATCGGCGCCTTCGATGCTGCGCGCTGTCGCGGTGACCTCATGGCCGCTTTGGGCGAGCAGCCGCACCACGCGCGACCCGAGCGCACCGGTTCCGCCGGCGACGAACATCCTCATCGCTCACTCCATCTGTTCGAGTGCCCGATCCGAGCGCGGACCATCACAGTGGCAGTTCCAGCAGCCGGACTGCCAGCCTGGCCAATCAGCCCGGTGCTTCTGTCTGCGAGCGGGAGCGCCTCGGGCTGCTGATCGCCCCGGACCACCCCTACGGCAGCTCGTAGATGTGGGTGGTGTCCGAGTAGTACAGCGCGTGGTTGGGACCCTCGGCAACGTCGAGGCGGCAGTCGGAGGGTCCGAGGCGAACTGTCGCGTGGGGGCTTCCCGCGCTGGCGATCGCCATGCCTCGGTCGTACGTGCAGAACACGAGATGGCCGGCATAGCCGGCCGGTCCGCTCGCGTCGACGAAGGTCGCGCCGGTCGGGACGTAGGTGCTTGCCTCACTGCTCCAGTTCGGCGCGACACCGCCTCCGCACGTCGACGTGGCGAGGGGGTGGCTGTAGCCATAACAGTCGGGCCACTGGTAATGGGCGCCTCGGGTCACGCTTAAGTAGAGCGTGTCGTAGCCGGTGCCCGGACTTCCCGCATCGCCGGAGGGCCCGTTCATGGTGATCGCGAGCTGTCCGGTGGCTGAGAACGCGATCCCGAACGGATTGCGAAGCCCATACGCCCAGACAGGGTTTGTCGGTCCGAACGGATTGTCCGATGGGATGGTCCCGTTGGGGTTATAGCGGAGCACCTTGCCGCGCACGTCGCCGACGTTCTGCGCGCTCGGCGCATCGTGCTCGTCGCCGAGGGTGACGTAGAGCTTGCCGTCCGGTCCGAAGGCGATGCGTCCGCCCTTGTGGCAGCAGTCGTTTCCGGCGGGGAAGGTCGCGATGATCGTGGGGTGCAACCCGCTGCCGTCACAGTCGTACCAGCGGACGACGTGCTGGGTCCGGTAGCTCGCGTCGGAGTAGAACGCGTAGACGAAGCGGTCGGTGGTGAAGGTGGGGCTGATAGCGAGCCCGAGGAGACCGCGTTCGCTGTAGCTGCCGTTCGGCTCGGTGGTGACCGTCGTGACCCTGGCGAAAACCCGTGACGCGCCGCCCTGCCACACCCGCACCGTCCCCGAACGCTCCGCCCAGAACAACCGCCCGTCGGGTGCAAATGCCAGGGCGGTCGCGTAGTTGGCGGGGATGGTGCCGCTCGGCGCGGGCTCATTCGATGCAGCGACGCAGGCGTTGGCGGTGGGTGACGGTGTGCCCGTCACCGGCTCTGCAGTCGGGGTCGCCTGCGGCGTGGTGCTTGCGCTCGGTCTTGGGGTGGTCGACCCGCAGGCAGCGGTCAGCAGTACCAGGCCGGCGAGTGCCGCCAGGCGACGGATACCTGTCGACCGATCAGCCGACAGCGGCGCTCGGCGCTCCGGCGGCAGCGGCGACATCGAGGTGCTTGCGGCCCCAGGAATCGATGGCGTCGATCACGCGCTGCAGGTCGACGCCTGCCGGGGCGAGGTCGTACGACGTGCGGGGCGGCATCTGGGAGTGCACAGTCCGGCGCACGAGGCCGAGGTCCTCGAGGTGATCGAGGCGCACCTTGAGCGTTGCGGGGTTGCAGCCGCCGACCGTCCGCCCGAGCTCGTTGAAGCCCATGGGCCCGTCCAGGAGTGCGCGGACGATGTGCATCGTCCACTTCTCCTGCAATACCTGTATCGCCTCATGGACCGGGCAGTAGTCGCGTTCAGCATCCATTTCGTTGTTCCTCCATCCCAGCCCAGATCTTAACCCGAGGCCGGTGGGGGCATGTGGGGTCTGGCACTTGACAAATTATAGCACTATATTTCATAATGTGGCTACCGGCCGAGCTACGGACCGGGGCCGCCTGGGGCATGCCGGGCACTCAAGGAGCACACGCCATGACGTGGAGTCTTGACCCGCATCACACATCGGTTGCCTTCAGCGCGAAGCACATGGGCGTCGCCACCGTACGAGGCAGCTTCGGCCAGGTGACAGCCGCGCTCGAGCTTGACGATCCGAACGACCCGACGACCGGTAGCGGCACCGTGACCGTCCAGGCCGCGAGCGTCAACACCAACTCCGAGCAGCGCGATGGACATCTCAAGGCTGCCGACTTCCTCGATGTGGAGAAGTACCCGGAGATTGTGTTCAAGCTGAAGTCGATCGCGCCTGACGGCGACAACTTCAAGGTGACCGGCGACCTGACCATCAAGGACGTCACCAAAGAGATCACCCTTGACTACGAGCACAGCGGCTCGGTCGTCGATCCCTTCGGCAACACCAAGGTCGGCGGAACGCTGACCGGGACCATCAGCCGCTCCGACTGGGGCCTCACTTGGAACGTGCCTCTCGGTGGCGGCGGCTTCCTGGTGAGCGAGAAGGTGAAGCTCGAGATCGACGGTGAGCTCGCCCTGGACAAGCCAGTTGAGGCTGAGCCCGCAGCCGTTGAGGCTGGTGCCGGCGCGACCGCGTAGCATTTGCTGAGAGGTAAGTGACGATGGCTGAGAACATTCGCTTCTATTTCGACCCTCTGTGTCCTTGGTGCTACCAGACTTCGCGCTGGGCGCGGCGTCTCGGTGAGCTCGGGGTGGTTGATGTCGATTGGCGCGTGTTCTCGCTTGCGATCGTCAACCGTGGCGAGGAGGGGCGCGCGGCTGCGGACAGCGGGTCCGCGCCGTCGCTCCGCACCGCCATCGCGGTTCGCAACGCCCACGGCAATGGCGCGGTGGGCGCGTTCTACAAGGCGCTCAGTGATGCGCATCATCAGCGCGGACTGGCGGTCGACGACCATGGTGTGATCGAGGCATCGCTCCGCGAGGCCGGGGTCGAGCCCGAGTTGTTGGAGACGGCCTTGGCCGATCCCTCCACGTGGACGACCGTGCAGGCTGAGCACGATGAGGCGGTCTCAGCGCACAAGGCATTCGGCGTGCCGACGATCGTGCTTGACGGCGGTGACGGGCCGCAGCTGTTCGGCCCGATCATCAGCGACATTCCGGACGACGCCGGCGCCGTCGATCTGTGGCGGCATTTCGCCTGGATGGCGCGCAATCCGAATGTCGCCGAGATCAAGCGGGACCGCGTGGCGCTCGACCTCGAGAGCATTCGTGTGTGGCGGCGCGAGCGCGAGCGGCGCGACCGCGAAAAGCAGGTGCAGTCGGCCGCGTGACGACAACGGGAGTCACCGCCCCCGCGCCCAAGACCTCGCGCAAGCATGGCGAGGTCGGTCCCCACTACAAGTGGGTCGCTCTCTCGAACACGACGATCGGCATGCTGATGGCAACCGTCAACTCGTCGATCGTGCTCATCTCGCTTCCGGCGATCTTTCGAGGCATCAAGCTGAATCCGCTCGTGCCGAGCAATGTCAGCTATCTGCTCTGGATGATCATGGGGTACATGGTCGTCACCGCTGTGCTGGTCGTGAGCCTCGGGCGCATCGGCGACATGTTCGGGCGTGTCCGTTTGTACAACTTCGGGTTTCTCGTCTTCACGGTTGGGTCGATTCTGCTGTCTTTGGTGTTCACCACCGGTCCGACCGCGGCCCTCGAGTTGATTCTGTTCCGCCTCATCCAGGGGGTCGGCGGCGCGATGATCTTCGCCTGCTCCACGGCGATCCTCACTGATGCGTTTCCGCAGCGCGAGCGTGGCATGGCCTTGGGCATCAACGCGGTTGCGGCCGTGTCGGGGTCGTTCATCGGACTGATCGTGGGCGGCTTGCTGAGCACGACTGACTGGCACCTCGTGTTCCTCGTGTCGGTGCCGGTGGGGTTGTTCGGCACGGCGTGGGCATATCTGAAGTTGCGCGAGACGGGCATCGTGAAGCGGTCGCGCGTCGACTGGTGGGGCAACGTGCTCTTTGCGGTCGGACTGATCGCGGTGCTCGTGGGGATCACCTACGGGATCCAGCCGTACGGCACACACTCGATGGGGTGGACCAACCCCTCGGTACTCACCGCCATCATCGGCGGCGTCGCTCTCCTGGTCGTGTTCGTGATCGTCGAAACCCGGGTCGAGGAGCCGATGTTCCGCGTGAGCCTCTTCCGGCTCCGCGGCTTCACTTTCGGGACAGTCGCCGCGTTGCTCAGCGCCATCGGCCGCGGCGGCCTGATGTTCATGGTCATCATCTGGCTGCAGGGAATCTGGCTGCCGCTCCACGGGTACAGCTACGAGTCGACGCCATTCTGGGCGGCGATCTTCATGTTGCCCTTGACGGCGGGCTTCCTCATCGGAGGGCCCACCTCGGGGTTCCTGTCGGACCGGCTCGGCTCGCGCCTGTTCGCCACCGCCGGCATGATCTGTTCGGCGATCGGCTTTGGGCTGCTCATGTTCTTGCCCGCCGACTTCGCGTACGTGCCCTTCGCACTGCTGCTGTTCCTCGTGGGCGCGTCGATGGGAATGTTCGTGGCTCCGAATACAGCGGGTGTGATGAACGCGGTGCCGGCCGATCGCCGCGGTGTCGCATCGGGGATGCTCGCAACGTTCCAGAACAGCGGCATGACGCTGTCGATCGGCATCTTCTTCTCGCTGATGATTGCGGGCCTCAGCTCGACGTTGCCGTCGACCATGTTTGCGGGGCTCACCGCGCACGGCGTCTCCACGACCGTTGCGCATCAGGTGGCCAACCTGCCGCCGGTGGGGTCGCTGTTCGCGGCCTTCCTCGGGTACAACCCGATGACCACGCTGCTCGGACCGTCGCTGCACACGCTGCCGGCGAGCCAGGCGGCGTATCTCTCCGGTCACACGTTCTTTCCGAATCTGATCAGCAACCCGTTCATCGTTGGGATGCACATCACGTTCGCGTTCTCGGTGATCATGATGCTGGTCGGCGCGACGGCGTCCTGGCTGCGGGGCTCGAACCCGGCGCGCCCTGCTGCGACCCGGGTGGCGGCTCGGACCGAGGCGCTGAGCCCGCCGGTCAGCCAGACCTGACCTTCGCCAGCTCGTTCGGCGGGCGAATGGCCGGTGGCGCGGGGCCGCGATTGTTGGGGTCGCGCTCGAGGTGGCGCTTGACCCCCGACAGGTCAGGATGTTCTACTCTTATTGTGATCAGCCCCTGCAGTGGGTGTCTGAGGAGGCTCAGGGACAGCTGATTTACGGGTCAGAGGTGAATTGACCAACTGGAGAGGGGGTACAGGGATGGGAACAGAACGTGACCGCGTGGATGGTGCACGCCGCTCGTCGCGGATCCGGCTGATCGCACTATCTGGAGTAATGGCACTGACAGCGGGGATCGCTATCGAGGGCGCGAGCGCGCACGCAGCCCCCGTCTTCACGGCGCCAGTCCCCGCGCTCACGATCGGACATGCCAGCACCGCCTTCATCTACCCCTTCGGGTTGGCATGGGATCCCACCTCGGGCGGATCGCTGCTTGCCACCGACTACACGAACTACGACATCAAGCGCTTTAGCGCCAGCGGAACATATACGAACTCGTACAGCATCGCCCCGATTTACGAGCAGCCGTCGAGCGTCGCGGTCAACCCCACCGACGGGTCCTATGTGGTCGCCTTCGCCTTCGACGGTTACGGCTACGAGCAGTTCTCGTCGAACGGCACCTTGGTGTGCACAGCGAACATCGGCATGGCGGCGTGGTACGCCCCCTACGTCACCGTCAACGCGGCCGGCGACGTCTTTCTGGTCCAGTCCACCAATCTCGCCCCATCCGGGCCGAACGTCGTGTACATGTTCGACAACAAGTGCAACCAGCTTCCACAGGTTGCGTTCCCCGTGAGCACAGGCACGAACTGCGGCAGTGTCGGCGGTATCAACCCAGTCGCGCCGCAGTTCGGCATCATCCGTGGCATCGACGTCGACTCCCATGGCAATGTCTACGTCAACGATGTCACCAACCAGTGCGTCCAGGTCTTCACGAGCAGCGGCGTCTTCGAGGGCTCCTTCGGCAACAAGACGTTCTCACCCAAGTTGACCATCAAAACAGGGTTGAGTCTTGACACCCGTGGGCTGGCGATCGACCGCACCAACAATGTTCTGTACATCGCGGATAACAGCCGTCAGGACGTGGACGTCATCAACTTCAAGCTGAACACCACGGGAACGAGCGCAGGGCAGTACAAGGCCGGTAGTGCCACCTTCGCGGGCACGATCGGCACACCTGAATCCTCTGTGAAAGGAGCCTGCACCGGCCAGGGTGTGCTCGACGGACCACGTGATATCGCCGTGGGGCCGAATGGCACCCTCTACGTGAGCGACTACACGTGCTGGACCATCGATACGTTCAATCCGCTCTTCGACACCACCGGCACGCCTGGAGCGTGGCTGAATCAGGTGCCCGATCCGTCGGTTCCACCGCCTCCTGGCGGCTTCAACGGCGCCAACGGCATTGCGGTCTCACCTGACGGCACCTCGGTCTACGTGGCAGACACCTTCAACGAGCGCATCGAGCAGTTCACCGCCCTCAAGGGCACCGTGCCGGGGACCTTCGTCCAGCAGTGGGGTACCCGTCAGCCGAACCTTGCAGGTTCGTACTCACTGGACTACCCGCGTGGCGTCGCCGTCGATCCGGCCAACGGCAATGTCTGGGTGTCCGACACGCGGTCGGGGTACATCAAGGAGTTCACGACATCGCTCGGTCCGCCGGCGACCGTCACGGCCGGAACCTCTTTCGGCGGCCAGGGCTTTGGCCCTGGGCAATTCTTCTACTCGGACGGCATCGCGGTGGCGGCGGCACCGCCGGGCGACCCCTCCGGTGGTGAGGCCCTGTACATCCCGGACAGCGGCATCGGCTATTTCCAGGTGACCGACGAGCTGGGCCACGTCCTCGCGGAGTTCCCGTGCGGCATCGTGACGTCCGTGCCCCAAGTCATCACGGGCTGCCCCACCGCCGCAGTCGACTCCAACGGGGTCATTTACGCCGCGTCGATCAACCAGGGAGTCGTGGACGTGTTCACTCCCAACGGTCTGTTCCCACCCACCTACACGGAGACCACGATCGGCGCGAGCTTCGGCACCCTGAATGCCCCATTCGGCGTCGCAGTGCTTGGGACCACTCTCTACGTCACCCAGGAGAACGCCAACGAGGTCAGCGAGTTCAGCACCATCGACGGCTCCTACCTAGGGAGCTGGAGCAGCTGGATCAACCCCACCACCCACAAGGTGATGACGTTCAACAAGCCGATGGGCATCGCCGTTGACTTGTCCGGCGACGTCTACGTCGTCGATCACGGGAACAACCGGGTCGACGTCTTTACCCCCTGACCGCCCGGCCACGTTCGCGACTCCTGGGACCTACTCATTTGAACATCAGCGCACCGGGAGATAAAGCAGATGCTGGTCCGGCTCTGGTGCGGTGGTTTGCAAGCTGGGGTGAGCGAGGGCGCTCTCCCCAGCGGTCGGCGAGCCCAGCGGCAACTCGCCTCTGACCTGGGTAGCACGTACCCAACGGGCACCGTCAAATCACGACGGATACCGGCTTGAAGTGATTCTTGACGACGAAGCTGCACCCCGTCCGCCCAATCTCACTAGTCACGCCAAACGCCCCACGGTGGTTTGCGTTATTATGCGCTCGCTCGGATCGACCGGACCCGCAGGATTGGACATCCGAGTGAAGGGCATCACCATCGACGAGGAACGAAAGGCAAGCTGAGGGGCACTGCCACCGGATTGGATGACTGCCAGCCGAGGGGCAGCCGAGGGGTAAGAAAAGCGGTCGTGCGAAGGCGACCGCGAATTAGGAGGGGTATTGACATGACCGGACAGCGTAGGCGGCGACGTCTCATCGCGGCAACAATCGGACTCGGGGCCCTGGCGGGTTCGTTTGCGGCCGGGACGGGCGTGGCGCAGGCTTCTCCGACCGACCCGGGCACACGAGCGGCCTTCACCGCCCCGACGTATGTGAAGTCCATCGGCCAGGTGGGCGATGCCTTCGTGTATCCGTGGGGTATGGCAACCGAGACCAACTCTCGAAGCCCCTTTTACGGCGACATCATCGTCGGCGATTACAACAACTACAACGTCAAGGTGTTCGCGCCGATCAACTCGACGACCGCGGCACCTGGCACCCTCGTCGCCACGATCGGCCAGCGGGGCTCGGCGGCGAATGGGTCCATGGGTCAGCCGTACGGCATCGCTGTCGACCCCAATGATGGGTCGATCTACGTGGCGGATCAGAACAACTTCCGAGTTGACAAGTACAACAACGCCGGCGTGTTTCAGTACGTCATCGCGCCATCAGGCGGGTATTACATCGCGTACGTGGCGGTGAATGCGTCTGGGGACGTCTTCATCACGCAGTCGACCGTCCTCTCTCCCACCGGGCGAAACGTGATCTTCGAGTACAGCAACACCGGGACGCTGATCACCACGTATGTCGGGACCAACGGGACCTCGTGCAGCGCGGGGCAGGTTGGAAACATCAGGGGCGTCAGCGTCGACTCGACCGGGCTTCTCTACGTCGACGACGTGACCAATCGCTGCATCCAGGTGTTCAACACAACCACTACTCCGTGGACCTTCGTGCGGTCGATCGGAAGAAGCGGCACCCTGAGCGCCGACACACGCAACCTCACGATCGACCGCGCCAATGGCATCATCTACGTTGGTGATGCGGCCAAGAACGTCATCGACGTCTTCACCACAGCGGGGGCGTTCCTTGGCACCATTGGAACGTCCGGGTCAGGTGATGGCCAGCTCGGCGGGGCGAGGGGCGCTGCCGTCGGTCTTGACGGGACGATCTACGCCTCTGACTACACATACTGGCGCATCAACGCATATGCGGCGCTCCCCTCCGGTGCATACCTCAACTTTGTGATCCCGGACCCGCCAGTGCCGCCGCCGCCGGGTGGCTTCAACAATCCGACCGCCGTCTCGGTGTCGACGTTCCCCGGAAGCCGCGGAGATGTCTACGTCGCGGACACGTTCAACCAGCGGATTCAGGAGTTCAGTACCACCGGAACGGTGCTGAATTATTGGGGCAGCCGGCTTCCGCAACTCAATGCGCCCTACGCGTTTGACTACCCTCGCGGCGTGGCAGTCGATCCGGCCACGGGTGACGTCTGGGTCAACGACACACGTTCCGGTTACATCAAGGAGTACACAGCGAACGGCACCTTCATCGCCGAGTACGGCGGCCCGGGCGACTTCGACTACGCGGTGGGCATCTACGTTGCAAATGGCAAGGTCCTCGCTGACGACAGCGACCACGACCAGCTCCAGGCGCTCAGCACGACCACCGGCGCAGAGCTGCCGGGATTCCCGGTGACATGCGGCACGGGAGTCGGCTACGGGGATAACGGCGGGGGCACCGGAGTCACCACGGACGCGGCCGGAAACATCTACGCCGCCGCAGAAGAAGAGAATCTGGTCGAGGTCTACAACCCGTCCGGGAAACTGATCGGCACGATCAAGTCCTCGGCGAACCTGAGTGGTCCTTACGACGTGGCCGTCGTTGGAACGACACTCTTTGTGACCGACGCCAACTCGAACCGGGTGACCGAGTTCAACATCTCCCTCCCCACCAGTGCCACGTTGCTCGGCACTTGGGGAACAACGGGCTCCGGGAAGGGCGCATTCAGCTCGCCGCGCGGCATTTCCGCGGACGCGTCGGGCAACATCTATATCGTCGATTACGGCAACTCGCGGGTCGAGGAATTCAAGCCCTGACCCCAAGGTGAACGCAGCATTGGAGCGAGTGGTCGTTCTGTGGACTCGTCCCACAGGACGACCGCTTCCGTCTATCGTCGGCGAGAAAGCAATGTGGACCTGCCAACCCAGCGATCATCTACCCCGGCCGACTCACCTTCGACGCCAACCTCAACGCATCGTCGTCGCCGACACCGGCTTGCATTCGTCGGTGCTCTTCAGACACTCCCACCGCTACGTGGATCTGAGCCGGATGCTCGGTCACTAGCTGTATAAAACTGACGGAGCCTGTTGACACTTGGGCCTCCAATTCACGAGGAGGCACCTGTGACCGAAAGAGAACTGGCGAGGGGAGCAGCTCGGCGCCTGGCGATCATTCGCCACGACCAGGAAGTGACCGGCAACGTCGCCCTCACGTGCCGCTATTACGGGATCACCCGGCAGTGCTACTACGTCTGGTTCCGCCGCTAGGAGGAGTTCGGGGCTGAGGGCCTCCGGGATCGCTCCTCACGGCCGCATGCGAGTCCCAAAACCACTCGAGAGGAGGTCGTCGGCAAGATCATCTACCTGCGCCAGAACTACCACTTCGGGCCCCACAAGATCGCGATGTATCTCGAGCGGTACCACGAGATCAAGGTCAGCCCGTCCGGGATCTGGCGAATCCTCAAGCGCCTCGACATGAGCCGTCTGCCGGCGTCACAGCGCTACAGGCGCCACAAGGACCGCTGGAAGCGCTACGAGAAGCCTCAGCCCGGCCATCGCGTCCAGGTGGACGTGAAGTTCGTGGCGCCGATCGGGGGCACGCGCAAGAAGCACTACCAGTTCACCGCCATCGACGACTGCACCCGGCTCAGGGTGCTCCGGGTCTACGACCACCTCAACCAGAAGACCGCCATCCAGTTCATCGACTACGTGTTCGAGAAGCTGCCCTTCCGGGTGGAGGTGATCCAGACCGACAACGGCGCGGAGTTCCAGTCCGCCTTCCACTGGCACGTCCTCGACCGCGGCGTCCAGCACGTGTACATCAAGCCGGCCACGCCCCGGCTCAACGGCAAGGTCGAACGATCACATCGGATCGACGCCGACGAGTTCTACCGGCTCCTCGATGGCGTGGTGCTCGACGACGCTCGGCTGTTCACCACCAAGCTCCAGGAGTGGGAGGACTTCTACAATTTCGACCGCCCGCATGGAGGCTTGGGTGGCCAAACTCCCTACGAGCGACTACGCCAAAAGACCGGGGCCCTTGTGTAATCGGCCATCGTCAGTTGCACACCTAAGTCAATGGCGCTCTGCGATCTCACCGGCGTCGGCCCGGACGTCGCTGGGGCACTCCTGGTGGCCGCCGGCGACAATCCGGAGCGCCTCCGTTCCGACGCCGCGTTCGCCAGCTTGTGTGGCGTGTCACCCGTCCCCGCTTCCTCCGGGAAGACCAACCCGACATCGCCTCAACCGCGGTGGCGATCGCATCGCCAACAACGCACTCTGGCGC
>ODAK010003278.1_pt1 | contig 16840 bp, 16 predicted proteins | sample 1539591 | NCBI WGS metagenome assembly ODAK01 (sample SAMEA3539303, study PRJEB22396) | soil metagenome | biome: tundra; feature: field; material: soil | place: USA | collected 2010-05 | depth 0.15 m
GGTGAACACGACGAACCGGGTGCCGGGGCCGTCGACGCCGGTAGACAGGTCCCAGAACGCCGCGTTCCAGGCATGGGTGGCGTTGCCGAACAACGCGACCTCCTGCCTTCGCCCTTCCGCGTGGACACCAGCGGCAGATCACCCAAGCCGGCGAACCTATTTGGTCAACGCACTAGGGAGCACTTTGTTAAGGCACGCCATCAAGCCGTTCGCAGGAGATGCGCATACACCACAATATTGTCCAGGTAATGGCCATCGGAATAGTCGAATGGCCCGCCGCAGGTCACCAGACGGAGAGACGGATAGCTGGTGTTCCCGTATACTGCCTGCGTCGGGAACGCGGTCTTGCTCGCGACCTGAACGCCGTCGACGGTAAAGGTAACCAGATGGCCGTCCGCTCGCTTGACCTGCACGGTGTCGCCTTTATGCAGTTCCTTGAGCCGGAAAAAGATGCTCGGGCCCGTGTGTGAGTCGACGTGACCGACGATGAGCGACGACCCGGCCTGCCCCGGTGTGACACTGTATTTGTACCAGCCGGCCAGGTTGTGGTCGTTAAGCGGCGGGGTCTGGACCGTGCGGTCCTGGTTGAGGCCGACTTCCGTCACCGGAGCGTTGACGCCGATGGCCGCGATGACGATGCGCACCGGCGCCGACCACGCCAGGGCCTTGATTCCCTTCGGACTCGCCGGGGGCGGAACCGAAGCCGAAACCCCGCGCGGCACCGTGGTTGAACCATCCGGCGCGGGTATCAGGCGGATAGCCTGCGTTGCCACGCCGGCCAGCGCCAGCCCGGCCGTGATGAGCGCCACGGCCAGGCCGAACATTAGCCTGCTTCGCCCTTTCATCCCCGTCTCTCAGCGGACGGCAGGCGGGTTGACGTGCCGCATCGCCGCGCGCCTGCGCGGCACGATGGTGAGCACCGCGACCCCGGCCAGCACCAGGACGAACGCGGCCATCAGCAGCCAGCCGACGTTGCCCCATGTCAGTGTGGCCATGGCTCCCGTGCCGAGGGTGCCTGCTCCGATACCTCCGATCGGCGGCTTGTATGCCATCGGGTTTCTCCTTTCCTTATTTCGCTGGCCCTACGACCAGGAAATCTCACGGTTACGAAGTAGCTTCAGGTAGCTGTACAGATTGACGGCCTTCAGGAAAAACGAGTAGCCAAGCTCGATCAGCATGATGGACGCCATCAGCGTTGCCTTGAGGCCGCCCTTGCGGACCGACACGATTCGTTCCAGCCAGAAGATTGCCCCTATCGCGATCCAGAAGGGGAGTATGCGATACTGGCCATTAAGGGAGCCCCATACAGTCGTCGCCGCGTATGCTGCGAACCAGGCGAGCTCAGCCGCGGAAACGACCTGCTTGGCGGTGTAGGTCCAGGTGACGCGGGTCAGCGGGCCGAATGCCTTCAGGTTCTCCAGCGCGCCGAGCTGCCAGCGCCTGCGTTGCCGCCAGAGCATCCTCCAGGTCGGCATGACTTCCGTGGACACCCAGCACTCGGCGGGCGAAGGCGTCTGGTAACCGAGCGTCTTTATCGCGAACGTCATGTACGAGTCTTCTGTCATGGTGCGCTCGTCGTAGTACACCCCGGGTCCGGGAGGAAGGCTGCCGTCCTTCCGCCTGGCCGCTATCTGGCCAAGTACTTTCGCGCTGAATGCCGTCGCGGTTCCGGTCAGGACGTACGCGTGGCTGCCATTACGCGCGACCTGCCTCGCGTAACGTAGGTATTCGGCCCTTTGCAGAGCCCCGATCAGGCCGTTACCACCCTTACCGTAGAAGACCCCGCCGACCGCGCCCACCTCCGGTTTAGCCAGCTCCGCGCGGGCAATGGCGAGAAACTCCGGGGCGATCGCCGAGTCGGCATCCAGGACCAGGATGATGTCGTTATCGTCCATGCCAGGCAGGACCTGGGCCAGCGCCTGGTTAAGTGCCCCCGCTTTCTTGCCCGTGTTGTTCTTTGTCGCCACGACAGTGGCACCATGCTGTTCGGCCACGAGAGCGGTGCTGTCGGTGCAGTTGTCCGCGATCACGAGAACGTCGTCCGCCGGGAGCTGCTGAGCAGCGACGGACTCAAGCGTCGCGGCGATGCTGGCTTCTTCGTTGTGGGCTGGAATTAGTACATGAATCCGCGGCCTGTCCATATCGAGCCTCCCGATGTGTCGTTAAGCTCGATATTCGGCTCTCGCGGTTGCAAAAGAATCTGCCGCCGGGTTGCGAGAAAGTGGCAGGCGAATTCGGGGCTCCGTACTTAAAAGCAGGTGCGCGGCTAGCACGCAGCTGAGGACGCCCGGTGTGCATCCGGCCCGCTCGGTGACAGGAGACCAGGCCGACGGTGAGGAGATACCTATCACGCCCCTGATGACCCCGGAGGTGCCGCAGGGGCAGGGTCCCGGCAAAGTAAATGTGACGGTGGGTGACTAACTGGATCCCGGGATCGGTCACGTTGCGTGATTGGCGTTCCGGGTGCCTTCTGGTGGCCCGGATTGCCGGTATCTGGGGGCGGGGCGGGTGTGCCGGGGATGTTCGCGGGGTCCGGGATGCCCGTGGCGGGAGAAAGAAGGGGAATCTGGCCGGATACGGCATGTCGTGCGGGTGATGAGCAACGGAGCCCCGGTAGGACAGGGACTGGTTGAATATCTCCGTCCGGAAGGTGGCTCCGTTGCCTGTCCAGGCTGCCACTGCTGCGCAGGTGTTTTCCCTGGTCCCGGCGTGCCGGCCCGTGATGCGGCGGTGCCGGCCGCGGCGGTGAGCGCCGTGCCGGTGAGCGCCGTGCCGGTGACCGGCCTGCTGGCCGGATCTATCCGGGCGGCTGCCGGGCAGGCCACCGGGATGGATGATTCTTCGGTCACCGCGGTGGTCGCCTCGCTGTGGCGGTGGCTGGGGCAGCTGCCCGATCCGCGGGACGACTCTTGATGACACGCAGCGCCATTACCCCGAACAGCGGCGCGATCCGATCGTAGTGCTCAGCGAGCTCTCCTGGCCCGCGTCGCGGCAGCGAAGGCCGCGTCCGCCCGAGGTGATGCGCCTGGGGCGGGCCACCAGCGCTGCCCGGAACGTGTGAACGGGTACCAGCGCCCGTCGGGACCGTGGCGGATCTGGACCCCCCTCACGGTGTCAGTCACGATCCCGGCGCTGGCAGCGAGTTCCGCTGCCACTACGTGGCCGGTGACCTGCCGGACAGCTTCCTCCACGCGCTCCTCGGCGAGCGGAGTGGCGCCGATAGCAGCGTGCACTCCGGCCGTACCGCCGTGCCGGAATGCGAGCAGGAGCCGCCTGACGTCGGCCTCGGCTAGCCCGGTGTTCCTGGAGATCGCCTGGTGCCGTTCCGGGGTGGCTGCCTGAGCGAGCAGGCGGATGGCATCAACCAGCGGATCGTCGTCTCGCGGATCCGGTTCTCCGCCGCCGATGGCGGCCGCCCGGCAGGCCGCGTCGCCGACGATCAGCTCCAGCGTGTCAGGATCCGGCAGCGGCGCCGGACCCCGTTCGGCGAGCCACTCAGGGGTAGTCACGGCGGCCCCCCGCACCGAGCCTGACGAACTGGCCGAGTTCCTCATCGGTGAGTTCGGTCAGCGACATCTCGTCTCCGGCGAGCAGGCGGTCAGCGATCGCGCGCTTGCGACGCAGCAGCTCGCCGATGTGGTCCTCGACCGTGTTCTCGGCGATGAGGTGGTGCACATGGACGGTCTCGCGGCGCCCGATGCGGTGGGCGCGGTCGGTGGCCTGGTCTTCGGTGGCGGGGTTCCAGTGCCGGTCGAAGTGGATCACGTGGTCGGCGCGGGTGAGGTTGAGACCGACGCCGGCGGCGCGGACGGACAGGATGAGGCACTGGCCCTCGCCGGACTGGAACCGGTCCACGATCTCCTGGCGCCTGGCGGCCGGGATCCCGCCGTGCACGATGTCGGCGGACGTGCCCCGGGCGCGAAGGTGACCAGCCAGGAGATGCACCATGGACACGTAGCCGGTGAAGATGAGAGCCGCCTCACGCCGTTCCGTTATCGCGGCGAGCAGGTCGTCGAGACAAGCGAGCTTGCCCGAGCGAACGGCCTCGGCGTCGGCGTCCCAGCCGTCGGGGCGCTCACGCAGGTAGTGAGCCGGAGAGTTGCAGACCTGGCGGAGCGCCTGCAGCATCCGCAGGATGAGGCCACGACGCTGGATGCCGCTGCTCGCGCGGATGTTGCCGAAGGTGTCGCGGGTGATGGCGGTGTACAGGGCCCTCTGCTCGGGGGTCAGCTCGACGAGATGGTCGCTGACGATCTTGGATGGGAGCTCGACGGCGATGGCCGGGTCAGTCTTCCTGCGCCGCAGGAGAAAGGGGCCGACGAGGCGGTTCAGGTCCGGCGCTGCCCGGAATGCCTTCGCGGTCCCGAACAGGCCCGGGTTGGTCCAGTCCAGGATGGCCCACAGATCAGTAAGGCTGTTCTCGACCGGCGTGCCGGTGACCGCGACACGCAGCCCCGCGTTCAGCTGGCGGAGGGCCGCGGCCTGCAGGCTGCGCGGGTTCTTGATGTTCTGCGCCTCGTCGGCCACGACCAGGTCGAAGGAGATCCCGCGGAACTCGTCCACGTCGCGCAAGAGTGTTCCGTAACTGGTGAGGAGGATGCCGTCGGCCGGGAGGCCGTTCAGGTCGCGGGCAGCGCCATGGTGGCGCCGGACCGGGACGCCGGGCGCGAACCTGGCGATCTCCCGTTCCCAGTTGGTGAGCAGGGACGCCGGGCACACCACGAGCGTGGGACCCGCCGACCGGTGCAGGTGGAACGCGATGATCGTGAGCGTCTTCCCCAGGCCCATGTCGTCGGCGAGGACCGCGCCGAAACCGAGCCCGGTGATGCCGGCCAGCCACGCCACGGCTCGCCGCTGGTAGTCACGCAGCGAGGCCTTCAGCCCCGATATGGTGACCGGCTCGTCCGGCTCGCCGGGGTCCGGGTCGCGGGAGCGGGCGAGGAGCCCGGCGAGGCGTCCCGTGGCCGCGCAGTCGAAGGTGTCCGCACCGATCTGGATGCCCCCGGTGAGGGCGGCGCTGATGGCCTGGGACCCGGTGATGGCGGGCAGGCCCGGGTCGCGGGCCCGATCCTGGGATGCCGGGTCGATGACCACCCACTGGCCGCGCATCCGGATGAGTCCCTCGGCCTGGGCGACGGCCGCGGACTCCTGCTCGGTGAGCGCGGCGTCGTCGAGCCACAACCCCCAGCGGACGGCGACAGTGGACTGGGCGGATACCGCTCCGGCGGCACGGGGCACGAGGACCGCGCGGGCGACCAGGCCGCGGGCCACGTTCTCCGGCCACTCGATGCGCACGCCGAGGCTGGACAGTTCCCGGCCCGCGTCCCCCGCGAGCGGGGCGACGGCGCTTCCGGCCAGCCGGACCGGTCCGCCGGAGAGGTCATCGAGCGGTGGCCAGACACGCCGGGCACGGCGCACCATGCGCAGCTCCGGGTAGCCGAGATCCCGCGGTAGCAACTCCCCGGTAATCCCTTCATCCTGGATGCGCAGCCTGATCACGAGCGGACGCCCGGCGCGGCGGTCAGCAAGCCCGGCGCACCGGTCAGCCCACTCGGCGACATCGCCGGGCAGCTGCGCGGGCCGGCCGACATAGGGGGCCGGCCCGGCGATGAGGGCAGCTCCCGGCGTCCGTAGCAGGTGCTCGGCGACCACGTCGGTGAACTCCCGGGCCTCCGCTTCGTCGAGCGTGCCGTCTTCCCCGTCTTCCCCGGCCAGAATGCCGTCGGGCAGCACCAGCGCCCACCGGTCGCAGCCGGCGGCGTCCACGGCAGGGTAGACATCACGCCGGGCCACCGCGGCCAGGACGGCCGTGGCCAGGTGCGCCCAGGCCCGGACGCTCGGGTGGGCGTCCTGACTCTGGACGCGTGCCAGTACCGGCAGCAGGTGCGCCGCCGGCACCGGGAGGTCCGGCAGTTCCTCAGGCAGCGGCCAGCCGTCGGGAAGCCCCAGATGGAACTGTCCCTTGGCGTACCCGATAGCACAGCCGACCTGGATGAGACGGTCGGCGACGCCGGCCGGACTGGTGGCGTAGCGGCAGACAGCCTGAACGTGCGACGGCGGCGCCGGTTCGGCAAGTCCGGCCAGCTCGGCGAGCAGGGCTTCCGCCGCGGCGGCCCGGGCCGCTGCCTTGGTGCGTCCCTGCCCCGTCCCGGAGATCTCACCGTCGGCGTGGCGGCAGGCGGCCGAGCAGGTGAAGACCGGATCGTGCGGCGGGCCGGCGGCCGAGACGGTGAAGCCCAGATCGGTGATCGCACCGACCTGGGCGCGTTCGTTGAGTTCGATGAGCGGGTTGCGGCCCGGCGCGGTCACCTGGTCCTCATCGGCGAGCGGCGGCATGAGGTCAGCCAGGAGCGCGAGCGCGGCGGCCGCCTGGGCGGCCTTGGTCGTGGCGGCGCGGCCGGGAGCGCCGACGTGGGTACCCTCCTGGATCCAGTCGTAGTGCGGAAGGACAGCGACGACGACGCCGTCGGTGATGCTCACGTAGCGAACCGAGGCCTGGCCTCGCGACTGGGTGTGCAGCGAGAGGACACCGCCGGCCAGTTGCGGACTCCGGGTGAGCTGCTCCCAGGCGACCTTGCGGGCGGCGGCCCAGGCAACGGGGTCCGCGGCCAGCAGCAAGTCGTGCAGCTCTTGAGCGGACAGCCGCCGGGCCGCGAGACCCTCCGCGAGCTGCGGGACAGGAGGCGTTCGGTCACGTATCGCCGCCAGCAGTTCCTCGGAGCCGATCGGACAGGATCCGGTATCTCCGGTATCCGGGTCCTGCGTCTGGCCGACCGGATCGGGCAGGCCGGCGAGCGCCGCGACGAGGGACAGGGCGGCGAGCTGGCGGGCCGTCTTCTTACTCGCGCCTCGTCCCTGCTGTCCGGTTACGGGCTGCCCATCGACCGTGAGGGCGGCCCGGGCGGTGAAGCCAGCCCCGTCAGCGGTGTCCTCGAACGCGGCCGGGGAACCGAGCCGCTGCGATTCGAGGTGAACGACGGTGACCGCCACATCGGGCCGCTCAGTCAACGCAACGAGAGCAGCTTGCCGGACAGAAGCCCAATTGTCGTTCTGTCCAGAGGTGAGAAGGACCTGGTGCAGTTCCCGGGCCTGCAGCACGCCGCCCGCGAGACGGCGCTCGGTCTCCGGCACGGCGGCCGCGGGGACGGACTCGGCCCGGCATGCGGTCTTGAGAGCGGCGAAGAAGTCGTCCGGAGTGAGGGCCGCCCAGTCGGTGATGTCTGCGGCAGGCTTCGCCTGGTTGCCTGGCGGCCGCGCCGGAGGGGGAGCATGGTGCCGCCGGTCCCTCGGGCGGACCGCGAGATCCGCGGGACTGGGAACATGCGGTGATACGGCCACCAGACGATTATGCCCACCCAGGAAAGCTTCGGCAGCCCGGTGGCCGGCACCCGCCGCGCAAGCCGTCCCGGGATGCGGCCGGACAGCCCCTGAGCCGACATGCGCGTTGTCAGCGACCGCGGCGTTTACCCGGGCGGGGACGCCGCCGGGGAGCGTTCCGGACGGTGCGCGGCCGGGACGGCGCGCTCAGGATCGGCTCGGCGACGAGGGCCCGGAAGTCCTCGAGCGTCTCGCGCGCCGGGTAGCCGGAATCACGCACGGCGCGAACCACATCCTCCCGCTGGGAGCGGGGCAGCTCCTCGATCTGCTCCCGCACCGCGTCGGGCCCTCCGATCTCCAGCAATTCCAGGATGCTTCCGGCCATCAGCCAGGCGGCCTCCGCCGGGCTCACCTCGTCAGGCCTGCGGTCCTGTTTTCCCGCGAGCAGGGCGACCGGCCCGAGCTCCGGGTCGCGCAGCAGGCTGGCCAGCAGCTCGTCCCCCTCCGGGACGACGTTGACGAGGGTCTTCAGCAACGCGACCCGTCGGGAGAGGAACGAGCAGTCGCGGATCGCCTGCACGAGCGGGTCCAGCGAGCCGCCGTGGGCGGCCCGCCAGATGCCGATCTCCTCCGCCGTGGTCTCGGGCGTGTAATGCTCGGCGACCGTGCCGAGCACCTCGGCGGGCGACGCGCCCGCTAGCTCGCCCACCAGCCCCGCCTCCCGGCCCTCGGCCAGCATGCGCTGCCGCATCGCGCGGGTGCCCAGCGGCGTGAGGCTCACCATGCGCCCGGGCCCGGCCAGCCGCTCCCGCAGCGCGGCGGCTCGCTCGCCGCTGAACGGCCGGTCCGCCAGGTCGGACCCCTCGTCCAGGTCTTCAGCGAACACCGCGCTGGCTACGCCATGCGTCGAGGTCACCGCGCCAAGCGCCTCGAACGCGTCGAAGATCTGCTCCACGTCATTGTCCACCCGACCGCGCAGGCCCGTCTGACCAAGCGGGCTGAGGGAGCCGACGTCGAAGTGTGCCCGGACCGTTTCCCAGACCGGCTCCGCGAGCCGGGCCACCGGAACCGGTTCGTCTATGCTGTAGATGGCAGCCAGCACGTCGGGCACGATCACGTCGTAAAGGAGCCGCACCGGCGAGGGCGGCTCATCCGCCCAGATGGGACGGCAGACGGCGTCGCCGAGATCGAACGCCGCCTCGAACGCGCGCTGCCACAGGGCCTCGGCATCGGCCAGCAGGGGTCGCGCCTTCGCCACCGGCGCCAGGCGCGTGCCCTGCTTGCGGACCAGGCGCGCCTTCTTCGCCCAGTTCACGATCAGGTCCAGGCCCGGTAGCTCGGCGGCGCTGTGGAACCTCAGCCCTTCGTCAGCGGTCCCGAGCAGCGCGATCAGCTCCCGGGCATCGGCGGGCCTGATGTTCCCGGCCGACGTGAGCGCCCGGCCCCTCGGGCCAAGCCATTCCGCGAAGGCGCGGAGCTGCCCGACAACCTTGCTGCGTCCGGCCGCCGCGGTGAGTTCCTCCGGGGCCGGCAGGGTCACAGGAAGCTGGGTGAATTTCCGCTCCTGGCCCGGAGCAGGCCGACCGAGCTGCCGCTGAAGGGCACGCCCCATCCCGTACCGCTCCTGGTCGCCGATCGCGTCAGCGAACTCCTTCGCGACGGCGTCAATGGCGGATTCGTTCTCCTCGACGGCGGCGCCCCGCGGATCGCGCAGCCCGTGAGCCTGCAGATAGCGCAACAGGGTCCGTAGCGTCTCAGGCGAGTCCAGCAGGTCTTCGTAGCGGGCCGTGACCTTCTCCGGGATCCACTCAAGCAGCGCCCGGCGTACCTGCGCCGGGTTCCAGTAGCCAAGCCGCCCGTCCGAGCTGAAGTGCCGCGAATCCAGCAGGGCCCCGGCCAGCGGAAGCGACATCACCAGGCCATTCGCCTCGGCCCAGGCCACGCACCGCCTCAGCAGCAGCTCACGGGTGGCGAGGTAGGCATCGGTTTCCTCGATCTCGTAATAGGTACGCACCGCTCAACCCTAGCTACCCGGTGATTGTGAGTCGGCCGCTTCTTCCACGGACCGCGCGGCGGTTAACCGCGACGGATGTGGCATGCTCGGACGGGTGAGTCCCAAGAGTCGTGGTCGCAAGGTCAAGGCGGGCAGCCGGGGGCGTCGGGTCCGGGGGAATGCGGCGCAGGCGTCCGCGGGGGCCGCGACACGGCCGGGAGCTGCCCGGCGGTCACCGTCGTCTGCCCGCAGTGGGTTCGCCGACGCGCTGCTCGACCAGCTGAAAGTACTGGGTGACCCGGAGAGTGTTCCGTCGGCTTTCCAGGCCGAGGTGGCGACGAGCGTCGTGCTGGGGAACATGACCGAGGCGGGAACCAAGCAAGGGGTCAAGCCGGAGACGACCCGCGAGCTGCTCGTCGAGGCAATCCGCCACGTGGTGGAGGGGCTTGAACGGCGCTCTCGCCCGTACGCGTACCCGGTGCTGCGGGCGCTCGCGGTGCTCGCGCCGCCAGAGGTCGCCGAGTACGCAGCCGAGGCCGCCGCGGAGCTGGCGGGGGATCGCGGCGCGCGGCCGGGCGCGGACGACGGCACGGCACCAGCCGCAGGTGAAGCGCCTCCGTGGGTCGACGACCTGGCACGCGTCACGCCCAGGGCATGTTACGTCACCGAGGACGAGTTCGGCGAGACGCTCGCGGTGCTGTGCGAGTTCAGCTACCGGGGAGGGACTGAGCCGCACTGCGTCTTCGGGGTTATCGACAGGGCGTGGCACGGCGCGGTCACCACGCTCGTGGTCTCGGACGAGCCAGGAGACAAGCAACTGCGCCGGATGGCGAAGGACGCGAACCGCAAGGGCAGCGAGGTCCGCGAGGTCAGCCACGCCGAAGCCGGCGGGCTGCTGCGCGATGCGATCGCGTCGTTCTGGAAATACGGGGCGGGACCGGGCGCGGATCTGGGCGAGAGGTACGGCCTGCTGTGCTCGAGTCTGGCGATGGCGAGCGCCCGTGCGGCGGCGCTGGCTCCGGGCGCGGCGGTCACGGACGCGGCGGCGGAGCGGTGGCCGACCGAGGCGCGGCGGGCGCTGGTCGAGGATTTCCTCGCGTCACCCCAGGCGGCGGAGCTGCGGGACCCGATCGCGCGCAAGGTGCCGCACATGCTGGCCATGTGCTGCGTCGGGCACCTCGGCTGCGAGCCGGTGCTGATCGGGCCGTCGGTGCTGGAGCGGGTCCTGGTGGACGCGCTGCCGAGGGCGGCAATCGCGCCGGACCGGTTCGGCAAGGCCGTGCCGCAGGCCGTGCGGGCCTGGACCGACTGGCTCGCGGAACGGAACAAGCTGACGGACAGGTCCCGGCGGCGACTGGGGTTCAGCCTGCGGGCGACGCTGGTCCGGTTCGCCCGCGCGTGGTACGGGCCCGGGGCGCAGCCGCTGCGCCGGTACCTGGAGGACCTCAACGACGAGGACGCGAGCACCGGCGACGTCGTGAACGCGGTCATCGAACGGCGGGTGTTCGCTGTGCCGCTGCCGGTCGAGCGGGTCGACGGGCTCGCGGAGGAAAGCGACGGGTCGCGGCGCGAGCCCAGCGAACTGGACGCGGCCGTCCAGAGCGACCGGACCCTGATCACGGTGATGGAGGCGAGCGCGCGCGGGGTGTCGCAGCAGCGGTTCCCGTCCTTCGTCACCGTCGTGCAGCAGCTATGGGACAGCGACCCGCCAGAGGTGTGGGAGGCAGCGTGGCGGCTGCGCGACGCAGGGCGGTCGCGGGACTGGGTGCTGGACCGGCTGGCGCGGACCTGGGACGCGCACGGGGGCGACGACGAGAGGTATGTCGCGGCGCTGAAGAAACTGTGACGGTGCACCCATGGCAACTGGGCTGACCTCCCGGATAGCCCATCCGGCTCTTTCGGTCCACACCGTAGGCGCCCAGGTCTTTTCGAACCGAGTCACCATCGCTCGTTCGGTATCTGGATCGGGCCCGGCCGCGGCGGGACGGCGCGTCGCGGCGAGGTGCCCGGTCCGCAGCACCCGCGGCCCCCCGGTCAGCCAGGCTGCGGGCGCTACGTGCGAGCGGGCCGGTGTCCGTCGATACGGGGCGCGGACGGGTCCTGGATGTCCTCCAGCCGTACATTGATGACCTCACCCAGCGAAACGAACGCGGCGCCCGGCGTGCGGCCGCAGATATCGCGATCGCCGTGCTGTTCGGGCTGTACGAATGCCGCGAGGACACCGACGAGGACTTGCTGCTTGTCCGGATAGGCCTGCCCGGCGCGGCAGACGATCTTGCACGCATCGTGTACGCGAAGGTGAAGCCTCTGCACCTCTCGTTGCCCTCGCTGGCAGACGGGTGCCCCGAGCCCGGACTCAGGTCAGCCTGATCTTCGCCCGGCGCCTGCACGTGGACTACAAGCACGCCACGATCAAGCAGGTTGAGTTCGGGCGCGTCCACGCTGGGGTCGTTCACCTGGGCAATGTGCTCCAGCCGCAGCGCGACTGTGTCGACGGACATGCGGGACAGCGACAGACATGCATGAGACGCTGGCGTTCCTTGGCTGCTAGGTCAGGAACGGGTTGCGGACCCGGACGCCCTCGTATGCCTGCCCAGGGTTGAGATCCTCCGAGTGCAGGGTTCCGCAGCCGAGTTCCTTCGCGCTGCGGAGGATCATCGCGTCCCAGAAGGACGCTCCGGTTCGCTGGTGGATTTCGATGGCCGCAAGGACATCCCTAGCGGTGGGAGCGTGCACGTGCCAGTGAGCCAGATCGCCGATGATCCGTGCGGCTGCCGGGGCATCGAGCGGCTTAGGGATCTTCCTCGTCGTGGTGACAAAGAACTCTTGCAGCACCTGAACGCTCAGGCAGCCCTCCCGGGCATTCCACAACTCCTCGACCAGGGCGCGTGCGCGGCTGTGCTTATCCCCGGCCGTTACGTCGTGGGCGTAGACGAGGACGTTCGTGTCGACAAACTGGCGGTTACCGCTCATGCAGGTCATCCCGGGACCAGGTAATACGACCGCTCGTGCCAAGGTCCATGCCCTCGCGCAGCAGGGCCAGGCTGCGCTCTTTAGCGGTGTCGTACCCGGTCTCCCGCTCTACGGTTTCCCTGAGCATGCGGGCGAGAAGCTGGGACACGGAGGTGCCGCGGCGCGCGGCCAGTACCCGCGCCTCCCGCAGATCCTCTTCAGGAAGGGACAGGGTGATGTTCTGATTAGCCACCGTAACCACCTCACGTGCTTCACGTGATGCACGTAATAAAGTGTAGCACGTATTTAGTGGAACAGGTCAGGGGAGGTCCGGCGTCCACGGACCGTCCTGGTCAGCCTGCGTTCTTGTCCGCGGAGCGACCGGTTTAGCAACCGCGCTTACCCGCTGACCAGCCCGCCTGGGACCCGCTGACGCGGCAGGTAAGAGCTGGCGGTCCAGCCCGGTAGCTCTTACCAGGCAGGTCCGGCACGAAGCCTCTGTCCGCCCGGCCGCCTCACCCAGCACGGTTCGGGCGGGTAGCGCTACTAAGACCGATCAGAAATTCTAAAACGAACGCTGACCATAGTAAAAGTCAAGAAGGTGATATCGCTTAACCTAGATCCGAGCCTGACCAATATGCAATTCCGGCCGCGCGGGGTTGTGTGCCACGCGGCCTGCTCCAGGCTTGCCGAGCAGCCTCAGCGAGGGAATTTTGCGGGGATCATGGCTGCGCGAACACCGGCCCAATCCCTTGCTCCTGTGCATTCACGCAGGTCAGAGGCCATATAGCTGGGCTCCCGCGATAGGACTCGAACCTATAACCTGCCGGTTAACAGAAGTCACATGGCAGCTAGAGGCCAGCCTGGGCTGTGGGCATCACCAGCCCGCTTCGCCTGCATAAAGGCTTGTCAGGGACTTACGAGGCCATTTTAGCAGCCGTGCCGCCGTGTACCGCATAATGCCGTTTCGTCCGTGGGATTCTTGTGGGATCGTCGTCGGAGATCCGGATCTGTGGGATTTCTGTGGGACGCTGATGGCCTGGCAGCGGGAGCAGCGCCTTGCTGCTCACCCAGGAGTGCGGACGGGAAGACCGCCCGGCGAGGGCCCTGCCCATGCCAGGCTCGGCGGTCGGCCTGTTCGCTTCTTAGGGTTTCCACAGTGCCGGGCAGCCTTGGTGCGGTTCGTGGCGTGTGGTCACTTGGGGCCGGGATCGAACAGGCGCCGCATCGGCTGGTCGGTGACCCGGGCGATCATGTCATAGTCGCTGTCGACGTGCAGCACCTCGGCTCCGTGCAGTTCGGCGGTCGCGGCGATGATCAGGTCCGGGATCGGGCGCCGGTGGCCGTTGCCGCTGTGCGCGGCGAGCAGCCGCTGGACCTCCAGTGCGCGGTCCATCACCGCCTCGTTGACCGGCAGCCACTCCAGTGCCCGCTGGCCGGCGAGCAGCGCTTCCAGATCTGCCTGGTTCCGCGCGGAGTAGCAGATCTCCAGGGCTGTCATGTGGCACGCGGCGATGACGTGCGCGGTGCGCAGGCTCAGGAACGCGGCCCGCGCGCGTTTATCTCGCCTGGCCCACTCCAGCGCGGACTTGTCCGCGAGCAGCACGCTCAACCGCGCCCGCCGTCCCGCCACGCGCCGCGCAGCGCCTCATCGGAAAGGTCGGCGCCGGTCTCGTCGAGGAGCTCAAGCATGTGGGCCGCTGCCCGCTGGTTCGCCACGCGGCGCAGGGCGGCGTTCACGGTCGCCACCTTGCTCTTGGTGCCCAGCTCCTCGCTCGCCAGCGACAAGGCTTCATCATCAAGGTCCACCATCGTCCTCGACATCAGATCCTCCCAGATAGTGATGTCTGTTACCCGATCTAATCGTATATCAAGTAACGCGATTGAGGGGACATCATCACGGCAGGTCAATCGAGCGTGCTCACTGCCACTTCCCTTCAAGCCCTCCGTCACCATCACTGCGGAGCCCGGCTACGATCCAGGTCGTGCAAAAGTAGCTCATGAATAACCAGCCTGCATCAGGCAGTGGCACCGGCGTGGCGTCGCTTGTCGCGCTCGGCGAGCACCGTCCCGTAGCCGCCGAATCCGCCTTTATCGCCCCAGGTGCCGTCCTCATCGGCCGCGTCACCGTCAGCGCCCAGGCGAGCATCTGGTACGGGGCTGTGCTCCGAGCCGACCATGATTCCATCTTCGTCGGCGAGCGCAGCAACATACAGGACGGATGCGTCCTGCACGCAGACCCCGGCGTGCCGCTATCGCTGGGTTCGGACGTCACTGTCGGCCACAACGCCACGCTTCACGGATGTACCGTCGAGGACCAGGTTCTCATCGGCATGGGCGCGATCGTGCTCAACGGAACGCATGTAGGGCGTCATTCGATCATCGCGGCCGGCGCAGTACTCGTCGAAGGGCAGCAGATCCCGGAGGGCGTGCTGGTGGCCGGGGTGCCGGGCAAGATCCGACGCGAGTTGTCCGAAGCAGAGCGCGCGGCGATCGAACGTAACGCTGCCTCTTACGTAGAACTCGCCGAGCTGCATCGCGGCGCGACCTGAGACGTGCAGCGGCGATGCCGGGAACCGGAGCTTAAGCAGCGCCCGCCTGCCAGGTGACGCGCCGCTCATTTCCCATTGTCAATGGCACGGGGGAAGCCCTCGCGGCTAGCCCCAGCAGCCAGCTGAACTTCATCCCCTGGCCAGAGCGGACGATTACTGGGTGGCGGTGCGGGCGCGGTCCAGGACGCCGGCGGTGGTGCCGACGTACATGTCCAGGGTGATGCGGTAGTTGGCGTGGCCCGCCATCCGGGATACGTCGGTGGCGTCGAGTTTCCAGGTAAACAGGGCGGTGGTGCAGAACACGTGCCGCAGGCTGTGCCAGGTCCAGTCGCCGTGCCCGGCGGCGTCGCGCCATCCGGCCGCCTGGTAGGCGGGCCTGAGGACCTGCCGGCCGTAGTTGGAGGTCCGCCAGTGCTTGCCTGTCGGGGACGGGAAGATCAGTCCCAGCGGGTTGGCGCCGGCGGCCTGCTCAGCGTGGGCCTGCTCGATGCGGGCGGCGAGCCGTTCGGCCAGCGGGTAGCCGGCCGGGGTCGTTCGGGGGTAGATGGTCCGCCGCCGTTTGCGGTTCTTCGGCGCCTCGAGGTACAGATGCCCGGCGACCTCGACCACCTTGCGGTCCACCGCGATCACCCGGGCGGCCGGGTCGACCTGGGCGATGGTCAGGGCGGCCAGCTCGCCCCACCGCAGCCCGCTGTAGGCGGCGGTGTTCGCCATCAGCTCGTCGCGGTCGCCGTGCCGTCCGGCGGCCAGGGCCTGGCCGAGCCTGGTTATATCAGTGTCGGCGGGGATCTCGGCGGGGTCGACGAACAGCGCCGATTCCCCGGCCACGCTGACCTGCGGGGCGGGCAGCGCGCGATCCCCGGCCTGCCAGTGTGGGCGGGGCGTTGACGATCTGCTGCATGTGCCCGGTCTTGATGTCCTGGCAGATGACCGTGTCGATGACAGGGGCGGCGAACCGCTCGCACAGGCGGCGCTGGGTATGCGCGTGCTTGCGGGACCACCGATTCTCAACCGGGAGCCGGTCCGGTGACAAGTAATAAGCGATCAGGTCCGCGCCCGGCCGCTCCAGATTCAGCGCGCCGGTCGCGAGCCGCTCGGCGCCGCCGCTCGGTGCAATACGGGCTGAACTTCAACACCCAGGGAAACATCAGCGTGCGGGTACCGGCCGCCGGCCTGATCGCGATAACCCCGGCCAGCCTGGACTACGACCAGATGACCGCCGGCGACATCGCCGTGGTGGACACCGAAGGCCGCCGGTCGAAGGACAGCGCCAGCCATCCTCTGAGACAGCTGTCCACCTGGTGGTCTACCGCCGCCGTCCGGACGTCAACGCCATCGTCCACACCGAGCCGGTCTACTCCAACGCCTTCGGCGTGCTCGGCCAGCCGGTCGAGGCCGTCCTGATCAACATGGTCACCTACTCCCGCGGCCCGGTGCCGGTCATGCCGTTCATGCCCAGCAACAGCACCGAGTTCGGCGAAGCCATGGTGAAGATCCTGGGCGACCGCAACGCCGTCATCTGGGGCAACCACGGCCTGCTGACCGTCGGCGCAGACCTTACCAGCGCCTTCAGATGCAACGTGGCCGTGGAGACCGCAGCCCGGGTCCAGCATGCCGCGCTCTGCCTCGGCCAGCCCCATGTTCTCAGCTATGCCGAGCTCAAGCTGCCCTCCGCGCCCTAGCCAGCCAGAGTGCCTCAGCGGACTCCGCTCCACGCCCATATCCGGGGAAGGGGCCAGCTACCGGCCCGACGCAGGATTTCATCAGGCCGAACGGCCCCGGGTTCTCGTCCCGCGCAACCCTTTCCCCATCCTCAGGGAACGTCGCGCCACCAGCGCCCCAGATCAGTGGCCCGTCACGGTGTCGGGAGGACGAAACGACTCGCGCCGGTTACGCACTAAGGCGTTGCCGGGCACCTGACCAATGCGACTCCGCTGTTTGGAGTATCAGCGTCCTGGACGCTGCCGGGTTGAGCGCGGCTTCGGCAAGCATCTGATGCGCGATGGTGTGCAGGTACGTCTCCCGC
>ODAK010003279.1_pt1 | contig 16837 bp, 13 predicted proteins | sample 1539591 | NCBI WGS metagenome assembly ODAK01 (sample SAMEA3539303, study PRJEB22396) | soil metagenome | biome: tundra; feature: field; material: soil | place: USA | collected 2010-05 | depth 0.15 m
GCGCGATCGAGAGCGACTGGTGTCCCGACATCTCGTTGTAGGCGTCGTAGCGCACCAGGGCGCGGTGAGTCACCGCGCCGTCCAATCGCTGCTCGGCGAGCGTGAAGCGCGCGTCGAAGCCGTGTGCGACCTCATCGACGTAGTCGCGCAGCAGGGCGAAGGCTTCCTGGAGCTCGACGCCGTGCGCGACTAGGTCTCGCTCCCCGTGTTCGCCGAGCACCTTGCGTTGCGCACGGCGCAATCGCCCGAGCGCGGCCGCCAGCGCGACCGCGGCGCCCAGGGCGATCAGCCCCAGCGCTGCCGCGACGATCGCGATCAGCTGGGTCGTCGAGGTCTGTGACGCGAGCACTGTCGGAACGCTAGCTGCTGGCCCAGCGGCGAGTCGTCTCGCAACGCTGGAACCCTCCGAGGCGCGCCACTAGCGGTTGAACTCGACCAGGAACTCCTGGTAGTTGTTGGCCTTGTCGGTCTCGCCAGGCAACGGGACCACCTCGGCGTACATCTTCAGCGCCAGGCCAAAGAAGGCACTGATGTTGGTGCAGGTCGAAGGCGCAAAGACGATCGTGGACTGGTAGCTGTAGCCCGGCTTGGTCTGCGAGATCGTGTTGGTGCTGGTCAGGCAGCTGGTGTTCAGACCTGCGTGCTGAAACGAGATCTTGGTCGCGACGGCGTGCTCCGTGAGGGTGCCGGAGTTCAGCACGCTGAGCACGAAGGTGATCCCCGCCGGCGTGTAGGTGAACGTGTTGACCCCGCTCGTCTGCAGCGACGTGCTGGTCCCGCTGGCTGACTCGACCGCGACCCCCGTCAGCTCGTGTCCCGGACTGCCCGTGCTCGGCGCTCCGCCGAGCGAGGTCGGCACGTAACCGAGGATCCGCTGCGCGACGGTCTGCGGGATGAGCCAGTTGACGTCGGGCAGAAAGGTGTCGCTCGGCGTAATCTGGCCGCTGATGCCGGCCGTCACGAGCGCCTGCTGCACCAGCGGCGCCACGCGATCGGTGTACATCACGTCGGCGGAGAGCAGCTTCTCCATCTGACCTGCGATCAGTCGGATCGCATGACCCTGGCCGCTGGTGACGGCGAGTGCGTCCTTCATGTCGGCGGCGATTCCCTGCAGCGCCTCGTAGCGCAGGCCGAGCGCCTCGACGAACCAACGCTGCGCTCCGACCATCTGACCGGGGACGCTCCAGCCGAGGGCCTGGTGGTAGTAGCCCGACTCCTGGCTGATGTACTGCTGGAGGTTCGTCGGCACCTCGGTCGGGTTTGACGAGCTGAAGGCGTTGTCGACCTGGTGGAAGAACTCCGGTACGAGGCTCTGCTCGTTCGCCACCAGCCCGCTGAGGTTGGCGTTGTAGTTCTTCAGCCCCTGGACGGCCTGATTGTTGAGGACCGCCTTGACGGCGAGCACGACCCCGATCAGGACGATCAGGACGACGGCGGCGGCCGCGCCGCGCCGCAGCAGGAGGGTCCGGTCATCCGCCGAGCCATGACGTGCACGAGCCGGCGGCCGGCGCGGCTGCGGTTGTGGCTGGCGCGATCTGATCGCGGTCCTGGGTTCGTCACCGTCGTCGAAGAACGACAAAGAGGGTTCCTTGCGGGACGTTTGCCTGATGGTTCTTACCTCACGCGCGACCACGGCGCGCGGCCTGCAAGTTTCACATCATCGCGTAGTGGACGGGCAGGAGTGTTGGCCGATGCGGCGAAGGCGCGCCCGTGAAGACGCTTCCCCGCCCGCGGGCCGCCCCCGGCGGGAGCGCCCGCGCCTACCCGCAGTCCGACCTCGTGCTCGGCCGCTACCGGCTGCTCGAACAGATCGGATCCGGCGGCTACGGGACGGTTTGGATCGCGCGCGACGAGGAATGCCCTCGCCGTGTGGCGGTCAAGCGGATTGCGCGCCGCCACGACGATCCTCAGGAGCAGGCGCGGATCGAGCGCGAGGGCCGCGCCGCGGCGCGGCTCGACCACCCGGCGATCGTGAGGTTGTATGAGACCGGCGAGGACGCCGGCGCGCACTACCTCGTGTCCGAACTGGTCGAGGGCAGCTCGCTCGCCTCGCTCTATCGCAGCGGTGGGGTGGGGGACCGCGCGCTGTTGGCAATCGGCTCGGTGCTCGCCGACGCGCTCCAACACGCCCACGAGCGTGGAGTAGTGCACCGCGACGTCAAGCCGCAGAACGTGATCGTTCCGACACGGGTCGCGGCCACGGGCCCGCCGGCGAAGCTCACGGACTTCGGCATCGCCCGACTCGCCGGCGAGCATCCGCTGACGAGCACCGGCGATGTCATCGGAACGTTCGAGTACATGGCCCCCGAGCAGGCGCAGGGCCGCACAGCCGGACCGCGGGCCGACCTCTACTCGCTCGCCTTGACGCTGTACGAGGGATTCGCCGGCGTCAATCCGCTGCGGGGCGAGACGGTGGCCGCCACAGCCCTGCGACTCGGCGGCGCGATCGAACCGCTCGGGCGCCTGCGGCGCGATCTCCCGCCCGCACTGTGCGCTGCGATCGATCGTGCGCTCGCGCCCGCTGCGGGTAGCCGCGGCACGCTCGCGCAACTGCGCGCGGCGCTCAACGCAGCGTTTGGTGAGAGCTCTAGGAGGTCACGGCGCCACGGAGGTCGCAGCGAACTCGCGCGGGTCGAGCGGCAATTCACGCCGGTGACGCTCACCGTCCGTGCGCGCAGCCTGCTCGGCGGCGCCGCCGCCGGCGCGCTCGCCGGCCTGGCGCTGACCACCGTGCTCGGCCGCGCCGACGTCGAGATCGGCGTACTCGCCGGCGCTGGTGCAGCGGTGCTGGTCCTGCTGTCGGCGGGCGTGGGCTGGTTGCTCGTGGGACTCGCCGCGATCGGCTGGTTGGGTGCGAGCGGTCAGCCCGGCAGCGCGCTCGTGCTGTGCGCCGCGCTGCTGCCGGTACCGATCCTGCTGGCGTCGCGGCCTTGGCTCTGGTCGGTCCCGGCGCTCGCGCCGCTGCTGGGGGCGCTCGGCGTCGCGGCCTGCGCGCCGGTGTTCGCGGGGCGCCTCGGCGGCCGAGCGCCGGCACGCGCCGCGCTGGGGGCGCTCTCCTACTGGTGGCTGGCGATCGCCGAGACGCTCACCGGTCAGCGCCTGCTGTTCGGCGTGGCGCCCGCGGTCATGCCGCGCGCCGCGTGGCAGGGCTCGCTGGGCGCCGCCTTCGATCACGCGTTGGTACCGCTGTGGTCCGACGGGCGCCTGCTGACCGCTGCGCTGTGGGCGCTCGCAGCCGTGCTGTTGCCGTGGTCGGTGCGTGGATCGCGCGGCGGGCTGCGCGCGATCGCCGCGCTGGCGTGGGCGGGATCGCTGGTGCTGGCCGGTTCGCTGCTGGCCGCGCGGCTGGGGCTGCCGCGGCCATCATCGCCACTGCTCGCCGGGGGGCTGGCGGGCGTGCTCGCACTGGCCACCGCCAACGTGCGCGCCCACTCCCACCAATCGCCGAACGTCGCGTAGCATGGCAACTGCCCACGCCGTGCGCGTGGGCCGGCAGGCCTGTAACGATGAGCGTTCTCCGTGCCCTCGAAACAAAGATCGCTGACCTCGTCGAGGGCACGTTCGGCCGCGCCTTTCGCAGCGAGATCACCCCCGTCGAGCTGGCGCGTCGCTTGGTGCGCGAGATGGATCGTCACCGCCAGAGCTCGCTGGCGAGCACGGTCGTCCCCAACGAGTACGTCGTCTGGCTCTCACCCGGCGATCGTCGCCACTTCGCGTCGATCGAGGAGAGCCTGATCGAGGAGCTTGCGACCCACCTGCTGGAGCACGCCCGCGCCGAACGGCTCGCGCTGCCCTCGCGCCCCCAGATCCAGCTGCGCACGGACGAACGCCTCTCGCTCGGCGAGTGTGGCATCGAGGCAAAGCTGGTCAACTCGCCGGCGCCCGCGGTGGCGCGTCGCGCCGGGGTGCCGGCGCCGCCCGAGCCACCACTGGCCGGCGAGGTGGTTCGCCAGGCCTACCTCGACATCGGCGGGCGGCGGATCCCGATCGGCCTGCACGGGGCCGTGATCGGCCGAAGCAGTGACGCCGACATCGTGATCGCCGCGCACGAGGTCTCGCGCCACCACGCGGAGATCGCCCCCGATCGCGACGGTTGGACGCTGACCGACCTGGACTCGACAAACGGCGTCAGGCTCAACGGGCGCCCGGTGGGAGTGCCGACGCGACTGCAGGACGGCGATGTGATCGAGCTCGGCGCCGTCGAGCTGATCTTCGAGGTTCGCTGAGAGCCCGGGGACTGTCGCCGAGTATGACCAATCTCGCGCCGGTCTCGGTCGCGTTGAAGTTCGGCTTCATCGTCGTCCTCTACGCCTTCCTGCTCTGGGTCGCGCGCAGTGCCACGCGTGATCTGCGCACCGGCAGGGCGGTGGCGGCGTCTGAAGCGGCGACCGGATTTCACTCCGCGACCGCAGCCCCCCACACGGCGCGCGAGGCGCGCCTGGTCGTCGAGCGCGCCCCCGGGCACTCGCCCGGAATGATTTATGACATCGGCGAGGGTGCTGTGCTCGGGCGTGGCGACGGCGCCGAGATCCGCTTGGACGACCCGTTTGCCTCCTCGCGCCACGCGCAGCTGATCCTGCAGGCCGGCGTGGTCGTGCTCGAGGATCTCGGCTCCACCAATGGCACCTACCTCAACGAGGAGCTGCTGCAGGGCCCGGCTCCGCTGCACATCGGCGACCGCGTGCGCATCGGCGATAGCGAGTTCACCTACGAGGAGGGGTGATGATCCGCGTCGCCGAACACGTCGCGCGCACCGATACCGGGCACCAGCGCGCAACCAACGAGGACTCCCACCTCGCACGCGCCCCCGTGTTTGTGATCGCTGACGGCATGGGCGGTGCGCAGGCCGGTGAGGTCGCCTCCCAGCTCGCGATCACGCATTTCGCAGAAGGCTTGCCCGGGGAGGAGGCTGACGGCGCGCCGCAACGCCTGACGCGCGCGGTGCGCGAGGCCAACGCCGAGATTCACGCCGTCTCGGAAAGTGACGCGCGTCGCGCGGGCATGGGCACGACGCTGACGGCGGCCTATGTCGGCCAGAGCGAGGTGTCCTTTGCGCATGTCGGCGACAGCCGCGCCTACCGGCTGCGCGGCGGAGAGTTGGAGCGCATGACCGAGGACCACTCGCTCGTTGAGGAGCTGCTGCGACAGGGCCGGCTGACGGAGGAAGAGGCCGAGGAGCATCCGCAGCGCTCGATCATCACGCGTGCGCTCGGCCCCGAACCCGACGTCGAGGTGGACACCGCCACGGTCACGGCCGCCGACGGCGACATCTATCTGATCTGCAGCGACGGTCTGACGTCGATGGTTCCCGAGACGACGGTCGCGGAGATCCTGCGCGCGGCCGAAGACATCACGCTCGCCGCCGAGCGGCTCATCGCCGCCGCGCTCGACGCGGGCGGTCGCGACAACGTCACGGTGGTGTTGTTTCGAATCGAGGAGGTGCTGGGTGCAGAGGCTCCGGCGACGGAGTCGAGCTCGGCGCAGCCAAGCTCGACGGACGCGTCGGCCGAGGGGCCCGCGACCGAGGCCTTCCCGATCGCGGCGGACCCGCTGGCCGTAGCGGCGGACGCCGCGTCTGCAGAGGAGCCGGCGTCCGCGGAGGACTCGACCGGATCGCCAGCGCGCGCGAGTGAGTGCGAGCAGCTGGCGCCGGCGACGGGCGACACGGGCGCTCCACCAGATGGCGCCCGCCGGCATTTCTCACCGCGCGCGCCGGCGGTCGCCGTGCCGCGCCGCCGCGCGCCACGGATGCCACGCCCCCTCACCACGCGGGGGCACCCGCGCCTGCGCCGGCGCCTCACGATCGGCGCCGTGGTGCTCGTGATCGTCGGTGTGCTCGCGAGCGCTGCGGTCCTGGCGACGCAGGCCGTGTATTTCATCGGCACCGATGCAAACGGGCAGATCACCGTGTACAACGGCGTGCCGTACGCGCTGCCCGGAGGAATGCGGCTCTACACGCAGTACTTCGTCTCCGGGATCACCGTGAGGGAGCTGAGCGCACTCGAACGCAGGCGGCTGTTCAACAACCAGCTGCGCTCGCAACAGTCGGCCACGAAGCTTGTCAACCAGCTCGAGCTTGACCGGATCGCGGGCCAATGAACCAGCCGATCGCGCGCCTGTTCTCCGTTGTGCTGCTGATGTTCGCGCTGCTCGTCGCGTTCACCTCGCGCTGGAGTATTTTCGACGCGGGCGCGCTGAAGGCAAACGCCAACAACGAGCGCCCCGGTCTCGAGCAGCAGTACGTGCAGCGCGGCGAGATCGTCGCGTCCGACCAGACGACCGTGCTCGCCGAGTCCGTTCGCCAGAAGGACGGCATCTACCAGCGCGAGTACCCGTTTGGCGCGCTCTTCGCGCCCGCGATCGGCTACTACGACCCCTACAACGGCCGCCGGGGGCTCGAGAGCTACCGAAACGGCGTGCTGGCCGGCGCGCCGGCGCAGCAGAGCTCGATTCTCGACCAGCTCGAGGGCAAGCGGACCAGCGGCGACGAGGTCGTGACGACGCTCGACGAGCACGCCCAGCAGGTCGCGTACAAGGCTCTCGCGGGGCGGGCCGGCGCGGTGGTCGCGATCGTCCCGAGCACCGGCGCGATCAAGGTCTTCGCCGACAGCCCGACCTATGACCCCAACCAGTTCAAGACGCATGCGGGCGTGTCGAGGGTCAACGCCGAGAAGAACAGCCCGGAGTTCAATCGCGCGACCGCCGCCCAGTACGCGCCAGGGTCGAGCTTCAAGGTCCTCACCGCGATCGCCGCGATCGACACCGGGCGCTACACGCCAAGCTCGGTGCTCAGCGGAAAGTCGCCGATCATCGTCTCCGGCCAGCCGCTGGCGAACGACTCAGGCACGAGCTACGGCGATGTCACGCTGAGCGATGCGCTGACGAATTCGATCAACACCGTCTGGGCGCAGGTCGCGCTGGGGGTCGGCGCGCCGACGCTGCAGACCTACATGGACCGACTCGGCTTCTACAGCAAGCTGCCGATCGACCTGCCCAGCGACGAGGTCGCCGAGAGCGGCGTCCGCTTCCACGGCAGGACGGGCTACCTACCGGTGACCAGCGGCGCCGATCTCGGCCGCGTCGGGATCGGCGAGGGCGGCCTCGAGGTCACGCCGCTGCAGATGGTGATGGTCGCCGCGGCGGTCGCCAACGGCGGTCGCCTGATGGTGCCCCACCTGACGCAGGCGATCATCAACCCCGACGGTCAGACTGTCCAGACAATCGCCCCACGTCTCTACAGCACCGTGATGAAGCCCTCCACCGCCCAGCAGGTTGGGTTGATGATGGACAACGTCGTCAACGACGGCGGCACGGGAACGGCGGCGGCGATCGCCGGCGTCAAGGTGGCCGGGAAGACGGGCACCGCGCAGGACTGCACCAACCCGGCCGTGCCCGCCTGCGCACTCAGTCAGGTCTGGTTCATCGCCTACGCGCCGGCGGATCACCCAAAGATCGCGATCGCCGTGACGCTCGAGCATCAGAACGGCTTCGGCGGCACGATCGCCGCGCCGATCGCCAAACTGGTCCTCGAGGCACTGGGGATCGGGGCGACCGGATGACCTTTCCGGTTGCCGAGGGGACGCTGATCGACGGGCGCTACCGCGTGATCTCGCGTGTCGGCTCGGGCGGCATGGCTGAGGTCTACTGCGCCGAGGACAGCCAGCTCGGTCGCCGCGTCGCCGTCAAGCTGCTGCACGAGCGCTTCGCCCAGGACGAGGAGTTCGTCGAGCGCTTCCGCCGCGAGGCATCGAGCGCCGCGTCGCTCTCGCACGCAAACATCGTCAGCGTCTACGACCGCGGCGAGTGGGGGGGCACGTACTACATCGCGATGGAGTACCTCGACGGGCGCTCGCTGGACTCGATCGTGCGGGAAGAGGCTCCGCTGACGCCCGAGCGCGCGATCGAGATCACCGAGCAGGTTCTGCGCGCGTCGCGATTCGCGCACCGCCGTGGTGTCGTGCACCGCGACCTCAAGCCGCACAACGTGATCATCGATGACGAGGGCCGAGTGAAGGTCACCGATTTCGGGATCGCGCGCGCCGGCGCGTCCGAGATCACCCAGACCGGATCGATCATGGGTACCGCGCGCTATCTCTCACCCGAACAGGCGCAGGGGCACGCGGTCAGCCCGCGCAGCGACCTCTACGCGATCGGGATCCTGCTCTACGAGCTGTTGACCGGAACCGTGCCGTTCGAGGGAGACTCGGTCGTCGCGATCGCGCTGCGTCATCTCTCCGAGCCTCCGCGCCCGCCAAGCACGTTCGTGCCGACGATCTCGCCGAGCCTCGACGCGATCGTGATGCAGGCGCTCGAGAAGAGCCCGGAGCGTCGCTTTGCGGACGCTGACGAGTTTCTCGCCGCGTTGGAGCGCGAGCGCGAGCGCCTGCGCTCCGAGGACGGCTCGCACACGGCGGCCCTCGCGCCGATCCCACCCGGCGTCACGCCGACCACGATCTACCCGCACCCGGCCACCTACACGACGCAGGCGATCGGGCCGGTCGTACCGGCGACCGGCGTGTATGGGACGGCTCCGGGCTACTGGGACCCGAACACGACCGGGATCATCCCGCCCGGGGCGATCATGCTGCCGCCGGGCGCCCGTCGCAATCCGGTCTGGCCGTGGGCAATGCTCGGCGTGCTGGTTGCCGCGGCGGCGATCGCCGTGCTGATCTACGCGTTGGTGCGCCCCCACGCGACCGCGAAGGTCAACGTGCCGGCCGTGATCGGCTTGCAGAAGGCGATCGCCGGCGGCAGGCTTGGGGCGCTTGGCCTGCAGCCCTACTACATCGACGTCAACTCGCCGCGGCCGCGCTCGACGGTCACCGCCCAGAGCCCCGGCGCCGGCGCCTCGGAGCCCACGGGCTCGACCGTCACGCTCACGATCTCGCTCGGACCCGCAGCCCCCGCCAGCCGGCAGGTCCCGAGCGTCGTGGGGTTGAGCGCGACGGCGGCCAGCCAGCAGCTGCGCGCGGCGGGCTTCAAGGTCTCGCCTCTCGTCAAGCAGCCGTCGCTCACGGCGGGGAAGAACGCGGTCATCTCGACCGTTCCGGCCGGGGGTGAGACGGGGTCGCGCGGGTCGTTCGTCGTGGTCACGGTCTCCAGTGGGCCGCCGAACGTCGCCGTGCCGAGCGTCGTGGGGGAATCCTTCAACGACGCGAAGCTGCTGCTTCAGCAGGACAACTTCGTCGTCGCCAAGCCGATCAAACAGACCTCGTCGGAGGCGCCCGGCACGGTGCTCGCGCAGAAGCCGGCCTCGGGCAAGGCGCCGCAGGGCTCCCCCGTGACGCTGACGATCGCAGCGGCGCCGCCGAACGTCACGGTGCCCTACCTCCGCGGGCAGAAGGAGTTCGTCGCGAGTGCGCTGCTCGGAAAGCTGGGCCTGACTCCGGCGCTGGTCGTCGAGTACCGCAGTACTAACCGCCGATACAACAACGAGGTCCTATCCCAGTATCCGGCCAGTGGCAGCTCCGTGGCGCCGGGGACGACGGTGATCATCAGGGTGGAGAGCTACGTCGCCCCCACCAGTCCCACCAGTCCGACCGGCCCGACCGGCGCCAGCGGCGCGAGCGGCGCGAGCGGCGCCGTCGGCGCGCCCTGATGCGCGTCGCGGTCCTGGGCGGCGGGCGCTCATCCGAGTACGAGGTTTCGCTCGCCTCGGCGGCGGCCGTGCGCGACGGCCTGCTCGCGGGCGGGCACGACGTGATCGCCGTCGAGATCGCCCGCGACGGGCGTTGGCTGCTGGACGGCCGCGAGCTGTCGCTGACCCCTGCCGGCGGCCTGCTCGACGCCGACGTCGCCTTCCCGGCGCTGCACGGCCCCTACGGCGAGGACGGCGTGGTGCAGGGGCTGCTCGAGTGCCTCGACGTGCCCTACGTCGGCAGCGGCGTCGCGTCCTCCGCGCTGTGCATGGACAAGGTGCGCTTCAAGGCGCTGATGGGCGCCGCCGGCTTGCCGCAGGTCGACCATCGCGGAGTGCGCGACTCGCGCTGGCGAGGCGAGCGTGAGGCAGTCCTGGCCGACCTCTCGGCGCTCGGCCTGCCGGTCTTCGTCAAACCGGCCCATCTCGGATCCTCGGTCGCCATCGCCAAGGTTCGCGAGCTGGGCGAGCTGCCGGCGGCGCTCGACGCAGCGTTCGCTCACGACCCGCTGGCGATCGTCGAGGCCGCCTCGAGCGGCCTGGAGGTGGAGTGCTCGGTGCTCGGCGATCAGCATCCGCGGGTCTCGCCGCCCGGCGAGATCGTGCTGCGCTCGGAGTTCTACGACTACGCCGCGAAGTACGAGGAGGGCGGGATGACGCTGGTCGTGCCCGCACGGATCGGCGAGCCGGCAGCCGCCGAGCTGGCGAGGATCGCGGTCGAGGCCTTCACCAGGGCGGGCTGCAACGGTCTCGCGCGCGCGGACTTCTTCGTCGAGGACGGCCGCGCCGTGCTCAACGAGCTCAACACGATGCCCGGCTTCACCCCGACCAGCGTCTACGCCAAGCTCTGGGAAGCCGCTGGGCTGGGCTATTCGAGGCTGATCGAGGAGCTGTGCGAGATCGCGTTGGAGCGCCACGCGCGCGAGCGCCGCTACCTCTCCTGATCGTCGTCGCGTGACGCTAGCTGGGTTGCCGGAAGAGCGTGAATTCGGCGATCTGGACCGACTTCGACGTGTGCAGGCGATCGGGGCCGAGGTCGGTGATCCACAGCAGGTAGAAGAGACGCTTCGCGACGTGCTGCAGAGCGATCGTGGTCGTCGTGCTGGCTGCGTCGGCGTGCGCGAGCAGCGTCCAGCCGAACTTGGCCGGCGTGCCTGGCTGCGCCACCGCGTGGTAGCTGTAGGACGGCACGCGGTTGGTCCCCCAGATCTGCACGTGAAAGCCGGGCGTCGGCGTGACGAGCACAACTCGGTTCGCTTCGAAGCCGGGAAAGGCGTTGACGTAGAACCCGACGCCCGACTTGCCGAGCACACCGCCGTCGTAGCTGGAGGTGTGCCAGTAGGTCGAGGTGTCGCCGTCGATCGCCTCTCCGACCGTGGCCGGATCCTCGGGGCTTGTGCCGAACGGGTTGTACGCGACGGCCGCCGTCTGCCCCGGGTGGTCGGCGATCTCGCCGGGGGAATTGGGCAGGTTCGCGGGCGTCGGCGTGCCGGCGTGCGTGTGCGTCAGGATCAGTGCCACGATCGCGCCGGCGACCGCGATCGCCAGGACGGCGGCCGCGGCGATCGAGGCCGGGTGCTTCACGCGCAGCGGCAGGCCCCGCGTCGCGCGCGGCGGCAGGCTGCGAAGCACGATCGTCGCCTCCTTGCCGGCGTTTCCGGTGCGCACGGTCTCGATCGCCAGCACCTCCTCGAGATCGGCGATCAGCTCCCGCGCCACCGCGTAGCGACGCGCGAGATGCTTTGCCGTGGCTCGGTCGACAACGGCCGCCAGCGCCGCCGAGACCTGCGGGCGGCGCTGCTGGACGTCGGGGATCTCGTCACGCACGTGCATCGCCGCGACCGCGATGTGGTTCGGCGCGCTGAACGGCACACTTCCGGTCAGCGACTCGTACAGCACGACGCCGAGCGAGTAGAGGTCGGACTGGCCGCTGACCTCGTGCCCGAGCGCCTGTTCGGGGGAGACATAGTCGGTCGTGCCGAGCACACGCCCGCCGAGCGTCAGGCCGGCCTCGTTGCCGCTGCGCGCGATGCCGAAGTCGGTGATCTTGGCACCGGCCTCGGGGTCGAGCAGGATGTTCTGCGGTTTGACGTCGCGATGCACGATCCCGTGCGCGTGGGCCGCTTCGAGCGCCCGCGCGACCTCGATCGCAAACGCCACCGCCTCGGTGATCGTCAGTCGCCCAACCCGCCGAATGCGCTCCTTGAGCGTCTCGCCCTCCACGTACTCGAGCACGATGAACGGCATCCCGTCGTGCTCGCCGGAGTCGAGCACCGCGACGATGTGAGGATGTTGCAGTCGCGCCACGGCGCGGGCCTCGCGCCGGAAGCGCTCGATGTGTGCGGTCTCCCCGCCGATCGAGCCCGCGAGCATCTTGATGGCGACGCGGCGCTCGAGCACGGAGTCGAATGCGAGCCAGACGCGTGCCGTGGCGCCGGCGCCGATCTGGCGCTCCAGTCGGTAGCGGCCGCCCACGATCGTCTGGGGCGTGGTGCCCATCGGCGTATTGTGCAGCCCCGGCCCCATGGGTCAGCGTCCCGCCCGCCGACGACGCGAAACCCGCTGCTCGAGCGGCGCCCGCGCGTAGCGCCGCGCTGAGCAGATGCGAGAGCGCCGGGCTAGAGCGTGACGGCGAGTCCCGGCAGCGCGACCTGCCCGGCGGCGTCGCTGACGCGGCCGATCACGCGCGTGCCCGGGTGGTGCTCGACCATCAGCTCGACGGCCTGCGCGGCTGCCGCGGCGGGCACGACCGCGACGAACCCGCAGCCCATGTTGAACACCTGGTAGGCCTGCGCGGCGTCGATCGAGCCGGCCTCGCAGAGCCACTCGCAGATCCCGGGAACCGCCAGCGGCGCCTCGATCTCGAAGCCGACGGCGGCGTTCAGGCGTTTGAGGTTGAGCACGCCGTCGCCGGTGATGTGCGCCAAGCCGTGGACCGGTGCGGCGCTCCTCAGCAGCGCCAGCGCCGCTCTGACGTAGATCGCGGTCGGCTCGAGCAGGGCCTCGCCGAGCGTCGCGCCGGCGAGCACGGCAGGGCGATCGTCCAGGTGACCCTCGGCGAGCCGGCGCGCGAGCGTGTAGCCGTTGGAGTGCAAGCCGCTCGAGGGCAGGCCGATCAGCGCGTCACCCGGCGCGCAGCGCTCGCCGGTGACGATCTGATCCAGTGCGACGGTCCCCACCGCCGTGCCTGACAGCTCGAAACCGTGCGGGCTCGGGTGGCCGCGAATCATCTCGGGCAGCACGGCCAGCTCCCCGCCCGGGACCTCGACCCCGGCCAGTTCGGCCCCGTGTTTGAGGCCGATCGCGATCTGCTCGAGCGCGGCCGCGTCCACCTGCTCGACGGCGATGTAATCGAGCATCGCGACCGGCTCCGCGCCGACACAGACGATGTCGTTGACGTTCATCGCCACGCAGTCGATCCCGACCGTGTCCAGGCGGCCGAGCTCCGTCGCGAGGATCAGCTTCGAGCCGACGCCATCGGTGCACAGCGCCAGCCCCAGTCCTGGGGCGATCTCGAGCACCGCGGCGTAGTGGCCGCCGGCGAGCACGCAGCGCGACGGGCGGCCGATGTCGATCGTGCGCAGGACGTCGACCAGCGCGCGCACGCCGCGGTCGGCGACGCTGGTGTCAACGCCGGCGGCGGCGTAGGCGTCGATCATCGCCTCCATTCTGGCGCAGACGGCGGACCACCGCCGTGGCCAGCGCCACTCGGTAGGCGGCGTAGGGGAGAAGCGAGCGCCCCGGCCCCACGCGGCGGATCGCCGAGGCGCTGATCAGGGTCGATGAGAACGCGGCGAGCGCGCCGGCCCCCAGCGGTCCCCATTCGGAACGGTCGCCATGCAGTCCCTCGCTGCCCTTGAGCGCGAGTGCGCCAAGCGTGATCGGCAGCCCGACCGCGCTGGCGAGCGCATCAGCCTCGACTGGGCCGAAACCGCGCCAGCGCGCCGCTGCGCGTGTCGCGCCGCTGCGTGAAACGCCGGGGATCAGCGCGACCGCCTGGGCCGCGCCCAGCGCGACCGCGTCGGCGATCCCGGCGTCCTCGCGTGCGCGCCCGCGGCTCCCGGTGCGCTCGGCGATCGCCATCGCCAGCGAACCGCCGACGAGCCCGGCTGCGATTGTCGGCGGCGTGCCCAGCCGGCGTTCGATCGGGCCCTGGAGGAGCTTGCCGGCGATCGCCGGAGGGACGCAGGCGATCACCACGACGGCGATCGGGCTGGCGCGGAGCTCGCGTCGGCCGGCGATCAGCAGCGCGGCGGTCGTGCCCGCGTGCAGGGCCACCTCGAAGCGCTTACGGGTGGCGCCGTCAAGCCTCTCGTAGCTCCAGCGGCGCTGCCAGGCCAGCAGTGCGGTGTGACCAGAGGAGGAGACCGGCATCAGCTCGGCAGGCCCGTGCAGGAGTCCGAGCGCGACCGCCTGGCGCAACGTGATGCGCGGAGCGGCTTGGTGCGCGCCGTCAGGCGGCGAGTCTGCTCCTACGCCGACGGCTGAAGAGGTAGACGATTCCCGCGACGATCAGTACGAGGGCGGCGATGTCGACGTAGTGCAGATTGCTCTGGACGCTGTGGTAATGCGAGCCGATCGCGCGGCCGAGGATGCCCCAGAAGGCGATCCACGGCACGCCGCCGAGCGCGCTCAGCGCGAGGAATCGCAGATAGGGCACCTCGGCAACCCCGGCCGGGAAGGACATGTAGGCGCGCACCAGCGGCAGCATGCGACAGATCGGGATCGCCTTCGTTCCGTGGCGCTCAAACCAGCGCTCGGCGCGCGCGAGACGCTCGGGCGTGATGTGGACCTTGGCGCCGTGGCGCTGGATCAACTCGATGCGCCCGAAGTAGCCGATCGCGTAGGCGACCGACGCTCCGACGAGGTCGCCGAGGATGCCGACGAGGATGATCGCGACGAGTGTGAAGTGCCCCCTATAGACGTCGAAGCCGGCGAACAGCATGACCGCCTCCGAGGACACGGGAATGCCCGCCGAGCCGGCGACCAGCAGCAGGAAGATCCCGGGATAGCCAAGGTCGTTGATGATCGTCGTGGCGACGTTGACCAGCGCGTTGGTGACGGACGCAAGCTCATACACGGCCGCCGAAGGGTACCGTTGGGCGCGGCGATGCGAGTCTGGGTCGACCTCACCAACAGCCCACACCCGCTCGTCATGCGGCCGATCGTCGGACGTCTGCGCGCGGAAGGGCACGAGGTTTCGGTCACCGCCCGTGACTTCGCGCAGACGGTCGAGCTTGCGGAGCGCCTCGGGCTCGACGCGACCGTGATTGGCCGCCATCGCGGCGCGGGTCTGGCCTCGAAGGCTCGCGGCCTGGCGTCGCGGTCCTTCGCGCTCGCGCGCTGGGCGCGCCCACGCCGCTTCGATCTGGCGCTCGGTCACGGCTCCAACGACGTGACCGTCGCCGCCGCCGCGCTGCGGATCCCCTGCGCGACGATGTTCGACTACGAGTGGGCGACGCTGCAGCACAACGTCAACTGCCGCCTCGCGCGCGTCGTCGTCGTGCCCGACGCGATCCCGCCCGCGCGACTGGAGCGCTACGGCGCCAAGCACAAGGTGCGCGCCTATCCCGGGCTGAAGGAGGAGTACTACCTCGCCGACTTCGAGCCCGACGCCGCCGTGCTCGAGCAGCTCGGTCTCGACACGCGCGAGCCGATCGTCGTCGTGCGCACGCCGCCCAGCGTCTCGCTCTACCACCGTTTCGAGAACGAGCTGTTCGCCGGAGTGCTGGCGCGCGTGCAGGGATCGCAGGCGGTCGTGCTGCCGCGGGTCGAGTCACAGCGCGCGGAGCTCGCACGCGCCGGCGGCTTCATCGTGCCCGAACACGCGATCGACGCGCAGTCGCTGATCGCACTCGCCGATCTGGTGATCAGTGCCGGAGGGACGATGAACCGCGAGGCGGTGGCGCTCGGCACGCCGGTCTGGACGACCTTCGAGGGGCGGCTCGGCGCCGTCGACGAGCGGCTGCTGGACGAGGGGCGGATGCGCCGCCTGGCAAGTGCCGAGCAGATCGAGCTGCGCAAGCGCGATCGCGCGGTGGGCGAGCGGGTCCGCCGCGACCCGGCACTGCTCGCGGCGCTGCTGTTCAGCGCCGCGAGCAGTGGGCATTGAGATGACCGCCTAGGCCCTACAATCGGTGCAATGCGCCGACGGCTTCGCTCGGCGACCTTTCCGCTGCATCGCCATTCGCTGCCGCAACTCGTGGTGGACGCAGGGCTGGTCGCACTCGCGTACTACCTAGCGTTCTGGCTGCGCTTCGACCAGTCGCTTTCCGGGCACGGAGCCTACGAGCAGCTGCTCACGAGCACGCTGCCGTGGGTCGTCGTCGGCACCGCGGCGATCCTCGCGCTATCGCGCGTCTACCAGCGCCGTTGGCGCTACGTCGGCCAGCGCGACATCGAGCTGCTCGTGCGGGCCTTGATCATCGACACCGTGCTGCTGGTCAGCATCGTCGCGTTGGCCCATCCGGTCCTCCTGTACAAGGACGGCGGCGAGAGCGCCGTGGCGCTGCCGGCGGGTGTCGTCGTCTACTACTTCCTGCTCGCGCTGGTCTTCCTGACCGCGGCGCGCGTGCTCGCCAGAGCTGTCAACGACCGCCGGCTCCCGGGTCTTCGCGCGCGGGCGGACGAGCGCAGCGTCCTGATCGTCGGTGCCGGCCAGGGCGGCCGCCTGGTCTGCCAGGAGCTCGCCCGCAACGCCGATCTTCGGCTTCACCCCGTCGGCTACGTCGATGACGACCCGCTCAAGCAGCGCCTGCGCTTCGAGGGTGTGCGTGTGCGCGGGACGACGCGCGAGCTGCCGCAGATCCTCGACGAGGCCGAGCCCGACGAGGTGATCATCGCGATCCCGTCTGCCCCGGGCGAGCTGCGCGGGCGCGTCGTGACGGCGTGCCGCGAGCGCGGCATACCCGTGCGCACGCTGCCGACGGTGTTCGAGATGCTCGCCGGGTCGGTCAATGTTGCGCGCGCCGTGCGCGACGTGCAGGTCGAGGACGTCCTCGGCCGCGAACCGGTGCACATGGAGCTCGGGCAGGTGGGCCTTTACCTCGCGGGGGCGGTGGTGGCGGTCACGGGCGCCGGAGGCTCGATCGGGTCCGAGCTCTGCCGCCAGATCTCGCGCTCCGGTGCGCGTCGGCTGATCCTGCTCGACCACGCCGAGGACAACATGTTCAACATCCTGCGCGAGCTCGAGGAGGACCG
>ODAK010003280.1_pt1 | contig 16833 bp, 11 predicted proteins | sample 1539591 | NCBI WGS metagenome assembly ODAK01 (sample SAMEA3539303, study PRJEB22396) | soil metagenome | biome: tundra; feature: field; material: soil | place: USA | collected 2010-05 | depth 0.15 m
AGCAGACAGCACCGCAGCAGCAGCCTCCGCCGCAACCACAAGCTGCCGCGCCACGCCCAAATCCTCCGCGCCAGAATCAAAACCAGGGACGGAAGAAGAAGAAATTCTTCCAAAAGGGTTCTGCTCCAGCGGCGCAGCCGGGCAACAGCATTTCCGGGCCCCCGCAAGGCGGCAGGCGCAAGGAAAAGCAGAGAGGCCCGCGAACCTTTGTCGGTCCTATGGATCATAGTTATCGTATTGCCAATGGAAACGTCGCCGATGGACCTCCTTCGACCATCCAGATCACAAATGGTCACGGCGGCGGAAGCCACTACAGCAACGGCCACAATGGCCATTACGCCGATGTGAACCAGGCAGCGCCTGCAGTTCCCGTGCGCGAGAATGCGCCTACGCGGATCTTCTGCTTCATCGAAGACCTGTTTTTCCAGGCCAAGATTCAAGAGACTGCGCGCAAGCTTGGCGTGAAGGTGGAATTCGTCAAGGGCGAGAAAGAAACCGTGTCGCGGATGACCGATGCGCCCGAGGCGGAGCGGCCAACTCTTGTGGTATTCGACCTCAACAATCTGAATGCCAAGCCGATGACGCTGATTCCAAAAATCAAGGCGAAGCTAAAAAAGGCCACGTCCATCGTCGGTTTCCTCAACCATCTGCAGGGCGACTTGAAGATGAAGGCCATCGAGGCTGGCTGCGACACGGTCATGCCAAGGTCTGCGTTCTCGCAGAGTCTGCCAAACCTGCTGCGCCGCTACGGGCTAGAAGAAGAAGAAGAATCCGCACGGCAGCCGGTTTAAGGCGACCTGCCTGGCTTGTTTTCAAAGGGGCACCGCCGTGGCGTTGCCCTTTTGTTTGATAGATGTGCGCGATTAGCCCGGCGGCCATGTAAGCTTGCGTCCACCAAGCAAATGCACGTGCAGATGGTCGACGCTCTGGCCGCCATCCGGGCCGCTATTGATGACGGCGCGATAGCCCGTTGAGAGCGACAGCGTTCGAGCGATCTCCGATACAACACCAAGTAAATGGCCTAACAGTTCGTGATGGCTCTTTTCCGCATCCGCTAGCGACGAGATGTGTTCGCGGGGAACGACGAGCACATGCACGGGCGCCTGTGGAGTGATGTCTGCGAAGGCATAGCACTGCTCGTCCTGGTAAACGGCCTTGGACGGGATGGTTCCGTTGACGATTTGGCAGAAGAGACAACTCATGACGCGTCCTAGTGTACAAGACGAGAGAATGCCGTGGCGTTGTGCGGTCAGCCTTCCGCGGAACTATTTTGCTAGAACGATCTGCCCCGTGTGGAATGAGGCATGATTGGTGCGGCTCAGCACCACGGCGAGCCTATTGCGCGAAGGGTCTTTGGCGAAATCTTCATCGGAGACAGCGGTGTGTTTTTGCAGCCAATCCGCGGGCGTGAATCTTTCAAATGCAGCGGTGAGCTTGGAGTTGATTTCGCTCCAGGCCGCTCTGAGGTCTACGGCCGTGATGGGATCTCTGCCGCCGCCTTTGTCGGGATTGGTGAGGAAGGGCTCATCGAGTTCCGGATGCAAACGCTCGCCAATCGAGAGCATCGTGAACAAGCGATCATGGACGGCTGTCAGGTGGCCCAGGAGATAAAAAAGTCGATTCTTGCCAGGAGCAACTTGCGTTTGCAGTTTCTCGTCGGAGAGTGCTGCGAGGCCCTGGTCGATGCGACCGATGATCAGCTTCCATGAATTTACGGCGGAGGCGGCGAGGAGTTGTTCGTTTGTCACATCGACCTGCTTTCTAGTATTAGCTCCTGTTTGATTGCGGACGCTGCGACAGGATGCGAAAAATCCCATGAAAAATCCGAAGTGCGCCATTGCCCAATTGTGGACGACGGAACACTTCGGAAGGTTTACGTGGGTAGGTTCGACTACTTCGTCGAGGAGATCATGTCGGTGACTGTATAGAGTTGGGTCGAGACGAGGGTCCTCAACTTCTCGTAAGCTTCAAAGGTTGTGCCTAGCTCCATATCGGCATGCGTCTTCCTGAAGCGGTCGACGAACTGGCTGTCGTCCTTGAATACCGACTCCCAACTCGGATATACGTCCACGGTGACAGCCTGGAAAGGCGTTCCGCTTCCACTGGGGATGACTTGGGTATTCAATGACCATCCGCTGCGGACGCCATCTTTTGCCATGGCTTCTGCCAGGGGCTTCCAGACCTTCTTCTCGTAAGCGACATAGTCTTCCATGTTCGGAACCTTCATGTAATTGACCATGAAGTAATCGCCCTTCTTCATCGCGCCTACAGATGCCTGATTCTGAAACATATTGTTGGAGACCAGTGTTGTGAGCGAGGTGCGCCTATCGACATATTCCTGGGCGCTCATGGACATGCCTGCTTTTTTGAGGGCCACGCCTAATTCTTCAAGGCCCATTGGAGCAGGAGGGGCGGCCGGAAACATGGAGATGACGAGATAGTCGCATTCCGCCGACGTCCCTTGAGGCACGACAGAGCGCAACATAAACCAAGTCGAGTATGCGCCGGCATCGACGCGTGACTGGGCGAATTTGTGGGCGTCTTCAGCCGCCCATTTGCGGAATTCCGTGTTCTTTTCTGCCTTGACCTTTATACATGCAACACTGTGGTAGCCGGTGTTTGGCCGCTGTGCAAACAGGCTGGCAGAGAATGCCGCAGCTATCGCGACACACGTAAGTATGCGGGGAATTTTCAAGGAAACCTCCTCTTTCGTTGGCTCTCCAGCTGGTCGAACATACATCCAGCGATTCCAGTCTTGGGGTCCGGCGCCACCATACAGGAGGGAAAATCGGTAAGCTACGTCTTTTTAAATTTTCTGCCCGACTGCTGATGGCGCTAGCTCGTGTGGTCGAGAATGATTTTCCAGCCCAAGGGCGTTTTACGCCACATCAGTGAAAAGATGCCGTCGTCCTTTTTTGCTTCGCCTTTTGCCGTCCTGGCAAGGTGGAACTTCCCCGTGGCTGTCGCGAATTCCGTCTTGCCGCATGAGTCTTGAAGCAGGCGAATATCGAGATCGCTGAAGGTGAGAGTGCCCATCTGTTCGCGCGTCGTATACGCCGTCTTGTAGCGCTCGAGTATCGGCTGAAAGCCCTTGCGCAGGGTCAGGCCGATGAAGGTGGTTTCGGTCGAGTCTTCATAAGACTGCATGAACGCGGGAATGTCGGCGTTGTTCCATGCGGTGACCTGGGCGGTGATGGCGGCGCGGATGGCGGCTTCGTCGACAGATGCCTTAGGTATGGCTGAGGCAGCTTGAGAATACATATCCGGCGCGGCCGCGAGCAGGAACAGTGCGAAAGAGAGCACCGAGAATGGGCGTTTCATTGACGATCCTCCGGGGATGCGAGATACGGGTTCAGCTTACAATGACTGCATGGCGCCCGCTGCTGAAACTTCCCCTTTTCGCGTAGTGCATACGGTCTGTTCCCATGACTGCCCCGACAGCTGCGCTGTGCTGGTGACGGTAAATGCTGAGGGCCGCGCGGTAAAGGTGGCCGGCGATCCGACGCAGCCGGTGACGCAGGGATTTTTGTGCGCCAAGGTGGCGAAGTATCTTGACCGCGTATACGCGCCGAACCGGGTCCTCTATCCGCTGAAACGCAAAACCGGCGTCGCAAAGGGGCCTTTGGAACGCGGACGCGAGCATGAGGCGTTTGAGCGCGTGAGCTGGGAGCAGGCACTGAGCGAGATTGCGGCCCGGCTGCAGCAGGTCAGCGATCAGTATGGACCCGAGTCGATTTTGCCCTACAGCTACGCTGGAACAATTGGCGTGCTGGGCTATGGCTCGATGGACCGGCGGTTCTTTCATCGCCTCGGTGGGAGCCAGCTCGACCGCACCATTTGTTCCGAAGCCGGCGGAGTGGCGTGGAACCTCGTCTACGGCAAAAAACTGGGCACCCCGACAGAGGACTTCCGGCTGGCGAAGCTGATCATTGCATGGGGCGCGAATATTCACGGCAACAATATTCACCTGTGGCCGATGGTGGAGCAGGCGCGTCGCAACGGCGCGCGGCTCATCGTCATCGATCCTTACAAGACGCGGACGGCCGCGCTGGCAGATTGGCACATCGCGATCCGGCCGGGAACCGACGGCGCGCTGGCGCTGGGCATGATGCACGTCATCTTGCGCGATGGACTCGAGGATCGCGCCTATATCGATGAAATGACGCACGGCTTTGACAAGCTTGCAGAACTAGTGCGCGATTACACGCCGGAGCGCGTGGCGGCATGGACCGGGATGACAGCGGCTGAGGTGGCAGAGTTGGCGCGCGAGTATGCGACGACGCGGCCAGCCGCCATCCGTCTGAATTACGGGGTGCAGCGCAGCGAGAATGGCGGAACGGCCGTACGCGCGGTAGCGATGTTGCCGGCGTTGACGGGGGCATGGAAAAATCGCGGCGGCGGAGCGCAGTTGTCTACTTCGGGCGCCTTCGCCTGGAACAGACGCGAATTGGAGCGGCTTGATCTGGCGCTTGATTCACCGCTGGGGCGGCCGGCACGCGTGATAAACATGTCGACACTGGGGCAGGCGCTGACGGCGAAGGCGGCAGAATTCAGCCATCAGGGATCAGGAGAAAGACCGCCTGCAGGGAGCGATGTGCTCGACGGTGGTCCAGCAGTGCATGCGCTGTTTGTCTACAACTCCAATCCGGGTGCGGTGGCGCCCAACCAGAACGCGGTGCGACAGGGCATGGGGCGCGATGATTTGTTCACGGTCGTGCATGAGCTATTTTTCAATGACACGACGGACTATGCCGATTACATCTTGCCGGCAACAACGTTTCTCGAGCATACAGACATTCACGGAGCGTACGGGCACTACTTTGTGCAGCTCTCAAACAAGGCGATTGAGCCGCCGGGCGAGGCGCGATCAAATGTGTGGTTGTTTGGGCAACTGGCGCAGTACATGGGCTTCTCCGAGGCGTGCTTTCGCGACACAGAGGAGCAACTAATTCGGCAGGCTTTGGCGGTGGGGTTGGATGGCAATTCAACCAATGCGGGAATGGAACACATCACCCTTGAGGATTTGAAGGAGCAAGGGCATATTCCGCTCAGCTTTCATCGCGCACCTGAGACAGACAACTTTTTGCCTTTCGCTTCAGGTACGGTACCCACTCCCTCAGGTAAGGTGGAGTTTTATTCAGCAACGCTGGCTGCGCGCGGAATGGACCCGCTGCCAACGTTTTTCGCTCCCACCGAATCGCGATGGGGTAAAGATGCTGAGCGCTTCCCGCTTGAGTTTCTGAGTCGGAAAGCGGATAACTACATGAATTCGACTTTTGCCAACCTCGAAGGGCATCGCAAGATGGAGGCACGCACGAGCCAACGATTGGAGATGCATCCCGCAGATGCTGAAATGCGCGGTATCGCCGATGGGGACGCGGTGCAGATCTGGAATGATCGCGGATCGATCAAACTGACGGCGCTGGTGAACGGCAGTGTTCCGGCTGGTGTCGTGGCAGCGCGGCTCGACTGGGCCAAATTCAACTCCGAAGGAAGCAACGTAAACGCTCTTACGAGCGAGCGGCTCACTGATATTGGTGCGGGGGCGACGTTCTACTCAGCGCTGGTAGAGGTCAAGAAATTGTAGGAGCGGTTGCAAGCGTCGCGGCAAATCAGCCGATCAATGCGCTGGTCGCGCCGAGATGCAACTTGGCCGATTAGCCTATCCAGCTCAAATTATGCGTAATTCCCCGCAAAGGCGGTAGACTGAACCTATGACGTGGATGCCTTTTATCGTGATAGCTGTTCTTGCCTCGGGCTACGTCTTCTTAAAGCGCTCGGGCCAGGTGTCGACCAAAGAGGCTTCCGAGTTTTTAAAAAACGGCGCTATGGTCATTGATGTGCGGAGCGAAAGCGAGTTTAATTCCGGCCATCTTTCGCAGGCCGTCAATATGCCGCTCGACCAGATCGATGTGCTCGCGCCAAGTTCGGTGAGAGACAAGAATAAAATCCTGTTGCTCCATTGCCAGAGCGGGATGCGCAGCGGCCTGGCAAAGAACAAGCTCATTGAGCTTGGTTACAAGAACACCTATAACCTTGGTTCCTATGATCGCGCAGCAAAAATTGCAGGGCAAAGATAGTTTGTAGACGACAGTCTTTATGACGCCCGCCTTTTCCCTCCGCCTGGCGACTGACGCTGACATTCCAGATTTACACGAGCTCATTGAGGCCTCAGTGCGCGGCCTGCAGGCTGGCGACTATACGCCCGCGCAGATCGAGGGCGCACTGGGAACAGTGCTGGGCCTCGATACGCAACTGGTTCGCGACGAAACCTATTTTGTAGCTCAGGTGGTAAACGGAGACCCACTTCTCGTCGCGTGTGGCGGATGGTCGAAGCGCAAGACGCTGTTTGGCGCGGATCGCGGACCGGGGCGCGAGCCGGAGTTGCTCAATCCATCGGTGGATGCGGCGAAAGTACGGGCGATTTTTGTACATCCGGAATTTGCGCGACAAGGATTGGGATCGATGATCCTCGCGCGCGTTGAAGCCGAAGCGATGCTTGCCGGTTTTGAGCGATTTGAAATGGGATCGACGCTCACCGGTGTACCACTCTATCGCCTGAAAGGCTACGTTGAAGTCGAGAGGATCGCGGTGCCACTCGTGAATGGCGAGGCACTGCCCGTGGTGAAGATGGTGAACCCGGATCAACTTATTCGACGCGCAGAGCTGACATTGGGTCCACCTTCATGGCGGCCCTCGCCGGAATTAACGTTGCAATGAGCGCGACGAATGCGAGCAGCAACGTAACGCCAATAAAGCTTACGGGATCGTGCGGACCGACGCTGAAGAGGAGACTCTTGAGAAGGCGCGACAAAGCCAGTGCGGCGACGATGCCGATAGAGCCGCCGATGGCCACAATGCCCACGCCCTCGCGGAGAATGAGGTGCATGATCACGACGCGGCTTGCGCCCAAGGCTATGCGCACACCGATCTCCTGTGTCCGCTGTATGGTCAGGAACGCAATCACACCGTAGAGTCCGATAACGGCCATTACGAGGCCGGTGCAAGCGAAGAGGCTGAGGAGAGCAGCTTCGAAGCGTGGCCGGTCACCGAGATTGTCTACGACTTGCCTTAACGGTTCAATCTCGACCGGGACAATAGGATCGATCTGTGCGATTTGCGAGCGAATCCAGGGGCCGATCACAGATGCAGGCAGCGTCGTCTCGAGTAGAACCACGGTATGCCGATTCCAGACGTCGGGCAGATTGCTTTTTAGCGCGTAATATTCAGGATCCTCCTGGCCTGCCAAGCCGGCATTCTTCACGTTTGCGGCCACACCGATAACGGTGAAGACTGTCTTGTCGAGAGCGAAATACGGCAGGTACGCTCCGAACTGAATGTGTTGTCCGACGGGATCTTGATTTGGAAAGAGCCGGCTTGCGAGCAACTTGCTGAGTACCAGCGGATGGTCGCTCGAAGTTCGCTCTGCCTCGGTGAAACCGCGGCCTTCGACTATGGGAATCTGCAGCGCACGAAAATAATCTGGTGTCACAGTTCGCACAATCACTTTTCCTGCGGTAGCGGTGGGGATGGCGGGTCTGCCGGTGACGAAGATGTCTGCGTAACGTCTTTCATCGTGCCAGCTATTCGCGACGGGCGGAAGCGAGTCGCTGATAGCAACGGCGGTGACGCCTGGCAGCTGATGCAACGCCTTTTCTGCGCGGAGAAAGAAGTCCATGTACCTCTGTGCCGACGGATAGCGCTGCCAGGTAAGCGGAACGTGTACGGTGAGCACATCGTGCGTTCGCATGCCAAGGCTCTGACCTTGAAGATGCTTGAAGCTTCGAAGTAGCAGACTCGCGCCTGCGAGCAAAACGACACTGATTGCAATCTGCGCCGAAACCAGAACGCGACGCATGCGGGCATGGGAACCTGATTTGGCTGCACGCGAAATCAACGCTGTGGCATTTGGCTTCTCAAGCGCAGGCATGACTCCAAAGAACGCAGCACTAAGCAGAGCAATAACCACAGCAAAGAGAATGATGCGCGGGTCGAGTCGCGCATTGGCCAGGAATGGAACGGCCGTTGAACCAATTGCGACGAAGATGCGAAGGAGAATTTCTGCGAGCAGGCATCCCGCGACAGCTCCTGCAATGGCTAGCAAAACTGCCTCGGTCAGCGTTTGACGAATCAGCCTGCCGCGGGTTGCGCCGAGTGCAGAGCGCACCGCGACTTCGCGCTCGCGGGCCGCACCGCGGGCTGAGAACAGGCTTGCCACGTTGGCGCATGCAATCAAAAGAACGGCAAGAACTGAGCCGAGCAGAACCCACGCAGCCGTGTATGCCTCCTGCATTTGGCGGTCGCGAATCGAACGAACCTGCAAGTGAAAATCCTGCCGAATCTGCGGGGGAATCCACTGCTGCGTGTGCTTGAAGAGTGGATCCATTTCTGCCTGCGCCTCGCGTACACTCACGCCGGGCTTGAGGCGCGCGAATGCCCACATGGGAAATCCGATGCCACGATTGACCGTGTGCTGGGCCGCCACATCCATGGCGGCCGGAAGCACAATGTCAGCCGGTTGCAGACGCGGCATCTCGAAATCCTTTGGCAGTACGCCTACGATGCGAACCAGATGATCGTCGATCGATATTGATTTGTCGAGAATCGTGGGGCTGCGGTTAAAGCGAGCCAGCCAAAGACCATCGGAGATGAGAGCGACTTTGGGCCCGTTGGGAAGATCTTCCTCGGGAAGAAAATTACGTCCGAAGACTGGAGCGACGCCAAGTGTCGGCAGGAAGTCCTGTGCGACTTGCGCGCAATGCAGTGCCAGGGGCTTCGCTTCGGTAAGGTTGCACTCGTCGACGCCGCGCTCGAAGGTGAGAGATGTAAAGGGTTTTTGATTGTCTCGCCACTCGTAAAAGAAACCGCCGAGCGTGAATTCCTGACGCTCAAGAGACTGCACGAGTCCAACCGAGACGAGTTGGTCATCGTGCGAGTACGGTAGGCTGCGAAAAAGAATGCGATCGATAACGCTGAAGACAGCAGTGGTGGCACCGATGCCGAGCGCAAGCGTCACGATGGCGGTAATGGCGAAAACAGGGTTTCGACGAAAGCCGCGCAAAGCGTAGCGCACATCGCGTGACAGGTTTTCCAGCAGGGGCAGAGTTGCACGCTCGCTGTAAGCCTGGCGTGTTTGCTCAGCGCCGCCGAGGCCAAGCAACGCCCTGCGGCGCGCTTCTGTTTCCGTGAGGCCCGCGCGCACACCTTCCTCTGTGGCTATGGCGATATGACTGTCTAACTCTGCGTTAAATTCGTCGACTCGCCGCGCGCTCAACAAGTCGCGGAGCCGCATCCACAGCGCTCTCACTTTGCGCATTGGGTTCTCCTATTCGGTTCGCAGGGCTTGCATAGGATCGATGGATGCTGCACGACGTGCCGGCATCCAGCAGGCGGCGAGCGCAATTGCGATCAGAAACGGCGGCACAAGGGTGAACGTAAGTGCATCGTGCGGCTCAATTCCGTAGAGAAAACTCGATGCCATCTTTGCGAGCATCCACGCAGCAGGCCAACCTAGCGCGACGGCAATTACAGTCAAGATAAGTGTCTGCCGAAGAATGAGTCGCTCCACCGTGCCGGGCCGCGCGCCCATGGCGATGCGGATGCCAATCTCGCGAGTGCGACGGCTGACGGAGTAACTCATCACGCCGTAGAGACCTACTGCTGCGAGTACGAGACCGATGCCCCCAAAAACGCCGAACAGAGTTGCTGCCAGGCGAGGCAGGAAGTAAGCGGTGCGCACATGGTCTTCCATGGTCCCTTCGTTGTAAATGGCCATGGCCGGATCGAGTTCGTGGATCTGACGCCGAACAGATTCCTGCAGCGCTGCGGGATTTCCAGAGATGTGGAGCAGCAGCGTGTAGCCCATCAAAGATGGATCGCCGGCGATGCTCTGCGCGAGTGAGCGATAGAGTACGGGGCGCAGGTCTTCACCGAGAGAGCGAGACTTTACATTTCCTGTGACGCCGATGATTTCGTAGTTGACGCCGCCGCCGGTTACGAGCTGTCCAATGGGATTGGCATGCGGAAGCAATCGTTCGACGAAGGCGCGATTGACGACGGCGGTCCTAGGGCTGGTTGCGCTCTCGCTGCCGAAATCACGACCCATGATGCGAGGAATTCCCATCAAGCCGAAGTAGCCGGGTGTGACCATGTAGAGATCCGTGTTGGTCTGGTTCGCTTCATCGCCTGGCTTGCCAACAACTGAAAATGCGTCGCTGCGATTGCCATCGGAGAGCAATGCAACGTCTGTGCAAACGGCGGCGTCGACGCCGGGTAGAGCTGCTACGCGTTGTCGTGCCAGCTCGAGAAACTGCGCCGTGCGGTCTGCACTGTAACCGTGAACGCGCGGATCGACGGACAGCATAAGCAGGCCCTGTGGGTGGAACCCGATATCGATAGACGCTGCGCTTTGCAGACTGCGCAGAAAGAGACCGGTGAGGCAGAGCAAGATAACTGACATAGCGATCTGAGCTACCACTAGAAGATTACGGATGCTGATGCGACGACCGGGGCGGATGAATGCATCTTCACCTTTGAGCGAATTTGGCAATTTAGAATGCGACATCGCCCAGGCCGGAGCGAGTCCTAAAAGGACACCGCTCAGCACGCTCAGCGCGAATGCGAACAGGAGCACTCGCCAGTCTTCGCTGATGCGCACGTCGATGGGGACGGGTGCAGGCAAACGGAGAGCAGAGAGTGCGCGCGTTGACAGTAAAGATAAAGCGACGCCGAGCACTCCGCCGCCGAGGCCAAGCGAAACGCTCTCGAGAATGAGTTGACGACGCAGTCTGCTGCGCGTCGCTCCCAAAGCTAGCCGCACGGCCATATCGCGCTGCCGCACAGTAGCCTGCGCAAACAGCAGGTTGGTAACGTTGGCACCGGCGATCGCGAGCACAAGCAACACAACCACAGTTAGTGCAGTGAAGAAAAGCAAGACCGGGCCGCGGAGATTGGAAGGCAGCGATCCAGCTTGCTCGAAGACGATGCTGGTGCCTTTGTCGGTTTTAGGGTAGGTGTTCGCGAGGCGCTGTGTGATCGCCTTCAACTCCGCCGCAGCCTGAGTGCGCGAAGCACCGGGTGCGAGCCGACCCAGTACCTCAACGATATGGAAGTCGCGAGAATTCTGATCGGAGAGTCCGGGAACAAGCAGAGCCACATTGCCAAGGGGTACCCAGAACTCGGTGTAGAGAATCTGGTCAGCGCCATGGAACGCCGGCGGAGCGACGCCCACGACGGTGAATGTCTTGCCGGATAACTGAACGGGGCGACCTGCAATATTCGGATCGCTGTTGAACCTGCGTCGCCAAAGGCCTGAACCGAGCACAATCGCGGGCGCACGCTCTTCGCCCAATGCGAAACCGCGGCCGATAACCATGTGGAGTTGGGTAACGTCGAAGAAATTGGTGGTGACGGCCTGGCCCCAGACGCGCTCTGGTTCACCCGATCCACCGATCGAGGCGGGAATAAGTTCGTAATATGCAGCAATGCCGGAGAAGGATTTTGCCTGGTCGCGCAAGTCTTGAAAGAGAGGAAGCGAGAACGAATTGCAGCATCGATCTCCGTCGTGCGTTGTATGCAGCGCGAGCAGGGTAGTAGGATCGCCCATCGGCGCGGGCCGCAGCACGAAGCGGTTGACCATGGCGAAAATTGTTGCGTTGGCGCCGATGCCGAGGCCAATGGAGAGAATGGCGATTGCGGTGACCGCGGGATGTTTGGCAAGTGTACGGAAGCTGTAGCGCACATCGCGGGTGAGGGATTCAATCCACAAGCTGACGCGCTGCTCGCGATGCGACTGCAGTACCTGTTCGGCGCCACCGAGACGAATGAGGGCCTGGCGACGAGCCTCGGCAAGACTCAGACCTGCACGCATGCCATCGTCGATGTGCATGGCGATGTGGGATTCTAGCTCGGCGGAGAAATCTTCTTCCGCCGGGTGGCGACGGAGAAGGCCGATGAGGCGCATCCAGCTAGCGCGCATTTTTGCTCGCGGTGAGTTCATGAGAATTCCTGTCAGTCCGTGGCTGGGGTGAGAAAGCGCGCGAGAATCTCTGTGGTTTGCTCCCAGTCGGCAGTAGCTTTGCGCACCTGACGCTGGCCGGCTTTGGTCAACTCGTAGAACTTGGCTTTGCGATTGTTTTCAGAGGTGCCCCAGTGTGAGCGGATGTAGCCTTCCTGCTCGAGCTTGAGCAGCGCTGGATAGAGGGTGCCGTAATTCAACTGCAGCAAGTCGCCGCTGGTTTGCTCGATGCGCCGCGCGAGACCGTACCCGTGCTGCGGCCCCATGCTCTCAAGGGTTTTCAAGACCATCAGGGCCAGCGTGCCCTGCCACACATCTTTCTTGTCGCCCAAAGTAATGTCCTCCCATTGGCAACCAATAGGAGAACATTACACTAACTTCTATGGGCATGCAATACGAACGGCCAATTTATTTATTGCTGGTTTAGCTCCGGCGCTCTATTTCGATGGATCGACCAAAGCCTGATACACAGCAGACCGGCTTAGATATTGCACGTTGGGATTGCCGCCGCGCATGCGCTGAATCATGCCGACGAAGACGATGTCGTTTGTCGGATCGACCCAGAACCAGGTGCCTGCGGCTCCGTCCCAGAGAAAGGTGCCTTTGCCGCCAGGCAGATTGGCCTCTTGCGGATCAAACTCAACAGCGCAGTTGTAGCCGTAGCCAAAACCGGGCCGCATGCGCTGCAGGCCGATGCCGAATTCGCCAGTAAGGAGGCTGGCTGGAACATGGTTCGAGGTCATCAGCTTGACGGTGGCTGGCGCGAGGATGCGCTTGCCATCCAGCACTCCGCCATTGGCGAGCATCTGTGCGAAGTGATAGTAATCTTCTGCGGTTGAGACCATGCCGCCGCCACCGGAAGGCATCGTTGGTTGCGTGGAGTAGTCGCCGAAGCCGGCAGCGTTGCTCGCATCGGGCTCGATGCCATCTTTCCCGTCGAATTCATAAAGCGTGGCAAACCGGTTGCGCTTTTCAGCAGGAACGTAGAAGCCAGCATCCTTCATATCGAGTGGTGAGTAAATCTGCTCGCGCATGAAGTCGGGCAAGGACTGGCCGGAGAGCTTCTCAACGATATAGCCCTCGATATCCATCGACATGCTGTAGACCCAGCCCTTGCCGGGTTGATATGCGAGAGGGATTTTCGCGATGCGGTCGATCATTTCCTGAAGATTGTGCGAGGTGCGGACGCCGAGCTCTTTATACATGCCATCGGCGACTGTGTTTCCGTTGCCGTACGTGAAACCGGCAGTGTGCGTCATCAATTCGCGCATGGTTGGCGGATGTTCGGGGTCTTCGAGGATCATCTTGCCGGCAGCATCGACGCCTTTGAAGACTTTGAGGTGAGCGAATTCAGGGATGAATTTGCTGATGGGATCGGACGGCAGCCACTTGCCTTGTTCGTAGAGGATCATCATGGCCACGCCGGTGACGGGCTTGGTCATGGAGTAGTCGCGAAAGATCGTGTCTTTGGTCATCGGTGCGGCGGTGGCCATGTCGCGCTGGCCATAGGTGCGGTAATCCACTACTTTGCCGTGGCGCGCGAGGATGGTGACGAGGCCGGCAAGTTGTTTCTTGTCCACGGTCTGCTGCATCAGCGCATGCAGGCGCTCGAGGCGCTCGGATGAGAAGCCAACCGTCTCCGGCTTCACGACGAGATCGTCGGCCTGGTGAGCGGGCTTTTGCGGATGCGGCTGCTGCGCCGGCAAGGAAGGAATGATCAGAATGAGAGTTGCACACATGCAGGTGATCAAAACACGGCGATTGATTCTCATAAATGCTCCCGTGGGGTGGTCTTGTTTTTCCTGAGTATAGAGATCGAGTCAGGTTGTGCGGATTCTTTTAGTGCGAATTAGTAAATGACCTTGAGCGAGAACTGAATCTGACGCGAATTGCCCGCTGTCTTGCTGATTTCGCCAAAGCCGGAACCGTTAAGAATGTTGGCGGGCAAGCCCATGGTGACGATGTTGAACAGGTTGAAAAACTCCGAACGAAATTGCAGATCAACGAGTTCGGCGCCGCTTCTGCGGCGACCAAAGGGCGTGTCTTTGATAAGCGCGAAGTCGAAGTTGTAGAAAGCTGGTCCACGAAATGTGTTGCGACCAAGGGTGCCAAAGCGACCCTGATTGGGGCCGGTCCCGCCCGGTACATGAATCGGAATTGAAAAGAAGTCCGCAGAATTATTCGCGCCTTCTCCGAAATAATCCTGTCGAATGGGGCGCGCGGTGGAGAGATGCGGCTTGGCGATTTGATCAGGCCGGTCGACTCCGTTTGAGCCTGCGCCGGTCTGCTGGATGCCGGAGTAGACGGTGAAGGGCGAGCCGGAACTAATGCTGGAGATGCTGAGCAGTTCCCATCCATCCGTAGCTTTTTTGCTGATGGGTCGCAGGAAATTGATGCTCTCGAGATGCATGTCCTGCGCCAGGCTAAGGCCAAACCCGTTGGTCACGTCGAAGGAAGACGGGGCCTTCTCAGGACGTGTGTCGTAGGGATTTTGCGAGAAGCCGGAGGAGACGGCGCCAGTTGAACCGGTACCGCCGATCACCATGCTGGTGTTGTCGATTGACTTGCTCCAGGTGTAACTTGCCTGGATCCCAGGACCGCCGTGCCCGACTGTTCCAGACAAAGAAGTTTGCAGTGCATGATATGTAGAGTGCGAATCCGCGACGATGACGTTCTCAACTCCGAAGCCGCCGATCACATTGCCTGCGCCGTCAAACTGCGTATGGGGCGCAAAAGCGGGAGCCGCACCGGGGTACGCGTTGGGGAAACTATATCGAGGCAGCTTCACGCCCGCGGTTCCTACGTACGCGGCGTCGGCGGTGAGATTTCCAAATTTGCGCTCTAGTCCAGCGGTCCATGTGTAGAGCGTGGCGTTGCCTAAGGAGCGATCGATGCCGCTGAGGTTGAGCGCGCTCACGACGCCGCTCGGAGTGAGTGCGGCTACATCTTTCTCATAGCGATCCACATCCATCACCGTATTGGGTGCGACCTTCTTCGGATTCCCTGAAGCGAAAACATCCTCGCCGGAAAGGGTGTAGGTGCGCGGAAGCTGCGAAGGCGTGATCTGAAATCCGTAATGAATGGGCGCATTGGACGCGGAGAGAAGGCGTGGGTATACCGCGAAAGGCGTAGAGCCGGTGAGGAAATTATCCTGCCAGATATTCGGCGGAATAGTAGTAACGGCGCCACCGGCGTGAGCGGTGAATGTTTTGGTGACCTGCCACGCCGCCTGCACGCGCGGCCCCCAGGCATTCCAGTCAGTCTTGTAACCGGGCTGAGGGTTGATCACAAATTGCTGCGTCCCGTTCACCGTGAGAAATCCCGAGGTGCGATGTGCCCGCTCAGTGATCGGCGTATAGAGATCCCAGCGGACACCGTAGTCGAGTGTAAAGGTGGGCGTGACTTTCCAGGTATCCTGCACCCAGCCGCTGTAATTGTTGCGACTGATGGCAGCTGGACCAATGTGTTCCCCATTGGAAAAATAGGGCGGCGCGATGGCTACAGTGTAGACAAAGGGGCTGCCGGAGAGAAAGCCGGAAAGTGTGTCTGGGAGAGGATCGCCGAGGTTGATGTTGTGCGTCCCGCTCTGCGACGAGATAGCCTCTGTAGCGTATGCCTTGCCGCCGCCAAAATCGTATTCGCCGTTAGGGCTAATGCCGAAGTAAGTGGTGTCGCGATTGAGGCGCGCCTCAAATCCGGTTTTGAATGCGTGGTGAGAAGTCGTATAGGCGACGCTCTGGCGGCCCTGGAAAAGATTGCCGTATGCCTGCATCACAGATCCTGCCGCCGCATTGAATGCCTCAAATAATCCGTCATTGAATTTGACTGCGGGATCGGTGTGATCGAACGTTGGAAAGCCTGGCGTGGAGCGCGTGATGCTGATGAGCGATTCCGAAACGAGGCGCGGAGAAATGGTGCGCGTGTAGACGCCGACCACGTTGCGCTGGCGATCAATATACTGCACACCGAAGGATGGATCGATGGCGGTCTGATCGGGATTGGTCGTGGGACCGGTGAGATTGTCGAGATTGAATCGCGCGAAGAACTGTTCTTTTGAGGAAATTTTATGGTCAAGCCTTAGCGAGAACTGGTTCGCATTGGTGACTACTTTTGAAGCGGTCGCGTAAGTATTCGCACCGAAGGAGCCAGTGGGCAAATTGGGCAATGGGTATCGCGCCAGCACTGCAGCAATGTCGCTGTTCACGGGTATGGCCAGGGTATCGACTGAACTATCCGGGAACGCAACCGTATCGTAAACGACGTTGCTGCCAGTAGTCGGTCGCTGCGCCGCAGAGGGCACGGGCAGCACCTGCGTGGTGCCGAGAACCTGGCGAAATCCCTGGTACTGGGTGAAGTAGAAGGTGCGCTTGCCTCCGCCATAGATGTGGGGGATGAGGACGGGGCCTCCATTGGTAAAGCCGAATTCATTGCGGCGAAAAGGCGGAATGCGGCCGGGATATGCCGGCGTGGCATGGTCAAAATAATTGCGCGCATCGAAGGCGGAGTTGCGCACGAATTCAAATACGGAACCGTGAAAGCCGCTTGCGCCTGTACGGGTATGGATGTTGGTGAAACCCGCGGCCCCGCGTCCAATCTCGGCAGGCATCCAACCAGAATTTGAGTCGATCGATTCGACTGCATCCACGTTGAAGTTTGAAAATGTCGCGCCGCCCATCTCGGGATCGCTGATGTCCGCGCTATCCATTGCAAAAGTGGCTTCAACGCCGCGCTGGCCATTGATGGCAAATTGCGCGGTGAAGTTGGTGGCTCCGTTCGCATCGGTCATGGTGCCGGCGGCGAGCAGCAGCAGCGTGCTG
>ODAK010003281.1_pt1 | contig 16830 bp, 14 predicted proteins | sample 1539591 | NCBI WGS metagenome assembly ODAK01 (sample SAMEA3539303, study PRJEB22396) | soil metagenome | biome: tundra; feature: field; material: soil | place: USA | collected 2010-05 | depth 0.15 m
GGGTCGTCCGCGAGGGGCTCCACGGCCGGATCCCTACCCTCGACCCGGGCCACCAACCGGCCGGTTTGGGGCTCGGCCGTCCGGTCCGGCCGGACTGACGATGCGTGTCGCCTTCGCGGCCGACCACGGGGGAGCGGCCCTCAAGGACGAGCTGCTCGCCCGCCTGCGCGCCGAGGCCGGACCGACCGAGCTGATCGATCTCGGGGGCGACGGCTCCGACCCCACCGACGACTACCCCGATTTCGCCGTCCGGCTGGGCGGGGCAATCCAGCGCGAGGAGGCCGACCGTGGAGTCCTCGTTTGCGGCAGCGGCGTCGGCGCTTCGGTGGCGGCCTCCAAGCTGACCGGGATTCGGGCCGCCGTCTGCCACGACACGTATTCGGCCCACCAGGGCGTGGAGCACGACGACCTGAATGTCCTGTGCCTGGGCGGACGGATCGTGGCGATCGAGCTCGCCCTGGAGATCGTGCGCGCCTATCTCGGCGCCGCGTTCAGCAACGAGCCGCGTCATCGTAGGCGGGTCGACAAGATCCGGGCGATCGAAGCGGCTGAGCAGCAGCCATGACCCCTCTTCAGTCCGCCACCACATCCGGAGGCTCCCAATGACCGATACCGTTCCGGCCGGCGACGCAATCGCCCCGGGGCTGCGCCTCGCGCCGGCGGAGGCCACCCTGTGGGCTGCGGCGGCGGCGCGGGCACGCGCGGGCAAATGGGCCGAGCGCCTGTTTGATCGCGATCCCTCGTTGTGGTCGAACGACCCCGCGGTCCAGGCAGGGATCGCCGAGCGACTCGGCTGGCTCGACGCACCGGAGCACTTCCTGGCCCAGGTCCCGGCCCTCGAGGGATTCGGCGACGGCCTGCGCGCCGACGGCTTCAGCGCAGCGGTCATTGCCGGAATGGGCGGCAGCAGCCTCGCCCCGGAGGTGCTCCTGCGGACGTTCGGGGTGGCCCCCGGCTGGCTGGATCTGCGTGTCCTCGACTCGACCGATCCGTCCGCCGTCGGGGCAGTCGTGGACGACCTCGACCCCCTGTCGACCCTGTTCGTGGTCGCCAGCAAGTCCGGCACGACAACCGAGCCACTCGCCTTCCAGGCCGACGCCTGGGCCCGGATCCGGGCGGCCCTCGATGCCCGTCACGAACATCACGAGCAGCCCGGGGCCCTGATGGCCGCGATCAGCGACCCGGACAGGAGCATCGAGGCAATCCCCCACCACGACGACCTGCGCGAGGTCTTCCTCAATCCGCCCGACATCGGCGGCCGCTACTCCGCCCTGACCTACGTCGGACTCGTGCCGGCCAGCCTGATCGGCCTGTCGGTTGGCGAGCTCCTCGGATCTGCGTCGGTCATGCTGGCCCGCTGCCGGGAGACCGAGCCAGCGGCCAATCCCGGCGTCGCCCTCGGCCTTGCCCTCGGCTCACTGGCCCTCGCCAGCCCGGCCGGCGCGGGCCGCGACAAGGTCACCTTCGTGGCCGATCCGGAGATCGCCTCGCTCGGCTCGTGGCTCGAGCAGCTGATTGCCGAGAGCACCGGCAAGCAGGGCGTGGGCATCGTCCCGGTTGATCTCGAGCCGCTCGGACGGGCGACGGCCTACGGTCCCGACCGGGTCTTCGTCAGGCTCAGCCTGGCCGGCTCGGCCGGACCGGCCCCGGCGGCCGACGGCACTTCCGCGGACGCCCTGCTCGAGCGACTGGCAGCCGCCGGCCATCCGGTCATCCGGATCGACCTCGCGGACCCGATCGACATCGGCGGCGAGTTCATCCGCTGGGAGGTGGCGACCGCCATCGCCGGCGTCGTCCTGGGGATCGACGCCTTCGACCAACCGAACGTCGAAGAGGCAAAGATCCTCACCAGGCGGCTCCTCGCCCGCCACGGCGAGGCCGCCGATGCCCGCCTCCACGAGGCACCCAGTGCGCCGATCGAGCTGCTCGTCTCGGGCGACGGCCTGGCCCTTGTCGGAGACGCCCAGCTGAACGCGGGCGGGTCAGCCGAGACGATCGAGGCGGCACTCCGCCGGCACCTGGCCCGGGCCAAGCCGAACGCCTACCTGGCCCTCCAGGCGTACATCGGGGCCAGCCCCGAACGGGATGCTGTGATCGCCCGGATCCGGACCCTGCTGCGCGATCGGACCGGCCTGGCGACCACCGCCGGCTACGGTCCCCGCTTCCTCCATTCGACCGGCCAGCTCCACAAGGGGGGCGCGCCGATCGGCCTCTTCTTCCAGCTGACGGCCGACCATCCGGCGGACCGCCAGATCCCGGGCTGGCCGTATACCTTCGGCCAGCTGATCGACGCCCAGGCGGCGGGTGACTTCCAGGTCCTCGAAAGCCACGAGCTGCCCGTGCTCCGGGTCCACCTCGAGGCCGACCCGGATGCCGGCCTGGCCGCCCTCGAGCGGGCCTTGACCGCGGCACTCGGCGACTCGTGACCGCAAGGGAGGCGCCGCGAACGATCCGCGAGCTGCGCCTCGCCCATGACGGCCGGCGCAGGCCGAAGGAAGCGAAGGCGGCCAACCCGCTCCGCCAGGGACTGCGGCTCGAGCGCGTCCCGGACCCATGCGTGGTCGTCCTGTTCGGCGCCACCGGCGACCTGGCCCACCGGAAGGTCCTGCCGGCCCTCTACCAGCTCCGCCGGACGAACCTGTTGCCCCACGAGTTCATGCTCGTGGCCGTCGGCCGCCGACCGTACGACGACGAGACGTTCCGCCAGGAGATCGCCGCCTCTCTCACGACCTACTCGCGGGTCCCGGTCGAAGCTGCGATCGTCGACGAGTTCCTCGCCCGGATCGTCTACCAGCAGGGCGATTTCGCCGAGGACGACGCGTTCGACCGGCTGTCGGCCCGGCTCGACGCGATCGACCTCGAGCGCGGCACGCGGGGCAATCGACTGTTCTACCTGGCCACCCAGCCGTCGGCCTTCGCCGAGGTCGTCGGCCAGCTCGGCCGGGTAGGCCTCGACCACGAGGTCCACGGCGGAGGCTGGCGCCGGGTCGTGATCGAGAAGCCCTTCGGGCGCGACCTGGACTCGGCGACTCGCCTGAACCGGGAGGTCGGCAAGGTCTTCCGCGAGAAGCAGGTCTACCGGATCGACCACTACCTGGGCAAGGAGACCGTCCGCAACCTGATGGTCTTCCGATTTGGCAACGGGATCTTCGAGCCGCTCTGGAATCGGCGCTATGTCGACCACGTCCAGATCACCGTCGCGGAGTCGATCGGGGTCGAGAGTCGAGGTGCCTTCTACGAGGAGACCGGGGCCTCGCGCGACTTCCTCCAGAACCACCTGATGCAGCTCCTCGCCCTGGTCGCGATGGAACCGCCGGCGGCCTTCGAGGCGGAGGCGTTGCGCGACGAGAAGGTCAAGGTCCTCCGGGCGATTTCGCCGATGACCCCCGACGAGATCCGGCGCGACGTGATCCGCGGCCAGTACGGCCCGGGTTGGGTCGCGGCGGAGCACGTCGCCGGCTACCGGTCCGAACCCCACGTGGATCCCGAATCGGAGACCGAGACGTACGTCGCCGCCCGGTTCACGATCGACGACTGGCGCTGGGCCGGCGTGCCCTTCTACATCCGCAGCGGCAAACGGCTGCCGAAGCGCGCGACCGAGATCGCGATCCAGTTCAAGCACGTCCCCCATCGACTCTTCCGGGACACCGCGGCCGAGCCCGAGCCGAACCTCCTGGCGATGCGGATCCAGCCCGACGAGGGGATCCTCCTGCGCTTCAGCGCCAAGGTGCCGGGCCTCGGGATCGATGTCCGCAACGTGAACATGGACTTCACCTACGGCTCGGCGTTCAGCGTCGATTCGCCCGAGGCTTACGAGACGCTGATCCTCGATGCCCTCCTCGGCGACGCCTCCCTGTTCACCCGGGCGGACGAGGTCGAGGAGGCCTGGTCGATCGTGACCCCGATCCTGGAGACCTGGATCGACATGCCCGCCCCGGCGTTCCCGAACTACGAGGCCGGTTCGTGGGGTCCCGCCGACGCCGACGAGCTGATGGCCCGGGACGGCCGGCGCTGGCGGCGGATCTGATCGTGAGGGTGAGCGGATGACGGGGCGCGGCCCGGTCACGGGCGGTCCGGTCGCCATCGACGAGACGGCTCCGGTCGGGACCGCCCAGCTGCGCTGGGCCTCCCGGGCGTCGACGATCGATGGGATCGAACGGGAGCTGGCCCGGATCTGGACGCAGCCCAAGCGCACCGTCGAGGTTGACGGCGTCGAGGTCCGCAACATCGCCGCCCGGACCAGCGTGATGAACCTGGTCGTGATCGCCCAGCAGGGCGAGGACGGCGAGCACGGGGCGGCGATCATCGGGCAGCTCACCGGCCGGCACCCGTCGCGCACCCTGATTCTCAGCTCAGCCGACCCTGACGGGCCGGGCTGGCTCGACGCCCGGATCACCGCCCAGTGCATCCTGCCCCGGGCCGACGCGCCGGAGACCTGCGCCGAGACGATCTACATCACCGCCGGCGGCGATACCGGCCGCCATCTCGACGCGATCGTCGAGCCGCTCCTGATCCACGACCTGCCCGTGACGGTGTGGTGGCCGGGCGAGGCCCGCCTCGAGAGCCAGCAGGCGCGCGACGTCCTGGCCTCTGCCGATCGCCTCGTAGTGGACGGCTCGAGATGGCGCGGCGACGGCCTGGCCCGCCTGCGCGAACTCGCCCGCGTCGCAAACACGACCAGGACCGCGGTCTCGGACTTCGCCCTCGCCCGGCAGTCGCGCTGGCGCGAGGCGATCGCCTCGACCTTCGACATGCCCGAGTTCCTGCCTTACCTGCGCGCCCTCCGCCGGGTGGCCGTCACGTACGGCACCCACGACGAGAGCGGGCAGCCGGGCCGGACGAACCTGGTCAAGCCGCTCTACCACGTCGCCTGGCTCGCCTCCCGGCTGGGCCTCCAGGTCGTCAAGCCGCTGACTCCGGTGGCCGGTCCCGCGGCGCCGTTCCGGCCCGGCGTCAAGCCGGGGCCCGGGCGGGGCTACGCCGCGACGTTGCGCCAGGGCACGACCGATGTCGCCGTCGTGATTCGGCCGGTCCTGTCGACGACGCCGGCGGGTACCACCCTGCGGGTGGAGCTGCTGTGCGAACGGCGCGGGTCGGAGCTGCGGGTGGATGTCACGGCCGAGGCCGAATCCGTCGGCGTGCGAGCGTGGCAGGACGGCGTGCAGATCCTTGACCGCCGCTTCAACGCGGCGCGCCGGACCGAGGCCGACCTGCTGGCCGAGGCGATCGAGGCAGGTGGCTCCGACCAGGTCGCCGACGATGCAGTCCGGATGGCCGCCCTGATCGCGGCCGCGGAGTAGGCGGTGACCGAAGCGGACCACGGCCACGCGCCCGGCGAGCCAGGCGTCGCGATCTTCAACGATCCCGAGGCACTTGCCGACGCCGCTGCCGATCGGGTCGCCGACGCCCTGATCGCCGCCGTCGAACATCGTGGTCGGGCCGACCTGGCGACCACCGGCGGATCCACCCCGGCCGGGCTGTACGTCCGCCTGGCGAGCACGCCCCTCCGCCGGCGGGTGCCCTGGGCCTACGTCCACATCTGGTGGGGTGATGACCGCTACGTGCCCCGCGACCATCCGCTCTCGAACGTGTTCAGCGTCGACGAGATCCTCCTCGACGAGGTCCACGGCGTCCCGCTCCCGCTCGAGCACGTCCATCCCTGGCCGACCGGCCGGGCGATCGCCGAGGACCTCGGTCCGGACTGGTGTGCCGACACGTATGCCGCCGAGGCGCAGGCGGAGCTGCCCCTGGACCCGGCCGGCCTGCCGGTCTTCGACCAGGTCCTGCTGGGGATCGGTCCCGACGGCCATCTCCTGTCCGTCTTCCCGGGCAGTCCGGCGATCGGGTCCGGGCGACTGGCCCTGGGCATCCCCGCCCCGACCCACGTCGAGCCGCACCTGCCCCGGGTCACGTTCAACCCGTCGATCCTCGAGGCGACCAAGGAGATTGTGGTGATGGTCAGCGGGGCCGCGAAGGCCGACGTGCTGGCCCGCATCCTCGATGGCCCGCGCCTCGACCCGGGCTCATCCGACGGGCTGCCGGCTCAACTCGCGCGGTGCCCGTCGGCCAGCTGGCTCGTCGACGCGGCTGCCGCGTCACGGCTGCGCCCTCGAGCGTGACCGCGTCCGGGGCGCCAACCGGCTTCGTCGAATCGGCCGACGGCACGCCGATCGCCTGGTGGCGGACCGATCCGCCGCCGGCGAGTTCGGGCAGCCCCTCGCTGCCGGCGCTGCTCCTGGTCCATGGGGCCACCGCCGACCACACGGTGTTCCGCACCGTGGGGCCGCCCCTCGCCGAGCGACGGAGGGTGATCTCGATCGACCGCCGGGGCCGGGGCGCGAGCGGCGACCAGCTCCCCTACGCGATCGAGCGTGAGTACGAAGACGTGGCCGCCGTCGTCGATTGGCTGGCGGCCGAGACCACAGCCAGGGTGGATGTCGCCGGCCACTCGTTCGGCGGGCGCTGCGGGTTGGGGGCCGCGCGGCTCACGGGCAACCTGCGCCGGCTGGTCGTCTACGAGGGCGCGCCGGCCCCCGTGGGTTGGGCATTCCACGACCAGGCCCTCCTGGCCCGGCTCGACGCGCTGGTGACCGAGGGCGCCCTGGACGAGCTGATGGCCACGTTCATGAGCCAGGTCGTAGGCCTGTCGACCACGGAAGTCGAGGCCTATCGGCGCTCGCCCACCTGGCCGATCCGGGCGGCGGCGGCGCCAACGGCGATCCGCGAGCTGCGTGCCGAAGCCGGCCGCGACGCGGCTGTCGAGCACTTCGCCGAGGTCCGCATCCCGGTCCTCCAGCTCATCGGCGGCGCGAGCCCAGCCATCTTCAGGTCAGGCACCTACGAGCTCGACGCCCTGCTGGAGAACAGTCGGGTGGTCAGCCTGGCCGGTCAGAGACACGCCGCCCACCACACCGACCCAGCGGGGTTCGTGGCCGCGGTCGAGGCCTTCCTCGACGAGCGCGATACCATCCCACCATGACCGAATCGAAGAACGCCGCCCCAACAAGCCCGGCAGCCACTGCCGGGGCCGCCCTCGCCGACACCCGGCCGTACTCGCCGGGCCTGGCCGGCGTCATCGGTGCCGAGAGCGCGATCGGCCTCGTCGACGGGGCGCGCGGCCGGCTCCTCTACCGGGGCTATCCGATCGGGCAGCTCGTCGTCCGGGGCACCTATGCCGAAGTCGCCGATCTGCTGTGGACCGGCGAATGGCATCCCGGTGCCCAGCTCCATCCCGAGCCCGTGCCCGAGCCGGTCCTGGCCAGCCTGCGCCAGCTCCCTCGGGATGCCCACCCGATGGACGCCCTGCGGACGGCCGTCTCGGTCTGGGGCGCGACCCAGAAGATCGCCTGGCCGCCCACGCCCGAACAGGCCCGCCGTCTGACCGGCTTCTCGCCCTCGGCCCTGGCCGCCTTTGGCCGGCTCCGGCGCGGCCTCGAACCGGTCGAGCCCGACCTCTCGCTCGACCTGGCCAGCGGCTTCCTCCAGCAGCTCACGGGGGCGCCGCCCGATCCGGCTGCGGCACGCGCCCTGGAGGCCTACTTCATCGTCGGCGCGGAGCACGGCCTGAATGCCTCGACCTTCACCGCCCGGGTGATCACCGCGACCCGCTCGGACCTTGCCTCGGCCGTCTGCGGCGCAATTGGCGCGCTCAAGGGACCGCTCCACGGCGGGGCCCCGGCTGAGGTCGTCAGCCAGCTCCATGAGATCGGTTCGATCGACCGGGCCGAGGCCTGGGCCCGCCAGACGATCGCCAACAACGGCCGGATCATGGGCTTCGGCCACCGCGTCTACCGCGCCTACGATCCGCGTGCGGCAGCCCTCCGCCAGGTCGCCGAGGCGATGGCTGTGCGACCCCAGTGGCTCGACCTGGCAATCGCGGTCGAGGATGTCGTCCTGCGCGTCCTGGCCGAGCTCAAGCCGGGACGCGACCTGAACACGAACGTCGAGTACTACGCGGCTGCCGTGCTCGAGGGTGTCGGCCTGACGCCTGACCTCTTCCCGGCCACCTTCGCCCTGGCGCGACATGCCGGCTGGACCGCCCATGCCATCGAGCAGGTGAGCGCCGACAAGCTGATCCGGCCCGACATGCGCTACACCGGTCCCCTTGACCGGGATCTGCCGGCCTGACGTGCTTAGCCCACGGGACGCCGGCTTCGCCCGGGCCCGGACCGGGGGCCGCTTCTGGCGACCGCGGCTCTCGATCGAGCGCGTCGGGATCGCCGCCGCCGTCGCGATCTGGCTCGTGGTGTGGGCCTTCGGCGAGCCGTGGAGCCGTTTCCTTCTCGCCGGCCAGGATGCGCGCTGCTACTGGGTGCCCGGGTACGGCGCCCCATATGCCCTGTCCGAGTGGACCGCCCCGATCGCCTACGTCTACTCGCCGGCCTTCCTGCAACTCCTGGCGCCACTGAAGCTGCTGGACTGGGAGCCATTCCTGGGCCTGTGGACGATCCTGCTGCTGCTGGCCGTCCGGTTCCTGTCCGGGCCGCGCCTGTTCGCCCTGGCGATCGCGGTCGCCGTGCCCGAGCTGATCGGCGGCAACATCCATCTGCTGATCGCCGTCGCGATCGTCGTCGGCTTCCGCTATCCAGCCGCCTGGTCGCTCATCCTGCTGACCAAGGTGACCCCGGGGATCGGCCTGCTGTGGTTCGCCGTTCGGCGCGAATGGCACTCCCTGGCGGTCGCGCTGGGGGCGACCGCCGCGATCGTCGCCGTCTCGCTGGCCGTGGACCCGCGCGCCTGGCTCGAGTGGCTCGGAGTGATCGGCGCGAGCGTCGGCAAGACGAGTGGAACCTGGGCCGCGATCCCGATCCCGCTGTGGTTCCGCCTGCCGATCGCAGTCGCGGTCGTGGTCTGGGGTGCCCGCACCAATCGGCGCTGGGCCGTCCCGGTCGCGGCGATGCTCGCCCTGCCGGCGCTGTGGTACGGGGGCCTGGCGATGCTCCTCGCGGTGATCCCGCTGCGGGACCCGCGCCGGTCCGCGTTCTGGTCGCGAAGGACCGGCGCCGGGCGGACCATCGGGGATGGGACCCCCGACCCGGCGCGCCCGGACCAGCTCGGCGCGCCGGCCTGAATCAGGGCAGCTGGTCGGCCCAGGTCAAGGGGCCGGACGCGCAGCCCGGACGCCCAGCAGGGCGACGCCGAGCCCACCGAGGATGAACACTGCGGCCGCCGCCGCGAAGGGCGCCCAGATTCCGATTCCGACGACCAGGGCGCCCAGGATCGGCCCGATGATGCCGGCGCCGTAGAGCGGCAGATAGACCAGGTTGAGGGTCGCCGAGCGGCGCTCCGCCGGAACCTCGGTGGCGAGCAGCCCGAACACCATTGCCGCTTCCACGGAATAGCAGGCCCCGAAGACGAGCACGCCCAGGGCCAGGGCTCCGACACTGGGCAGCAGGGGCAAGGCGGCCGCCGACAGGCCACCGATCAGCAGCCCAGCCACGAGGACCGGCCGGAATCCGATTCGATCACCGATCCAGCCGCCGATCGGAGACACGAGAGCGCCGACGAGGGCCGCCGTGCCCGTCACGAATCCGATCGCGCTGGCCAGGTCGACCCGGCCATTGACGGCCTCCACCAGGACCGGCAGGTACGGCCGGCTCATCTGTGCGCCCAGGAAGGCGATCCCGAAGATCAGGAAGATCCGACGGATCGCCGGGTCGGTCAGGACGCCCCGCACCGCGCCGAAGGCCAGGGTCACCAGCCGGCCCTGCGGCACGACGGTCGGGCGGACCTCCTTTGAGCCGAAGGTAACCAGCAGCGCGGTCCCCACGGACAGGGCGGAGGAGACCCAGAAGACGACCGGCAGGCCCTGCTGGAGTCCGTCAACGATTCGGCCACCCAGGACCGGCCCGATGGCCATCCCGATTGGGCCGCTGGCGCCGAACAGGGCGATCGAGGTGCCCAGCCGGTGGCGCGGGACGCTATCCCGGATGGCCGCCAGCATCACCCCCGTGTTGCCCAGCTGGAAGCCCACCAGGAGCATCGACCCGGCCAGCTGCCACGGTTCGCGACTGAGCGCGACGCAGGCGAAGACGACCGCTTCGACGAGCGCGCTCCGGACGATCACCGCCTTGCGGCTGTACTTGTCGGCCCACACGCCCCACAGCGGCACGAGCGGCGCGCCGACGACGAAGATCAGGGCGCTGAAGATCCCGATGAAGTGCAATCGGTCGGCATCGGCGACGCCCATCTGGGTCAGGTAGGTCGGGGCAAAGGCAAAGATCTGGTTGACGCCCAGGCCCTCGACCGCGGACGTCACGCAGAAGATCGCGAGCAGGATCCGCCAGTCCTGGGTTTGCCCGACCGCGGTCCCGGAGCCCTCGACGCTTGCCGCTGCGCCGGCCGCGGCGGGTTGATTGAACGAGGGATCGCGGCTCACCAGGGAAGGCTAGCGGAACGGCCTGCGCGCGGGCGCCATGTGGCGCGCATGATCCGTCCGATGCAGGGGCGCGCTGAGGCCGGGTCGTACGGACCGATCGAGATCCCCGCTGATGCCCTTGTCCTGCTCATCGGCGCGGCCGGCTCGGGCAAGACGACCCTGGCCGGGCGCCTCTTCCCGGCCGAGGCGATCCTCTCGTCGGATGCCCTCCGGCAACAGGTCAGCGGTGACGCGGCGAACCAGCAGGCCAGCCCCCAGGCGTTCCGGATCCTGCATGCCCAGGCGGCTCGGCGACTGGCCGCCGGCCGGCTGACCGTCGTTGACGCGACGAACATCGCGGCGGCGGCCCGCCGTCCGCTGCGGCGATTGGCCAGCGCGCATGGCCGGCCGGTGATCGCCATCGTCCTCGACGTCGCGGGCGCCGTCTGCCTCGCCCGCAACGCCGGTCGTCCCGGCCGGACGGTTCCCGAAGCGGTGGTGCTCCGGCAGCTCGGCAGCCTGCGCCGGGCACTTGACCAGGGCGATCTCGCCGCCGAGCAGTTCGATCGGCTCGTGGTCCTGACCGATTCGGCGGCGCTCGATGGGACGACGGTGGGGCTGACGGAGTCCGCCAAGGGGGCTACCCTGTCCGTATCGGCGTTGCCTCGCCGTACCAGGAGACGCAACCCGTGAACGACCGCTGGCGCACCATCGCGATCGTCCTGGCCTTGGTCCTGGCGTTGCTCGGTGGGATTGCCGCGGCCGTCGTGCTCACTGGCGGGCCCGGCCCATCCGTCCTGCCCAGTCCGACAACTGCCGCCGGCGCCTCGAACTCGCCATCGGCCGGGCCTTCCGAGATCCCGTCGAACGCCCCACCGTCGCCGACCGGTACCGCGCCAGCAGTGTCGCCCACTCCGGCCCCCTCGCCCACGCACCAGGCGAACCTGACCACGATCGTGTTCACCTCGATGAAGCTCAACGCTCAGAAGGGCGCGAATCTTGGCCTGGGCCGGATCTTTGCCTTCCAGACCGAGGGACCGGGCACCGTCGTGGCGGCGATGAAGTCGACGATCGTGAGCGGTCGGACGATCATGTGCCTCAAGCCGATCGGCGGGACCGGCGTATGCCGGACCTCGACGGCGGCCACCCTGACCGGCACGACCAGCCGGGCGAAGACGAACTGGACAGTCACGGCGATCGGCAGCGGAACCGATGCGCCCACGCTCGACATCAGCCTGACCTTCGGGACGGCGCATCCTTCGGTGACCCTGACCAATGGCCGTTTCGACGGAACCGCATTTCCCTACGACGGGGCGACGTTCCGGCTGACGGCACGCGCGAGCGGCTCGATCGTGGTCAAGGCCAACTGGGGTGCCCACCCGTTCGACTATGCCCTGTTCGTTGAGCCGGCCTCCACCCCGGCCCACGGCGTCGTGTCATCCGGGAACGCCCCGTTCGCGACGGCCACGTTCGCGGCAGCGGCCGGGACGGTCTACAACGGCACGCTGGCCAACCTCGCGGATGGTTTCGGCGTCACGTCCCTGACGCTGACGGTCAGCTGGCCCTGACCCTCGGGTAGCCCCGGGGTGGCGCCTCTTGCGTTGGAGCGGGACCGCCGGGCTCCGGACCCGGGTCCCGGGTGGCGCGTGGCGTGTGGCGGATTGCCGGCATGTGCACTCAGAACATCAAACGCGCGACTTCCGGCCAGAAACGGCGATCCGGGGCACGCGACCGAGCTCCGAGCAGGGTCCGACCCCCTTGTTCGTGCCGGGCCACGCTCCGGCGAGCGCGAGTCTGATGTCCGGCGCCAGACCAACGGCAGACCCCTGGCTCGAAACGTTGGATTTGATGTCCTGAGTACACACATGCGCTCCGACGGGCGACGTCCCAGGGCAGCAGGCTGGGGGCAGGCGCCGGCACACGTCCGCACGGGGGCTTGGCGATGGGGGCGAACATGCCGCGGCGCCGAGAAATCTCGTCAGCCGGCCCCGATCAGGACGATCGCGACGATCGCCAGGAGCACCCCCAGGAGATGGCTGCCGCCGATCCGCTCGCGCAGGATCAGCGAGGCCAGGATGACCGTGGTGACCGGATAGAGCGACGACAGGATCGTGGCCACATCGAGGCGGCCGGACTGGGTCGCCAGGATGTACAGAGCGTTGCCGCCCATGTCCAGCGCCCCGACGAGGAGGACCAGCGGCAGGATCGGCCGCGCCAACCGCCACGAGCGGCGGCCGATCAGGACGATCAGGACGAACAGGACCCCCTCCGAGACGCGCACGATCGTGAGCGGCGCGAAGACCTGGCCCGCCGAGAAGCGCGAGACCGCGACGTTGAAGACCGCGATCCCGAAGCCGGCCAGCAGGCCCAGCCCGACGTCACGTCGGCTGGCCCCGCCGCCTGCCTGTGAGACGAGGACGACCGCGACGAGGGCCAAGGCCATGCCGGCCAGACGAGCCGACCCGGGAACGCCCTGGAGGACCATCCCGAGCGCGACTGGCAGCGCCGCAGCGAGGACACCGCTGATCGGGGCAACGACGCCCATCCGCCCGATCGCCAGCCCATGGTAGAGGGCCATGATCCCGATCCCGCCGAACAAGCCGGCGACCAGGGCCCAGCCGATCTCCCAGGCCGGCGGCAGAGCTTCGGCCCGAGCCAGGGCCACGACCAGGGTCAGGCCGGCTCCGACGAACTGGGTGACGATGACGATGCCCAGGAGCGGTCCCCGGCGAGCCGCGATCCCGCCGCCAAAGTCGCCCGCGCCCCAGCTGAGGGCCGCCAGGAGTCCGAGGAAGACGACGCTCAGGGCGGCCCGCCGGCTCCGTCCACGGCCGTCGGGCCGGACAGCTCGACAACGGCGTCAGCGGCTGCGTCGAAGCGGTTCGATGCCGTGAGGTAGACGATCTGCTGGTTGGCCGCCAGCTCGCCGAGCACATCGAATGACCGGGCGGCCCGGACGTCGTCGTAGCCGGCAAACGGATCGTCGAGCAGGAGCGGCGGGAATCGCCCGCCGGTGACGAAGCCGAGCAGGCCGATCCGCGCCGCGAGGAGGATCTGCTCGGCGGTTCCGTCGGAGAGCGCCTCGATCGGGACCCAGTCGTCGCGATCGGCCGCGAACACCCGGACCGCAAGGGATCCGTCGTCGAGCGCCACCCGACGGTAGCGGCCACCAGTCATCCGGCCGATCGTGGCGTTGATCCGGCGCTCAACGTAGCGGGTCGTCAGCGCGGTGGTCGCCGCCTCGGCCCGCTCGATCCCACGGAGGGCCGCCTCGTGGATCCGGGCGCGGCGCTGGAGTCCGGCGAGCTGGGCCTGCCAGACGACCAGTCGCTCGGCCTCACCGGCGGCCTGCTCGGCGTCGACCGGGTTCGCCTCCGCGGCGGCTCGAGCCGCCGCTGCTGCCTGGCGAGCGGCCTCGAGGCCCGCCTCAGCCTCGCCGATCTCCGTTTCCAGGCGGGGGCGAGCGCCTTCTCCGCGGGCGGCGTCGGCGAGCCTGTCCAGGTCGGCGGAACGACTTGACGCGGCAGCCAGCGCCGAGTCGCGGCTGGCCGGGAAGGTATCCACGGGATCACGGCCGACGAGGCTCTCCTGCCTCGCGCTGAGCTCGTCGATCCGGGCGACGTGCGCCTCCTCCTGGGCAAGCTCCGTTCGGGCCGTGGCGAGGTCCGGCTGGTCGATCCCCTGGATCTGTTGAGCGAAGTCCGCCTCAGCTTCCTTCAGCTCATTCTCGAGCTGCGACCGCCCGCGGAGGCGGCGGTCGATCTGGACGTCGGCAAGCTGCTTCTGGCGGTCGTCGACGATGGCGGCGCTGCGCCGCCGGCGGGCAAAGACGAGCAGGCCTGCGCCGATCAGGGCGACGCCGATCCCCACGCCGAGGAGCACGGCCATCCCTTTGATCACCACGCCGGCGATGGCGAGGCCGAGGCCGAGGACGATTCCGAGGCTGCCCACGATCGTGGGCAGGCGCCAGGTGGGCTCCGGGGCAGTTGCCTCGAACTCGACCTGGACCTCGCCCTCGAGCAGCCGCTTCAGCTCGCTGATCCTGGACTCGAGGGCGCCCAGCCGGCCCACGGTCTGGCGCAGGATCGGCAGGGCCTCCTTCGAGGGGTGGCTGGTGGCCAGCGTGGCCAAATCGCGGGCGTTCGTGATCGCCTCGGCATAGCGGTTCGCCCGGTCGGTGGCGGCGTCCCGCTCGGCGGTCAACCGCTCGGCCCGACGGGCCTGCTCCAGAAGATCCCGCCATTCGGCCAGGTGGACCCCCGCGGCAGTCTGGGCTGCCTCGGCCTGGACGGCCGCGGCCCGATCGGCCGACAGGCGCTCGAGCGACGCGTCAGCGGCCGCGACCAACGTGGCCGAGCGGCCCACCGCGGCCTCGGCCACCCCGAGCCGGCCGGGACTGTGGTCAGCCCGTTCGTGCAGGTCGGCCAAGGCAGCGCTCAGGATCGCTTTCGCTTGGGCCGTCCGCCGATCGGCTGCGGTGATCGAGGCAGCCAGCCGTTCCCGAATCGTCGAATCGCTGGAGATGCCGCTCAGCTCCGCGTGGCGGACGAAGGCCGTGCCCCGGAAGAATGCTGCACTCGGCAGGCCGGTCAGCTCGACGAGCCGGGCGACGACGGCGGCCGGGTCGGTGATCGATACGCCGTCGAGCGTCAGGGTCGTGGTCACGCCGCTCGGGCCGAAGATCCGGCTCACCCGCCCGGCCCGCACCCCCGCCGTGCTGCCGGCCGCCTCCTCGGGATCACCTTCCGGGTCGACGCTGAATTCGAGCGCGACGCTGGGGTTCGCCTCGACCGGGGCGCCCCACGTCCGAAGGTCGGCCGCCGTTCGAGCCCCAGGCGGGGTGAGGGCCAGCTCAATCGCTTCGGCGAGGCTTGACTTGCCCGCCTCGTTCGGTCCCTTGACGATCGTCAAGCCCGGCGCCAAGGCGAGATCGAGGGAGCGATGACGGCGCAGGTCGCGGAGCTGGATCCGGTTGATCCGGAATGCCGCCATCAGCGACCTTCCTGGTCGGCGAGGAGTCGGCGGCCAAGGCGAAGAGCCTCGAGCAGCTCGTCCGTCGGAGGATCGCCCTCGGCCGGTGCGGCGATCCGGGCCTCGAGGTCGCGGATGAACGCGCCGCGGACCGTCTCCGCCGACGGCGCAGCCGCTCCGCTCAGGGTGGGCCTGGCCTGGTTGTGAATGCGCACGTTCAGGAACCGCGGCCGGAGAGCCACCTCGAGGGCCTCGGAATCCACATCGAGCGCGTCCGTCCAGGCGCCCGTCAAGTGCACGTCAAGGATCAGGTCGGCGCCTGCTCCGCCATCGGCCCGGGCGGCGATCGCGGCCTCGACGGCGGCGTTGTCGGGCAAGCCGGCGAGGTCAAGGCTGAGCGTCTCGAAGCGGGTCGTGCCCACCCGGCGGCGCTCGACCGACACGGAGCGCCGATCGTCGTGCTCGTCGAGACGGATGAGCACGATTTCACCTGCCCGATCGCGTCGGACGTCCACCAGGTCGGGTGCGCCGCTCGCGCCCCAGGCAACGTCGGCGGCGCTGCCGGAAGCCGCCTCGTGCGGGCCACCGACGGCCAGGTAGTCCACGCCGGCGCCGGCGATCTCGTCGTCGCGCGGCCGGGTCAGCCGGTGGACGAGGCCCACCCGCCAGCGATCGTCGGGCAGGTCCGGAGCGGGAAAGCGGGCGGTGATCGTCAGGCCGAGCTCGTCGATGGTCAGGTCGCCGGCTGCGCCTGCCGCCGGATCGAGGACCACGACCGAACTCGGAACACCGGCCAGCGCGGCCAGGTCGAACGCGCGATAGACGGACGAGGGGTCCAACCGATCGTGATCACCGGGCAGGATCACCGTCCTGATCCCGGCGCCAGCCAGTCCGGCGAGGCCTGACCCGACCCGACCGACAAGTCCCCGGCTGACCGCGTTCGACTCGAACAGGTCACCCACGATCAGGACGACATCGACCTTCTCGGATATGGCCATGGCCAGCGATCGCTCGAACGCCGCGGCTCGCCGTTCACGAAGGGTGGCGGCCGCCTCGCCGAGATCCACGTTGCGGGCACCGAGGTGCAGGTCCGAGGTCTGCAGGAGTCGGAGCATCGCCGGGCGCCTCCAGCGGGTCGGTTCGACGTTCTCGAGCGGCCGCGCCCGGGCTGGCCTCCGTGGCGGGATTGGCACGAGCGAGGAGCCCCCTTGCCCTCGCTCGCCTGCCCGAGTCTCGGAGCCCATTGTGACAGGTTCGCTGGCACGCCGGGGAAGCTCGATTCCGGAACCTTTGGTATCCTCGCGGCTCGAACACCGGTGTGCCCCGACAGGGACCTTCGGCATCGGGACCTGGATTGCGCGGCACCTGCGTGGGACTCGCCGACTCGCTTCCGTCCTCAGCCACGCCCTGTCCCCGGCCCAGCCGAGCACGCCAGACCTGGAGGACCGGATGACCTACGCCGATCGGACCCTTACCTGCGTCGACTGCGGCGTCGAGTTCAT
>ODAK010003282.1_pt1 | contig 16829 bp, 11 predicted proteins | sample 1539591 | NCBI WGS metagenome assembly ODAK01 (sample SAMEA3539303, study PRJEB22396) | soil metagenome | biome: tundra; feature: field; material: soil | place: USA | collected 2010-05 | depth 0.15 m
CCTTGTTCCTGCCGGTCTGGGTGCCGGGCGCGAATTTTTCGGTGGGCGATGGCCACGGCGTGCAAGGCGACGGCGAAGTCTGCGTCACCGCACTGGAAATGTGCCTGACCGGAACGTTCACGTTCATCCTGCACAAAAACGTGGCTTTAAAGATGCCGCGGGCGGAGACACCTGCCCACTACATCAGCATGGGCCTCAACGAGGACCTGGATCAGGCGATGAAACAGGCGCTGCGTGAGATGATCGTGTTCATCTGCTCGCGGACGAATTTGTCGCGCGAGCAGGCCTATTCATTCTGCTCGCTGGCGGTCGATTTTCATGTGACGCAGACGGTGAACGGGGAGAAGGGCGTGCATGGATTGCTGAAAAAAGGCCTGTTGTTCTGAACGCGGGAGATATCACCATGGACATGGAAACCGAACCCGCCCGGATGACCGCCGCCGAGGCGTCCGCGCTGATCCAGTCGCGAAAAATGTCGTGCGAGGAACTGGTGCGATCGTGCCTGCGGCGGATCGCGTCGCGTGACGCGGTGGTGAAAGCGTGGCTGCGACTCGACCCCGATTATGTCATCCGGCGTGCGCGCGAACTGGACAAACTGCCGTCGAAAGGCCCGCTGCACGGGTTGCCCTGGGGCGTGAAGGACGTCATCGACACGGCCGATTATCCGACCACGCAGAACTCTCCCATTTATGATGAATTTCGTGTCGGTCGCGACGCTGCTCCCGTCGCGGTCGTACGTGGGTCCGGTTCGTTGATTCTGGGCAAGACCGACACTGTCGAGTTCGCGTCGATGGGGCGCAAGGCGCTGACCCGAAATCCGTATAATTTGGCGCACACGCCGGGTGGATCGTCGTCCGGTTCCGGCGCGGCGGTGGGCGATTTCCAGGTCCCGCTTGGGTTCGGCACGCAGACCGGCGGCTCGCACATTCGGCCGGCGTCGTTCAACGGCATTTACGGCCTGAAACCCAGTTGGAACCGTGTCAGCCGCGAAGGATTGCGGATGTCGTCGATCACTCTGGATACGATCGGCTGGTACGGACGCGGCGTTGAGGACCTGATCCTGGTGGCCGAGGCATTTCGCATCCCGCGCGACCCGATCCCGGTGTCGGTCAAGGGCCTGCGAGTGGGGTTGTGCCGAAGCCCGGTATGGCGGGAAATCGAACCCGCCGGCGAGTTGGCGTTAAGTACCGCGGCAAAACGGCTCACCGCCGCCGGAGCGATCGTCGAAGAACTGGAACTGCCGGAACCATTTTCTCGTCTGCACGCCGCCCACACCGCGATCGCCGAAAGCGAAGGTGCCGCGGCGTTCTTGCCTGAGTACGTCAACGCGAACGCGCTGCTGGCCGCGACGTTGCGGGAGCGGGTCGAAAACGTGCTGCAGATCACCGCGAAGCAGTTGTTGGAGGCTTACGCTTTGGCTGACTTCTGCCGGCCCGTGCTGGATGGGATGTTCGGCCCGAAGCTTGACGTGATCCTGACGCCGAGCGCCAAGGGCGAGGCGCCGGAGGGTCTGCACACCACCGGCGACGCGGTGTTCAATCGGATGTGGACCCTTATGCACGGCCCCAACGTAGGCATTCCCGTCTGTTTCGGTCCCGCGGGACTGCCGGTCGGTGTCACCTTGGTTGGGCCGCAAATGGCTGACTCGCGGCTGCTGGCGATCGCTCAGGCGTGCGCGCCGTTGATCGATACGGAGCCGGAGGAAAGGAAGCGGCGGCTTTGGCCCGACTGAATCAGGCCATGCCGCCACGAGCCGCCACCGGCCACAGGCATTCCACGCGGCCACCGCGCACACCAACATACCAATCGTAACGATCGACGGTGGGATCGCAATGTCCGGGTACCAGACGCAGCTTTTCCCCTAGTTTGGGCATCGTGGTCTCACTGCCGACATCCAGCTTGCCGTGCTCATCCGACGCGCTAACGTAACGAATATCCGGCTTTCCCCAGATCGTTGGCATGCCGGAATCAACAGATACGGCCTTGTGGCCAGCGTCCAGCACCGCGAGGCCGGTGTGCGGCGCGCTCATTACCGTCGCCAGCACGAACAGCGCGTGACGGAATGTGCTGACCGGTTTGCCGGCCTCGTCCAGGTTCCGCGCGTAGTCGGCATCCATGAAGACGTAGCTGCCGCATTGCATCTCGGTGTAAATGCCGGAGCTGGATTCGATCTGGAAGGTGCCGGTGCCCGCGCCGCCGACGATCGGGCAGTCGAGACCTTGTTGCCGCAATTGCTCCACGGTGCGGCGCGCGGCGTCTACCGCGGCGCCAACCAGTGTCTGGCGCTCCGCCACCGAGCGCCGGTGTTGCGCGCTGCCCTGATAGGCTTGCAGGCCGCCGAAAATCAGATGCTTCGACGCGGCGATTTTCTTCGCCAGATCGACTGCCGCCGGACCCGCGGGGACACCGCAGCGCGCCGCGCCCACGTCGATCTCCACCAGCACGGTCATGCGCCGCCCGGAGTCGGCCGCCGCGCGTTCGATCCAGTCCACCTGCAACGCGTCATCGACGCAAACGGCGACTTTCGCGATCGAGGATAACGCGCAAAGCCGTGCCAGTTTCGTAGCACCTACGACCTGATTGCTGACCAGGATATCGGGGATCCCGCCCCACGCGAGGATCTCGGCCTCGGCGACTTTCTGCACGCACTGCCCGACGGCGCCGCGCGCCATTTGCAGTTTGGCGATGACCGGGGATTTGTGCGTCTTCGCGTGCGCCCGCAGCTTCACGCCGGTTGACGCCAGCAACGCCGCCATGTGATCGAGGTTGTACTCGAACGCGTCGAGATCGATCACCAGCGCAGGCGTATCGATCTCGGCCTCTCGCATGCCGGGAACGGCGGGGGGTGTCTGCAACATCGTCTCATCCCTTCCAGGTCCGTCCGAGGGTTTAAGCTCTGGGCTGGTCTTCGACAACCGGGCCTGGTATCAGCGGACATCGGAGGGACAAATGGCACAGTTATTCACACCGTTACAGATGCGCTCGGTGACCCTGAAGAACCGGGTCGTGCTGGCACCCATGCATCAATACGCGTCCAACCAGGGCTTCGCCACGGACTGGCACCTGATGAACGCGGGCAAATTCGCCGCCGGTGGTTGCGGTTTGGTGATGGTCGAGTCGACCAAAGTGGAACGCCGCGGTTGCGGCACCGTCGGCGATCTCGGCCTGTGGAAAGACGCGTTCATTCCAGGCCTGAAGCGCATCACCGACTTCATTCGCGCCCAGGGCGCGGTGCCGGCGATCCAGATCGGGCATTCGGGACGTAAGGCTCGGTTGACCCGACCCTGGGAAGGCCAGCAGCCGTTGACGCCCGAGTATCCCGAGATGTTCGATTGGGAAGGCTGGGAACTGGTGGCGCCCAGTGCGATCGCGCACAGCGAGCGGATGCCGACACCGCGTGCTTTCACGCGCGACGAAGTTCCCCAGGTCGTTACGCATTGGGGTGAGGCGGCGGCCCGCGCCAACAAGGCGGGCTTCGACATCCTGGAGATCCATGGCGCGCATGGGTACTTGATCCATCAGTTCCTCTCGCCGGTCGCCAATCGGCGCAATGACGAATACGGCGGGTCTGACGCCAATCGCATGCGGTTCGCCCTGGAGGTCGCGGAATGTGTCCGCGCGAATTGGCCGGCGGAGAAGCCGCTGTTCATGCGGTTGTCCTGTGAGGACGACGCGGGCTGGGGCCCGGAACAAAGTGTGGCGCTGTCGAAGGAGTTGAAGAACAAAGGCGTCGACGTGATCGATTGCAGTTCCGGTGGCGTGATGGAACGCTCGCCGATGGACAGCGAGCGTGCGAAGAAATACGGCTACCAGGTGCCCTACGCGGCGAAAATCCGTGCGGAGGCCGGGATAATGACCATGGCGGTGGGTCATATCGTTCATGCCGACCAGGCCGAGGCGATTCTGCGCGACGGTAAGGCCGATCTGATCGCGCTGGCTCGCGAACTGCTGTACAATCCAAACTGGGCTTTGGACGCGGCGCAGAAACTCGGCGCCGATCCGGACTTCAAATCGGTCCCACCCAATTATGGTTTTTGGTTGGGCAAGCGTGCCAAATCCGCGTTCGAGGGTGTTCCGTCAACGTTCCGGAATGGACTGCTGGCGGCGGAGTAACCGCGCACGTAACGGCCCGGCTCGTCCGGGCCATGACGAAAGAGGAATGCAAACTGATCGGAACCGGCTCCGGTCGTGGCCCGCGGCATGCACACATCGTTGCGCTGAACCGTCGCTATACTTCGGCGGTCGGACGGGGGCGCCTGAACCTCAGCAAGTAAGTTTTTTTAACACGGAGAAGACAGGGAAAAGACACGGATTTTCACGGAGAAGAAAGTGTGGGGGTTCGATCATACACCGCTCGAAGCATTCAGAATTCTTGCCTTTCCGTGAGAATCCATGTCTTTTCCCTGTCTTCTCCGTGTTAAAGCCTTGCTTTCTTTCGGCCGGCAAACCAATCGATGAACACTTGAATTCGAGATGTGTGAATCTTGTAATGTCATGCCTGGACCTTACGACAGAAGGTGCCGCGAGGTCAGGCCTGATGCTCATGCACCCGGGAGAATGATCGGTCCTACTTAAACGAATAAACCGCCAGCGCGTTGTCGTGCAGCAGATTGCGTTTCTCGACCTCGGTCATCTGGAACCGCCAGGCGAGATGCGGATCGTCGAAGTCCCAGTGCGGATAATCGCTGGAGTAAACCATACGATCCCATCCGATCCACTCGAAGACTTTGCGCAGATCGTCCGGATGTTCGGGTTCCTCGACCGGCTGGGTCGCGTACCAGAGGTTGGTTTTCAGGTACTCCGACGGTTTCCGTTGCAAATCCGGAACCTCATCGCGCATCTTCGACCAATGCGCGTCCAGCCGCCAGCCGAGCGTTGGCACCCAACCAAACCCGCCCTCGATCAGAACGATCTTCAGCTCCGGGAAGCAGTCGAACACGCCCTCCAGGATCAAACTGGTCGCCTGGTTCATCATCGAGTGCGTCAGCATCTGATGATCTTCAATGTAAAATTGCGGCCAGCCGCTGGGTGACGGCGCGCTGCTCTGGGTGCCGCCGATATGCAGCCCGATCGAGAACCCGTGTTTCAGCGCGGCCTCGAAGATCGGCCAGTACTTGCGACGACCAAGCGGCTCGGAAGTCTTCGAGCCAAGCTGGATCTGGCAGAACCGCCAGTCGCCCGCGCGTTTCTCGATTTCCCGTATCGCCGCCGGAGGATCTTCCGCCGGCACCAGGATCGACGCGCGCAACCGCGGCTCCGGATCGACGAACTCCTGCGCCTGCCAGTCGTTCATGGCGGAACACAGCGCCGCCGCCTCATCCAGATTGCGCGAGGTATTGCCGCCAAGCAAAGGCTCCAGCACGCCATAAGTGATGTTGTATGGATCGAGCAGTTGCTCCCGAATGAAATCGACATCCGAGCCGGGCGCTCCACCGTTCGGCGGCCACGAATCCCGCCGCGACGTATTCGGCGAGAACCGCGGATACGTCCCGCGGGCGGCATAAACCCCCGCTGTCATCTGGCCATATTCGGCGACGTGTTTCCGCCACCGCTCCGACAGATATTTGTTCAGAGCACCCGCCTTCGGATAGGGATGCACGTCGCAATCGATGATCCCGTACTTGCTGCTGGCCTCCGCGCGGTGCTGCGCGACATCGACAGGCGCGTTCATGACACGGTCTCCTTAAGGCGGGGGTAGGTGGCGAGCGGATTGTCCACCCGAATGCGTTGCAAAAGGGAACCCGACAGACCGGGCGGCGTAACCGCGTCGCCCTCAAACTGCCAGTGCGGGTAATCCGAAGAAAACAGCAGCATCTCGTCGCAATCGATCTGCTCGACGATGCGCTCGACCGCCTCCTGATCCGGCGCGTCGAACGGCTGCGTTGTCACGCGAATGTGGGAGCGGATGATATCGGCGGGCGAACGGTTGACCCACGGCACCTCGGCCCGCACGCCGCGCCAGGTTTTTATCGCGCGCCAGATGAATGACGGCAACCAACTCACGCCGGACTCGATGAACACGAACTTCAGCGCGGGGAACTTCACGAACACGCCGTTGGAAACGAGGCTGAGCAACTGATCCTCGAACAACTGACTGTTCGCGACATAATCGTGCAGATAATGCGACGGCCAGCCGCCCGATGTCGGCGCGTAACGATACATGCTGCCGGCGTGGATGCCGATCGGCAGCCCGTGCCGAACGGCGGCCTCGTAGATCCGCCAGTAGTAGCTGCGGCCGAGCATCATCTCGCACGCGGCGGGCAGCAGCACCTGCACGAACCGCCGATCATGGACCAGCCGCTCGATCTCCTCCACCGCCAGCAAAGGCGCCTGCGCCGGCACCACGATCGACGCCCGCAACCTGGGCTCCTTGTTCAGCCACTTATCGATCATCCAATCATTGACGGCGGAGCAAATCGCCGCGCCCATCGACTCGCTGACCGCGATCTGACCGCCGGTCAGCGGATTGCAGATGGCCAGCCCGATGCCGAACCGGTCCAATGCCTGGGTTCGCATCGCTTCCAGGCTGGAGCCTGGCCGTTCGCCGGCGACGCGCCAATCGGGCCGGCAAGTGATCGGTGCGCCGAGCGGGTAACTCATCATGTCGAACCCATCGATGCCGCGATGGACGAACGACGTGCGCCAGAATTCGCTCATGTAGGGCAGCAGCGCCTTGATGTCCGGCACGCCCGGGTGGATGTCGCAGTCGATCGTCGTGTCCGGCATGACCTGGTTCAATCCCGCTCGCTTAAGGGTGCGCCGCCAATCCGACGCGACCCCGTCCAGTGCCACTTTAGCCGTCTTTTGCCCCAATAGCACGGCCGAGATCGCCCCGCGCGGTTGCAGGTCCATGCTCGGCCAGATCGGGTTACGCGGCTCCAGCTTCGCGGTTTTCATCGTCGCGGCCAGTACCGGAGCCCAACCGAAGCGTTCGGCGACGGTTGGTTCGCTTAAGACAGACACGCGGGGTGGCGCGTTGCCGCGCTCCAGCGAGCGTTGCATCCATTGCTTGCCTCCGGCCATTTGGATGAACTCGAACGCCCATTCCTGGTTTTCGCCGTTCTTCGGCACGCCGAATGTCCAGCCGCCCATCGACGTGCTACTTTCGGAAACGGAATGATGCCCAGGGGGAACGGCCCAGGCCCAACGGGTGGCGGTTTTGGACAGTTTGGGGTCGTCGATCAACGTTCCATAGGGCGCCCAATCATCGCACGCCGCCCGCGCGGCGCATCGCGCGCTGCCAGTCGGCGGCGACATCGTCCAGTGCTTGTTTGGGCGTCTTCTGTCCCAACAGGCATTGCGACAATCCGGCACGCAGCGACAGGCCGAGCGTTGGGAAGATCGGTTGTGCCGGCGTCGGAACACCGGTCTCGATCGCTTTGGCGGCGACGTCGGTCCAGCCGATCAATTTGACGATCTCGGGATCGCGCAACACCGAGCCGCGCGGCGGCGCATTGCCGCGAAGCATCGAGCGCCGCATGAAGTCCTTGCCACACGCCATGCGGATGAATTCCAGCGACCAGTCCTTGTTCTTGGTATATTTCGGAATGCCAAGGAAATGGCCGTCAACCCAGGTCTTGCTCTGGGATTTGTCGGTTCTGCCCGGCACCGTGTCCCACACCCACTTGCCGCCCGATTTGGACTGCTTCGGATCGTTGATCAGCGTTCCGTAGGGCGCGAATGTCTCGACGATCGCGTAACGGTCGCTTTGGCCCCCAGCGACAATTTCTTCGAAATCCCAGGTCATCGCCTCGGGTGGGACAAGCTTCTCTCTGACGAAATTTGACCAGTATTCAAGCGCGAAGACCGCCTGTGGACTGTTGATGAGGACTTCGCCGGTCTTGAAATCGACCGTGTTGCCGCCCGCCGAATAGAGCCACGGCGAGAAGCTGCTGTACATCGCTGGGCCTTGGCGGCCATTGAGGCCAAAACCATAGCGATCCGGGGGATTGTTGAGCGCGATCGCGGCCTTGCGCAGTTCCTCGAATGTCTCCGGGAGTTTGGTGATTCCGGCCTGATCCAGCAGATATTTCTGATAATGCATGATGCCGGTCGTGATGCGGTATGGGATACCGATCGTTTTGCCTTCGTAGGACGCGGCCTTCTTGCTGCCGGCCAGAAAGTCGTTCCAGTCCCAGTCCGGTTCCTTCGCCATGATCTTCGCCGCGACTTCCTCATGATCATCGAAATGATTGACCAGGAAGCCCGCCATGCCAACCGACCACTGCACGACATCGATACCGCTGGACCCGGAATTCAATTCGGTTTTCAGGCGCGCGTTCCACGGATCAACCGGCAACAGAGTGAAATCGACCTTGATGCCGGTTTCCTTCTCGAACGCCGGTCCGACTTCTTCCACCAGCGTCCAGTGCCAGGGGCCATTGTCTCCGACATACACCAGCTTATCCGGTTTGTTTTGCGCCAAAGCGGGCATCGCCAAAACCGCGGCGGCCGTTCCCGCCAACAGATCACGCCGTTTCATCCCTTGACCGCTCCCGATGACAGGCCCGCGACCAAATGGCGTTGGGCGAGGAAAGAGAAAACAATGACCGGCAGGATGACCAGCACGCCGGATGCGGTCATGCCTCCCCAGTCCACACCGGTATCACCGCCGGAGAACGCCGCCATCAGTACCGGCAGAGTTCGTGTCGCGTTGTTGGTCAGCACGGCGGAAAACAGAAAATCATTCCACGCCAGTTGCAGACACAAAATGCTCGCCGCCACCAGGCCGGGACGTATCAACGGCAGAACGACGTAGAAGAAGGCCTGGTAGCGGCTGGCGCCATCAACCCAGGCGCTTTCCTCCAGCTCCCGCGGGAGGTCTTCGAAGAAGCCGCGCATGATCCAGACCACCAACGGCAGGCTGAAGGTGGAATAGGCGAGGATCACACTGGATCGGGTCGTGGTCAGGCCGATCTTGCTGAACAGCACGTACATCGGGACCAGTACCGCGATCGGCGGCAGCATACGCATCGCCAGCAGGCCGAAGAACAGGAAATTCCGGCCGAAGAACGGGAACCGCGCGAAAGCGTACGCCGCGGGCACACCGACCAGCAGCGACAGGCTGACCGCGCCGCTGGATACCAGCAGGCTGTTGATGAAGGCCTGCGGGAAATCGGCGCGCCCGAACACCGCCGCGTAATTCTCCCAGGTCGGCCACCAGACGAACAACGGCGGATTGGCGAATACCTGCAGCCGTGTCTTCAGTGAGAGCCCAATGATCCACAATAACGGAAACAGGAACGCCGCCGTCAGAGCGATCAGCGCGGCGTAGACTCCGCCGGCGAACAGCAACTTGCTCCGGCGCGAGCCGACGTAGTTCAGCGCGGCCATCAGTTGGCGTCCCGCCGGCGAACGGTGGTCATGAACACCGCGCACAACAGCATCGACATCAGCAGCATCAGCCAGGACGCCGCCGCGCCCAGACTCAGATCGAACCGCACGAACGACGCCAGATAAGTGAACTGCGACAGAGTCATCGTCGCGTTGGCCGGACCTCCGCTGGTCAGCACATAGATATTATCGAACGCCCGGAACTCGAAGATGGTCCGCAACAGCAGCGCGACCACGATATACGGGCGCAGCAAAGGCAATGTGATGTGCCAGAACATTTGCCAGACGCTCGCTCCATCGATCCGCGCGGCCTCGACCGGCTCATGCGGCAAGGAGCGCAATCCGGCGAGCAGCAGGATCGCGACATATGGCGCGTTTTGCCAGACGTTCACCAGCGAGACCGCGAACAGCGCCGTGTCGGGCCGGCCCAACCAGACGATGTGCTCGCCGATCCAGTAGTTGATGACGCCGTGATCGGGATCCAGCAGCAGCTTCCAACAGAATGCCGCCACCACCGGAGTGATCATCATCGGCACGATCAGGAAGGTGCGGAAGATCGCGATGTACGGGAGATCGATGTTCAACAGCAGCGCGATCCCCAGCCCGCACAGCAACTCGGCCGTGACGGTTGAGGCGGTGTAGATCAAGGTCAGCCGGATACTGCCGATAAAGTCCGGATCGGTCAGCAGGTCCTCATAATTCGCCGTGCCAACGAACTTGCCATCGAACAGACCGAGTTCCGGCGCCCACCCCTGAAAGCTCAGGAAGCCGGAAAACACCAGTGGCAAACCGAAAACACACAGCATCAGCAGCGTGGTCGGCATCACCGCGAATGTGATGAACTGCCGGTCGAGCCAGCGGTCCGCCAGGATCCGTCGCTCCGGGCGGGCCGGTATCGCGATTCCGGCCTGATTGGCTGTGGTTGTCGCTCCTCCCATGTCCCGTCCGTTCCCGTCTCGGGTTGTTCCAACACGGAGCATAACCCGGCGCACGTTCGGCGTCACGCGAGGGGTTTCAGCTAACCTGCGATTGCGGCACAGTCGCACCATGCACTTCGATCTCAAGCTCTGGCGCCTGACCGCCGGCCTTCGGGACCGCATTACCTGGTCGGTTCTGTTGGGCCTTACGTCGCTGTGCGTGGGGATCGCACGGTTCGCGTTCCTCGGCCGCTTTCTGGCGGGAGTCTTCCGCGGCGAGCCGTGGCGCGACCTGATGCCTCCGCTGCTGGCGACCGCCGGGGCGATCCTGTTACGGTCCGCGCTGGACCACGCCCGCACCATGGTGGCGCACAACACCGCCACGCGGGTGCAGGAGGTGCTGCGCGCGCGCCTGTTCGACAAGATCCTGGCTCTGGGTCCCGCGTGGTTCGGCTCGGAGCGAACCGGCGGCGTCATGCTGTCGATGGTCGATGGCGTTGAGCAGTTGCAGACTTTCTTCGGGCAATACCTGCCACAGGTGGCGATCGCTCTGGTCGCCCCCATCGCGATCTTCGGCTTCATCGCCTGGTGGGACCTGCCCGTCGCCGCCGTCATGCTGGGCGCGGCGTTGTTCACCCTGTTGCTACCCTCGACAGTGCATCGCAAGACCGCGCGTGCCTCCGGCGGCCGCCAGCGCGCGTTCAAGTCGTTCGGCGAGGAGTTCCTCGATGCCGTCCAGGGCCTGCCGACCCTGAAAGCCTTCGGTCAGAGCAAGGCTTATGGTGAGATGCTCGGGGCCAAGGCGAAAGCCCTGTCGGATGCGACGTTCTGGGTGCTGGCGCTGAACGTGCTGACCCGGGGCTTGACCGACCTCGGGACAGCGGTCGGCGCCGCGGCCGCGTTGGCGTTTGGCGCGTGGCGGGTCCGGCACGGCGAGATGTCGCTGGAAGCGCTGCTGATCGTGCTGATGGCCGGCACCGAGATTTTTCGACCGTTGCGCGATCTGCGCACCGTGCTGCATGCCGGCATGAATGGCCAATCGGCGGCCAATGGTATCAACGCCCTGCTGGACACGCCGGTCACCGCCCCGAGCGTGCCGCTCCATCCGGAGTCGATCGCCGGTGTCCGGCCGGAAATCATCTTCGACAACGTCAGCTTCGCGTATCCCGGCGGGCGGCGGCCCGCGCATACCGGTCTGACCTTCACCATCGCCGCCGGGGAGCGTGTGGGCGTCGTGGGGCCCAGTGGCTCCGGCAAGTCGTCGATCGTGCGGCTGTTGCTGCGGTTGCACGACCCGCAAGGGGGCGTCATCCGGATCGGCGGTCACGATCTGCGCGCGCTCGATCCGGACGCGGTGCGCGGCATGATCGCCGTCGTCTCCCAGGACACCTGGCTGTTCCACGGCTCCGTCGAGGAAAACCTTCGACTGGGTCGCCCCGACGCGAGCGAGGCCGACCTTGTGGCCGCGGCCCATGCGGCGAACGCGCACGAGTTCATCATGGCGCTGCCGGACGGGTACCAGACCGCGATCGGCGAGCGCGGGTCGCAATTGTCCGGCGGCCAGCGGCAGCGCGTCGCGATCGCGCGGGCACTCCTGCGGGACGCGCCGATCCTGGTGCTGGACGAGGCGCTGTCCTCGGTCGACGCCGAGAATGAGGCGGTGATCCAACAGGCGTTGGACCGGCTGATGACCGGGCGGACCACGTTGATCCTGGCGCATCGGCTGTCCAGTGTGATCGGCGCCGACCGTATCCTGGTGCTGGACGACGGCACCGTGGTGCAGTCCGGCACCCACACCGCGCTGATCGCGGCAGAGGGACCATATCGGCGATTGATGGGTCCTCAGGTCGCGGAGACCCGGGACAGCGAGATCGTTCTCGCCGAGCCCGCCGCGCGGCAGACGGAAACGACCGAGACCAGCGCGATGGTGACCAGCATCGCGGACGACGCGGCCTCGGTCGGCTGGCCGGAGACGATCCGGACCCTGATGCATTTTGTCCGGCCGTACAAGGGCCAACTCGGCATCGTCATGCTGTGCGGCATTTTGCGGGTGATCGCGTTCATCGGAGTCGGTGTGATCGGCGCTTTGCTTCTGGGCGCGGTGCGCAATCATCAGCCCACTACGGGTTTGGTTGTCGCGTTGCTGATCACGGCACCGCTGGCCGGCGTGTTGCACTGGCTGGAGTCGTGGATCGCGCACGCGATGGCCTATGCGTTGCTGGCGGAAATGCGGATCCAGTTGTTTCGCAAACTCGATGCGCTGGCGCCGGCGTATTTGTTGCGCCGCCGCTCCGGCGATCTGGTCGCGCTGGCGACGCAGGATGTCGAGACGGTGGAGTATTTCTTCGCTCACACCATCGCCCCCGCCATTGTCGCGTTCCTGGTGCCGGCGGCGGTGCTGATCGCGTTGTTGGTGATCGCCTGGCCGTTGGCGATCGCTCTGGCGCCGTTCCTGCTGTACGCCGCCGCCTCACCGATGCGCGGGAGGCAGCGCATCGATGCGCTTGGCTCCGCCGCCCGCGGCGCTCTGGGCGATCTCGGCGCGTACGTCGCGGAGACGATCCAGGGCATGGGCGAACTGGTGGCATTCAATGCCGCCGGTCGCCGCCGTGACGGGTTCATGGAGGCGGTGCGGCAGTATCAGGCGACACGGCTCAGGTTGCTGGAGGATTTGAGTTTCCAGACCAGCGCTTTGGAGGTGGCGACCGGGCTTGGCGGCCTCGCGGTCGGTGGCGTTGGCGCGATGCTGGTGCAGCAGGGCTGGTTCTCGCCGGTGTTGCTGCCGCTGTTCGTGCTGATTTCGATCGCGGCGTTTTTGCCGGTGTCGGAGATCGCCCAGGTGGGGCGGCAATTGGCGGATACGATTGCATCGACCCGGCGGTTGCATGTGGTGCACGCCGAGCCCGAGGCAATTCGGGAAGGCACGATCGTTCCGGCGGCGCGCGAGGGCGGCTCGGCGGTTCGGTTCGAACATGTGACGTTCACCTATCCGGGCCGGACACGTCAGGCGCTGTCGGATGTGTCGTTCGAGATCCCGGCGGGGGCGACGGTCGCTCTGGTCGGGCCGTCGGGCGCGGGGAAGACGACGATCGCCAATCTGCTGCTGCGGTTCTGGGATCCACAAGGCGGGAGGATCCTGCTGGACGGCATCGCGCCGCGGGATCTGACGCTGGATGGGTTGCGCGGGCGGATCGCTCTGGTGGCGCAGGATACGTATCTGTTCAACGACACGCTGGAGGCGAATGTGCGCCTCGCGCGGCCGGATGCGACGCGCGAGCAGGTGTCGTTGGCATTGTCTCGCGCGGCGCTGGCGGAGTTCGTCGCGGGACTGCCGGAGGGGTTGGCGACGCGGGTCGGCGAACGGGGTGTGCAGTTGTCCGGAGGGCAGCGGCAACGGATCGCGATCGCTCGGGCATTCCTGAAGGACGCGCCGCTGCTGGTGCTGGATGAGGCGACCTCGCATCTCGATACGATCAGCGAGCAGGCGGTGCGGTCGGCGCTGGATCAATTGATGGCCGATCGGACAACCATTGTGGTGGCGCATCGGTTGTCGACGATCCGGGCGGCGGATCTGATCCTGGTGCTGGAGGGCGGCCGTCTGGTCGAGTCCGGGACGCATGCGGCGTTGATGGCACGGGGTGGCGTTTACGCGCGGCTGGTGGGTCGGCAGCTGGCTGCGGTGGCGTAGGCGGAATGGCGAACCCGATCGCCAACGACACTACTCCGCGTCCGGTTCCTGCTCGATGGCCGCGATGTCCTGATCGCTGAAACCGAAATGATGCGCGACTTCGTGCACCACGACGTTGCGCACGAGGCGATACAGATCCTCGCCGGTTTCGATCCATTCCAGCAGGATCGCTTCGCGATACAGAAAGATCCGGTCAGGCTCGCGGACCGGATCGAGGACGCTGCGTTGCGTCAGCGGCACGCCGCGGTAGAGCCCGGTCAGCTCCCACGCCGACTCGATGTTCATTTCGTGCAACGTTTCATCGTCCGCGCGATCTTCAACCGCGATGCCGACATCCCGCACATGGTCCGCGAGATGCGGCGGGATCGACGCGAGCGCCCGCTCGGCCATGCTGACGATGTCGTCCGCGGTGGGAGGCAGACTGAAGGCGGCGATGGGGTTCCGTTGGTCGCTCATGCGTGTATTCGGTGCCGGTGCCCGGGCATCGGGTCAAGACGGGTCGGCGGATGAGGGAAAAAGTGCGATGCCCTGGAAATCGGCGAAGGAATGGTCCGCGTCCTTCGCGAAGCGAACCATTCCATTTGTGTCACGGTATTGAGGGCCAGTGAATCATGCGCCTTTTATTGCGACGGTGGGAATGTCTCCTGGCGACCCGTTGCGGACGTTCCCTTGAAGGGCGTGCCGGAAGGCGCTCGGATTACATCAGGGTTCGCGGTCGGGTGCCTGTTCCGGCCATATCATCCGGACGGCGCGATCGGTTGAAGGAGAGTGGGGGGATCGCAGCGTCCAAAACCAGTAATTCCTGGACTATTGGCTGTCTTTTCGGTCGTATCGTTAGGAAGCCGAAGCCCCTTGAAAACACTGGACCCAGCGGACTTCCGAAAGCCTTGATTTACGCACCGTGCGTCAGTCTACGGGCACACATTGCGCCTCAAGCCAATCGGTCTCGTCAGGAGTGAGGGAGTGAGGGTTGCTCCTTCGACCAGGCTGACCTAGCATGCGTTTGTGCCGACGAGTAGGTTATCCGTTTGCGGTGTGCCGCTTTAAGGCGGGGGGAAACTGATATGACGATTGCAATCGAGACGGCGCGTGCGTGCGTTTTGGGCATGTTTACGCTCTTATTGATCTGGCTGCCACAAACGGTCTATGCCTCCGATGATACGCTAACGCAAATGAGTGATTGGAATTTTGTATCCGATCCAAATGGCGGGAAGTATACGTTCAAGTTTGATCGACCGTTCGGTGCTGTACCGAAAATTTTGGCTCAGGGTTGCTTTCAAACTCGGGCACCCGGTTCGCCCTGGTCTTGCGATCAAACTTCTGTGTGCACGTCCGATGACCAGCCGACGTGCCATCCGGGGATATTCACAATAACCGCAACTCCTAATGATTATACTCTCGAAGTATATGGACACGGGTATCCGCAGAGCAATAAGGGTGAGTTCATAGCGGCGGGACCAAATCTTTTTAAAGGAGCGGCAACCGCTAAATACGCCATTCTCACAGTGATTTATGCTCCTCCAGGCACAAACGGCGGACACGCCACCAGCTCAGTGAGCTATGGATCCGGAACGACAAGTGGAACGACGACGTCTGCGAGTCAGTCTTTCCAAAACGCAAGCGGTGTTTCGGTGACCGTCGAAGGCGGGTTCCTTGGTTCCAAGGGTCAGGGTTCGTTGAGCTTTGATTTTGCGAACAAATCTACTGACACGCAATCATTAGAAATAAAGCAGTCTAGCACATCAACTATTACACGCGCGGGCCCAGCAAAAGATGGCATAGACCATAATGAGGACGTAATATATCTTTTGCTCAAGCCTACAATAGTGCTCTCTCTATCGCCTTCTGCGGTGGCGTGGACGTTCGGAGATAACAGTAATGCACCGATCCAATATGTATTGGTGGGAGAACTTAATGGTTGCTTTACGTGGCGCCCTGGAGTGTTACAGCAACTAATTGCAGCTGGGATAACTGCGGCAGACTATCCGGCTATACTTTCAAGTGACCCATTCGCAAAAGGGATAGTGCCACCATCATGTTTGCCGATGCAAACGGTTCTAGATCCTGCGCGATTCGTCCCTGCGAATACGATGTTCCCATATGAAGCGCCCGCGACTGTGAACGACCCAGTGATACCGGTCACGACCGCAATTTCCAGTAGCTCAAACAGCACAACGAGTACGGCTACTCAAATTAGTTATACAGTGGGAATGTCATTGAGTGAAGGAGTGGGTTTTCTTGACTTTGCTAAGACGACTCTTAAGGCGACGGATAGCTGGACGTGGACAAATACGTCCGGCACCTCAACGTCATCGGGAACGACCCAATCTGCCTTGTTGACGATTGGAGGGCCAGCTTATGGCTATACCGGAGTAACGGAGGTAGCCGTATATACGGATACGATTTATAATACATTTGCTTTCGTACTTGTACCACCCAGTAACATGGAAGTTGCCATTAAGGGCGTCGCAAAAACTGCTGCTGGAGCGGCAGTGGCCATGTCTGTAGTGACTTTAACAGAGAACGGCCTCAAGTATCACACGGTCACAAACGCTAAGGGAGAATACGTCTTTTTTGGACATATAACTGGACCGGCAACAGTCGAGGTCGCGGGCACCACGCAGGTGGTTCCCCAGGCTCAGATGCCGAGGGAAGTTAATCTACAACGGCCCTGACTGACCAATTCTTATGGGGTTTGTCGCAAAGGAATGACGTCATATCCATGTCCGGCAACGACACCTCAATTGAGCGTCAGCGTGATAGATGCGCTGCGCTGACACCCTTTACGGAAGTCTTGAATTCCGGTCAGCAACTCATGTCGCAGAAGGTCAGCTTTCCACCCAAAGCGGACGTTTACACTGGATTCCGCATCGGCTTAACCATTGGCCAAC
>ODAK010003283.1_pt1 | contig 16827 bp, 13 predicted proteins | sample 1539591 | NCBI WGS metagenome assembly ODAK01 (sample SAMEA3539303, study PRJEB22396) | soil metagenome | biome: tundra; feature: field; material: soil | place: USA | collected 2010-05 | depth 0.15 m
GGGCCTATCCGGCGCGTCGGTGCTCATCGGCCTGTGGGCCCGGACCCAGGAGCAAGCCATAGGCGCCCCAGTGGTGATCGGCATCGCAGCAGGCATGCTCGGTGGCTGCGTCTATCCACTCGATGTCGTCGACAGCACGGTCCGCAGCGTCGGCCATGCCGTGCCCCAGGCATGGGCCATGGATGCCTTCATCAAGCTGATCCACCACCATGCCGGATTCACCGCGGTGCTCTCCGAGGTCGGGGCTCTGGCCGCCTTTGCCGTCGTGCTCTGCGCGTTGTCCACGCGGCTCTCCATCCGGCTGATCATGCAAGGGCAAAGGTGAGCGCACCGGGCCATCGGCCCGGGGTTTGCCAGGCCGTCAGGTGGACGAAGCGATGAAACCCACAACGACCCGCGCCAGCTCTTCCCCGCGGTCTTCCTGCAGGAAATGGCCGCCACCGACGATCGTCGTGTGCGGTTGGCCCTTTGCCCCCGGAATGCCCTCTTGAAGGGCTCGATGAGCACCCCGGGTGATCGGGTCACCGTCGCCAAATGCCGTCAGGAAGGGGCGCGTGAATGAGGCCAGACCCTTCCAGGCAGCCACGTTCGCATCATGGGCCGGGTCGTCGGGGCTCGATGGCACCAGCATGGGAAAGGCACGCGCACCGGCCTTGAACGACTCGTCGGGGAACGGTGCGTCGTAGGCCGCCTGTACCTCGGGCGCCAGATCGGTGAGACAGCCCGAGTTGACGATGAACCCGGTCGGGAACACCTCGACCTCTTGGGAGAAGCGCTGCCAATTGAAGAAGGCCTCGCCTGGCGACACGTCGCCCGTCGGGAGCGAGGTGTTGGCGGCAACGACCCGGGCGAAGCGATCGGGATGCTCGCCCACCAGTCGGAGCCCGATGAGACCTCCCCAGTCTTGACACACCAGCGTGATGTCCGTCAGGCCCACGCGGTCGAAGAGAAAGGCGCGCATCCACTCGACGTGTCGTGCGTAGGTGTAATCGCTGCGCTCGGCCGGCTTGTCCGATCGTCCGAAACCCACCAGGTCCGGGACCACGACCCCGAACCCAGCAGCCGTGAGAACGGGGATCATCGTGCGGTACAGGTACGACCAGGAAGGCTCGCCGTGCAGCAGCACGACGACGGGCGCCTCCGGATCGCCCTCACGCACGTAGTGGATCCGCAGAGAGCCGCCTTCGCCGTCGTCCACCTGTTCGTAGTGCGGGGAGTAGTCGAAGCCTGGCAGGGCCGCGAAGCGTTCGTCAGGGGTCCGCAGAGTCTTCATCGAAGGTGCAGCCTACGCATCGCCGCCCGAATCCACCGACCGCCGGGCGACCGCGGCACCATCGGGGCACTCTCGGTGTAAAAAGTGTCATGGCTGAAACCCAAGAGCAGGAGTACGACCCCTTCACGGCTTTCGTCGACGTCGTGTCGGGGGACACTCGGGACCCCTACCCCGATTTCGCCGAGAAGCGGCGGAACAGTCCCGTGTGGAAGGGTCGCCTCATGTCGATGGACTTCCTCCCCGAAGGGCTCGCGCCTGAACCGGATTGGAACGCCTTCCGCTACGACGACTGCTCACGGATCCTCCGCGATGCCAAGACCTTCACCTCCACGGGCTACGACTCCACCATCGGGATGGTCATGGGTCACATGATCCTGGGCATGGACGACCCCGAACATCGTGGGCACCGCAACTTGGTGGCCCACGCGTTCAGGGAGAAGTCGTTGGCTCGGTGGGAGCCCGAATTCATCGGACCGATCATCGACGAATTGATCGATCGCTTCGTTCATGACGGCGAGGCCGATCTCGTCCGCCAACTGACGTTCGAGTTCCCGGTGCGGGTGATCGCCCGTCTGCTCGGACTGCCGGAGGAGGATTTCGCCCAATTCCAGCGCTGGTCGGTCGAGCTCATCTCTCTGGTCGGCGACATCGACCGCGGGTTGGCCGCGTCAGAAGCACTCCGGAATTACTTTGCCGACTTCGTGGCACTGCGCAGATCGGATCCCAAAGAAGACGTCATCAGCGATCTGGTCATGGCCGAGGTCGACGGCGAGAGGCTTACGGACGAAGCGATCTACTCGTTCTTGCGCCTCCTCCTGCCGGCCGGAGCAGAGACGACCTACCGATCCTCGGGCAACCTGCTGTATCTCCTCCTGACCCATACAGACCAGCTGGAGGCGGTGCGCAGCGACCGCTCCCTCCTGCCTCAGGCGATTGAGGAAGCCCTGCGTTTCGAACCACCACTGTTGTCCATCAACCGCACGACGACATGCGAGGTGGAGATCGGCGGCGTGACGCTGGCCGCCGGCGAGAGCATCTCGCCGAGCATCGGTTCGGCCAACCACGATGAGACCCGTTGGGAGAACCCCGAGGTCTTCGACATCTTCCGGACTCCGATCCCCCACATCGCATTCGCGCATGGACCGCACATGTGCCTGGGCATGCACCTGGCCCGCCTGGAGACCCGCGCTCTTGTCAACCGTGTGTTGGACCGGCTCCCGGGGCTGGCCCTCAACCCGGGCGACACCGACCCGCATATCCGCGGTCAGGTGTTCCGTTCACCGACCGCCCTGCCGGTCACCTTTACCGCCGCGGCCTAGACATCCCGCGGCCTCGGCTCAGAATTCCAGCGTTTCGACGTGCTCGGCGCGACCGGCGAGCACGCGGGACACCATGGCCGGAGGAAAGAGCCCGTGGGCCACGATCCCCACGGTGTCGCTGAATCTCGCCGCGAGCTGCGCCGGGTCGTCGACCTCGCCGTGGTAATCGGCCAGCACCCCCCCATCAGGGGTGACCGGAGCCTGGCGCAGTACCACGTGTGGGAGTGACCGCAGGGTCGCGTCGAGCCCGAACGCCATGAGCTCGAGCGGGACCGGGGGCGCCAGTCGCGGCACCAACTTGTTCGACGACACGATCACGACAAACCGGTCTGCCGCGGCCGCCACGATCTTCTCCCTCGTGTGGGCACCGCCGCCACCTTTGATCAGCCACCCCGACGGATCGACTTGATCGGCCCCGTCGATGGCGATGTCGAGCCGGGCGACGCCCTCGAACGGGCCGACCCGGATACCCTCTCGGCGAGCCAGCACCTCGGTCGCCGGCGACGTGGCGACACACGAGATGTCGAGGTGACGACGACCCAGAGCCGGGAGTAAGTACGCCACGGTCGTCCCCGTCCCCAAACCGACGAGCATTCCATCCTCGACCAAGTCGGCGGCAGCCACCGCCGCCGCTCGCTTTTCTTGCTCGAGGCCCGCGTGTTCGCTGTCCACTCCCCCACCCTCGCGCGATACCCGGCGCCGCGCCGACCACATCGGATGCGGGATCCGGTAGCCGACGACCCGTCCTCGGTCTGTACCGTCTTGCTCCATCCCCTTCCTCTCGACCTACACTCGCTCGTGGCCCGATTCTTTGACGAGAACCAGTACGCGATCGTGCAGGCAGCGTGCGCCCGCTTGATCCCCACCGACCAGGACCCCGGAGCAACTGAAGCCGGTGTGGTGGACTACATCGACGGGTTCCTCGGCGCATTTGCTAGTGATCCGCCACTCATATGGGCCGGAGGCCCGTTCTCCGGGCGCTTCGGCGGAGATCCGCGCTTCGCAACCTTCCATCGACTCAGCTCCAGAGATGAGCTGGCGTGGCGAACTCGTATCGAAGGATCGCACGGCATCCCCGAACGTGAACGGCTTGGTCCGGTGGTCGGACTGCAAGAGCAGTACCGAGACGGCATCGCTGCACTGGGTGACGACTTCGTGGAAGTCTCCCCGGAGGAACAGGACAGAAGATTGCAGGCAAACGAGACGTTCCAGGAACTCCTCCACGATCACGCGTGTGAAGGGATGTACGGCGCACCCGAGTACCTGGGCAACCGCGACCTGGTGGGATGGAGGTACATCGATTTCGCCGGGGACGTCCAGCCCAGGGGCTACACCGACGAGGAGGTCAGCCAACCGTGAGTCGTGACTTTGACGCCATTATCGTCGGCTCGGGCCCGGGAGGGTCCACCGCCGCCGATGTGCTCACTGCCGCCGGTTGGTCGGTGGTGATCTTCGAGCGGGGAAAGAACTATCTGGTCAACACGGAGAAGCCCTCCGAGTTGCTCTACGAGTTCTCCAACGACGAGATCAAATACTGGAGCCGGCACTTCCTCGGCCCGGACCCCTGGCTCGAGCCGAGGACCTTCCGCGTGAGCCCGGCCGACGGGGATCGGATCCATGTGGGAGAGGTGAACAATCTCCCGGCGACGGTCGGTGGCGGCGGCACCCATGCAGACGGCAAGGTGCCACGCTTTCGCGAGGATGACTTCCGGGTGCTCTCCGATCTAGGGCCGATTGAGGGCGCCACACTCGTCGACTGGCCCATCGGGTACGAAGACCTCGAGCCGTACTATGCCGAAGCTGAGCGCCTGGTCGGGGTGGCCGGGGAAGCTGGAGCCAACCCGTTCGCCGCACCTCGCAAGGAGCCCTATCCGATGCCGCCGGGTGCGCCGATGTATTGCGCCGTCGTGACCACGGCCGCCGCCGAAAGATTGGGGTACCACCCCTACCCCGGGCCTACGGCCTGCAACTCGGTCCCCTACGACGATCGCCCCGCCTGCAACAACTGCGGGTTCTGCGGATACTTCGGCTGCCCGATTCACGCCAAGGGCGACCCCGTGGCGTCCCTACGGCGCGCCCTCATGACCGGAAAAGCGGAGCTGCGTCCCGAATCGATGGTCTCGAAGATCCTGGTGTCCAACGGCAAGGCCACCGGCGTGGAATGGATCGATGCGGCAGGCGAGCGCCACGTCGAAACCGCCGGCCATGTGGTCCTGGCGGCCGGAGCAACCGAAACACCGCGGCTCTTGCTCCTCTCGGGCCTCGAGCATCCAGAGATCGGCCGCAACCTCATGTACCACTTCCAAACCCTCACCTTCGGGCAGCTCCCGATGCGGCTCCACGCGCACAAGGGCCGGTCGGTGACGCACCTCCAAGATGACTTCATTCTGGTGGACGACGAGGCCCGGGCCGCGGCCAAAGACTCCGGCCTGCCGTGGTTCAAAGGCGGACTGGTCGAGCATGGCGGTGCCGCGCATCCCATGCTCGAGTCCAAGTTCTACCCCTGGGGACCCGAGCACAAGAACATGATGCGCGAGTCGCCGATGCGCGATCACATGGTCGGGTTCACCATGCAGGGCGAGGACATGCCGCAGGCCACCAATCGGATCGACCTCGACCCCGACATCCGCGACATTCACGGGCTCCCGGTGGCACGAATTACGTACAAGCCGCACCGGCACGAAATCGTTGCCTCGGCCTATTACGGCCCCAAGCTCGAAGGCATCCTCCACGAGGCGGGGGCCATTTGGGCTCGCACCGCCACGTCTCCCCACGTCGGCGAGGAGTTCCGCCAGGGGTCGTTCAAGAGCTCGAGCATTCCCGCTTCGCGTCACGTGGTGGGCACCGCGCGCATGGGTACCGAACCGGCGACCTCGGTCTGCGACGAGTGGGGGCGCCTGCACGACGTCCCCAACGTCGTGGTCTGCGACTCCTCGCCCTTCCCGACCGGAGCCGGCTACGGCCCCACTCTGACACTGGTCGCCTTGTCCATCCGCAACTCCCGGGCGATCACCGCGTGAGGAGACACGGCCGAGGATCGTTTGGGACGCATGATGTGCAGGGCTGGGAGCCGACTGGGTATAGTCGGCCGCTCGACGCAATCACTCATCCCTGCGCCCGGAAGGCGCTCGGGGCGAACGCGTGGAAGCCGGTAGGCCGCAATTTGGTGCAGGGGGGGAATCAAAGATGAGTTCTCGTGGATCATCGCAGGGTCAACGGAAAACCAAGGTCCAGCGGGAACTCCCGCGGCGGCACCGCCTGGGAGGGCGACGGGTGATGCTCGCCGGAACAGCGGCCGCGGCCCTGCTCGGACCCCTGGCCGCCGCGACGCTGAGCAGCCCGGGAGCTGGCGCGGCTTCCAACAACAACACCAACGGTGTCCTGAAATACGGCTTTGACATCAACGACGAGTTCACGAACTTCGATCCGAGCACGTCGGTCAACGACTGCGGCTACACCGTGATGTCCAACATCTACCAGTCGGTCACCGCACCCGGCCAGTACGCCATCAGCGGTGGCGTGGCCCAGAGTTGGACCGTCTCCAACAACTCCTCGACCGTGACGCTGCACATCCGGCCGAACATGGTCTTCTCCAACGGCGAACCGGTGACCTCGACCGATGTCATGGACAGCCTGCTCAACACCAAGAAGAGCCCCCTGCGAAGCTCGTTGTCCGCCATTCAATCGATGACAACGCCCGATCCCGACACGCTGGTGATCCAGCTCAATCGACCGACGGCCGGCGACTTCTTGTGGGCCATGACCTACATCGACGGAATGGTCTACCCACCCTCCACCTTCGCCACCGCAGCCACCGCCCCGATCGGTTCGGGGCCCTACGTGTTGAAGAGCTACCAGCCCGGGTCCTCGATCGAGTTGGTCAAGAACCCGAAGTACTGGGATTCCAAGGCCTACCCCCTGGGAGCGGTGGACTTCGTCGAGGTGAGTCCCGGGCCCCAGGCCGTCAGCGCGATCACCTCGGGTGCGGTCGACATGATCTCGCTCGACCCCCAGCAGTACTCCGAGGTGAAGCACGATTCCAACATCGGCGTCTCCATCACTCAGTCCTACGACTACACCGTGCTCGAGACGCGCAATGACCGCGCCCCCTTCAACAACCCCAAGGTCCGCGCCGCGCTGGAATACGCCATCGACCGAGCTGCGATCAACAAGGTCGTCTACGCCGGCGTCGGGCGGCCCGCCTACCAGCCTTTCCCACCCAACTCTCCGGGGTACAACAAGACGGTCGGCAACAAGTACGTCTACGACCCGAAGAAGGCAAAGGCCATGCTGGCTGCGGCCGGATTCCCGCACGGCCTCTCCTTCAAGCTCGAGGTGCCCTCCAACGACACCACGTTCCAGCGTCTCGCCACCATCGTCCAAAGTGAGATGGCGGCCGCGGGGTTCAAGGCCAATATCCAGCTTATCCCGGGCAGCGACCTCTTGGTGGACGTCTACATCAAGAAGCAAGGTGATGCGCTGTTGAGCGAGGACCTGACCAACGGGCCCGACATCTCCAACACGTTCGAGGCCGAGTTCGAGCCCAGCGGCTTCCCGGCCCAGTACCTCGGGACCGAGGACCTTGCGCTGACACCGGCAGTGGAGGCGGCCAACGCCTCGTTGAGCCCCAGCTTGCAAGGCCCCCTCATGCAAAGGGTGGGTGCTGCCGTCATGTCGCAGGGTCTCGAGGTGCCCATCGAGTTCGAGCCGTCAATCATCGCCTACAACAAGTCGGTCGTCGGTGGGAAGGTAGTGGCTCCCATCGGCCAGTGCCGGTCGGACCTGGCCGGTATCTACGTCAAGAAGTGAGTCGCGCCGCGCACGCGTGCCGGAAGAAGTGAGCTGAGGCGAAGGTGGGATCTGGTGGTTCGCTGTTGTCATTCATCATCCGCCGGCTGCTCATCACCGTCCCGCTCCTGCTGCTTATTTCATTCGGTGTCTTCAGCCTCGTCCTGATCCTCCCCGGCAACCCCGCCCTCACGCTCGCCGGGGGGGTACATTCCACGCCGCACGAGGTCGCCCTCATCACCCGCCAGCTCCACCTCAACGAGCCCTTCTGGAAGCAATATCTGCGTTGGCTCAACGGGGTCATCCACGGAAACCTTGGGGAGTCGCTGTTCAACCCCGGCGTGAGCGTCGCCTCGGGTATCGCCACCCGGTTCCCGGTGACCCTGACACTGGCCGTCGGCGGCATGCTCCTTTCGGTGCTGATCGGCATCCCGGCGGGCATCATCGCTGGGGTACGCAACGGCACCGCACGCGACCGGCTGGTGACGGTGGGTTCGAGCCTGGGGGTGGCGATACCCGACTTCTGGTTGGCCCTCCTGCTCGTCATACTGTTCGCAGTCGACACACACGCGCTCCCGGCCCTCGGCTATGTCCAGTGGTCAACCTCCCCTTGGCAATGGTTCCAGCACCTGATCCTCCCTTGGGTCGCTCTGGGCATTGGAGGCTCGGCCACTATCGCCCGCCAGGTCCGCGGCGCCCTCATCGACACGCTGGACCAGGACTACATGCGCACGGCCGTGGCAAAGGGACTCGGCCCCCGGGTGGTCATCGGAAAGCACGCCCTCAAGAACGCACTGAGCCCAGCCGTCACCGTCATCGGGATCCAGTTCGGCTATCTGCTGGGTGGCACCTTGATCATCGAGCAGATCTTCTCGCTCCCGGGCATCGGCCAGTACATCCTCCAGGCGATCTCTGAGAAGGACCTTCCGGTGATCCAGGGCGTCGTGCTGGTGACCGCGACGGCATTCGTGGTGATCAACCTGATCGTCGACGTCATCTACGGCTACCTCAACCCCAAGATCCGCCTCGCATGAGCCTGTCCCTCCCCCCCTCCAGCCAGGATCCCTTCGTCGGGCTGGCCGACCCGCCGGTGCAGACAGAGGACAGCGCAGATGGGCAGAGGCCGGCCTCGGGCTTCTGGCACCGCTTCCGCCATCAGCCCTTCGCCATCGGCGGCCTGGCGTTCTTGTTGGTCGTCATTGTGGCAGCCATCTTCGCCCCCCTCATCGCCCCCTACCCACCGAACGTGCAGGACCTGAACATCGTCAATGGAGGGCCCTCTGCGGCGCACTGGCTGGGCACCGACGACCTGGGCCGTGACATTCTGAGTCGGTTGATCTGGGGTGGCCGCATCTCCATGCGGGCCACGTTCGAGATCGTCGGCATCGCCATCTTGTTCGCCGCGCCCCTCGGTCTTATCGCCGGATTCTTCCGGGGCGCAATCGACTCACTGATCATGCGGGCGATGGACGCCATGTTCTCGTTCCCCCCGCTGATATTGGCACTGACCGTCGCCGCCCTGCTCGGTTCGAGTATCAACGACACCGCCATCGCCATCGCCATCGTCTTCATTCCGAGCTTCGTGCGCCTGCTCCGGGGTGAGGTCATCTCCGTGCGCGAGGAGAACTACATCGAAGCGGTGCGCTCCCTGGGTGCCACGTCCGGCCGCCTCATCCGGCGTCACGTCGTCCCCAATGTCGCCTCGCCGATCATCATCCAGGTGTCGCTCTCCCTTGGCTTCGCCCTGCTGGCCGAGGCAGGGCTCAGCTACCTCGGTATCGGTGAGCAGCCACCGACACCCAGTTGGGGCTCCATGATGAACGAGGGCTTCTCGTTCATCTTCACCACGCCCTGGGCCCTCGTCTTCCCCGGCCTGGCCATCATGCTCACGGTGCTCTCGTTCAACCTGCTGGCCGACGGGCTCCGCGATTCGCTCGGCCGGGAACGACCCAAGAGTTCGAGCCTGATCAGCCCCGACAGCGAAAGGCGCAGGTCCCGCTTGGCCCAGCTGCGAGGCATCGCGCCCCGGTCGGACCGGCCTTCGCTCACGACGGCCGCTGCGGTACCCACAAATCCGGACACGCCATTGCTCTCGGTCAAGAACCTCCGTGTCGAGTTCCTCACCAACGGCCAATGGTTCCCGGTGATGGAAGACGCCACCTTCACCGTCGAGCGGGGCAAGACTCTCGGGCTCGTCGGCGAGAGCGGTTCGGGCAAGACGGTCTCGGCCCTGGCCGTCATGGGCCTGCTGCCTCCGCGCGGTTGCCGCGCCAGCGGTGCCGCCCTGTTCGAGGGGCGAGACCTCATGCGCCTGTCCCCGGCAGACTTCCGCCGCATACGCGGCAATGACATCGCCATGATCTTCCAGGAACCGATGACCAGCCTGAACCCGGCCTATACGGTCGGCAACCAGATCGCCGAACAGGTCCGCACGCACCTCCACCTCACCAAGGCCGAGTCACGGAAGGTCGCCGTGGAGATGTTGGAGCGGGTGGAGATCCCCAACGCCGCCACCCGGGCTCGCGACTACCCGCACGCCTTCTCCGGGGGAATGCGGCAACGGGTGATGATCGCCATGGCGCTGTCTTGCTCGCCCAAGCTGCTGATAGCCGACGAGCCCACGACCGCCCTCGATGTGACCACCCAGGCCCAGATCGTGGAGCTCCTCCATACCCTGCAGACGGAAGAGGACATGGCGATGATCTTCGTCACCCACGACCTGGGTGTCATCGCCGATGTGGCCGACGACGTGGTGGTGATGTACGCCGGTCAGATCGTGGAGCACACCGGCGCGACGGCGCTGTTCACCCAACCCCGTCATCCGTACACCGAAGCGCTCCTGAACTCGATTCCCCAGCTCACCCCCGCCGGAGAGCCCCTGCACTTCATTCCGGGCATCGTTCCCCGGCCTGACCAGGTCCCGGCCGGGTGCCGTTTCAACCCTCGCTGTGGCTACGCCACGGCGGCATGTGTCACGACGCCGGTCGAACTGCGACCTCCGGGAATCGTTGCACTCGACAACGGGACAGGTCCGGCCGGGGACACACTGGGGAGCGGCCAGGCGACGCCCTTGAGCCGGTGCCTGCGCCAGGACGAATTGACCCTGGCCGGAGCCCGTGCCGTGGCCGAGCCGGTGACGACGAATGGTGCCCTCACGACACGTGAGGACGAACCGCTTCTTGTGGTCAAAGGGCTGTCCAAGCAATTCCCACTCCGTAGCGGCCTCTTGCAGCGGGTGTCAGGCTCGGTCAATGCGGTCGACGGCGTCGACTTCTCCGTCCACCCCGGGACGACCCTCGGCCTCGTCGGCGAGAGCGGTTCGGGAAAGTCCACGCTCGCCCGCCTTGTCACCCGGCTGATCGAGCCGACCGCGGGCACCGTGGCGCTCGACGGAACGGATATCACCGCGCTGCGCGGGCCGAAGCTGCGACGTGAGCGCCAAAAGATGCAGATGGTCTTCCAGGATCCCTACTCATCCCTCGATCCCCGCCAGAACATCTTGGACATTGTCGGAGAGCCCCTGAGGATCCACACCTCCCTCAACCGGGAAGAGCGCCAGCAAAAGGTGGTGGAGCTCCTGCGTCAGGTCGGCATCGGCCAGCACGTGCTCGGGCGCCAGCCCCATGAATTCTCCGGTGGGCAACGTCAACGCCTCGCCATAGCCCGGGCCCTGGCACTCGAGCCACGCCTGCTCGTCTGCGACGAACCGGTCTCGGCCCTCGATGTCTCGACGCAGTCACAGGTCATCAATCTGCTGGCTGACCTGCAGGACCGGCTCGGTCTGGCCTACTTGTTCATCGCCCACGACCTTTCGGTCCACGACCTTTCGGTCGTCCGCCACCTGAGTGACCGGATTGCCGTCATGTATCTCGGCAAGATCGTCGAGGAGGGCGACGCGCACGAGGTCTATACCCTGCCGACCCACCCCTATACGGCCGCGTTGCTCTCGGCCATCCCGGTACCCGATCCCCACCACCAACGCTCGCGCCCGCGGATTGTCCTGACCGGCGAGGTGGAGATGGGGCAGAGCGCAACGTCAGGGTGCCGCTTCCGCCAGCGCTGCCCGTTTGCCATGGACATCTGCGCCACCGTCGATCCCGAGCCCTTCGTCACGCCAAGCGGCACGACGGTCCGTTGCCACCTTCACACCGAGGGCCCGACGCTCGCCGGAGCCACGGTGGCCGGGCTCCCCGCACGCGTCTAAACGGCCTCCTTCAGCCCTGCGCATTCGGGCACTCTGCCCGATCGCCCGATCATGGGGCTTGACCCAGGGTCAAGGTCAAGCTTCAGCTGCGCGGCACGTCCTTCCAGGCGAGTTCCTTGTCGTTGCGCACGTCACCGGGGAGTCCCAGCACCCGCTCCCCCAAAATATTGCGCATGACCTCCGACGTGCCCCCCTCGATCGAATTGGCACGCGCCCTCAGGAAGGACTTGTGGACGTCCGTGGTGCCCATTCCCAGGGACTGCGGGCGGATCATCGGGTAGCCGGCGGGATACAGCATCCCTTCATTCCCCAACAGATCCATGCAGAGCTCGTAGACAGCTTGGTTCTGTTCGGCGTAGGCCAACTTCCCCACCGACCCTTCCGGACCCGGGGTGCCGGCCCGGCGGACCTGGGCGGCGCGCTGATTCGTCATGTTGATCACCTCGCTGCGGATCCAGCTAGAGACCAGACGGTCACGGAGTGCCAGCGCATGCGGGGAGGTGTCACCGCTCCACTTCTCCTTCCAGATACGCAGTGCGTCGCCGATCGGTCCAGAGCCCCGGCGGCCGATGCCCCCACCGATCGACACGCGCTCATTCATCAAGGTCGTGACCGCCACACGCCACCCGTCGCCTTCCGCACCGAGCCGCGCCGCGTCGGGCATGTGGACATCGGTGAAGAAGACCTCGTTGAACTCCGCTTCACCGGTGATCTGATAGAGAGGCCGCACCTCGACGCCGGGACTCTCCATGTCGACCAGGAAGGCCGTGATGCCCTTGTGCTTCGGCACATCGGGATTGGTCCGGGCCAGCAACAAGCCGAACCTGGACAAGTGGGCCAAGGTGGTCCAGACCTTCTGCCCGTTGAGGACCCACTCGTCACCGTCGGGTACCGCTCGGGTCGAGAGGCTGGCGACATCGGACCCTGAACCAGGCTCGCTGAAGAGCTGACACCAGATCTCTTCTGCCGTGAACAGCGGGCGCAAGTAGCGCTCCTTCTGTTCGTCAGTTCCATGGGAGATGATCGTTGGCGCACACATGCCATACCCGATCGGGTTCTTCACGCCGCTGATCGGCGCGCCGGCGACCACCAGCCGGGACTGCGCCAGCTGCTGATCCTTGAGGGTCAGCCCCAGACCACCGTAGCCCTTTGGATAGTGCAGCCAGGCCAGTCCCCGATCGAATTGCGCCCCCAAGAACTCCTTGGCTGGCGTCGTCGCCGGCGGCATATCTGCCAAAAGTTGATCGACAAGCTCTTCCACGTTCGTGCTCACAGGAGCACCCTATAGCGTGCCTGCGTGGGCGCAATTACTCCCGGCTCGATTCTGGTCGTCCCTCGGCACGCGGCCTCGTGCGCCGCCGCCATTCGACATGTCGATCGGGCCGGCCGGCGGGTGCGACCGGCGTGACCCGCACCGTCACCCTGCGGGATGGGAGGGAACTCGCCTACGAGGAGTACGGGGACCCCGACGGGGATCCCGTTCTGAGCTTTCATGGGGGTCTGAGCTCGCGGCTCGATGCAGCGCCGGCGCACGCCGCAGCGCTCTCGTTGGGTGTGCGCATCGTCTCTCCGGATCGGCCGGGCATGGGGCGGTCGACGTTTCAGCCCGGGCGGCGCCTGCTCGACTGGCCGCCCGACGTGGCGGCATTGGCCGACGCACTCGACATCGGCCGGTTTGCCGTCATGGGTTGGTCGTGCGGTGGCCCGTACGCCGCCGTCTGCGCCGCCAAGATGCCCGATCGGGTCACGACGGTCGGGTTGCTCTCGAGCGCCGTGCCCTTCGAACTCATCGGTACGACCAAGGGCCTTTCCGGCGACGACCGGATCCTCCTGTTCCTCGTCAAGTGGGCCCCATGGCTGGCCTCCGCTCTCTTGCGCGTCTCAATCGCCGACGCCAGCGAGACGCGCCTCTTTCGAGAGATTCGGCGCAGCTTTCCCCCCGTCGACGTGGCCGCCCTCAAAGAGAGGGGCCCAGTTGTCGACGCGCTCGCGTTCATCAAGGAGTCGATGCGCCAAGGCACCGCCGGATGTTTGCAGGACTACCGGGTCTTCGGCGACCCATGGGGGTTCGATCTCGCCGAAGTCACCGCACCGGTCCACATCTGGGAGGGTGCAGAGGACCATACCGGCCCGCCTGAGTACCGCGAGCTGTTGCTTCACTACCTCCCCGACGCCCGACTCTCCATTGTGCCCGGGGAGGGTCACCTCTCGTTGCTGCAGCATCAAGCCGGTGCCATATTGGCCGACTTGACGAGGTAGTAATGGCGAACCTGGACACCTTATGGGCGCAGCGCCCCATGCGCTAGGACCACAAGGCCGAATCGATGGCCCGGTGAAAGGTGGGGTAGGCGTAGATCATGCTCTTCAATGTGGTCACCGGTATGCGAGCGTGCACCGCCAACGTGAGCAGTCCGAGCACCTCTCCCCCACTCGGCGCCATCGACGTGGCGCCCACGAGCACGCCATCCATCTCGACCAGCTTTATCAAGCCTTGGCTCTTGTTGATCCATCCCCGCGCTGATTCGGCGATGGGTTCGCTCATGACGCGAACCTCGCCACCGGACTGTCGAGCCTCCGCTTCGGTCATTCCGACTGACCCGATCTCGGGGTCAGTGAAGGTGACGCGCGGCAGGGCCCGGTAGTCCGCCTCTGCGATCGGATGCCCCAGGATGTCGGCCACACAAATTCTCGCTTGGTACACGGCGAGGTGCGTGAATGCGCCCTTTCCGGTGATATCGCCCACCGCCCATACGCCCGGCATGATGCGCATCCGTGTGTCGACCGGGAGGGCGTGCGCAGTGTCGTCGAGTCCCAGCGCGGCCGCACCGAGCCCAGTCAGGTCGGAGCGCCGGCCCGTGGCCACGAGTACACGCTCGGCCGAGAGGGAGGATCCGTCGCCCAGGCGAATCGTGCAACCGGTCGCGCCAGACGATGTGGCGCTGACGATTTCCACTCCGGTACGCACCTCGAGGCCTTCTTGGCGCAAGATGCCGGTGATCATTGCTGAGACCTCGGGCTCCTCCGGCCCGGCGATGCGATCTCCCATTTCGACGATCGTCACCTTGGTCCCGAACCGCGCCATCACCTGTCCGATCTCGAGACCAACCGCTCCCCCACCGATGACCAGCAATGATTCGGGCACCCTTTCGGTGGCGATGGCCTCTCGGTTGGTCCAATGCGGGATGTCAGCGAACATGGGGGGAACCCACGCGTGGGCACCTGTAGCCAATACCAGCGCCTTTTCCGCCGTGATCTCCTCGCCATCGACGTCTACCGTCGAGGGGCCTGTCACGCGGGCACGGCCCCGGATGAATCGCCCACCCTTGTCGACGAAGCGATCCACCGCCACCGTGTCATCCCACGAATCGGTCACTTCGCGAATGCGCCGAGCTACCGGCGTCCAGTCGGGGGTGATGACTGACGACCCGGCGTTGCCCGGTATACGCCGGCCCTCGGCCAACAGGTCGGCCGCCCGAACCATCGTCTTGGACGGGATGCAGCCCCAGTACGGGCATTCTCCCCCGACCAGCTCGGCCTCGATGCCCACGACCTGGAGACCGGCCTCGGCGAGCTTTTCTGCGACTTCCTCTCCCCCGGGCCCCATTCCGACGACGACTACATCGCAGTGCACCGGGTTAGAGACCGGCCCAGTTGGTGATGTCGACGGGTTTCACGATTGGCGTACCGACGTCAATTTGGATCTGGTAGTGATCGCCGAGAGGCAGATCCGCCGGGTTCCCTTTGTAGATCCCCACCTTCTTCCCTGGGGCGGTGAAGAAGACGGTGAGCTTTCCGGTGACGGGCCCGACCTGCGTGGAATTCAGCGGGATTCCCCATTCGGCGAAGAACTGACGCAACGTGAAGCTCAAGGACGTGCTGGGGGATTCGAGGTGGATGATGCCATCCTCCTGGTGGGTATGCAACCAGTAGAAACAGCTTCCGGTTTCGACAAATGCGCCGTGGGCCGTCTGCACCGCCTGGGCGCCCGGGACCCCGATGCCGTACGGAATAACCCGGGCCTTGCCATTGACGAAGATCGCGAGGTGCGTGTGCACGTGCGAGACCAGCTGTTCGCCGGCCTGACACTGCACGCCGTCCACCGTCTGGCCAGTGGCCGCATTGGCCAACGTTGCCAACTTGGGCCCGATGGGTATCGGAACACCCTCATAGCCGGGGGTCGTCGGGGGGTCCGCCACCATCTGCAGGGAGGCGGGGATCGGGACGGTTTTGACGTCTGCGGCCGATTTGGGCGTGGGGGTGCTCGGAGTTGAGCCCGAGAGCACCACGATGATCAGGACCACTACCAGGATCACCACCACGACGCCGCCGTACCTGACGGTCATCCGAACTCTTTTGGCACGCAATTCAGCCGCTCGTCGCTCGGCCGCTTTCCGTTGCGATTCAGCCCGTCGTTGTGCCTTGGATTGAGTGCCACTCGTCATTGTGCGGCCAATCTAGCGAACCATTCCCCCGGTTTGGGATCTATCCCCGCTGAGGGGCGAGAAGTTGGACCTGATGTGGTTCCGTATGGAGGCAAACCCGCTGGCGCCGGACGTCATTCCTGTGTCCGAGCGCAGACCACGCTGGCAACCTCATATCGAGGGCGCGGGTTGCCCGGATCCGGGCGCGAGGCGCTTTGCGCTCAGGTCGTGGGGTGGCCGAGCCAGGTCGCCCCACCCTGCGACATTGAGACTGCGCCTGTGATCCTGTTACCGTTTCCTTGCTCATGACCCGGATCGCTCAACTGCTTGCGGCCAACAAGGGCTACGCCGCGGCGCGTGCAAACGTGGCCGACGCTCGGCCGTGGCGCCGTATGGCTGTCGTCACGTGTATGGACGCTCGTATCGATGTGTTTGCGGCATTAGGACTTCATTTAGGTGAAGCGCATGTCATCCGCAATGCTGGCGGGCGTGTCACCGACGATGTCCTGCGCAGTCTGGCACTGTCGAGCCAAGTACTGGGTGTCGACACCGTCATCGTCATGCAACACACCAAGTGCGGCCTTGCGGGCGTGACCGACGAAGAGTTGCAGGAACTCACTGGTGCTGATTTGGGATTCTTCCCCATCGATGACCACTCGGCCGCCTTGCGCGAGGACATCGCATTGCTGGTCGCGAAGTCATATCTCTCTCCACTGAAAATTATCGCTGGATTCATCTACGACGTTGAAAGCGGAGAAGTTGAAGACGTTGCCCACTGGGAGCGCCCGACGTAGCACGCAGCCGGCGTTATTGCTTTGATCG
>ODAK010003285.1_pt1 | contig 16825 bp, 12 predicted proteins | sample 1539591 | NCBI WGS metagenome assembly ODAK01 (sample SAMEA3539303, study PRJEB22396) | soil metagenome | biome: tundra; feature: field; material: soil | place: USA | collected 2010-05 | depth 0.15 m
CCAGCCGCAACGCGATGCTCTCCTCCTCGTAATACAGAAACAGATCCTCGTCGAAGCCGTTGATCGCCTCCAGGTCGGCAGTCGAGATTAGAAAGCAGGCTCCCTCCACCGAGGCCACGGCGCCCCCATCACGGTGAACGGGAGCGGCGCGGTCAAGCTTTCCATCGATTCCGGCGGGACCCCATCGGACGGCGGCGGGAAGCAGGCCACAGAAGTCGAGCAGAGCCGACGGGCGCCGCTTACAGGGGCGAGCCGCACCGGAACGATCCAGGAGCGCGGGCCCGACGACGCTGTGCTTCTCCCCCCCCAGCCTTCTGAGCAGGAGCTCCAAAGCGTCTGCCCGTAGGCGGACATCTGGGTTGACGAAGGCCACATACGGCCGCGTCGCGACCTTCCAGCCAAGGTTGCAGCCGGCGCCAAATCCCAGGTTCCGCGGTGAGCGAATCACCCTCGCATCCGGCCGAGCTGCTCTGGCGAGCTCAGCCCCGTCGTCCGTTGAAGCGTTGTCGATGACGATCACCTCTGCGCCGGACGCGACCGTGGCCAGGCAATCGGCGATCACATCGGCCGAGTTGTAGAGCACAATGACCACGCTCAGTCGGCTGGCGGCGGGGGCCTCCCCGCCGGCCCGGGGGTCTGGCGCTGGGGCTTGGGAGTCCTGCCCGGGGCGCGGGTCTGGGTGTATCATGAATCAGAAGGGGTCTTGTCTTGGGCGCGAGGGCCGCGCTAGTAGCTGGGTCCGTCGACCTATGCCAGCGTTCTTCTTTCCTCGGCGTCTTCTTAGCATTGGCGGAATTTCCCGCACGCTGTTGCTTGCGTGCGTCGCGGCGATCCTCGGCCTCGTCGGAGGACGCGTCGCCATCTCCCATTATGGGACGCCGGCGATCGAGTTACTGATCGCGGTGCCGCTGCTGATCCTGCTCACCTCCAGACCGTTTCCCGCGTGCATCGTTCTGCTCGGCCTGCTGGGCTCGATGTTCGCCTACGGCGATCTACCCCGCGCCAACGTTCCGGGGCACCCTCCGCTCAACGTGGCCGACGTGCTTCTGGCCGTCGTCGTCGGGTCGACGATCTGGCGCAAACCCTGGCGCACGTGGCCACGCCCGGTTCGATCCTATGCCCTGGTGCTGCTGCTGCTTCTGGCCCTGGCCAGCGTGTCCACCATTCGCCTCGCGTTGCTCGGCCACGACCCGGCTCGGTCGGCCATCCTCGGATTCAGGAACCTGCTCTACCTCGCGCTCCCGCTGACGATCGCGTTGGAGCTTTCCGGGCGGCTGTGGCGCCCGTTGCTCAACGGCGCGATCGCGCTGGCCGCCCTCGTGTCGATCATCTCGATCGCCGCCGTGACGTCCGGAAGCGTCGCCCATTTCGTCACCAGCTTCAACGCGACGGCAGTAATGAACATTTCTTCTTCTGGTTCCCTCGGCAGCGCGACCCGGGTTCGACTTCCGGGACTGTTTCTGGCGTACGCGATGTGCATTCCGACGCTCGTGATGATCCTCACCGTCAAGGATCGATGGCGGCCGCTGCGAATCGGCGCGCTCTTGCTGATGATCGTCGCGATCGCCGTCAGTCTCAATCGCAACATGTACTTCGGCGGGGCCGTTGGATTGCTCGTCGCGGTTCTGATCGGAGGAAGCCAGCTGCGTTATCGCGTCATCTTGACGGCGGCGGTTGCCGTGGCGTGCACCGTTCTCGTGGTCGAGTCGGTCAAACCTGCCGCCACCACCGAGATCGCGCAAAGGGCCGGAAGCGCGCTCTCTTCGCAGGTGCTCAGTTCCGGGTCGGCTCAGGCGCGGGCGCTGGAGTTCCACTTCGCGTTCCTGTCGATCTCCCGCCATCCGTTGGACGGCGTCGGCTGGTTGCAGGACTATGGCCTGGACTCAGGCACCGGCTCGGGGCCGCGGGTGTTCGTGGAGGATCTCTACATCCACATGGCAACCGATTACGGCGTCCCGGCCGCGATCGCGTTTCTGCTCGTGCCGGGATTCCTGCTGCTCTACGGCATCAGGCGCGCAAGCTCAGCCGCCAATCCAATCGACCGCGCCGTCCTCGCTGGGGCGGTTGGCGCGCTGGTCGCGCTGTTGCTGAGCTGCCTCGTCGGCACCTATCTGCAGTCTCCGGACTCGACCGCATCCTTCGCCGCCGTATGCGGTCTCGTGCTCGGGGCCGGGTTACGAGCGACCCCGCGCCCACGGACCGAGATGCGGTCGCGTCCCGCCGCCGCTCCACCGGAGGCATGACTCGCACCTCGCCCGTGCTTGGAGCCCGCCCGCTGCGGGTGGTGGTCACTTGCGACTGGTTTCTGAAATACGCGGCGGCGCAGGCGGCAGCGCTGGCCAGAACCGGCGCCGGGGTTGCGCTCCTGTGCCGGACGCACGCCAACGAGTTCGGCGGAGACGCTCGGGAACGGGCCTCCGCGTTGCAGTTCGCCCGCGACGCGGGAGTGGAGTTATTGGAGATCCCCGGACGCCTCTCGGACCCGAGGGTCGCTCGATCGCTGATCCGGATCCGCCGGCAGCTGAGCGGGATCCGCCCGGATGTCGTGCATGCACACGACGGTGCCGATCCTCGGGCTCTGGCGCTTCTGCGCGGGATCCCGACCGTGCTGACTGTGCACGATCCCGCGCCCCACCCCGGACATCCGGTGCCCGGCGCGCGCAAGCGATGGTTCCTTGACGGCTCCCGGGCCGCTTGGCGCGCGCGGGCGAGGATCATCGTCATACACAGCGAACCCCTGCGTCACGAGCTGCAGCTGTCCGCCGGGCAGCGGTCTGTCGTCATGCCTCACGGGTTGGATCTCCTGGACGAGCCGCTTTCCCCGCCGGGCGAGCCCGTAGTGGGCTTCTTCGGTCGCCTGACGCCGTATAAAGGTCTCGAAGTGCTGGCCCGTGCGATGCCGCGGGTGTGGCAGGCCCGGCCCGAAATCCGACTGCGCGTCGCCGGCGCGGGCACTTCGATGCTCGATCTGCAGGACAGCCGCGTACAGGTGGAGCGCACCTATCTGCCCGAGGCGCGTCTGGAGGACTTCTTCGGCCAGACTTCGCTCGCCGTATTGCCTTATACGCAAGCGTCCCAGACCGGGGCCGGTAGCCTAGCCGTCGGGTTCGGCGTTCCCGTGGTCGTAAGCCGCGTCGGTGGTCTGCCGGACCTGGCGCTCGACGAAACGTACATCTTCGACCCCGGTGACGACGCCGGGCTGGCGGCGGCGATCCTCCGTCATGTCGATGACGGCGCCGCGGTACGCCAGCGGGTCCTCTCAGAGGTCGCCGCTCCACGCAGCTGGGACTCAGTCGCGCAATGCAGCATTGACCTGTACCGAGAACTCTGCGCGGCGTGACGAAAGCCCTGTTCATCGGTCCGAGTCTGGGCCCCGGAGGCGCCGAGCGACAGTTGTCGATCCTGCTGCCCGGCCTTCGCCGCATGGGGCATGACGCAAGGCTGATCGCCCTCGACGCCGGAGGCCCGTTCGCTGAGCCGCTGCGGCGAAGCGGAGTTCCGCTCGAGGTCATGAACATGCGCCACCAAGCGGATTTCCGGCCGTTGATTCGGTCTTCTACGTTGCGCGAATTCGTACCTGATGCGATCGTTACACGAGGCGTGAGCGGTCTGTATATCGGCCACGCCATCGCACGTTGGCGCGGCGCCCGTCACATCTTCAACGAGCATCGGCAAGTGGGGCTTTCAGTCTCCCGCCGTCGTGAGACGATGCTGCGGCTGCTCGCGCGTCAGCTGGACCTCGTGGTCACGGTCACCGCGGATCAAGCCGGGATCTGGACCGATCGCGGCTATCCGCCGGAGCGCATCGCCGTGGTGGACAACGGCGTCGAGACGCCGGCCGTCGCAGACAGCAGAGTGGCCATCCGGCAGGAACTCGGGGTTCCTGACGGCGCCGTGCTTGCGGTGCTCGTCGCCTCGATGCGGCCGGAGAAGCGCATCGCGGACTTCGTCACGGCAGTTCTGAGGACCCGCGATGAACATCCCGAGCTGGTCGGGATCGTCGTCGGCGACGGTCCTGATCGACCGGCGATCGAGCAAGCCGCCCAGGGCAACCCCGCGATCAGGCTGCTCGGCCACCGCGGCGACGTGCCACGAGTTCTCAAGGCTGCTGACATCTTCGTGTTGGCGAGCGAATACGAGGCCGCTCCGATGGCGATCCTAGAGGCGATGGCGGCCGGTCTGCCGATTATCTCCACCGCGGTTGGCGGGATTCCTGACATGGTCGAGCACCGCGTGACCGGCGTGCTGGTCGCACCGAGAGATCCGCGCGCGCTGGCGTCGACGCTGGCCGAGCTCGTGGGAGACGCCGAGCTGCGCAGCTCCCTCGGCCGTGAGGGTGAGCTGCGCCACCGCAGGCGCTGGAATGCCGAGTTGATGATCGACCGCTACGCCAGGATCCTCGCGGGCGAGCGTTCTTGATCAGACACCAGGCGTCGGTCAGACAAACCACGGTGCTAGATCATCCTTGAGGGTGTAGTTCAGTTCCCGAGGAGATCGCTCGCCAACCACCCGGGCCGGACTGCCGGCGACGATCGCAAACGAAGGGACGTCTCGCGTCACGACCGCTCCGGCGGCGACGACCGCACCCTCGCCCACCGTAACGCCCGGGAGCACGGTGCTGCGAAAGCTCAACCACACCCAGTCACCGATCACCACGGGCCGTCCGTGCGCGCCGAAGTTCGGATCGCGGAGATCGTGCTGCATCGTCCAGATCGCCGCATGGCTCGAGATGTTGACGTGGCGGCCGATCGTGATCCCGCAGCGTCCGTCGAGAATCACGTCGAAGCCGATCACCGAGTCCTCCCCGATCTCGATCTGGCGCGGGCTGCGGAACTCAACGCCGCGATGGACCGTCGCGGTCTGAGCGAGCCGCATGCCCATCGCGCGATATCCGGCATGGCGCACTTTTCGCACCGGGACCCGGCGAAGGAAGAACATTGCCTGCAGAGATGCGCCAGCCAGTGCCGCCTGTAGGGCGAGCTTGTATTGCTTGAGACGCCGCTCGACGCCGAACGCGACGGCCAGTCGCTTGATGACACGAGGAGTTGGTCTGGTCAGCCAGGTGAGCACGGGAAACTTGAGCGGTCGTCGAACCGATCAGCCGGCTGTCCGCCTGACTGGCAGATCCGGCAATCCGAAGCTGTGATAGCAGTCGAGCAGGCGCACCGCAATCTGATCGCGCCCGAGATGCGCCGTGCGCTCTCGTCCGTTGCTTCTCTCACCGCTGACGCACCTGACGATCTCCCGGGCCAGCGCAACCGGCTCGGCTGGGCATACGGCCGACGGATGCACTCCCTCCAACAGCTCGCAAATGTCGCCGGAGGGGGTGGCGACCACCGGCAGATTGCAAGCCAGCGCCTCCTTGACCGCATTGGGAGAGCCTTCGCTGATCGACGTGTGGATCAGGCAGTCCGCCGCGTTGTAGCGCGACGCCATCTCCTGCGGTGGGACGTCGGACACGAGCCTCCACCGGAGACCTTCGATCTCGGCGGCAGCCAGCGCGGTCGCCTGCTCGGCGAGCCATAGCCGTTTCAGCGCGATCGGGCGACCCACGGAGATCACCGTCACCTCATCGAGCGGCCATCCGGTCAGCCTTCGCGCTTGCTCCCGCTCGATTGGGATGAATCGGTCTCGGTCGACCCCGTCTGGAATCACCCAGTTGCGCTCACGCGCACTCGCGGGCAGCTTCTCCGCCATCTCGTTGCTCTTCGTCGTGGTAGCGGTCAGCAGACGCGCGTGCTCGCGCAGCACCCTGCTCAGCAGGAAGAGCTTGAGCCTTGAGCGTCCATTTCCCTGCTGGGGACCCAGGATGTCAGAGCCCCAATAGCTGGCGATCACGGGGCGACCGACGAAGAAGCGCGCAGCCGGCGCGGCCTCGCCGCCGTGGCTGTTGACCAGCAGATACTTTCCTCGCCGTACCAAAGGCAACAGCATCATCACCAGGCAGGCGAGCAGATAGCAGTGAATCCCCTGGTAGCCCCTGATGAAAAGGACGTCCGCTTTGAGCCCCTGCTCCCGGAGACCGTCGACCGTGCCCACGACGAAGATGCCGTGCATTGGATTGTCCGGCCGCGGCCACGCGTTGGTCACCATCAGCACGCGGGCGTGATCGTCGGTTCGCTCCCAGGTCACCCAGCCTCGGCGATCGATGGCGCTGAGCAGCCAATCGCCCGGGTTCGTGATCACTGGACAGTCCGTGAGCGATCCCAGGACGCGACCGCGTCGATCTCCTCCTCGGCGACCACCCGGTCGTGCCATGAGCGCAGCAGCCAAACCCGTTCTCGGCGGATCAGCTCATCGTCACGTGGACGCAGACCAAGCGCCAACTTCACGTAGAGCAGCGGGACGTTGAGCCCGGCTCCGATCGTCAATCCCATCGCGGCGGCGAACTTTGGGTTGACCTCGACGAAGTAGCAGCGCCCGTTCTCGGCCGACTTGATCAGCTGCACGTTTCCCTGGCCGGTCAGACCCACTGCGCGAGCGCACCTGCGGGCTGCTGCTTCGACCTCGGGATCGTTGACGGTCACGCCCTTGTAGGACTGACCTGCCCGGACCTCGACGCGGATCCGCGGCGCCGCCGCGAGGATCAGTCCGGCCGGGTCCACGACCAGATCAACGGTGTACTCCTGACCGTCGATGAAGTCCTGGATCAGCGGATCCTTCCCCGCGTGCTTCACCGCGGCGGCAAGGCCGGCGCGATCGCGGACGACGCTGACGCCGTGAGAGCCGGCGCCGATCGTCGGCTTGACGATCACCGGAACCGGGACCGCGGCGGAGTCACTCTGATCGTGGATCGCCGGCACGGCGACGCCATGCCGTGCCACCACCTCGGCGCTCGTCCGCTTATCGCGCGCGAGGGCCACCGCCTCGGGCGTGTTGCTGATCACCCGCACTCCGAACTTGACACGCAGTCCGGGCGCAGCCGCGGCGAACAGCTCGAGTTCGAAGTTCCCGATTGGAGCCAGCACGTCGACGGATTCGGCCTGGCAGATCGCCTCGATCGCGCTCAGGAACTGCCTGTCTTCGACGCGCGGAACCGTGTAACGCCGGTCGCAGTCGAACAGACCGGCCGAGCGAGCCGTTGTGTCCACTCCAACGATGGAGACGGAAAGCTCGCTCTGGCTTCGAAGCCCGCGGATGAAGGCGATCGCCGGCGCGCTTCCAGCCGCAGTGACGAGCACCGTCGTGTGGGTGGGGGTGGCCGGAATCGTCTCGCCGCTGGCGGTCACGCCGGGCTGGGTGAGGTTTCGGCCAATGGTGCCCGCGCTTCGGCGAGCTCGTCTAGCAGCCCTTGGTAGGCGTCGCGCTGGTGCGGCCAGGAATAAGCGTCCGCCCGGTGGCGCGCCCGTTCCGCCTTGGCGCGGGCGAGCTCGGGATTCTCAGACACCCAGCGGATCGCCTCAGCGAGGCTGTGCGGATCTCCCGGCTTGAAGAACGTGACCTCGGTCGCGTCGAAGTGCGCGGCCTGCACCTCTAGCTCGGCCACGACGGCGGGTACGCCGAGCAGCGCGTAGTCCAGCAGTTTGCCCGACAGCGTGAGGTCGTTGAGCGCCGAGGGAAGGTTCGGCACGATCCCGCAGTCGGCGTTGCGAACCGCAGACAGCGCCTCCTCGTTGGGCAGAAAGTGTCCGGGTAGCTCGATCCGGTCCTCCAGCCCGAGCGCTCGTATGTGCTGGGCGACTTCGTCGACCGCGTCGCCCGCGCCGAGAATCATCGCCCGCATGTCGGGAAGCTCGTGGCGCAACTCGGCGATCGCGTCCACGATCAGGTCAATCCCGTACCAGTGCGTCACGGTGCCGTGGTAGGCGATCAACAGACCGTCCCGTGGCGCCTGCGTCGGTGCCTTGGCAAGAACCCGGTCCAGAACCTCGCCGTCAGGCGGATTCATCATGATCTCGATGTGCTCCAGCGGGACGCCGCTTTCGGAGATCCGACAGGCAGAGGGCTGGTGCGGCGTGAGTACCCGGTCGGCGAAATTGCACGCCAAACGCTGCTGCACGGTGAGTGCGTTGATCACTGGGCGCGCGGCCGTCCGGCCGCGGAAGCGCACATCGAACATCAATGGCGTCAGATCATGCACGTCGAAGATCACCTGGCTGCCGCGGAGCTTTGGGATGATCGCGGCCAGCACCAGGAAGTCCGGAGGGTTGTTGATGTGCACGACAGCCTGCGGAGTTCGCAGGTGCAGGCGCAGCACCGTCCAGGTCGCCAGCAGCGTGAACGCCGCGTACTCGCCTAGCATTCGCGCCAGCTTCGAGCCCGGACGGTGCTCCACCGGTAGCCGGCGCACGGAAACGCCCTCCAGCTCCTCCAAGGCCGCTTCGTCGGGATGACGCAGGCAGACCACGGTCACGCGCCAGCCCGCTTCCGTGGCCGCCCTGGCGGCGCGCCACACGCGCACGTCCTTGGGGTAGTGGTCATGGACCACCATGCACACGGTTCGCGCCAGTGGATCGGACCTCTTGGACTTGATGGCGTTCACGATGCGGCCGGGCGGTGGCCTTAGGCCGTTTTGGCCCACACAGCGTCCGCGACGAGGCTGGCTATGAACTCGATGTCGGCGCGCGCGAGGTGCGGGTGAATCGGCAGCGATAGCTGTGATTCGGCCCGGTGCTCGGCCGCCGGGCAGGCCTGGCGAAAGGCGGAGAAAGCCACCGTGCTGGGAATCGTCTGGGAGTAGTGAACCCCGGTCTGCACGCCACGCTGCGCGAGCTGCAAGGCGACGGCATCACGGTCATCGAGCATGATCGGGAACAGGTGGTGCACGTCGGCCAGCGGATCATCCGGGCCCCCATCCAAGACTTCTGCGGGCAGCGCACTGCGATACCAAGCCGCCGCGCTTCGACGGCGATCGTTCCAGCGATCCAGATGGGGAAGCTTGACGGCGAGGACCGCCGCGTGCAGCGGATCCAAGCGGCTGTTGACACCGATCAGCTCGTGCTCGTTGCGGCTTCGCCGCCCGTGGTCACGGATCAGCCTCAGCCGCTCAGCTATCTGGGGATCGTTCGTCACTACGGCACCAGCGTCACCGAATGCACCGAGATTCTTTCCGGGATAGAAGCTGAAACAGCCGGCGTGGCCGACGGTGCCCGCGCGCTGTCCCGCATGCTGCGCTCCATGCGCCTGGGCAGCGTCCTCGATGACGGCCAGCGCGTGCCGGCCGGCAAACGCCATCATCCCCTGCATATCCACCATGCGGCCGTACAGATGAACGGGTATGACGGCGCGTGTGCGTGAGCTGATGTGCTCCTCACAGCTGGCGAGGTCGATCAGGCCGGTGAGCCGGTCGACGTCCACGAACCGCGGAACCCCACCGGCGGCTATGACCGCCTCGGCGGTCGCGATGAAGGTGTTCGCCGGTACGAGTATCTCGGCTCCCCGCTCGATCTCCAGAGCCCTGATCGCGAGCTCGAGCGCATCGGTGCCGTTGGCCACCCCGATTGCCTCCCCGGCCCCGAGGTAGCTGGCGAACAGCTCCTCGAAATGCGCGATCCGCGGACCTCCGATGAAGTTCTGGCTGCGAATCACCTCAAGTACCGCTCGCTCGAGCTCCGGACCGAGCTCGCGATGCACAGCCTCCAGGTCGACGAGTGGATACCTGGTCAAGCGATCACCTCCGTACGCCGTGGCGACAGGCTGACCGCTTCTCTCTGACCACCGCTTCGCAACGAGCGCTGAGCCGCCTCGAGCACGGCGACGACGCGCCGGCCGCTCACGACGTCCGTCCTCGGCGTGCTGCCCTCCTGAGCGCACCGGCCAAAGTGCTCCACCTGCACCGCCAGCGGCTCTCGGAAGTCGATCTTGGGAATCAGGATGTCCCCCGCCCTGGCGATCATCTGAAAGCTGGCAAAGTCCTCGGCCCGATCGAGGGACGCCCGCTTCTCGTTCCCGCTGCGGTCGGTGGGCTTGCGATCGATGCCCTTGTCGTACAGTCTCAGCTTGGCGTCTGGAGATACGTCGTCGTAGACGAGCATCTTCTCGCTGCCGACGACCGTCGCTTCGCGCACCTTGTTCGGATCAAGCCAGCTGCTCTGGATGTGGCCGAGCACGCCGCCGTCGAACTCGACCGTGAGGAAGACAACGTCCTCGATACCAGGTTGAAGGTGGGCGACACCGCTCGCGCTGACGCTGATCGGGTCTCTCTCCAGCCACGAGCAGAGAATCGAGACGTCGTGGGGCGCGAGGCTCCACATCGCGTTGCCGTCGCTGCGAACGATCCCCAGATTGAGACGCCGCATCGCGATGTAGTAAGGCTCGCCGAGCAATCCGTTGCGCAGGTATTCACCGACCGTCGTGACGGCCGCGTTGTACTCGAACGTGTGCCCGACCATCAGGACGCGGTCGTTGCGCGCGGCGGCGGCCTGCAGCGAGTCACATTGGGCGACGGTCTCAGCCAGCGGCTTCTCCACCATCACGTGCTTGCCGGCCTCCAGCGCCTGCAGCGCGAACTCATAATGGCTCGCCATCGGTAGCGCGATCACCACCGCGGCGATCTCATCGTCGTTGAGCACGTCCTCCCAGGAGTCCACGACGGGTACCGAGGGATACTGCCGGCGCGCCCGTCGGCGGCATTCGCCGTCGGCATCGCAGATCGCCGTCAGCTCCGTGGCTGGACTCAAGGCGATGTTCCTGGCGAGGTTCGGGCCCCAATAGCCGTACCCCACGATGCAGGTCGGTATCCGTATCGGTTTCATGCGGCTTAGCTGCCCCGCCTCATTTTGATCGCTGCCAGTTGGCATGCCCACCGGCTGACGACAAGCCCGCCGGATGCCACGCGCTCGTCGTGGCGCGCGCCTCAATCTTAGTTGGTCCCGCGCAGTTCGGCCACGCCCGTGGCGCGCGAGCGCGGCGCAGACCTGTCCAGAACCGGACCTGGTTTCCCGTACGGCCGAGCCGGGACCGACCACCTAGCGGCGTATAGCAATTTTCGCGCAGCGCATCGCGCTCGCTGGACGGACGTTTGATTGCGCCGGGCGCAGATGGCGATCGGTCGACGGGCTGACGACAACACAGTCACCGGCCGGTTCCTCGGTCACCAATCAGACCTTCCTAACGGCGAATGGATTTCGCTGGAGAGACTCAATGCCACGACTTCTCGTTAATACGCGATTTGCTGCCCGCGCTCTCGGTCTTGGGTGCGCCGGACTGGCCGCGTTGCCGATCCTCCCGACGCCCGCTCAGGCTCGCCCGCTGGCGCATGTTGCCATCGTCGCGCCAGCCGGACACGCTGTGTCCGGCTCGATCCCGTTCGCCGCACGTGTGGCCGGGCGAAGGATTCGCAAGGTCGTGTTCAGCGTCGACCACAATCGCGGCTGGACGACCAGCCGAAGCCCGTTTCGCTATCACCGCAACGGTCGCCTGAACACGCGTACGCTGCGTAACGGTCCTCACGTTCTCGTGATCAAGGCCTACTCGGCCCACGGGGTCGTCGGCACCTCCAGCAAGCGCATCATCGTCCAGAATCAGACCCTGACCAAATCCGTCAAGGCGCCAGGCAGCCCGGCCGTGAGTCCCCCGAGGAAGAAGAAGCCACCGGTCCCCCGGAAACCTCCGGTCCCTCCGACGCCACCGGTCACCACGACCCCCTCGACGGGCTTCGTCGCACCGCCCGTTGGCGGAGTCGCCGGCCCATCCCCGGTGGACTTCAACCGGGAGTCCTACAAGTTCTCCACCGCGCTCACCACGGCTCAGGAAGCCAACCGCTACCAGGTGATGGTGCTGCAGGCGACCGACGGACCTGAGGTCGCGGCGTTGCACGCGGCCAATCCGAATCTGATCATCCTTCTTTACCAGCATCCCTGGGTCTCACGGATCAGCGACCCCGGCGCTTTGAGCGTCTGCACCTCCTACGCAAACGACCTCGCCAATCATCCGAGCTGGTTCCTCAAAGACCAGCACGGAAACCTGGTCGGCAGCGGCTCCTTCAGCGACACGCTGATGGACATCGGCAATCCCGCCTACCAGCAGGCATGCGCCGCCAACGCCGTGGCGCTGGCCAAGCACTACGGCTTCAACGGCGTCTTCTTCGATGGTCTGGCATCCACCTTGCAGTGGGAGCTTCCCAGCGGAACCTCGGTGCCTGAATATCCGACGCTCGCCTCGTGGCAGGCCGCCATGTCATCTTGGGTGTCCTACGCCGCGACCGCTCTGCACGCTCAGTGTCTGAAGGTTTTCGGCAACATCTGCGGGTCGACTCTCACGCCGGGGCTCTGGCAGAAATGGGCCGCACCGCTCGACGGCGCCGAAGAGGAATCCTGGACCGACGGTGGCGCCGGCACGGCGCAGCAGATCTCCGATTGGCCGACGAAACTGGCTGACGCGGCCTGGTCGGCCGCGAACGGCAAGACCGAGATCCTGCACTCCTACAACAACACGGAGGCAGGCAACACCTACGGGCTGGCGTCAATGCTCCTGGTCGCCGGCGGCGATACCAGCTATTCGACCTCAAACGCCAACTACGCGTCAGCGGAGGCATTCTATCCCGAGTACACCACCGCGCAGTCGCTTGGAGCGCCCGCTGGTCCGTACGTAAAACTCGCCAACGGCGTCTACGAGCGGCCGTTCGCAAACGGCATCGTGCTCGTCAACCCCACCGCGACCGCGGTTCCGGCGTTCTCGCTCGGTGGCGGGATCTACTCGGGCTCGCAGGTGACCAACGTCAGCTCGGTCTCGATGGGCGCCACCAGCGGCCTGATCCTGCAGAAAGTCGGCTGAACCAGAGACACACGTGGGGGCACGTTACGGCCGAGCGCTTGCGCTCGGCCGTAACACGTTAAGCGACCTTGAGCTCCATGAGGGTGCGGACGGGACGAGCAGCTTTGCCGTCAACGGTGACCGTTATCACCAGGCGCCTGCTCGCACTGATCCTCAGACCAGCCGTAGCTTCAGACGCCCCCGCGTGATTCCGTTGTCCGCCTCCGCAACCGTGACAGTCACCTGCGTGCGGTTCGCGGCCGGGCCCTTGGCCTCGGCGCGGAAGCCCTTCGACTCTGCCAGGGCCTGGCTTGAGACCACGACTTCGAGGCCCGTCACCGGACGCTTCGGCGTGAGCAGGAGCAGACCGTGCTTGATTACCGCGTCAAACGTGAGACGCCTGCTTCGCAGGTCCTTGACCGTGATCCCCTTGACCAGCTTCTTTGAACGCAGGAAGCTCAGTCCCTTTGGCAGGGAGACGGTCACCGTGTCGACCAGCGCGGTTGCGTATGGAGTCGAAATCGTGATCCGGAGGTTCGGCCTGCGAGCCGAAACGCCACTGAGGACTGCGTGCCACGTAGTGGTTTGAGCCGTCTTGGAGCCAGCGCTCACGACCGCCGTGGCTGGCGAAACCGCGGTAGCCGACCCTGAGCCATTGGCTGCCACCGCCAAGAAGCGCAGCGTCGAACCCACGTCGCTGACCGTGATCGCATAGCTGCTCTTGGTCTGCCCTGAGACCGCGCTGCACAGGTTTCCGCGTGAGTTGCAGCGCTCCCATCGATACGTGAACGAAGCTGCCGGGTAACTAGACCAGGTCCCGCCTGAACCGCTCAGCTGGCTTCCCTGCCGGGCGCTGCCGGAGATCTTCGGCGGCGTCTGGACCATCGGAGGTCCGCTCACTCTCGCCGTCACGGCGGACGCGGCTGAAGCGGATCCGGCCCCGTTGACAGCGGTGATGACGTCCCGCACGGTCACCCCAACGTCCGCACGCTGTGCGGTGTAACTAGCGCCGGTGGAACCCGAGATCGGGATGCAGCTCTGGCCATTCTGATCGCACCGCTGCCACTGATACGAGAATGACGGAGTCGGAGTTCCCGACCACGTGCCGGTCGAAGCGCTCACTGTCTGTCCCAGAACCGCCGCGCCGGACACCTGAGGCCGGACGGAGTTCACCGGCGCTGTCCCCACTGACGTTGTCCCAACCGACCAGGTGTAGCTGTCGATGGCCGGCTTGCCGGTCGCGTCAGTTGCCTGCACGGTGAACGTGTGGCTGCCGGCGCCCAGCGCCGAGTAGCTCTGGGTCGTGGGAGTGCTGCAGGGACCGAACGGGCCGCCGTCGAGCCGGCACTGAACCGTCGAGACCGTGTCGCTGACCGAGAAGCTGAAGCTCGCAGACGTCTGCGTCGTCGGGTTCGCGGGCTCTGATCCGGACGCGATCGTGACCGAGATCGGCGACGGATCGAGGTCAACAACGGAGATCGTGCCCGTGTTGGGCGGGCCACCGATCTGCAGCGGATACGGCGCATAGGTCTTGGCCGCATCACCGGAAAGCCGCGGAGACGCAGCGATCACATAGCGCCCGCTCTGATCGAGATCAAGACCGGTGGCGGAGTTCAGACGCGTGGGATCGACGACCGCGTCGGCGATCCGCGGCTGGGTTGGATCGGAGATGTCGATCGCCGCGATCGAGTCAGACCCCTGTCCCGCGATGTAGGCGAAGTTGCCGCGCAGGCGAATCCGGTAAGCGCCGGCAAGCAGGCTGCTGTCGCTCAGCGAGGTGACATATCTAGGTTGGGCCGGGTTCGAGACGTCGACCACCGTGAACTGCTGGCTCGTGGATCCGTAAGCCTGATTGGCGACATAGGCGTAGTTGCCCTGAACCGCAACGTCCGCGGGCCACGGAAGGTTGACCGCGTCGCGAAGCGAGCCGACGATCGTGGGGCTGGTCGGATTGGAGATGTTGATGATCGTCAGCCGCGAGTCATAGAAGGCGGTGACGTAGGCGTAATTACCGGAGATCGCGACTGACGTCGCATGCTTGAGAACGTTCTGGCCCGTCCACGGGCTCGGGAGCGAGCCGTTGTCGATGTACTTGACGATCGTCGGCCCGGCGGGATTGGTGATGTCTATGACGGCAAAGCCGCCGTAGCTCGTATCCGGCCCGCAGGGCTGTCCGCTGAGGACGCCTTGGGTTGCCACGTAGGCATAGTTGCCGGAAACCGCGACGCCGTAGGCGCCGAACAGCTGATTGGGGTCCCGCACGGTTCCGACGACCGTCGGCTGAGACGGGTTGGTGTGGATGTCGAGAATCGTCAGGCTGTTGCCCGTTCCGTCGTCGTTGCTGCCCGAGTTGATGTTGTTGTTGCAGTTGCCGCTGCTGCCGAGATTGCGATTCTTGCTGACGACGAACGCGTATCCGCCGGCAATGTTTACCGTCGAGCCATCCAGCAGGTTGATGTCCAGCAACGGCGAGCTCGATCCCGCAACCGTCGGATTCGCAGGATTCGAGATATCCACCGCCGTGAGCTGTCCGGCCCAATAGGCGGTCGTATACGCGTAGTTGCCCGACACGGCGACCGACGCGGCGCCGGACAGACTGCTCGCATTGCTCACCGAGCCGACCAAAGCGGGGCTCGTCGCCCCGAGCGCCGCCGCCGGCCAGAGCAACGCCCCCAGCACGATGATCACAATCCCCAGGCGCCTCATCACGATCGCCCTCACAGCCCCGTCGGCTGCGAGCGCCCCATTAGGCCAGCAGCCGCTCGAGCTCATCGCCGAGCTGCACCTGCGCGCCACCGTTGTCGAGCGACCGGTCTGCTGCCTCGGCGAGCCGAACCACATCGAGCGCGAGCGAAAGCCCATGCTCTGGGCGCTCGCCGGTGCGGATCGCTTGCACGAACGCGCCGATCTGTACGGCCAATGGCTCCTGGCTCGCAAGGTTGGGGGACAGAATGTCTCCACTTCGGTAGGAGAGGTGCCACTCGCCGAACGTCTCCGGGTCCTTGTATTCCACGCCCCGGTCGTAGATCTTGATCGCCTCGGCGCTGCCGTCCTCATAGACGACCATCTTCTTCGAGCCGACGATCACCGTACGCCGGAGCTTGCTCGGCGCGAGCCAGCTGAGCTCGACGTTGGCAATCACGCCCGAGCCGAATTCCAGTGTCACGAACGCGACGTCGGCGATCCCGGGGACGATCGAGTCCCGCCCAGTGGCGCGGATCCTGGTGGGAAGGCAACCCAGCCAATACAGCAAGATCGAGAAGTCATGCGGACCGAGGTCCCAGACAACGCTCACGTCGCGCTGATGGAGCCCGAGGTTCACTCGGCTTGAGGACACGAAGTAGATGTCGCCCAGCTCTCCCTCGTCGATCAGGCTCTTGACCGCCCGCACGGGCGGGCTGTAGAGGAACGTGTGGCCACACATCAGCACGAGATCCTGGCCGGCGTAATCGATCAGGTCGGCCGCCTCTGCCGTGGAGGCGGCGAGGGGCTTCTCGACGAAGGTGTGCTTGCCCGCCTCCATGCATCGCTTCGCGAGCGCATAGTGAGTATGAACCGGAGTGGCGAGAACCACAGCGTCCACGGCAGGATCGGCGAGCACGTCCTCAAGGCTCTGCGTCGTCCTGACGCTCGGGTACCGCCGTGCCAGTCGATCGACTCGCGTGCGATCGCTGTCGCAGATCCAGCGGACATCCACGTCCGTTCGCTCGAACAGCACGCGCAGAAGGTTCGGACCCCAATAGCCCAGCCCCACCACTGCAATTCTCGGAATCATCCGAGGACGTCGAACGACCTCGGCGGTGCCCTCCATGATGCCCCCTCCTTGGTTTTTCGTACTTATCGCGAGCCGCCTTCCTGAGCTTCAGACGGTCGCTCTCCCCTCTTACTGGGGCGTGAGAATACCAGAAAGAATCAAACAAACGTCCAGATTTCTCATGAAGACTTCAGCTGCCGATCGGTGGGCCTCAGGCCGGCTCGCGCGCTCCTGACCTCGTCCCGCTAGCCTCAGGTTTCCAGAGGAGCTTGGGGCGCCAATCGAGAGCAGCCGCGCAGATCGGGAGTTCGCGCGCGTGTACCCTGATCGACCATCATCGTCGTGACCGCTCCGGAATCTCGGATCAGATCGACGAGC
>ODAK010003286.1_pt1 | contig 16824 bp, 28 predicted proteins | sample 1539591 | NCBI WGS metagenome assembly ODAK01 (sample SAMEA3539303, study PRJEB22396) | soil metagenome | biome: tundra; feature: field; material: soil | place: USA | collected 2010-05 | depth 0.15 m
GGAGGCCGCGTAAATGGCTGAGACTATGATGGATTCAACCTATTCGGCGCTCTAGGGCCTCCACCGAGGATCTCTCCGGCCTTCCTCTGGCTGAGACCAAGGCGCTCACGAGCCGCTGCAACTTCCTCCGGACCGAGCACGCCGTCGACCTCGGCCTTGAGTTCGAGGAAGGCCTTCTCCCGGGCCTGAAGTGCCGGCCCTTCGAGGATCGCTTCCCCGCACTTCGAGCACCACCACCCAAGCGTATCGAGCGCCCGCTTGTGCCCAAGGTAGGTCACCTCGTCGGAGTGCTTCTCGTAGCGCATCGCGCCCCCACACGCGGGACAAGGCTGAGTCTTCTTCTTGCTCATGGCTCACTTCTCCTTGAACGAGATGACCAAGTAACCTTGGGCGTCGGTCGTGAACTTCACGTAGAGCACCAGGCCGTTGCAAGGGACGTGGTACACGTCCTGCCAGATGCGGTGGTCGGCGAATGCGGTCATCGACTTGTAGAACTGCTCGCGGGTCATGCCCTGGATAAGCCTGACCACATCGGCGAGGAGCAGAGCAGACCCAATGAGAAGGCCGCATCCTGCGCCGTCCTCGTCATACGAAGGGATGCTGCCGTCGTGAACGTGGCCTTGATGGAGTCAAGGGCGTAGTGGGGCGTCCTCTTCTCCACTGTCGGATGATGGCACCTTAGAGGTGCCACGTCAAGAATCGCGCGACAGCTCTTCTTGCGTGGCGTACCAGAACTCGATCGCACGTGACCACTGCCAGACCAGGCGCGACGTCTCTCGCGAGTGCCTCGATCACATCGTCATCCTGTCCGAGGCCCATGTTCGCCACGTCCTCGGCGAATACCCACCCAGCTACTTCAACACGGCTCGCCTCACCTGGGCATCGGGCAGCGGACTCCGATTGCGCCCGAGCATGTCCGAGCCCCGATCGCCGGCTCGGTCACGGCCGCCCCCGTGCTCGGAGGATTGCGCCGTGACTATCGCGCCGCGGCGTAAGAGCCGCGGACGAGCAAGGAGCCAACACAGGGCTCCTCGAGACGCGCCGGAGGTGCCGGCCACGAGCGAGGAGGCGCTGCGGCTGGCGGTCAAGCTCGCGGTGGACGCGGGCGAGTACGAGCGGGCGGCGGGCGTGCTGGACGTGCTGGGGCGAACAGCGAGATCGGCGGGGCTCGGCCGGTAACGGCGCACCTTCCAAGTTAGCCTCGACGACGACAATATCATGTGGTTACGATGGGTTGAGGGAGCGATCGGACGCCCCTCGACGGGCCGGAGCCTTGCCCCGGCGGACCGCTGCGCCATCGCCGACGGGGCCGGCCGACAGGACGGTCGCGCGCTAGACTCGCGACATGACCGGCTCTGCCCGCAAGCTCCTGCAGGACGTGCTCGCGCTACCCGAGGACGAGCGGCTCGAACTCGCCTCCGAGATCATTGCGAGCGTCGACGGCCCAGGCGACGCGGACTGGGAGTCCGCCTGGCTGACGGAGCTCGATCGCCGGACCGACGCCGCGAAGGCGCGAGGCGAGACGGCTTCGGAGTGGACGGACGCACGCGCCCGAATCCTCAAGCGGCTTGGCCAGGCGTGAGGACCCTGCGCGTCCTCCCCGAGGCCGAGGAGGAGCTCGCGCAGGCGGCGGAGTGGTACGAGTCGAAACGAGCGGGCCTGGGCGTCGAACTCGTTGCCATCGTGGACCGGGCCTTCGACGAGATCAGGGACGCCCCGCTCTCGTTCGCGCTCTGGCGCAGCGACCGTCCCTACCGGCGAAAGATCCTGAAGCGATTCCCGTACGTCGTCTTCTTTCGGGCTGAGTCGGATACGATCGAGGTCGTCGCGGTGGCTCACGCGAAACGTCGTCCGGGCTTCTGGCTCGCTCGGCTCCCGCGTCCGTAGGGTCCGCTCGTCCCGCTCCGAGGACGCAGGGCGAGGTCAAGTGCCTGCCTCGACCTTCGCGGGTCGGAAGACGACCACGGCGATGTCGTGTCGACAGTTCTCGCCACCGCAACGGACCTCGGCGACCACCATCGGGCCAAGCGCGCGGCGCCAATGGTCCGCCAAGCCCGTCTGCGCTACCGCAGTGGGCTCGTTCGACTGCCCGCACGCGCTCGCGGCAGCGAGCGTGAGCAATATGGCGACCGCGGTGCGCATGCCCAACTATAGGATGCCAGGATGCCGGCGGCGAGGCGCCATTCATGTCGTGGAGGGGATGGGGCGGCCCGACGTGGGCCTCATTGATCTTGCGCTCATCGCGCCGGAGATAGTCGTGCTCGACGTCACCCGTCGCGAGCCTCGTCGCGCTCGAGCGCGCGCTCCTGCTCGAACACCCCTTACTGAACGCGCCGCTCTCATCCGACGACCCGACCGTCCGCGCTCGCGCGCGCGCGATCCTGCGTTGCGCATCCCGCCTGCGCCGCGCACTGCGCGTCTATCGCTGCGCCGTCGACGCCATCGCGCGCGAGGCCGACCAGGACGACGGGCTGTTCTGAGCCGCCCCGCCCCTCGGTCTTCTTGATCCTCGTCCCCTCAAACTTCGTGGCGACGCTCACCCCTACCGCGTCAAGGCGATTTGGGCCGTGAGAGCCCGTCTCTATGCGTTACGCGATCGAGTCATTTCAACCAGTTCCTGTTACGAGGCGTTACCTGAGCGCTCCACTCGTTACGCCAAAGTGGGGAGGAAAGTGGGGAGGGTGAAGAGCCGAGTGGGGAGGGTGTCGGTCAGGCCCCACCGAGCCCCTCGGCTATTCGACGCGCCGAAAATCCGGCAGGACATCGAAGCCTCGATCGAACGAGGCCACTTCGCCAATGAGCCCTTCACGCTGAAGGACGACGAGTAGCGCGTCGTTGAAGTTGAGCTTCGCGCCGGTCTCGCCGATCACGTCGAGGATCGAGCCGATCAGTCGCTTGCCTTCCCCGGCTACCCAGCGGATGAACCCGGCCTCCGCCCAGTTGCGGACGGTCGCGAGACTGACGTCCACGTTGGGCTTGAGGCTCCGCCTCTCGCGAGCGCATCGGCAGATCACCGAGATGGCTTCGCCGACCGGCACGTCGAGCAGAACGATCTCTGCGCCGTCGTCTCGAAGCCGCCGCCCAAGTTCATGCGCGCGTTCGGAGAAGACGTCGGCGGGATCGAGCTGTGCGACGATGACGTTTGTATCGAGAACGACTTCACGAGCCATCGTAGAGTCGATCGCAGTCCGCGACGGCGTCGCCACCTAGGGTCACGAGGCCTCGCGCCGCATCCCAGGCGTCCCAGGACAGGATGGGGGGTCGCGCCGCGCTTGCCTGGGCAGCCGCGACAACCTCGCGCCGCTCGTCTTCCGGCAGCTCGGCGAGTTGGCGGACGAGAGGCTCCAGCGCAGGCCGTAGCCGACGACCTCGACCTCCGGGGGCTTGTCTCGGCTCCATGAGACCTAAGTTTCCTGCTGCTGGAAAGACGACCGGGGTCCGCTTCTACGTGATGCACCCGGTGCTGAGCATGGAGAGCCGGGTGCACAACGTCGCCGGGCTCGCGCCGACGCGCTCCTTTCATCCCAAGTCGTGGCGCTTCGACGGCCCCCGCTTCGGGGTCGCGTTCGTCGGGAGCAGCAACCTGTCGCACGCCGCGCTCGAGACGGCCATCGAGTGGAACCTTCGCGTCGATCGCGAGGACGACGCGCGCGCTTACGGCCGGGTCGTCGAGGCGTTCGAGGCGCTGTGGACGCGCGCGCGGCCGCTCGATGCGGCGTGGATCGAGTCCGCACCGAAGAGACGAAAGCCCAAAGGCGACCCCCGGGCCTCCAGCGGTGACCCGAGACGGCCCTGCGCCGCCTGGTCCGTTCAAGGATCCGAGCACTCGGTCCAGCGCCGGCGATTCTTCGCAGCGCGCTGTGGACGAACTCAGCCGAACGACTACGCGCGCCGAGTCCAGCTAGCGAACGACCGGGGCCGGCAGTACCCTTGGCGGAGCATGGCAAACGCGGCGAGAGGCGTGCTCCACGGTGCAACGATCACCCTCGATGCGCCCGTCCCTCCGCTCGACGGGCAGCGCGTGCGGGTCGTCATCGAGCCGGAGACGGAGCACCACGACCTGACGCCCGCGGAGAACGCAGCGCTGCTGCGCGAGTGGGCCAAGCACGGGCCACAGGGCCCGATCGACGATGACGAGGACTTTCCAGAAACACCGTGATCGAACGGGGCGACATCCGGTGGTTCCGGTTCGACCGACCCGACAAGCGAAGGCCCGTGCTCGTCCTCGGCCGACGCGCAACGATCTCGGCGCTCTCCCAGATCATCGTCGTTCCATTCTCGACAACCATCCGCGGGCCGTTCGGCGAGCCGCCGCCCGAGGAGCTGCTGAAGCATGCAGACATGCCCAGAGCGAGCCACGCCACGACGGGAACGAAGAAGGAGATTTGCCGCACAGTCCGCGGAGACGGACCCGCGGAGGCCATGGCGACGAGTCCTCCAGGCAGAATGGCCTGTTCACCGATATCGAAGGAGGGCCCCAGGTATCCCCATGACTGGCGAAAGCCGCTTGAGCATGGCCGCCACCGCGGCGAACACGACCCAGGAGGACCTCATGTTCGATGGGCCCGCTGGGCGAAGGTCCATCGCAACTCGAGATACCCGCTTAGCATGACGGAGCCGTCGCCCGGGAACTCGAAGATGCTGCCGTGAACGCCGACTTCGAACGCCCTGTCGGGACCGAAGACGAACGTGGCCGGGCTCACGTCGACCCCGAGCATCAACCCGTTTCCGAGGGACCCGTAGACGACATCGTAGCACTGCGAACAGGGGTTCGGAGAGTGCGCGTACCCGGCGAGAGGCGCGATCGACACGGCATAGCCGGGCGAAACACGAAACGCGCTCTCCGCGGCGAGGTACCCGGCGGTCATCGTGGTGGTAGGCCACTTCGCCAGCGACACGTACTGGAACGTCGGCAGGGCCCGAAGGCTGTACCGGCCCGCGTCGAACCCCACGGAGACGCGCGCCACGAGCGTGGACGTGTCGCCCTTGACCGGGAGCCACGAACCTCCCAGTCCGACCCCAAGGTTGCCGCGAGGTGCGCCGGCACCTCCCTGCGTCACGTCCGCGTCCTCGGCCCGGGCGGAGGACGCGAGGGCTCCGAGGATCGCGAAGACGCCGATCGCATGCAGAACGGACGGCAGAGACCGTGCGCGGGAGGCGGGCATCGGCACAACGGCTGAGCAAGACACGGGCCGTCATGCGATATCGCGCGAAGCTCCGGATTCCCGGTTTTCCTTTCCTGGTCCACGGTCGTCCAGGCACGACACGCCTGTCGTGGTGGCGTCGTGGTGGCTCACGGTGCGCCGGGTCAGGCCGCCAGGAACTCGACGAGCATGCCGTTCGCTGCGGTCGCCGCGAGATTGTGGGTCTGGCCAGGGAGCACCTTCAGCGTGGCCCCGGCAATGCCGCTCGCGACCGCTTCGACGGCCGCGCGCATCCACGGAGGAGCCTTGCCGCCGACGCCGGCGAGCGTCGGCACGTGAATGGCCGCCATGGCCTGGGCGATCGCAGCCGGCAGCGGCTTGCCCGCTGCCGAATGGCCGAGGGCCGCAAAGTCGTAGGGAAGCGTGTGGGCCGACTCGACGAGCTTCGACCACACGCCGGGCATGACGCGCATGATCGGCAGGGCGATCGCGGGAACTCCGACCATTCGCATGAACGCCTTGACCGCGTCGCTGCGCCGGCCGGCCGCGACCAGCTGCTCGATCTCTCCCTGACGATCGGGGGGGAGCGGCGACGGACTCGCCGGAACGACGAACGGCGGCTCGTAGAGCGCGAGCTTCGGAACGGCCAGGCCGCTCCCTGCGGCGCGGATGGCCAGCGCCGCGCCCGACGAGACCCCGAACAGCGCCGCGCCGCCCGCGACCTCGACGAGCGCAGCGAGGTCCTCGATCTCGCGTTCGATGGCATAGGGGGCCGTGTCCCCGCTCTCGCCGCGGCCGCGACGATCGAACGTGATCACGCGAAACCGGCGCGCGAGGAGCGGAACCAGCTTGGGCATGGGACCGAACCGGCGGTGGCAGAGGGCCCCGTCGACGAGGATCACCGGCGGCCCCTCTCCGCTACGCTCGAAGGCGATGCGGGTTCCGTCGGCGGACGCCGCGTGTTCTACGGTCACGGGCGCGCCACGTGCTGGCCGAGCTGGTCCAGCGTCTTGGCCCATCCCACAGGCGCTCCGCGCGTCGCGTCCGACTCGAATGCGAAGACCTGGTGAACGGACAGCGTCGTCTTGCCGCCCTCTTCGGTGAACGTCACCGTGGTGTGGACGTCGTTGCCGTCGTGAATCTTCCCCGTGAAGACGAGGCGCTCGGGCGGGACGATCTCGCCGAACACGGCCTCGAACGGAAACTCGAGACCGTCCGGAGTGAGCATGGTCAGACGGAACGCGCCCCCGGGGCGGAAGTCGATCTCGCATCGGGGCGTCGTCAGCGGATCGGGAGCAAACCAGCGCGAAAGGTGCTCCGGCTTGCTCCACGCTTCGAAGACGAGGCGCCGGGGCGCGTCGAAGACGCGCTGGATCCTGAACTCCGGACGCTTCGCGGTCGCCGGGGCCGTGGGCTCATGCTTTGCGGGCATTCTTCTTCTCCTTCGTCTTCATCTCTTCGAGGAGACCGTCGAGGCGGTCGAAGCGCTCGTTCCACAACGAGCGGTACCGTTCCATCCACTCGGCGGCCTCTTTCAGGCGGCGCGCCTCGATGCGGCAAGGGCGCGACTGCGCGTCGCGGCTGCGGGAGATGAGGCCCGCCAGCTCGAGCACCTTGAGGTGCTTCGAGATCGCGGGCTGGCTCATCTCGAAGGGGCGGGCGAGCTCGGTCACGTTGGCCTCGCCCGTTGCCAGACGCGCGAGGATCGCGCGACGCGTGGGATCGGCGAGCGCGGCGAACGTCGCGTCGAGGTGAGCGGCTCTCATGCTTGGATAAGCATCTCGTTCGATAACTGATAGGTTATGTAACGCGCGACACGTGGACCGTCAATGCCGGACCACGAACGACCGTCCGACCCTGGGCGCGGGGGGGGCGGGACGCTCTGCGGGGGCACCTTCGGTAACTGGGCGCGAAGGCCCAGAGCTCGGTTTCAAGCCCGCCTCCCCGACCTGATCCTGCTTATCTTCACGTGTTTCGTGAACGCTCGCCGCGCTGGCAGGTGGCGAGGAGGCCGACGCGTGGGACCCCGGCGTACCGAATCTTCGTGACAGCGACGGGTTCCCCGATCACATGCGCATCGATGGGAAGCTGCACGTCTGCGGCCGCCGACGCCTCGAATGCGCGGAGCTCGGCGTCGTCGGTCTGTTCCCCTGCACCTGTGTGGGCATGTCCGGCCCCTTCCAGTACGGCTCGATCCACCGCAGCTTCTGATCGGCCCACCCCTTCTGCGGGCGACGCCAGTGACCGCGCACCATGAACCGCGACAGCATCGATCACCGGGGGCCCGCTCCAGCTCTTGGAATCGCCGCACGCTCCCGATGTCGATCGTTCCCGAGCGCTGACGCTCGCTCCGCGGCCGTGTAGCCGATGCCTACGGGTTTCGGCGTGACGGCGGCTCGTCCACAGCATTTCTTGAACTTGATGCGGCTTCCGCAGGGCAGGGATCGTTGGGCCGCGCCTTCCTTCCCATGACTCGCCTTCTACACGTGTTTTCACGGAGGATGGCCGAGCAAGCGACAGCGTGGCAACTACACCCGTCACGCGCTCTTTCTCTGCCGCCTGGTCGCTTTCGGTGCGCCGGGCAACTCGCGTAAGCGCTTCGGGTTGTTCGCCAGAAGGGTGGCGCGAAGCGCTACCCCGAGGCGCGCGAGATATTCATCACCGCCGACGCGGGTGGCAGCAACAGCTACCGGTCGCACGTGTGGAAGCACCAACTGCAACGCGTCGCCGACAAGCTCGACATGTCGATCCACGTCAGCCACTTTCCGCCCGGCACCAGCAAGTGGAACAAGATCGAGCACCGCCTGTTCTCGTTCATCTCGATCAACTGGCGCGGACGCCCTCTGCGGACCTACGAGACCGTTATCAATCTCATCGGCAATACGACCAACCGAGTTGGCCTCGTGGTGCGCGCCCGACTTGACCGTCGCCGCTATCCGACCGGCAAGAAGATCTCGAAGAAAGAATTACGAGAGCTGAGAATCGATCGCGATGACTTCCACGGCGACTGGAACTACGTCATCAGGCCGCGCACGGATCGACGGTGACCGGTCGACTTCGCCTTTCCCGGCCCCTTACGTCGTTTCGCGCGCGAACGATACGTATGCGCAAGCGCTCGCGGCCCGCGCCAGCGCCTCCCCATTAGCCCTTCGAGAAGCCGCGTCGGTGTCGACGCTGGTCACAGGCGTGTGCGACGCGATGGTCAACGCGGAGATGCGTGAGCTACGCACGCGCGAGGTCTTGCCGAAGGGCCCGGCCCCGTCCCGGCCGAGGGAGGCATGACGCCGTCGGAAGAGGAAGACTGAATCGAGCGGGGTCAGCGACCGCCGACGGCGCGGGCGTTGCGCGGGAGCCGGGCAAGGGGACCCGAAGCCGGCGTCGTGGGACGCGCGGCCCGAGAGCACACGTGGCGATCTATAGTGCGCGCGCATGCTTCGCTTGCTCCCGCTCGCCGTCGCCGTCGGCGCGCTCTTCTACGCGCACCCGGCGGCCGCGGCACCGACGGGCCGCCTTGTCTATTCGCACGCACCCGGCGCCGAGTCGTGCCCCGACGAGGCGACGATGCGCCGCGCGGTGGCCGCGCGCGTCGGATACGACCCGTTCTTCCCCATGGCGCCACGGACCGTGGTCGTGAGCATGGAGCGACGCGATCGCGATTTCGTCGCGACCGTGAGCCTCGTCGACGAGCAGGGGGTGGCGCACGGTGGACGGCAGCTCAAGACGAAGGACAGCTGCGCGGAGCTCCTCGGCGCGGCGGCGCTGGCCATCGCCATCGCCATCGACCCTGCGGTCCTCGCGGGCGTCCCCGCGAGACCCCAGCCCGAACCGTCGCCCACGCCTGTGCCCCCACCTGCGCCCGCCCCGCCAGCGCCAATGCTTCCCCCGCCTCCGCCCATCGTGGCGGTCCCGCCTGGGCCCGCGTCCCATGCCTGTCCTGCGGTCATCGGGGTGAGCCTCGGCGCGGTCGCGTCGAGCGGCGCCGCGCCAGACCTCGCCGCGGGCGTCCTCAGCGGGGCGGAGCTCCTCATGCGACCTGTCCATTGGCATCGAAGCGCAAGTGAACGCGCCCGCGTCACGTTCATTGGCCGGGACCGGGGCCGGTGACGTCGCCTCCTGGGGCGTCCTCGGCGCGATCGTGCCGTGCGCATGGTTCGGCCCGTTCGAAGGGTGCGCGATGGGCCACGCCGGCGCACTTCGCGTCTCGAGCGACGGCGCGCCGGACCGCAGCGCGAGGTGGACCACGGCTTGGGCGGCGGGGGCCCGGGTAGGGGTGCTCGTGCATCTCGATGGCGCCGCGTTCCTTCGCGTTCACACCGACATGCTCGCCAACATCACCCCCGTGCGCCTGGAGATCGGCGGTACGAACGTCTGGACGGCGCCGCGGGTAGAGTCGAACGTGGGGATGGACGTCATCCTGCGCTTTCCGTGACGAATCGGACGAGCACCGGCCAAATCCGGGAGGTGGCCGTGCGCGCTACCTCCCCCCTCGTCTCCGAGCGCGCCTCGACGCTCCGCGAGGTGTACGCGGGGTACGCGGGGTACGTGTGGAACACCCTCCGCCGGCTCGGCGCGCCGGACGCGGACCTCGAGGACCTGACGCACGACGTCTTCGTGCAGGTGCAGCGCCACCTCGCCGACTACAACGGCTCGAGGCCGATGAAGCCGTGGCTCTTCTGCTTCGCGTTCCGGGTCCTCTCGACGCACCGGCGGGGGAAAAGGCGCCGCCGGGAAGGCCCGAACGAACCAACCGATAGCATCGATCCGGCCCCCCTGGCCGACGAGCGCCTGGCCGCCGAACAGGACCGGCGCCTCGTCATCGCAGCGCTCGGCTCCATCGAACCGCAGCGCCGCGCGGTGTTCGTCCTCTACGCGCTCGACGATGTACCGATGGACGAGATCGCGCGCACGATGAGCATCCCGATCAACACGGCGTACTCACGGCTGCGGGTCGCGCGCGAGGAGTTCAGGGCCGCGGTCACGCGGCTGCGGCGAGGCGTACGATGAACGAAGAGGAGCTGGTGCCGTTGGACGAACTCGAGGCGCTGCTCGAAACGGAGCGGGCAGCGCCGCTCCCCGCCGCGGCGCTCGAGCGCGTCTGGGGGCGCTTCGATCCGGCGAGCGGCGGCGATGCGTCTCACGCGCGCGATCCGAGCTGGCTCGCCTCGCATGCGCTGCCGGCCACGCTCGCGGCCTTCATCCTCGGAGGCGCCGCAGGCGCGGGCTTGCATGCGAAGCTCGGGCCTCCGCCTCGAGAGCGCGTCGTGACGATCTACGCGCCGGCACCTCAGCCACCCGTGCCGGTCGTGGCGGCGGCGCCGACGCCGGTCGCGCAGGCGTCCGAGCCGCTGCCGTCCGTCCCGCCTGTCGCGAGCGGTGCGCCTTCGACCCATGCCGCGGCGCCGGCCATCGACGCGTCTTCGTCGCTCTCCGCCGAGCGGGAGCTCCTCGATCGTACGCGAGCGGCGCTCACGGCGGAGGACCCCGACCGGGCGCTGTCCCTGCTCTCCGATCATGCGCGTCGCTTTGCCCGCCCCCAGCTCGGAGAGGAGCGCGAAGCCCTCGCCATCCAGGCGCTGGCCAACGCCGGTCGATACGACGAGGCGCGCGAGCGCGGGGCGCGCTTCCGCGCCGCCCAGCCGAACAGTCTCTTTCTTCCCGCGGTGGACGCGACCTTGGCTTCGATTCCGTGACTGAACTCCGATCCGGCGGACAAATGGGAGGAGTCGGAGGGACATTCATGAAGGGTCGACTCGTAGTCATCGGGCTGGCGGCGTTCGCGGCTGCGTGCGACGCACGGACCATCCAGCTCGACGAGGGCGACGCGGGCGTCCAGGGTTCGGTCCCCGGGACGAGCGAGGTACCCCCGGGGACGGCAGAGAAGATCGTGACCTGCGGCGACGCCCCGCAGATGTCGGCGACGCTGGGGTACGGGTACAGAGCGATGCGGCCCGCCGAGTGTGACGCGCCCCAGGGCTCGACGGCGCCCGTCCATTCCGCGGCGGACGTGGCGGCCCTCCTCCCCGGCCTCTGGTACGACTGCGACCAAAAGTCGTTCGGCATCGACCTCGTTGGCGACAACGTCCAGGCCATGCAGCTCACCAGCGACGGACGGTACGTTGCCTACGGGCTGGATGAGAGCTCCTCGCTCGTGCCCCTCGCTTCGGCCTCGATCGGTGCCGGCACCCAATCGGACGGCGGGAGCACCGGTCCGTATCCCGGGGCGACGGGGACGTACGAGGTGGTCGACGGGTCGGCGACGTACGGCCCGGGCGCCTACGCGCTGCAGCTCCACCCGGACAGCGGTGGACTCTTCGAAGGCCAGGCGATCGTCAGCACCGGGCCCGTCCAGCTCCACTTCCTTCCCGCCCACGCCGCCGCGCAGGTCCTCGTGCCGGCGCTGCCCTGGAGCCCGCGGAGGGGCGTGTGCTCCTGCTTGAACGTCGTGGAGACCTCGGAGTACGACGACGATGCGGCGAACCTCGCCAAGGCCATCGTCGGAAAGTGGCTATGGTGCGCTGGAAGCGGTGGGGGCCCGATGGGGATCGAGTTCGACGGCGACGGGGCCTGGTACGTCTTGAACGAGGACCCTGAGGGCAACGTCACTCGGTCCGCGGCGAACACGGCGCATGGGACCTTCTCGATCGTGAAGACCGCGGAACAGGGAGTACAGGGACAGGACCTGGGCCTGGGTGGGGCGATCCTGACGATCAAGCTGGACCCGGGGGGGGGGACGCAGGTCCTCTATTTCCCGAACCCCCGCGTGCTCTACTACAGCGTCGGACCGGTGTCGTTAACGGGTCCGTACGTGAACGACTACTCAATCCTCCTTCCGATGCCGTAGGGACGGCGCTTGCCGGAAGATGGAAGCTCCGACGACGATGCCGCGGCGCCCGAACGCCGCCCACGCATCCATGGCGCTCTGCTGATAGTCGCGAAGAGACCGGCGCATCCAACCGCCAAGAGCATTCGCTGGCCAAGGTGGTCGAGCGATCGCAACGCCATCGGCCGCGGCGTGTTCGAGGATTGCGGAGGCCGCGTACGCCGGCGCCCGATGGCCGGCGGTGCGCTCGTCCCAAAGGACGGATGGGAAGTCCGAGTGTTGCGCGGTCGAATCGGAGGGTGGCGGTCGTCACGGTTCCGGCCGTAGCGATGCCCGTACCATCTGCGGCTCCGCGACCGCGGCGCAATTTCGGCGAAGCGGGCCTGGCTCGGACAGACTCGGGCCTGTCCCGGACACCCGTCTGTGGTTCGAGCGGGACGATCCGGCAAAGAAGCTCGGCGGCCCGAGCATCGTAACGGTCCAAGGCGTTCCGGACGGTCCTGACGGCCAATGACTACGCCGCCGTCCGCAAGCTGGGGACCGAGTACCTCGCACGAACACCACGGAGCGTCGAGCGGTAGCTATGCGGCGGCGTGAGCCCGTCGCCTGGCGCGGACGGGACCTCGACGCCGTGCGCGGGCGGGGGGCGAACGAGGTGCCTCGACGGGCTCGAGCGCCAAGCGCAGGCCGACCGCTTCGGCCATGCGCAAGACAGTCTCCATCGTCGGATTCGTGTCCTCCGCGGTGAGTAGGCGCCGCACGACCTCTGGGCTGGCTGAGATGCGTCGAGCCAGCTCCGCCTTCGTCATACCGATCACGACGCGCCGCTCGTCCAGAGACCGGATCAGGTCATCGACGACGCGAATTTCGGCCCGTGCGCGTGCGTATTCGGCGGAGAAGCGCGGACGCGTCATCTGTTCTGCGACGAACTTGTCAAACCCGGTCTTGCGCGCAGCCATCGTGCAGAGCGTAACATTTAGGTCACGCTTCGCCACTACTTCGACGCCAGTGCTCTGGTGGCGAAGTACATCATGCTCGATGGCTTCTCCGTCCGCCGCGCGCTGGATCGCGCCGCGCTCCTCGGGCTCGAGCCGACCGCCGGGGGAGGCAACGTCACGCCCGTCGCTGCGAAACGAGGGTTCGACTTCAAGGGCACGCGCGGAGTTCGAGCCGAGGGACCTCGGGAAAGTGAAGCGGGCGTCAACGGGCCGCACGCCATGCACCCGGCCGCGCACGCCGATTCGAGGACGGACATGCGCTACGTCTCGAAGACGAAGGCGATCCGAATGATCCCCGACGCCGCCCTGCCGCAGCTTCCGCCCGGCGGGCTCCTCGAGACGCGCCATCGCGATCCCTCGTCGCGCCACGTCGCTGACGATTCGACCCCGGGAATCGTCAGCGCTCCTGACGATTCGACCCCCTCGGACGCCACTTCGGCCGCGCGAATCGTCAGCGCCGCTGACGATTCGACCCTCATGGGCTACGCCCTCCCGAGACGCACCCTCGTAACCCCGCGCCCTCCCGCAGGATCCCTAGCTCCGACTGCTGGACTCGAACCAGCGACCCGGCGGTTAACAGAGCCGCAGACCGTGACGCAAAGTGAATGGTTGCGCCACGATGAGTCGCAGGTGGGGTACCAGGACCTCGCCATTGATTCACGGTGCTTCACGGTGCGCCAGGATGATTCGTCAGGAAACGTCAGGAGATCGTGTGCGGAATGCATGGGTCCTCTTCCCTCCGCCCGATCCGCCGCCTCGCCCGAGGTTCCGGCCACGAGTGAGGAGGCGCTCCGGCTGGCGGTCAAGCTCGCCGTGGACGCGGGCGAGTACGAGCTGGCGGCGGGCGTGCTGGATTTGCTGAGGCGAACAGCGAGGTCGGCGGGGCTCGATCGGTAACGGCACGACCTGTCCTCCCTGCTCCTCGAGCCCCTGAATAAGCGCGCCGCTCACGCCGACGACCATGAAGCGAACGCCGAGGCGATCCAGCTCCGCAAGAAAGACGCGCTCAGCGACGCGAGCCCTCGCGCATCAACGCGAGCTCCGGCCATCCGTGCATGACGAGCGCTCCGGTTGGCAACCTGCTGGGCCTTCGCTACGTTCCGTAGGTGGATTATCGCGCCATCGTGACGATCGAACCGGGAAAGCGTGGCGGTAAGCCGTGCATCCGCGGGCTGCGCATCACGGTGTACGACGTGCTCGAGTACCTCGCGTCCGGCATGTCCGAAGCGGAGATCCTCGCGGACTTTCCGGATCTCACCTCCGATGACATTCGCGCCTGCCTCTCGTTCGCTGCCGACCGCGAGCGGCGTCTGTTGTCGGTCCCGGCGGCTTGAAGCTCCTTTTCGATCAGAACTTGTCGCCGAGGCTCGTCGCGCGGCTCGTCGATCTCTTCCCCGGCTCGGAGCACGCCCGGGACGTGGGACTGGCAACCGCGGACGACATCGCGGTGTGGGAGTACGCGAAGGCGCGAGGCTTCGTGGTCACGGCATAGTCGCCCCTTCGGCATCGATCCACGTGATCGCTTGCGGCTCCCGTCGCGCTGGAACGCCGACCACGTGGGATCCCTTTCACGGCGCGAGCAGCGAGCACGTCATGAGGGTCGGCGTCGGATCGGCGCACACGTCGCTCGTCGGACAGAGCGCAGGCGCGCATGTGCAGTGCGCGACTGCCACGGATCCGGGTGCCGTGTTGCATCCCGCCGGCAGCGGCGCGCAGTGATACGTGGGCGGGGTGACGCATACGTTCGGGGTGACGCCCGAGGGAATCCTTCCCGAGGGGCACTGGCCCCCGTCGGTCACGAGGAAGAGCGCCCCGCCGGACACGATGTCCTCGACGCAGACGCTCCCGACCGCGCACGAGGTGCACACGCCAGCGTCTCCGTAGACCGTCTGCGCGTCGGCGGGCTCTCCTGGGGCGTCCTCCGCGTCGCCGGGCGCGCCGTCCGGCAATCCCGATCCCGACGAGCTCGACGCGCCGGAGGAACCAGAGGAACTGGACGAGCCCGAGGAGCTCGACGAATTCGATGCCGAGTCCGAGCTGCCGTCGATGTCGGTGGACGCCGTGTTGGCGGAGCCCGACGAACATGCGGCGAAAGCAGCGACAAGAGAAAGGATGGCCAGCGACCACGCGACGTTTCGAGAGCTCATGGTCCCCTCCCTCTCTTCGCGCCCCGACGGGAAAACCTGGCCCGTGGTGTCCCAGATCTCGATCCCGGCTCGCCTCGCATCACGGAGTCCTGGCGCAACGAAACCCGTAGCAGAAATGGCTGGTCGTCAGGGCAGTCGTGAAAAATGGCCGGCTCGTTTCCGTCGCGCCATAGATCCCAGGTTCTCGTCGAGCTCCAGCCTCACCCAGCCCCTCGCTCGGGCGGCAGGGCGTGCTCGCGCAAGCGTTCGGACCCATAGGCGATGCAGGCCCGGATGTCCTCCTCGACGAGACCCGGATACTGCGCCAGGACTTCGGTGCTCGACATTCCTCCGGCGAGCAGATCGAGGATGAGAGAAACCCAGACCCGATGGCCGCGAATGCAAGGCTTGCCGTGGCAAACGGCGGGGTCGATGGAGATTCTGTCGAGCAGCGCTTGGTGATTCATCTCGGTGCCGCCATGGCTAGAACGCCCGACCGGTGCCCCCCTCCTCCCCAGTCTGCACCCGGGATGGCTGCCCGTCATCCGCTCGTGGCCGTAGGGCCGTAGGCTCGACGAGCAACGGACTGGCATCGCCGGTAACGAAGAGGTCTGCGCGCGCGACGATCGCGCAGGCGAGGTGGATCGCTCGCAGCGCCTTCAAGCGGCCCTCGAGCCGCGCGAGCTGGGACGTGAGAACGCCGCCGGCCGGGGTCCCCCTCGGCCGCCACGATGCGCTGCGCGACGAGCCCGTATGCAACGGCGGCGCCCTCGACGAGATAGATGATGGCCGACGCGTCAAGGTACGGCGCGATCACCTGTCGCCCCAGGAATCGCGCTCCTCCACGATCTGCCGGTCAATGTCTTCCTTCGTTCGCGTGCCCGGTGGCAGCTTCCGGATGAACTCGAAGATGCTCTCCACGGGCTTCGTATGTGCGGGCCCGGCGGCACGCACCACGACCTCGACCTCGCCTTCGAGTCGGTCGACCGACTCGTCGAGATCGATGTGGCGGCCGTGAAGGCGACCGCGCACGACCACACCGCGTTCCACGAGGAGAATCTAGCTCGTTCAGGGTCGACGGTCGCGACTCCGGTGCTGGCGAAATGGTCGGGATCGGCCCTCTGGGGAGACGCGCGGCGCACGTCCCACCGCGGGGGGACCTGCAGCGCATGGGGTACCTTCCGGGCAGGCTGCGCGAGCGGCACGGGAGCTGGTTCGGCTTCGTGCGCGGGGACGGCGTCTACATGCCCGCCGAGGCCCGCGCCGTCGACGCGGCGGAAGGTCGGCGGCTAAAATTAGTCACGCATGGGCGATGCCGGCTCCCACAACGCTTCGAGGCGGTTCTGGTGCTCGTCGAGGCTCTCCCAGTCGGACTCGCCGTAAAGAATCTCCGGGAAACGAGGGCGCGCGACCATCACGCGGACGAGTCGACCCGACACGCCGATACGAAGGGCGCCGGGCCACTCCGTCGCCCTCGCGCCTTCCCCCGCGAGCGGGAAGTTGCGCGAAGCGCCCAGGAGACGGGACGCCTCCACGCACAGATGGTCGAAGGCGTCCTGCGCGAGCTTGCTGGTCGGCATGGGCACGTCGCGTGGAGTGGCCCAGCCGTCGATGACCTCGTTCTTCTCGAAATGGAAACTGCATACCTCGAGCAGTGACGGGATGCGGCCAATCGTCGCAGGCATTGGTAGATCCTATTTTCCTTCCTGCTGAGAGGCAGATGTTGAAATAAGACC
>ODAK010003287.1_pt1 | contig 16823 bp, 12 predicted proteins | sample 1539591 | NCBI WGS metagenome assembly ODAK01 (sample SAMEA3539303, study PRJEB22396) | soil metagenome | biome: tundra; feature: field; material: soil | place: USA | collected 2010-05 | depth 0.15 m
ACTGGGCGGTCGCCTCGCTGCGCGAAAGCGAGCACAAGTTCAAGACGCTGTTCGACACCGCCAACGACGCGATCCTGATCATGAACGACCGGGGTTTTCTCGACTGCAACCGCGTGACCGAGGTCATGTATGGCCGCCCGCGCGAAAAAATCATCGGCGAATCGCTGGTCAGTTTTTCCCCGGAGCGCCAGGCCGATGGCCGGTTGTCCTCCGAAAAAGCCGCCGAAAAAATCCAGGCCGCGCTGGCCGGCACCCCGCAGTTCTTCGAGTGGATTCATGCGCGCGGCGACGGCACGCTGTTCAATGCCGAGGTCAGCCTGAACCAGTTGGAACTGCGCGGCCAGACCGTCCTCCAGGCGATCGTGCGCGACATCACCGCGCGCAAACAGGCCGAGGCCGCGCAGCACGAAGCGGAGGAACTTTACCGCACGCTCGTCAACACTTCGCCGGACGGCATCGTCGTTTTGGATCTCGAGGGCCGGGTGGAATTCTCCTCGCCCAAGGCGCAGGAACTTTTTTATGGCTCGTCCGGGGCGGAATCCCAGCCCGGCCGCAGCGCCCTCGATTTTGTCAGCGCGGAAAACCGGATGCAGGCGACGGCACTGCTGCGGAGCGCGCTGGCCGGAAAATTTCCGTCGAACGAACGCCTGCTGATGCACCGCGGCGACGGCCGCCAGTTCGTGGCGGAAGTGAACGGCGTGCTGCTCCGTGACGGCCTGGGCGTGCCGCGCGGCATCATGGTCATCGCCCGCGATGTGACGGAGCGTCAGCGGCAGGAGGATGAATTAAAAGACAAAAACAACGAACTGGAACGCTTCACCTACACCGTTTCACACGATCTCAAAAGCCCGCTCATCACCATCAAGGGCTTTGCCGGCGCGCTATTGTCCGATCTCGCCGCCAGCCGCACCGACCGGCTGGCCGACGACCTCAAGCGCATCATCGCGGCGACCGATAAGATGTCGGAGTTGCTCAACGGCCTGCTGGAGCTTTCGCGCATCGGCCGGAGCCTCAATCCGCCCACCGATGTATCCATGAGCAAACTTGCCGAGGAGGTGCTGGCGCTGCTGGCCGGTCCCATCCAATTGCGACAGGCCAAAGTCACCGTGCAGCCCGGTTTGCCGGACGCGTATGGCGATGCGCAGCGGCTGCAGGAAATCGTGCAAAACCTCGTGGAGAATGCGCTCAAATTTTCCGCCGCCGGCCGCGCCCCGGAAATCAAGATCGGTTTCAAAACCGTCGCGGGCCAGACCGCCTATTTTGTCCGCGACCACGGCCAGGGCATTGACGTCCGTTTTCACGAAACCGTTTTTGGATTGTTCAACAAACTGGACCCGCGTTCCGACGGCACGGGCCTCGGTCTGGCGCTGGTGCGGCGCATCGTGGAATTTCACGGCGGCAGCGTCTGGGTGGAATCGGCTGGCCCCGGCCTGGGCGCAACTTTTTATTTCACTCTGCCCGCCCGCACGGCACTATCAAGCCCATCAACGGACAAAACAACATGAGGGGCCGGCCGCTGAACATCTTGCTCGTGGAAGACAATCCAGATCACGCCGAGCTGGTGCGGCGCAATCTGGAAAATTTCCCGGGTGCCAGCCAGTTGCACCACGTCGAAGATGGCGAGGCGGCAATTGATTATATCTTCGGGCAGGGTTTTTTTGCCGACCATGCGCAATTTCCCGCGCCGGATCTGGTGCTGCTGGATTTACGGCTGCCGCGCGTGGACGGGCTGGAAGTGTTGCAGCGCGTCAAGCGCCATCCGACGCTGCACCGCATGCCCATCGTGATCCTGACGACCTCCGACGCCGAGCGGGACGTGGCGATGGCCTACGAACATCGCGCGAACAGTTTTTTGACCAAGCCGGTGGATTTCCAAAGGTTGTCCCGCCTGCTGAACGACCTGGGATTTCCCTGGCCGGCGGGCAGGGAAAATCCGCCGGCCGCCGGCACGCGAGGTGAGCCATGAAGCACATTCTGCTCATCGAAGACGAGAGGGATCACGCGGATTTAATCAAGCGGGCGTTGGCGAGCGCCTCGCCGCCCTGCAAAATTTCTCATGCGGAAAATTTGGCGGCGGGCCGCGCCCAGGCCGAGGCGGAACCGCCCGATCTCGCGCTGGTGGATTACCGCCTGCCCGATGGCAGCGGTTATGAGTTTGTCCACTGGGCGGCGGACCGTTTTCCGGTCATTCTGCTCACGGCCTTCGGCAACGAGCGCACCGCCGTGGAAGCCATCAAGGCCGGTGCGCTGGATTACGTCATCAAATCCCCGGAGATGTTCGCCGATGTGGCGCATCTGGTGGAACGCTCGCTGCGCGAATGGAAAAATCTCCACGAACGCAAGCAGGCCGACTCGCGGCTGGAAGCCATCAATCATCTGCTCGCCACGATGGGGCCGAACTTTGTCGAAAACGTCAGCCGCCTTATCACGCTGCTGGCCCGCGAAATCGGCGCGGAGTTCGCCTTTTACAACCAGGTCAACGGCCCGAAGCTGCGCGCCGTCGCCGAGTGGCAGGTGGGGAAGCGATTGTCCGATTGCCTGGCCTGTGGCTGCGCCGCCTGCACGGAGACGCTCAACTATGCCGCCGGCCAGTTGCTGCATGTCAGCGCCGCCAAGGCGAATCCGCTCACCGATCCCGTCAGTCTTCGCGTGACGGAAAGCCACGCGCACCTCGGCCACATCGTCGAATGCCACCAGGCTCCAGTGGGCATCATCTGCCTTTTTTTCAACCGGTCCTACCAGCCCAGCGAGGCCGACCGCCGGCTGTTGGGCATCTTCGCCTCCGCGCTGGGGGCCGAGGAAAATCGCAAGCGCACCGACGCCGAACTGCGGGCCAGCGACGAGCGCTACCGGCAGATTGTGCAGACGGCCAACGAGGGCATCTGGGTGACGGACGAACACGACCGGATCACCTTCGCCAACCACCGGCTGGCGAAAATGCTCGGTCACACGCCGGAGGAATTGATGCACCGACCCGTGCGCGATTTTATTTTTCCGGCCGACGTGGCGGACCATGAAAACCAGTTGCAATTGGGCCGCCGGGGTCAGGCCAGCCAGTTTGAACGCCGGCTCCGCCACCGGGACGGCCGTGATTTCTGGACCTGGGTTTCCGGCTCGCCGCTCTTCGACGACGACGGCAATTATCGCGGCGCCTTCGCCATGTTCACGGACGTGACTGAGCGGCGACAGCTCGAAACCCAGCTCCGGCAGGTGCAAAAACTTGAATCCATCGGCCAGCTCGCCGGCGGCGTCGCCCACGATTTCAACAACATTCTCGCCGCGATCATGATGCATTTGAGCCTGCTGCATCAGAATCCCAGCCTCGATGAAGAAACCACCGAGGCGCTGAAGGAACTGGAGGTGGAGACCAAGCGCGCCGCCAACCTCACGCGTCAGTTGCTCATGTTCAGCCGCCGCTCCGTCATGCAACCACGCATCGTGGACCTGAATGAACTGGTGCAAAATCTCCTGAAGATGCTGCGCCGGCTGCTGGGCGAAAACATCGCCATCACGTTTGAAAGCCAGCGCGAACTGCCCGCCGTCGAGGCGGACATCGGCATGGTCGAGCAAGTCCTGATGAATCTGGCGGTCAACGGTCGCGACGCCATGCCCCGAGGCGGCAATCTCACCATCAGCACCGGCGTCGTGGAACTGGACGACGAGACGGTGAAGCTGCATTCCGAACGCCGGCCCGGCAAATTCGTCATGCTCGCCGTGACCGACACCGGCCTCGGCATGGATGAAGGCACGCTCAAGCGCATTTTTGAACCTTTCTTTACCACCAAGGATGTTGGCAAAGGCACCGGCCTCGGCCTGCCTACGGCCCACGGCATTGTCAAACAGCATCAAGGCTGGATCGAAGTCCACAGCCAGCCCGCACGCGGCAGCACATTTTCGGTTTTTTTGCCGGCCAAAATTTCGCCGCCCGTTTCTGCGGAGGTTCCGGCGCCGACCCCGTCGGTGGTGGGTGGCCGGGGCACCTTGCTGTTGGTGGAGGACGAGGAAATTGTCCGCCGCCCCATCGGCATTTATCTCCGCAAGCTGGGCTATCAAGTCATCGAAGCCGCTAACGGCAACCAGGCTTTCACCGTCTGGCAGCAGCATCGTGACCGGATTGACCTGCTTTACACCGACATGGTCATGCCGGAGGGCGTCACCGGCCTGGAACTGGCGGAAAAACTGAAGCGCGAAAAACCGTCGCTCCAGGTCATCATCTCCAGCGGCTACAGCACTGAAATCAGCATGCAGGGTGTCCCGACCGAAGCCGGCTATGTCTATCTGCCCAAGCCCAGCGCCTCCGCCGTCATCGCCGCCACCATCCGCGACTGCCTGGGGGGCAAATAAACGCGACGAAATTTTTTCCTGCCGCTTCCTCCATCCGCATCCACCACTCTCGCAAGTCAGGCGCGCGAAAATCTTTTCATCGCCCGCAGAATTCAGCATCATGAGCGCATGGGAAATGACGAATCACTAAATCCTAATGACTAAAGAATGCCCAATGCCCAATGCCCAAACCGCCCCGCAGTCGGCGCTGGCCCACTGGTCATTCGGGCTTCGTCATTCTTTAGTCATTAGGGTTTCGTCATTAGTCATTCGCTTGTGGTTGCTGGCCAGCTTCGCATTTCTTTGCGGCTGTCAGACCGCTACGCAAAGTCTGTTCACCGCCACCGGCCCCGATTGGCGCGTCCAGCAAGGCCAGGCACTCTGGCGTCCGCAGCGCGGCCTGCCGGAGTTCGGCGGCGACCTTGTGCTCGCCCGCGACGACGCCGGACGCTGTCTGATTCAATTCGACAAAACCCCGATGGCGATCCTTTCCGCGCAGACCACTTCAAACCGCTGGCTGATAAAATTTCCGCAACGGCAGATGAGTTTCAGCGGACGCGGGCCGGGGCCGACGCGCTTTAGCTGGCTGTATCTTCCCACTGCGCTCGCGGGAAAACCGCTGCCAAAGCAATTGCACTTTGAAAGCAAACCGGACGGCGGCTGGCGTTTGGAAAATTCGCGCACCGGCGAAACCGTGGAAGGATTTTTATCGCCGTGAGTTCCTTTCTGAAACGCTGGTGGTGGGTGTTGCTCCTCTTGGCGGTCGGCCTCGGCCTGGCGCGGCTGCGCTTTGACGTGGACATCCTTGATCTGCTGCCGCCAGACGAGCCATCGGTTCAAGGCCTGAAACTTTACCAGCGCCACTTCACCAACGCCCGCGAACTGGTCGTCACCCTCCGTGCGCCCGATTCAGAAAAAGCCGAGCGTCTGGCCGGCGAACTCGCGGCGCGGCTGCGGCAGCAAACCAATCTTGTCGAGGAAGTCACATGGCAGCCGCCGTGGATGGAACGCCCGGATCAACTCGGCGAACTGCTCGGCTGGCTCTGGTTCAACCAGCCGCCCGGAGATTTTTCCGCGCTGACCAACCGGCTCGCGCCCGACCAGCTCAAGCCCGTGCTGGACGAGACCCGCGAACTGCTCGCCACTTCGATGTCGCCGATGGATCTCGCACGGCGCTCCTTCGATCCGTTCAATCTGCTGACGATGCCTGCGCTGACCAACATCAGCGGCATGTCCATGGAACAGGGCAACCAGATGTTCGCTTCCACCAACGGAAATTTTCGTCTGCTCTTTGTGCAGTCCGCCGTGGACCTGACCAGTTACCGCGCCTGCGAAAGCTGGTTGAAGGCGATTCACGCGGTCGTCGCGGAATTGCAATCCGGGCCGGCAAAAGATGATTGGAAAAATGTCGTAGTGCGCTACACCGGTCGTCCGGTTTTCGTGGAAGAAATCGCCACGAGCATGCAGCACGACATGAGCCTTTCCGTCGGCGGAACTTCGATGATCATCGCCGTGCTGTTCTGGCTGACGCACCGCCGCTGGAAGCCAATGTTCTGGCTGCTCGCGCTGCTCGGTTTGATTTTGTTTGCGACGCTCGCGCTGGGCGCGCTCGTGCTGGGAACGATCAGCGTGGTGGCGCTGGGTTTCGCCGCCGTGCTGCTCGGCTTGGCGGTGGATTACGCCGTTGTGCATTATCAGGAAGCGCTCGCGCATCCGCAGATGACCGTGCCGGAAATCCGCCGAGCCATCGCGCCGAGCATCTTGTGGGCGGCCATCACCACGATGAGCGCGTTTCTGGTTTTGAACCTCGTCGGACTGCCCGGCCTCGGACAACTAGGCTCGCTCGTGGCCATCGGCATCGGCGTGTCGGCGCTGGTGATGGTGATGATTTATCTGCCGCCGCTGTTTCCTGAACGCCGCCAACCGCGCCCGAATCAAGCGCCGTTCCATTGGTGGAATTATTTTATCGCGCCGCAGGAACCGCCGGTGACTGAAATTGCGACCGCCAGAAAAGCTTCTCATCGCGTGGCGTTCGTGTTGACCGGTTTGATTTTCTTGAGCGCGGGCGCGGTGCTGTGTTTTCAACGACCGGGACTCGATCGCAGCGGAAACGCCTTGCAGCCGCAGCACGGCGAGGCACAGACGACGCTGGATGAAATGACCGTCGAACTCGGCCTGCCGCCGCAACCGCTTTGGCTGATTATTTCTGGGCGCAATGAAGCGGAAGTCTATCAATGTCTCATCAAGGCCGAGGAGTTGTTGAATGGCGCGGTGACAAATCAACTCATCGGACATTATCTGCTGCCGGACACGTTGTGGCCGCGCGCAGAATTTCAATCCGCCAATCGCATGACCGCAGCGGTCTTGGGCGAAAAAGGCCCGCTGCTCCGCGCGGCCACGTTGAATGCTGGCTTCAACACCAACGCCATGGTTTTGACGGAAGAACTCGTGCGGTCCTGGTCGCGCGCCGGTGAGAGCAAGTCGGTAATCTGGCCGACCAATCACGTCAGCCAGTGGTTGCTGAAGCGCTTCGTCGCGCGCACGGCGGACGAATGTCTGGTGATGGGTTTGATTTATCCCGCGACAAATAAAGTTGACGCGGCGGAGTTGACGACATTATCCAAGCAACTGGCGCAAAACAACGCGCTGCTTTCCGGTTGGGAATTGCTCGGCAACGCGACGTTGAAACGCGTGCAGTCCCGCATGTGGCAGGTCGTCACGCCGATGGTCGTGCTGGTGCTGCTCTCGCTCTGGTTCGCGTTTCGCCGGGCGACGGAAATTCTGCTCGGCGTGGCGGTGTTGTGTTTGAGCGGTGTGTGCCTTCTGGCTGTGATGGCGCTGGCAGGCTGGACGTGGAATTTGATGAACCTGCTGGCGCTGCCGCTGATGCTCGGCACCGGCGTGGATTATACGCTTTTCATCCAGCTCGCTTTGCGTCGTCATGGCGGCGATCTCGTCGCGGTTCGGCGCTCCGTCGGACGCGCGCTAATGTTGTGCGGCGGCACGGCGGTGGCCGGATTTGGCTCGCTCGCATTCTCAAGCAATCTCGGCATGGCCAGTCTCGGCAAAGTGTGCGCCGTGGGCATCGGCACCAACATGCTGATCTCGGTTTTTCTTCTGCCCGCGTGGTGGCGGTTGTTCCGTGGTGACAAGTGCCGGGTGGCAACTGACAAGAAATCGCACGGTGCGCAACCGGCGTTCTATCGCGGCGGCTTGTGGCGGCTCGGACTTTTGGCCGCGAGAATTTTTCCGGCCGTGTTCCTGAAAACATTCGCCGCCGGTTTGGCCGATCTTTATTGGCTGTTTCAACGTCAACGCTGCGAAGTGGTGGTGCAAAATTTTCTGCCTGTTTTTTCCGGCGACCAAGCAGCCGCCGAAAAAGCCGCCCGCGCGGCGCACCGGAATTTCGCCGCGAAGCTGATAGATTTGTGGCGCGTCGAGAGCGGCGAAGTTGTCCGCAACTGGCTGACCAACGACGGCGAACTGGAAATCATCCACGCCGCCCGGCGACGCGGACGCGGCACGCTGTTCATCACGCTGCATCTCGGCAACTGGGAGCATGGCGGACTGTTGCTCACACAACTCGGCATCCGGCTGACGATTCTCACGCAGGCCGAACCCGACGACGGCCTGACGGATATGCGCAAAGCCGCGCGAGCGCGCTATGGCGTGGACACGTTGATCATCGGCGATGATGGTTTTGCTTTCGTCGAAGTCATCAAGCAACTTCAGGCCGGTGCGGACCTGGCGGTGTCGCTGGATCGTCCGCCCGATCGCGGCGGCGTGCCGGTGAAATTTTTCGGACATCCGTTCGAGGCGGCGCTGGCGGCGGCGGAACTCGCGCGCGCTTCCGGCTGCGCGCTGGTCGGCGTGACGATTGTCCGCCGGCCCGATGGCTACGCCGTGAAAGTGCTGCCGGAGTTCGCTTATGACCGCAAAGCATTGGGCAATCGCGAGGCGCGCCGCGAACTGACGCAGCAAATCCTGCGTGCATTTGAGCCGGAAATTCGCAAGGATATGGAGCAATGGTATCAATTCACCCCCATCTGGCCGAAGACAGGTTAGTCTGGTTTTTCCGGAAACATTCAACATTCAACATTCAACGCTCAACATTGAAGGAAGGCGCGCGAAGTGAAGCATTGGAGGTTGAATGTTGGAGGTTGAATGTTGAATGTTTTCCAATTCCGAAATGGCTTTTGCGTTGTTTTCTGTTTTTGCTGGCGACAACCGTTTTGAGCGCCGCCGATTACGACGCGCAGTTCAACCAATGGTTTGAAGTGCAGACCAATCTGCAAAGCTGGGCCGGCGATTTCACGCAGACGCGCTCGCTCAAGGTGCTCGCCCAGCCGCTGGTGTCGCACGGCAAAGTCTGGGTGAAGCCGGGCGAATTTCGCTGGGAGCTGGGCCAGCCGGTGCAAACCATCGTGCTGCGGCGACCGGATCAATTGCTCATCATTTATCCCCGGCTCAAACGCGCGGAAAAATATCCGCTCGACGCCGTGCCGACCGGCCCGATGCGCGACGCGCTGGCGCTGCTCGACGCCAGCCTGCCGCGCGACCGCGCGACGATGGAAAAAAATTTCCAACTGCTGTCAGCGTCGGCGACAAACTCGATTCTGCAAATGACGCTCCAGCCCCGCAGCGATGCCGCGCGCAAATTCATCGGTCAAATTGTGATCGGTTTTCACACCAACGATTTCACCATTGCCGCCACGGAAATGAAATTCGCCGACGGCTCCAGCCTGCGGAACGATTTTACCAACGTCGTGCTGAACCTGCCGATTGAGCCGAAAACGTTCACTGCGGAACTGCCGGCGGACTACACCGTGGTTGAACCATTGAAAAAATGAGCGCCTCGCCGGAAATTTTACTGCTGGCCATGCGCTCGCTGCCGCATGGACCGGAATTCCGTTTCGTGGACCGGATGATAAGCCTCACGCCCGGGGTGCGCGGCGTGGGCGAATACAAAGTTCGGGGCGACGAATATTATTTGCGCGGCCATCTGCCGGGCGAGCCCATCATGCCCGGCGTGCTGATGGTGGAAGCCGCCGCGCAGGTGGCCGGCATGGTGGCGCAGGAAGACCCGGCGAACCCGCGCTGGCCGCGGTTGAAACTGACTGCGCTGCGCGCTGTAAAAATTTTCGGCGCGGCCCGTCCGGGCGACACGCTACGCATCGAGGCGGCCATCACCGGCATTCTGGGTTCAATGATCCAAGCGCAGGTCAACGCCTTCATCGCGGAGAACAAAGTTTTGGCGGCGGAAATCGCCTTGAGCGGCAACGGCCCGGCGGAAAAACCATGACGGCTCCGACGGAAAATCCTGCGCGCCGTTTTCAATTCGAGCGCGACACCTTCGCCTTCGCGCACGAACTGGTTTGGAAATACCGTTTCGATCCGGTGACCGGGGCGATGACCACCTACAAGGCCGAGCCGCCGCCGACTTATTATCACCGCTGCTTCGTGCTGGTGCGCGCGACGCGGCAATTTTTCGATCACGCCCGTTTTGAACCGGAGCTGCCGCTCGTGGACGCGCAGACTTACCGCAAACTCATCCGTGAAATCGCCTCCCGCAATTCACGTCAGGCGTGCGCAGAGTCGGAACGGCTGGTGATTCCGGGCTATGATGGCTTGCGCTCGTTCAGTCAGGCGCACGAACCGCTGCTCAAGGCGGAATGTGGCGCGGCGTGGGAATCCTATTTTTTGCGCAGCCACTGGCGGATGATTTTCCGGGTCTCCGGCCGGTTTCAGGAAAAGATGGCGGAAAAATTGAAACGGTCGCTCCGGCGGCGCGGCGTGTCGCTCGTGCATCTGTTCCGTTTTCCGCGCATCACCATCAATCATGGCATCGTGCTGTATGGCTTCACCGAGTCGGAACAGACAATTGAATTTGAAGCCTACGATCCGAACATTCCCGCGCACCCGGTCAAACTGGTTTACGAAAAAAAGCGAAAGGCGTTCACCTTCGCGCCGAATATTTACTGGGGCGGCGGCGTGTTGGGCGTCATGGAAATTTTTTGCGACTGGCCGTATTAGCGGAGTGCGGCCGTCCCGGCCGCAGCAATGTGAAATGGGAGCGCGGTTGGAAAATATTCCGCGGCTTGGACGAAGCCTGTTGCTGCGCCCGGGACGGGCGCGCTCCGGCCAAGAGGTCAGGCGCATTCCGCTTTTTCGCCGCGTCGCCGGCGCGGCTGCCAGAAGGCCACGCCGAAGAAAAAAGTGCCGCAGGTGTTGAGACCCAAAATGTAGCCGATCTTGTAGGGGCGGCCATCGTTGTTCGGCGCGTAGATCGGCACATCGTGTCCCCCGAGCAAACCTGGTAGTGCGGCGGGCATGAGCGCGCCTTCCAGCAGACCGGTGTAAAAGCCGGCGACGTAATCAGGCTGGTAATAGCGCGGGGCCGCCCAACCTTGCGCGAAAATCAGCGTCAAACTGATCGCGGTCAAAGCGATGATTTTAATGACGATCACCTTCGTTTTGGAAAGTCCGGCGGGAGTGGCAACTGGCGCTTGAACGGATTCAGACATTCGGCAAAGCATGTTGGGGTGCCGCAGACCGGGCAAGAAGATAATGCCGCAACTCTCCAAGCTTGACGCCGTTTCGAGCCGCTTCATACTCATGCCAATGAGTTGTGATGCCAGTCAGTCCTTCAAATTTTGCGCCGTGGCCGGATTCAAACAACTGTCGGTTTTTTCGCCGGCGGCTTTTGTTTTTGCGGCTGCCGCCAATTTTTAATTAATTCGCCAACCACCAGACCAAGTAATGACTCCAGAAACGGATCCCAAGATAATCGCCGCGAAACTTTGTGAGTTTGCGCGGACCAACTTCGTCGCCGAGGGCGTCGAATTCGACGAGCACAGCCCGTTGTCCGAGGCCGGCATTGATTCCTTTGCGTTGGTGGAACTGGTGCTCTTCTGTGAACGCGTTCTCGGTGTCCGCGTGCCGGACTCGCACCTCACGGGCACCAATCTGGCCTCAATGTCCTCGCTGGCCAACTGCATCGCCGAGCTGGCACGGAACGGCCAGCCCGCACCGTAAATTTCCGGCCGGCTTGCTGACTATGTCTGACCTGCCTCGTCAAATCCGCCTGGCCGCCGGAGATTACTTCATGCATGGTCAGGATTGCCGGATGCGTCAGGTCGGTTTGCCGGGCAACGTCTGCTGCGCGGTCATCAAATTGGACAAGGGTTTCGATGTGGAACGGCTGCGCCGGCGCATCGCCGAATCACCCATCATGGACTGGCTCGCACGGGCGAAAATATTCCGCCCGCTGCCGATGTTGTTTCCCCCGCTCTGGCGCCTCTCGGCCAAACCCAAAACCATTTTCTTCGAGCATCACGATCAAAACGGTGTTGCCGCCGGGCCGGGATTGCTGCCCAAAGTGGTTGCGGACCGCGAACTGCACGCGAGTCGCGGGCCGGGCCTGGTATTCGACGTGATGCGTCACGCGGACGGCACGAGCCATCTTTTTCTTTCCTGGAACCACACGCATCTCGACGCGCGCGGCCTGGATTTTTTGTTGAACCATCTCAACGCGGACGAAACGACGAAGACCGCGCCCAAAGCTCCAAACTTTATCAACCCCAAGCAACTCGGTTTGGGCTTGTCGGGCTGGTGGCCCAACGTGAAACAGGCGCACGGTTCCGTGAAGTGGCTTCACGAATCCGGCGACGAACCGCTGTTCAGCCTGTTGCCGCCCCCCCCGCCGCGTCCTGCTGCGTGCCGAAACAATTATCGCGTCCTCTATTTCACCGCAGAAGAGACGGCCCGCATTGACGCGCGCTGCCAGCAGTTCAACTGCGGTTTCCGGCGCAGCCATTTCTATCTCGCGGCGTCCCTCCGCGCCTTGCACACCGTCGCCACCCAGCGCGGAAACAAGGATGGCGCCTACTTGATCCCCGTGCCGCACGACACGCGTAAGCGCGGCGCGAACGGCCCGATTTTTTCCAACCATCTCTCGATTCTTTTTTACCGCATCGAACCCAAATTTGCCGGACGCATCACCGACATCCTCGGCGAATTGAGCCGGCAGATGACCGACCAGATCCGCGACAAATTTCCCGAATCGTGCATGGCTGCGCTGGACATGTTCAAGCCGCTGCCGCTCGGCTTCTACGTCAATCACTTGGGCAAGCCGACGCGCGGCAAGTTTGCCACGTTCAGTTTTTCGGACTCCGGCGAAACCTGCGCGGGCATGAAAGATTTCATGGGCGGAAAAATTCTGGAAGTCACGCATCTGGTGCCGGCCTGGCGGCCGCCCGGATTGATGGTGGTGTTTTTGAGATTTGGCAACCGTCTTTCCGTGCAGATTTCCTGGGTGGACGATTGCGTGAAGCCGGAGGAAGCGGAAAGCATGGAACGCGACGTGCGCAAGGCTTTGCTGGAGGAGGAACCTTCATGAAAGTTTTATTGGTGGCAACCAACCGCGAGCGTTCACCCTATCCGGTGGCACCGCTGGGCGCATTGTGCGTTGCCGGCGCGGCGCGGGCGGGTGGTCATGAAGTGGAATTTCTGGACATGGGTTCGGCGCGTTTTCCGAAAATGGTCTTGCGATCAGCCCTGGCCAAAAATGATTTTCAAGCCGTCGCCTTCGGCATCCGCAATCTCGACAACTGCTGGTTCTTCGCGCCGCGTTCGTATTTTGACGAGGTGCGCGAATTCGCCGGCATCGTGCGGCAGCGTTTCAGTGGCCCGCTGATTCTTGGCGGCACCGGTTTTTCCGTTTCGCCGCAGGGCTGGATGCGCCGGCTGAATGCGGACTGCGGCGTGATGGGCGAAGGTGAGCGCGCGTTTCAGGAAGTCCTGACGCGATTGGAAAAAGGCCAGCCGCTCGAAGGCATTGACGGCGTCATTACTGCGCCAAGAAATTCCGCCCCGTCCGTGGCTGCCCCGACCAAGGCCATTGCCCAACTCAGTGAATTGCCGCCGCCGGCCCACGACCTGTGCCACTATTCGCGATATACGCGGGGCGGCGGATTTGTAGGCGTGCAAACCAAGCGCGGCTGCCCGTTCAAATGCAGCTACTGCATCTACCCGCAACTCGAAGGCAAGCGCTACCGGCTTCGTCCGCCGGAAGCCGTGGTCGAGGAAGTCGAAAAGGTTTTCCGGCAGTCGAAGATGCGCCATTTCTTTTTCGTGGACAGCGTTTTCAACGATCCCCGAAAACACGCGCTGGCGGTCTGCCATGAACTCACCCGTCGCAAGCTGCCCGTCCGCTGGAACGCGTTTTGCAATCCGGTGGGCTTTGATCTGGAACTGGCGCGCGCCATGGCGGAGGCGGGTTGCTCCGGCGTGGAATTCGGTCTTGATGTCGCCAGCGACAAAATGTTCGCTGCGATGAACAAACCTTTTGGACAGAAAGAAACGCGAATTGCCTTGCAGGCCGCGCACGATGCCGGTTTGCCGTTTGCGAATTTTATGTTGTTTGGTGGTCCCACGGAAACGTGGGAAGATGTCCTGGACACGCAGAATTTCTTGAAGGATTGCGCGCCGGCCAACGCGGTGTTTGCCACGATTGGCATCCGCGTTTTTGAAAACACGCCGCTCGCCGGGACGGCGGTTCAAGATGGACAGGTGGCCCCCGACCGCGATCTTTTCGAGCCGACGTATTATCTGTCATCTGCGATGGCAGAGGACACGGAAATCAAATTAGACCGCATCGCGCGGCGGGATGAATCATGGCAATCGCCAGTGGACTGGCGGCGGTTCGTGACGCACTTCGGACAAAAAGTCACCGTCATGCTTAATGTGCGGCCGCAGTGGAAACATCTCCGCAGCTACGGCCGGCACATGCGGAAACAAGAAACGTAAAAATCGCCGGACATGAGCACCACGACTTTGACTTGCGACGTGCTGGTAATCGGCGGCGGCGCGGCGGGCGTGGCGGCGGCAACCGCAGCCGGACGTGCCGGCGCGCGAGTCGTGTTGCTCGAACGCTACGGTTTTCTCGGCGGACTCGCCACCACGGCGCAGGTGGGAACAATTTGCGGATTGTATCTTCGCGACACAACCGAAGCCGAAGCCACGCCTGTCGCCGGTGGATTCGCAAATGAATTTGCTGCGCGGTTGCAAAGTGCCAGCAGCACAAAACCTCTCCGCGTGGATCAAGGTCTTTGGGTGTTGCCGTATTCTCCGCCAGCTTTTGCGCGTGTGGCGGATGCCGTTGTGAACGAGTCCGGAAATGTCACCGTGATTTTGCACACCACAGTCGCCGAAGCACGGGCAGAAAATTCGCGGATGAATTTGGTTCGCGCACTCGCCTGGAACGAGCCGCTGAATTTTTCTCCGCGGGCGGTGGTGGATTGCACCGGCGAAGCGACCGCCGCCGCGCTGGCTGGTGCCGCTGCGGAAAACGGCGCAACGGATCAATCGCCCGCTTTGGTTTTCGTTTTGGAAAATGTTGATCCGGGCGTGGCCGAACGCGGCCTGCTCGAAGTGCGACGTGAATTGCGCTGCGCGGTCGAGAGGGGTTCCTTGCCCGCCATTTGTGAACGGCTCGCGCTCGTTCCCGGCACCGGGGCCAATGGCCGGCTCGCTCTCAAATTGAGCCTGCTTCCCGCCAATCCCGACCGCGCGCTCTGGCAGCAGGTGACGGATTGGGAACGCGAATCGCGCGCGTTGCTCGAACCACTGCATCGCTTCCTCGCCGAAAATGTCGCAGCTTTTCGGAACGCGCGACTGGATTCCGTCGCTCCGCAACTCGGCGTCCGCTCCGGTCGCCGCATTCTTGGTCGCGCCCGATTGGCGGACGAAGATGTTTTGAGCGCGCGAAAATCTTTGCACGGAATTGCCCGTGGCTGCTGGCCGATGGAACGTTGGGGGAAAAGTCCGCGCCCGGGAATGACTTATTTCGCCGAGCGCGATTTTTACGACATTCCGCTGGATTGTCTGCGTCCGGTGGAACTGGACAACGTGTTGGTGGCTGGCCGCTGTCTCTCCGCCGCGACGGGCGCGATGACTTCCGCCCGCGTCATCGGCACCGCGTTGGCGACTGGCTGGGCGGCGGGAACGGTGGCGGCTTATCAGGCTTCAGATCGTTCGCTGGATGACGCGGTGACGCTCATTCGAAAACAAATGAGCTAAATGTTAAACAGGATCGGAAAAACGCAGAGACGCAGAGAACGCAGAGGTTCGCAGAGACTTTGCCTCCTTTTCCAGGAACGCCGTTTTGGATCAGAATTCAGACAAAACACTCTGCATTTCTCCGCGTTCTCTGCGTCTCTGCGTTGAATGACCATTTTTCCTGCGCTATGGGTTCGGCTGAAAATTATTTGCGGCGTATCCGAGCCTTGCCCCGTGCTCATCTGAAATTTATTCTTCGCGCATGAACGTTTTTGACACGCTTGCCCAGTCCGCCCGCCAATGGCCCGAACGCACCGCCATCATTGATGCCGGCGGCGCGCTGGATTACCAATCGCTCTGGCGCGAAGTCGAGGCGCTACGCGTCCAGCTTGTCCGGCTCGGCGTGCGCGAGGGCCAGGGCGTCGGCGTGCGGGCGCGCAACGGACGCGCGTTCGTCATTGGCGCGCTGGCGGCGCTCGGCTGCGGCGCGGTCATCATGCCGATTCATCACCAGATGAAACCGGATGAATTGGCCGACATGCTGGCCACCGCGCCGTTGTGCGTGATTCTCGACGACGGCAGCGGCACAGTTCAGGGCGGCAAACCCATCGCGCTTGAAAATCCCGGCGCAAATGGTCTGCGTTTCACGCGGCTGGAAAATTCCCAGCCGCCGCTCGCGCCGGGCATCGCGGACGCCGCTTTTGTGCGTTTTACTTCGGGCACGACCGGTGCGGCCAAAGGTGTTGTGCTCACGCATCGCGACGTGCTGGAGCGGACGCGCGCGGCGAACTCTGGTTTGAAGCTGACGCACGACGACAAAATTCTCTGGGTGCTGCCGATGGCGTATCATTTTTACGTCTCCATCATTTTGTATTTGGAAATCGGCTCAACGGTGATTGTCTCCGCCGATTATCTGGCCGGCAGCCTTTTGGAAACCGCCGCGAAACATGCGGCCACATTTCTGTATATCACGCCGATGCACATTCGCATGATGAACAGCGACCAGTCAGGCCGCGCGTTGCCGCCGTCGCTCAAGCGCGTGATGTCCGTTTCCGCCAAGCTGCATCCGCAGACCGCGCTGGATTTTCTCGCGAAATATAAAGTCCCCGTCTCGCAAGGCTACGGCATCATTGAAGTGGGTCTGCCCATCCAGAACAACACCGAAGCCGCCGAACATCCCGAAGCGATTGGCCGTCCAGTGGAGGGCTTCGAGGCGAAAATTGTGGACGACGCGATGAAGCCGCACGCGGAAGGTGAAACCGGCCAGCTTGCCTTGCGCGGCCCCGGCATGTTTTCCGGCTACCTGAATCCGCCCCGCTCGCGCGCCGAAGTGCTGCACGACGGCTGGTTTCTGACCGGCGACCTCGCGCACCGCGACAGCGGCGGCCGCATCGTGCTGGACGGACGGACTTCCTCCGTGATTCACGTCGCCGGCCACAAGG
>ODAK010003288.1_pt1 | contig 16819 bp, 15 predicted proteins | sample 1539591 | NCBI WGS metagenome assembly ODAK01 (sample SAMEA3539303, study PRJEB22396) | soil metagenome | biome: tundra; feature: field; material: soil | place: USA | collected 2010-05 | depth 0.15 m
GTAGAAATTTGTCTTTATGCAGCATAAAGGTGAAATAGTTGAGAAAGCAATACGGCAAAGCGGGTATTCCATTACCAAACTGGCTAAGAGGCTTCATAAAAGCACAAGGTGGATGTATTACATGTTTGAAAGCAGCAACGTGCCCATGGATTATATTTTAGAAATAGGAGAGATTATTCATTATGATTTTTCAGATGAAATAAAAGAGTTAAAAAAATATAAAACCGGCGTAAAAAATCAGGAACAAAAAGAGTCCACTCCAATTTATAAATCAAAACAGGAAACACCTGAATATTGGAAAAACAAATACCTTGAGTTATTAGAGAAACATAATCAGGTATTACTCAAACTTACTCAAAACAGTAGAAATAAATCGGTTAAAAAATAGATTTCCCAGTTAAGCGGAGCATCTTGCTTCACTATTTTTAGCGACTTTTAGCCGTATTAATAAAGTTTAAACTAAAAACATTGTGTAAAACAGCCTGCTGTTTTTTATTTCAGAAAAAGAAAAAGGACTATCTTTGTAAAAAGATAAAACTATGGAATCAAAAATAATATCAGTGAATCCTGAAATACTAAGTGGTATGGCTGTATTTCAAGGTACTCGAGTTCCGATAAAAAATTTATTTGATTATATTGAAACAGGAAATACATTAGAGAAATTTTTGGAAGAATTTCCTTCTGTAAAAAAAGAACAAGTAATTTCCTTGATGGAATTAGCCGAAAATATTTTAATCTCAAACGCCCGTATTTATGAAGATATTGATAGACGAATGCCTTCCTAAAAATATTAAGCACGAGTTTTTGGGTCACGTTACAATAACAGTAAGAGACATGGGATGGGATAGCAAAACTAATGGAGATTTAATGAAAGCTGCAATGAATGAGGGTTTTGAAGTTTTTGTAACTATTGATAAAAATCTTCAATTCCAACAAAATCTAAAGAAATATAATATTATTGTAATTGTATTAAATGCCTTTAAAAACGAATTAGAATTTTTGAAACCAATTATCCCCGATGTTTTAAAAAATCTAAATGAATTGAAAAAAGGGGAAGCTTATATTTTTGAACTGGAATAAATTCGATAGAAAAAATAAACCTTAACCTGCGCTTGATTTTTTAAACAATTTATTAATTCCCCGAATCAGTTATTTTTCCATTTTCACATTTAATGGTGCGTGAAGGAAATTTATCAAACATCATAATGTCGTGTGTGGCAATAAGCACAGCACGTCCGCTCTTACTTATCTCCAGCAACACATTCATAATGCCTTCCGATGTTTCAGGATCAAGGTTGCCTGTAGGCTCGTCTGCGAGTATCAATTCGGGATCATTGAGAAGCGCACGCGCAATAGAAATACGCTGTTGTTCGCCACCCGAAAGTTCGTGGGGCATTTTAAAACCTTTGGTAGCGAGGTGAACTTTTTCCAATACCTCTTGTATTCGTTGTTGCATTGCGTGTTTATCTTTCCAGCCGGTAGCTTTCAGTACAAACATCAAGTTGTCATTTACCGTTCGGTCGGTAAGCAATTGAAAATCTTGAAATACAATACCTAATTTTCTTCGGAGAAATGGAATTTCTTTTCTTTTAATTGTTGCCAAATTAAATCCGGCAACGCTTGCTTCACCTTGTACCAAGTCCAGTTCGGCATATAATGTTTTCAGCAAACTGCTTTTCCCGCTTCCTGTTTTACCTAACAAATAAACAAATTCACCTTTATGAATATCCAATGAAACATCAGTAAGCACTAAATTATGCGCTTGGAATATGTTCACTTTATTCAAATGGATGCTGCTTTCGGGAGTCATTGTGAAATTCAAAATTACCTTATAAGTTTTTAACCGCTCGTTCTTTTATCTCAATACTTTCAACATTGCTGCGTTAATAACTTCCAAACATCAAAAAAATAAGTACTTATATCCTTGTTAATTTTACCACATTCATACTTTCAAAATCCCTGATGAACAGAATAAAAATAGTAGATTGTCTCGCCGATTTCGCTGATAAACGCAGATATCTATTTTGTGTTTTCTGCGAAAATCTGCGCAATCTGCGTGAAATAGGGTGTGCAGCTGTGTTTTTTATTTTGATGACAATTACTCCATCTGTATTTGCTCAAAAATCAATGATATATGTTCACGCAGATGCCGAATTTAAAACAGGTATTGAATTATTCCAAAAAGAAAAATACGGAGCAGCTCAAAAAAGTTTTGTAAAAATAATTGAGTCCAATCGTGATGTGTATTCCCTTGTTCGCATTGATGCAGAGTACTACAACGCTATTTGTGCCATTGAGTTATTCAATAAAGATGGCGAATTATTTTTAAAACAATTTGTGAAAGAGCATCCTGAAAGTCCAAAGGTAAAAACAGCCTATTTCTATTTGGGTCAATATAATTTCCGAAAAAATAAATATAAAGAAGCGCTTGATTGGTTTGAAAAGGTTGATGTGTATGATTTAACTCCGGACGAATTACCTGAATTTTATTTTAAACGTGGTTATAGTTATTTTTTAACGGAAAAATATGATTTATCAAAAAAAGATTTATATGAAATTAAAGATGTAGATAACAAGTATGCTGCGCCCGCAAAATATTATTTTGCTCATATCGCTTATATCGAAAAAAATTATGAAACTGCGTTGAAGGATTTTTTAAAGCTTCAGAAAGATGAAACATTTGGTTCTGTTGTTCCTTTCTACATCGCCCAATTGTACTATTTACAGAAAAAATATGACGAAGTGATTGCGTATGCTCCTGCAATATTGGATACGATAAATATTAAACGTGCACCGGAAATAGCTCGTATTATTGGGGAATCATATTATCATACCACGCAATATAAAGAAGCGATTCTATATTTTAAAAAATACGAAAAAGCGGTCGGACATTTATCGCGTGACGATAATTATCAAATGGGATATGCATATTATAAAATGAAAAGCTATGACAAAGCGCTTGATTATTTCATTGATGTAACCAATGTTTCGGATGATTCATTGGCGCAGAATGCGTTTTATCACATAGGGGATTGTTATTTGTCTTTAGGCTATAAACAAAGAGCGCTAAGCACTTTCGGTCAGGGGGCAAAATTAAATTTTAATAAAGAAATACAAGAAGATGCTTTATTTTCTTATGCGAAATTGTGTTACGAGTTAGCATATAATCCATTTAATGAAACCATAAAAGCGTTGCAGGGATACATTAAAAATTATCCGAATTCCAATCGGGTGGACGAAGCCTATACTTATTTGGTGAATGTATTTACTACTTCCAAAAATTATAAAGATGCGCTTGCAGCCATTGAAAGTATCAAATTATTAACTCCCGAATTAAAACATACCGAACAAAAAGTTGCCTATTACCGAGGAGTTGAACTGTTCAACAGTATGGAATACAATGAAGCAATCCAATTATTTGGTAAAGCAATGCTCTACAAGTTTGATAAAAATATTACCGCTTCGGCAATGTATTGGACAGCCGAATCCTATTATCGAATCAAACAATATCAAAATGCAATTGAAGTGTATCAAGCCTATATCGCTGAACCTGGAGCTATTGGCAAATCCGAATCGAGTGAGGCGAATTATAACATCGGATATTCATATTACAACTTAAAAGATTATACCAATAGTATTTTATGGTTTCGCAAGTTTGTAACATTCAAGCCCAAAGCCGATCCTAAAAAAATAAATGATGCATACAATCGTATTGGTGATGGTTATTTTATGAATCGAGATTTTGCGAATGCTGTTGATTATTATGAACAGTCTTATCAAATGAAATTGATAGGCACCGATTACGCTTTGTTCCAAAAGGCATTGGCGTATGGTGTTCAGAAAAAATTTCAGGCAAAAATTTCTGATTTAATAACATTCATTAATAATTATCCGAAATCAACTTTTATTCAAAAAGCAAAGTTTGAATTAGCACAAACATATTTATCGGATAATCAAAATGAATTGGCATTGACCAACTTTAAAAATTTCATTGAAGAATATCCAAAGAGTTTGTATGTAAATATTTGTTTGAGTAAAATCGCTTTAATTTATTATAACAAAAAAGAGGATGATAACGCATTGGCTTATTTTGATAAATTAATAAAAAGAGACCGTAAATCCGCGGAAGCAACAGAGGCAATCAGCGTAGTAAAATCAATCTATACAGCGAAAGGAAATATTCAGGCAATGCAAGATTATTTGGCATCTATAGGCGCTGCAATTCCTCAAGCTTCGCTTGATACCATTGCTTACAGTATCGGCAAAAATCACTATATGGAACAAAATTGTAAAAGTGTTGTGCTCGATTTTGAAAAATATATTCAACAATTTCCTGATGGTATTTTTATTGTCGATGCTAATTTTTATAAAGCCGAATGCGATTATTCATTAGGGAATATTGATTCTTCATTAGTGGGTTACACATTTGTAATTAGTAAAAATAAAAATCAATATACAGAACGATCTCTTGAGCGTGCATCAGGTGTTTTATTCCAAAAACAAAATTATGCTCCAGCGTTAGATTATTTTAAACAGTTGGAGCAGCAAGCTGAAAACCCTAAAAACAATGCTATTGCTAAAATCGGTTTGATGCGTTGTAATTATCAATTAAAAAACTATGTTGACGCAATTGAATATTCAAACAAGGTGTTAGGAATCGACAAAGTGAGTAATGAAATTATTTACGAATCGCATTACACGATTGCACAATCTATGCTCGCTACTGAAAAATTGGATGATGCTTTAGCGGAGTTTCGTTCGGTTGCAAATTCTACCAAAAATGAATATGGCGCAGAATCAAATTACTATATCGCCTACATTCAATTTCTAAAAGGTGCTTACAAACAATCGGAAAAAACAATTTTCAGTTTTGTAAATGGTGGTGGTGATTTCCCATATTGGGTTACCAAAGCATTGATTTTATTGGCAGATAACTATGTTGCATTGAAAGATAATTTTCAGGCAAAGACAACTTTAAATTCTATCATCAGTGATTCGGATATTCCGGAATTAATAAAATTAGCACAGGACAAATTAGATAAAATTGTTGCCACTGAAGAAGCTGCAAAACAAGCTGAAATAATTCCTGAACCTATAAAATTAAGATTTGAAGGAGATAGCACAGAACAAAAAAAATTATTTAACGAGCCAAAATGAATTTGAAAATTAGCACATTAATAAATAATTTGAAAATTAGCGCATCAGCACATTTTCAAATTAGCGCATTGGTCATTTTCTTCCTGCTCTCAATGTCTTTAGGTAATTTGTTTGCGCAAAAAACATTGGATTCGATGCTTATCATTAACATTGGTGAGTATAAACCAACGATTATGAGCGCAAGCAAAATGAATGCTAATCCAACTATCATTGATTCTACGAAAACATTGCCGGTATCTGCTTATAGTATAAATTCAAAAAAGATAAATACCAATTTTGCGGTGGAACCTATAAAGCCTGCTGTGATGGTAGGGGAACCGCTTACAAAATTATACAACTCGTATGTAAAACTTGGAATGGGTACCTACACGACACCTTACGGTGAATTGTGGATTAATAATTTACGCTCAAAAGATGTTTCAACAGGTATAAGGATAAAACATCTTTCATCAACATACATTCCGAAAGATGGTCGTTATGCTGGTTTCAGCGATGATGAAATTAGTTTGTCCGGCAAAAAAATGTTGAAAGATCATTCATTGATTGGTAATTTTGACTATGCACGCAACTTGGTTCATTTGCTGTATGGCGGTTATGGTGATGATGCTAAAATTTATTCACTTAAAAAAGATACTACAGCACAGTTATTTAATTTGTTTTCAGGCAATGCTGAATTTAAAAGTCAATATTCCAATGCGAAGCGTTTAAATCACGATGTAAAATTAAATTATTATAACTTATCAGGACCACTTAATTCATCGGAAAATAATATCAAAGCAACCGGAATGGTGCAAACTGCCATTGGTAAACAACAAATAAAAATAAATGCATTAGTAGATTATTATAATTATAAAACGGTAAAAGATACAGTTGATAAAGCCTTGAAAGATTATTATAAAACAGTTAAAGACACTGTTAATAATACCATCATTACGTTGAACCCGAATTATATTGCCAAAGGAGAAAAGTATTCTGCTAACCTTGGTTTTGCTACTACTATGGATGTTTTTGAAAAATCAAAACTTTACATTTATCCGAATATTGATTTTAGTTATAATGTTTTTGAAAACATTATTATTCCTTATGTTGGCGCAACGGGAGGTTTGCAAAAAAATAGTTATAAAACATTAAAAGACGCCAATCCGTTGGTGCGGTCGGAACTTCAAATGCAAAATTCAAGTACCTACGAAATGTTTGGCGGTATCAGAGGAACCCTATCAGCAACCACCTCATTTAATGCTCGTGTTTCATATAATAATATTAATAATATGGCAATGTTTGTAAATGATACAACAGGACTTCAAAATAAGTTTATTGTTATTTATGATAATGCAAAGGTGTTAAACATTACCGGTGAGGTAGCCTATCAAATGCGTGAAAAATTGCGTATTAATTTACGTGGCGAATATTATAGTTATACCATGCAAACGCAGTCAAGAGCTTGGTATAAGCCACAAGCAAAGCTCACGCTATCCGGAAATTATAATTTACGAGATAAAATTGTAGTGAAGGTTGATTTGTTTTATTTAGATAATCAATATGCAAAAACTTCTGATGCTTTAGTGTCGGGTAAAATAGGTGAATACAAAAAATTAAGAGAAGTTTTTAATGCAAATATTGGCGCTGAATATCGTTATACTAAAAACTTAGGTTTCTTCTTCAACTTTAATAATATTGCCAATTATCAATATTATTATTACCGTTGGAGTAATTATCCAACACAACGATTTAGTTTAATGGCTGGATTATCGTATTCGTTTTAAACTGCTATTTTTCCAACAGATAGCCTTATTCGAGAAACTCCATTAAGTATTTATTTACTTCATTCGGACAATCATTTTGAGTCCAATGCGAACAGTTAGAAATATATTTAATATCGTAAGATGCGTCAATATATTTTGCTGTGTTATAGCTTAATTCTTTTCCGAGAGCTTTATCATTTTCGCCCCAAATTACTAATGTAGCTGCTTTAATTTTATTTTTAAACACTGCTTTGTTAGGCTTGGTTTGCACCATTGCTCTGTAATAATTTAAAGAGCCGGTTATCGCACCTTTTTGTTTAAAGGCATTAACAAAGGCATTCAGGTCTTCATCGGTAAAATTTTTTTTGTTGTACATCCATCCACGCACAAAAGTTTTGAAAAATAACGGAAGAAAAAGTTTGTATAATAACTCCGGCAAAAAAGGTATTTGGTGCATAAAGATGTACCAGCTCTTTCGCATTTGCGATAGTTTTTTCATGCCTATAAACATTTCTTTTGGATGAGGACAATTTAAAACGACTAATTTTTCAGTTAGTTCAGGATACAAGGCAGCAAATACCCAAGCTGTGGCACCACCAAAATCGTGTCCGACAATAAACGCTTTTTTAAAACCTAATTTCGGAATTAATTCGGCAATATCGCTTGCAACAATATCCAGTTTATAATTTTTAATTCCTTTGGGTTTATCGCTTAAATTAAAACCCCGCAAATCGGGAGCTACCACCGTATATTTTTCAGATAAGACTGGAATTTGATAACGCCAGGTGTACCAGAACTCAGGCCAACCATGCAATAGGATGACTAATTTTTCTCCGCTACCTTGTTTTGCAATGTGCAATTTAATGCCATTTACTTCAATGAATTCGTGAGTTATAGCGTTGTTCATATTATTTATTATTTATGAAGTTAAAAGAAATTCTTTCGATTAAACTACCATAATCACATAATAATTCTTTTTCCCTTTTTGCACTAAGATATATTTATTATTGATCAAAAATTGACTGTTAATTATTAATTCTAAATCTTCCATTTTTGTTTTATTGATGGCAACTCCACCACCTTGTATCATTTTTCTTGCTTCGCCTTTTGATGGAAATATATTTGTTTTTTCTGTAACGAGATCAACAATAGAAATACCAGTTTCAATATCTGATTTAATAATTTCAAATTGTTCAACACCTTCAAAAACACTCAGAAAATCATCTTCCGATAATTTTTGTAAACTTTCTGCAGTACCTTTTCCGAATAATATTTCAGATGCTTCAACAGCGGCATTGTAATCAGCTTCCGAATGAACACGAATCGTAATATCCTTTGCTAATGCCTTCTGCAACGTCCGTAAATGAGGCGCTGCAATATGATTAGTTTCTAAATTTTCTATTTCTTCTTTTGTAAATAAAGTAAAAATACGAATGTATGTTTTTGCGTCTTCGTCGCTTGCATTCAACCAAAACTGATAGAATTTATAAGGGGATGTTTTTGTTCTATCTAACCAAACATTTCCACTTTCACTCTTGCCAAATTTACTTCCATCGGCTTTTTTGATTAACGGAGTTGTAATTGCAAAAGCTTCGCCAGCGCCTTTACGCCTGATTAATTCTGTTCCGGTAACAATATTTCCCCATTGGTCGGAACCTCCCATTTGCAGCTTCACTCCTTTGTTTTTCCATAAATAATAAAAGTCGTAACCTTGCACCAATTGATAACTAAATTCTGTAAACGACATACCATTCTCTAATCTGCTTTTTACTGAGTCCTTTGCCAACATATAATTTATGCTGATGTGTTTACCAATATCACGAATAAAATCCAAGAAGGAAAAATTTTTAAACCAATCGTAATTATTAACTATTTCGGCAGAATTATCACCACAATTAAAATCTAAAAATTTCTCTAATTGTTTGCGTTGACAATTTAAATTATAGTTCAAAGTTTTTTCATCCAACAAGTTTCGTTCAGATGATTTCCCTGAAGGGTCGCCCACCATTCCGGTTGCGCCACCCACTAACGCCATCGGTTTATGTCCTGCTTGTTGAAAATGCAGCAAGGTCATTATTTGCACCATGTTGCCGACACCCAACGAATCAGCTGTTGGATCAAAACCAATGTATCCGATTACCACTTCCTTATTTAATAACTCTTCTGTGCCCGGCATACTATCGTGAAGCATGCCACGCCATTTCAACTCTTCAACAAAATTTTTTTTCATTTTTTTCGAAATAGAAATAAATAAATTTCATGCAATGTGTACAAAGATAGCAAAGGTTGGATTATACATATTAAAGATTTTTTGAAAGGAACTTCACGAATTATTATTTGTAAATTCGCAGGTATTTAAAAAACGCTATTTTGATATTAGTAACAGGCGGTACGGGTTTAGTCGGCTCACATTTATTATTCGATTTGTGCAAATCGGGTGAGCGTGTGCGTGCAATTAAACGACGTGAAAGTTCGGTTGTAAATGTTAAAAAAGTTTTTGAATATTATACTTCCGATGCAGCATTATTATTAAAAAATATTGAGTGGGTGGATGCGAATTTATTGGATGTATATTCCTTGACGGATGCCATGCAAGATGTTACAAAAGTATTTCATTGTGCTGCTATGGTTTCGTTTGAGCCCAAGCGTGCAGAAGAAATGATGATGATAAATAGTGAAGGAACTGCCAATATGATAAATGCAGCTTTGGCAAAAGGGATAAAAAAATTCTGTCACATTAGTTCTATTGCAACTATTGGCAATGCAGAGAATGGAGCGCTTGCCGATGAAGAAACATTTTGGAAATCATCGCCCGAAAATTCCAATTACTCCATTAGTAAATATGCCGCTGAACGTGAGGTTTGGAGAGCCGCGGCAGAAGGACTTGATATGGTAATCGTAAACCCGTCTTTAATTATCGGTGCAGGCAACTGGCAACAAAGTAGTTCTAATATTTTCAGTAAAGCGTATAAAGGAATAAAATTTTATACCGAAGGCTCAACGGGTTTTGTTGATGTGAGAGATGTTTCGGCACTAATGATATTGTTGATGAAGAGCGAAATAAAAAATCAACGGTTTTTATTAAGTTCAGAAAATAAATCTTTTCAATCTTTTTTTAATTTGATACATCAGGAATTTAACAAACCTAAACCAAAAATTAAAGCCGGAAAATTGTTAAGTAGTTTCGCCTGGAGAGCCGAAAAAATTTCTTGCTTATTATCCGGGGAAGCGCCGTTAATTACGAAAGAAACAGTAAATTCAGCACATCGTGTAAGTCGTTTTTCGAACGAAAAAATTTTAAAAACATTTCCTGATTTTAAATTTATTCCTGTGGAGCAATCTATAAAAGATACGTGTAGGTTATTTTTGAAGGATAGATAATTTTGCGTTGATCGTCTGAACTTGATTCAGAACAATCCCATTTACGGACAGGCATCTATTGATCCAACTTCTGCAATGTTTCCTCAATTACATTTATTTTTTCTTGCTGCTCAATCACTGTTGGCTTAGCTGCTCTTTCTTTGCAATCCATTATACCACAACGCTCACAGGTTGTATGCACCGTTTTCACCGGAATTGATTGGTCATTTAAAAATGGCATCTTTTGCAGTAACTTTTGATCAATCAATAAACCAAGGGTTACGCTAATGATTATATCGGAATCAATGGAGTGAGGCTTTGCGAATGTGATGCAAAAATAACGGTTATGAGTTTGCCAATATTGTGATATTTGTGCATGAACCAGTGGTTGTTGGCGTTTTTTATTCTTCTTATTTGTATCTATATCTTTCATAATGCCGATGGCTAACCATCTTCTGCAATAATGTTCTCCTAAAGCATTTGCATACGGATTATGTAATTGAGAGAGGTGCAATTCTTTTGTTATTTCAAAGTAATCTTTTTGAACTTCGCCTCTCATCCTTAAAAAGAAAAGTTGATCGATTCCAAAATGTCCCGGCAAAATATTTGTCAGTCGCTGCATCAACATTTCCGGCGTTACATCATATTTGGTTACTAAATCTAACCACATTTTATCACTCCATTTATTGCTTGCAAAAACAGCATGCAAATCTTCAATAATCTTGTTTTCAGGCATTAACAGAGCATTTGAAAAATAAGAGGCATTGAAATTATGCAGTAAAATTTCGAAGGAAGCCAAAATTTGAACATTCGTTTCGTAAGGTCTCGGACTTAATTTAAGATATTGAAAAGCGAGTTCTCTGCCTAATAAAAATTTTTCCTGTGCAATGGTTAAGCCTTTATTGATATACAATGTTTTTTTATGTTGAGCATAAAAAGAGCGTAAATTTTTCAATACCTCTTTGCCAATCAAACCTTTTCTGTCCACTTTAATATTATATTGTTTCAATAATAATTTTTCGAGCGCGTTTATATCTACCGGCAAGCGATCTTTCATTTTTACTTTTTCCTGAAATTGCTGAACGGCTTTTTCCAAATCTTCAAAATAATTATCGTGTAAGTCTTGATAACTCCTTAATGCAGAGGTATAAAAATTATCATAGCTGGTTTGTAATCTTCTGCTTCGTTTTAAAATAGTACTGATAAAGGCGGTTATTTTATCAGGCATATTGGCAAATAAATTTAATAGCGAAGCGGGAGTAATTCCAAAATGTTCCCAAGGAACAATGGTAGTAAAATCGGAATTCATAAAGTCAATGATGGGCTGTAAACGCTTTTTGGCAGTGAGGGAAACTAAATAATCGTAATCAACTTTTAAAGCCTTTGCTAAAATGATTATTTTATCAGCCTTTGGATATTTTTTACCGTTTTCGATGTCGTGCAAATAAGAAACAGCCATGCCCGTAGCTTCCGACAATTGCTGATAATTCATACCCTGCTGCTGACGGAGGGACTTTAATTTTAAGCCGAAAATTAAACGTATCCCATTATTATCTGAAATCATAAATCAAAAGTATGAAATTAACAGCGAATGAAAATGTAATTTTTAAAGAAATAAAAATATTTAGCGAAATTTTCTCTATTTAATATTTTTTGCTATATTTGCATTATAAAATGTGAAATATATGAGCAACTCAACTTCAACAAAAGAAACTCCAAAAACATTCAGTACACCTGAAGGTATGAGTATTACCAGTCCTTTCAAGGCTGAGTTTGAAGCTATCCTTACGATGGAAGCATTAACTTTTATAAAAGCATTGCACCAAAAATTTAATGCGACAAGATATTTATTATTAGAAAACAGAAAGAAAGTTCAAGAGGATATTGATAGTGGAAAGCCCTTGCGTTTTTTACCTGAAACAGCTGAAATTCGTAACGGAGATTGGCAAATTGACCCTGTGCCTGCTGATTTGCAAGACAGACGTGTTGAAATAACCGGACCTGTTGATCGTAAAATGATTATCAACGCACTTAATTCCGGGGCAAAAATGTTTATGGCAGATTTCGAGGATAGCAATTCTCCGAGTTGGGCTAACAATATTCAAGGTCAGATTAATCTTTACGATGCCATTAGAAGAACAATCACCTTTACAAATAAGCAAGGGAAAGAATATAAATTAAATCCGAAAGTCGCTACATTATTGGTTCGTCCCAGAGGATGGCATTTATTAGAAAAACATATCATCGTTGATGGAGAACCGGTGAGCGGCGGACTGGTTGATTTTGGTTTATACTTTTTTCATAATGCAAAATATTTACTTGAACATGGCAGCGGACCTTATTTTTATTTACCAAAAATAGAAAGTTATTTAGAGGCTCGTTTGTGGAATGACGTATTTGTATTTGCGCAAGATTACTGTAAAGTACAGCAAGGAAGCATCAAAGCAACTGTATTGATAGAAACAATTTTAGCATCATTTCAATTGAATGAAATTTTATATGAGTTGCGCCATCATAGTGCAGGATTCAATTGCGGAAGATGGGATTATATTTTTTCTTTTATTAAAAAATTTAGAAACAGAGAAGGATTTGTGTTCCCGGAAAGAGGTCAGGTTACAATGACTGTTCCTTTCATACGCAGTTATACACAATTGGTAATTCAAACGTGTCATAAACGCAAAGCGCATGCAATAGGCGGAATGGCAGCACAGGTACCAATTAAAGATGATGAAGCAGCGAATCAAAAAGCGATTGATAAAGTAATAGTAGATAAAACAAGAGAGGTTACTGATGGACATGATGGCACTTGGGTGGCACACCCTGCTTTAGTTCCAATTGCCTTAGGCATTTTTAATCAGCACATGCCAACACCCAATCAAATTGAAACAAAAAAGTTAGAAAATTTTGTTTGTACAGAAGCTGACTTAGTACAAGTGCCGGAAGGAACAATTACAGAAGATGGATTGAGAATGAATATAAACGTAGGAATTCTTTATTTGGAAAGCTGGTTGTGTGGAAACGGCGCTGTCGCCATTCATAATTTGATGGAAGACGCAGCTACGGCTGAAATCTCTAGAACTCAAGTATGGCAGTGGCTTAAAGCCGGAGCAAAATTGGATGACGGAAGAACTATTAATCATACTTTATATGAAGATTTTAGAGATGAAGAAATTGTTCATGTTAAAGAATACGTAGGTGTAAAAAGATATATGTCCGGCAAGTTTCCTCAGGCAATCGCTTTGTTTAACCGATTGGTGGTAAGTGATTCATTCGAAGAATTTTTAACAGTAGCGGCTTATAGATTTATCAATTAGTAATAAAAATAAACAAAGCCCCGACCCTAAAGGGGGAAATAAAAAACATAGCTCCCTTTAGGGTGGGGGCAAATAAAACAAAAACAAGATGGCAACAAAAAAAGAAAGAGCGGAAGCTTTAAAAAAAGATTGGGCAACTAATCCACGTTGGAAAAATGTAAAAAGAGATTACACTGCTGAAGAAGTAATTAATATCAGTGGTTCCGTACCTGTTGAATATACTTTGGCTAAAAATGGCGCTGAAAAATTATGGAAAAAATTACATACTGATGACTGGGTTGCTGGTTTAGGTGCTTTTAATGGTAACCAAGCAATTCAAGAAGTTACTGCAGGTATGAAAGCTATTTATCTTTCAGGATGGCAAGTGGCTGCTGATGCAAACCTTTCAGCAGAAATGTATCCTGACCAAAGTTTATATCCTTCTAACTCTGTTCCAATAGTTGTTAAACGTATTAACAATGCATTGATGCGCAGAGATCAAATTGAATATATGGAAGGTGAACCAAAACGTGATTGGATGGTGCCTATCATTGCTGATGCTGAAGCCGGTTTTGGTGGAAATCTTAACGCGTTTGAGTTGATGAAACAAATGATTGAAGCGGGTGCTGCCGGTGTTCACTGGGAAGATCAATTAGCTTCTGCAAAAAAATGCGGTCACTTAGGTGGTAAAGTATTAGTTCCAACTCAAGAGGCTGTAAATAAATTATCCGCTGCCCGTTTAGCTGCCGACGTTTGTGGTACTTCTACATTAGTAATTGCTCGTACAGATGCAGAAGCTGCCAATTTAATTACTACAGATATTGATTCTCGTGATCATAAATTTATCATCACCGGAAAACGTGCTCCGGAAGGGTTTTACTATGTTAAAAATGGTTTAGAGCAAGGAATTGACAGAGGTTTAAGCTACGCCCCTTATGCTGACTTGGTTTGGATGGAAACAGGAAATCCTGATTTAGGTATGGCGAAAGAATTTGCTCAAGGTATTCACGCTAAATACCCGGGAAAAATGTTGGCTTACAATTGTTCGCCTTCTTTCAACTGGGCAAAATATATGGATGTAAAAGCAATGACTTCTTTCCGTGAAGATTTAGCTAAATTGGGTTATAAATTCCAATTCATTACTCTTGCAGGTTTCCACGCTAACAATACTGTTATGTTTGAATTAAGTAAAGCATATATGGAACGCGGTATGGCAGGTTACTCTGAATTACAACAAAGAGAGTTTGCTTTAGAGTCTTCAGGATTCCAAGCAATTAAACACCAATCATTTGTTGGTACAGGTTACTTTGATGCGGTTCAACAAGTTTGTCAACAAGGTTTATCTTCTACTACTGCATTGGCTGGTTCTACTGAAGCTGAACAATTTCATTAGTAGCATATTAGTTAAAATAAAAAGAGGCTATTCCGAAAGGACAGCCTCTTTTTTTTGTTTTACACTTTAATTGGTATAATTTTGTTCATTAATAAAATAATTTAATAAACTATAGATGTATGAAAAAAACAATACTTATTCTCTGTCTTATTTTAAGTTCGATTGTGCAATTTGCTCAAACCGGAAATGTGATAATTTCCAGTGAATCGGGAGAACTTATTAGTGTTAGCATTAATGGACTAAAGCAAAATCAAACTCCTTTGGCAAATGTCGAAATTACCGGACTCAAAGCGCCAAATGTTACAGTAACAGTTAATTTCGAGAACATAACTTTAGGTTCAACAAGTGGAAAAATTAACATTATCGCAGGGCATGAACTTACGTATAAAATGAAAAAAAATAATGCACAATGGCAATTTATTTTGCTTGATGATATACTGATGGACAATCCGAAAATTGGTGGTTTGGCTGACCCCATTAAAGGCGGACTTCAACCACAACCTGCAAGCGGACAAATAGAAATAATGAGTAGCAGTGTTACCCAACCCAATATTACTTTAGCGAGTGCAACCATAAGCCCTGCAAATGGCTGTGGTCAGCCAATGGCTGCTGCTTCATTTACCGCTGCTAAAAGTGCTATCGTTCCCGCTGCATCAGAAGTATCAAAATTAAAAGTTGCCAAACAAATAGCTCAAAACAATTGTTTATCTCCAACACAAATTACTGATGTGATGCAAATGCTTGCATTGGATGGTTCGAAATTGGATTTTACCAAATTTGCTTATGATCACACTTCTGATAAAAGCAATTATACAAACGTATCCAATGGCTTTAGTTCTGAAGCGACTAAAAAAGAATTGAGTAATTTTATTGAGTCGAAGAATAAACAATAGATTGTGTTAGCCCCCGCGCGATGATGTATTGGGTTGTCTGTTACAATGACCGCTGTTAGCGGTTCGTTGTTTTTCTTTGCTTTTACTATTCTTCTTGAGTATTTACTTTTCTGTCAGCAGGTCTAAAATACCATGACAAAATAATAAATGCAATTTGAAAAGAAGGTCCAGCAATTGCTTTTACTGCATAATCACCAATTGCCAAATGTGAAACAAGTGCACCTGTCATAACAAAAAAGAAACCTGCATAAGCCCACTCTTTAAGAAGTTTAAATCGTGGAATTAAAATAGCGATAACTCCAAGAATTTTCCAAACCCCAAGTATAGTCAAAAAATAAACCGGATAACCCAAGCCAGTTAGCAAATCAACCCACTCTTTTGTTCTGAGCACTGCAAAAATGCCGCTTTGCAGCATGCCAAAAGCTAATAAACTTGTGGCGACCCAATAAATTATTTTGTTTCTCTTTTCCATAATGTATTATTTTAATTTGTTTAAGATGTCTTGTATTCGGTCATGCGCCATGTTTATGCCTTGAGCAAAGGGTAACTTCAGCAATTGATCTCTTAGCGCAACCGATTCATAAATTACGTGCATGATTAGTTTGCTGGTGTTATCAGTAAGTTTTTCAAATTCATATATCTCAAGTTGAACGCCATAAGGCGCATTTTCCAATTCAAAAGTGCGGATAATCTTTTTATTCTCAGTAAACTCATGGACTACCCCATTAGAACGTAAAACAACCTTCCCGTTTGCATCGGTCGATTCCAGCTGATAACTGCCATGCTTCTTCCCTTCAAACTTTAGTACTTTAGCTGTCGCATAAGGGTTCGACATCCATTGCTCAATGAGTTGAGGCTCGGCATGTGCTTTAAAAAGCAACTCAATAGGCAAATCAAATTCCCTTGTTATTACTAATTCTTGTTTGCCGTCTTCGGCATTTATTTTTGTTTTTTGTTCCATTTTTATTTATTTTATTTATA
>ODAK010003289.1_pt1 | contig 16816 bp, 15 predicted proteins | sample 1539591 | NCBI WGS metagenome assembly ODAK01 (sample SAMEA3539303, study PRJEB22396) | soil metagenome | biome: tundra; feature: field; material: soil | place: USA | collected 2010-05 | depth 0.15 m
AAAGCCACCTTTCACCGCGCTCAAAAAGTCTACGTGTATTCCGAAACTGCTCTAAAAACGCAGCGAAAGACAACTCAACCCGCCGTCCATTTTCTGGAACTCCGACATGTCGAGGACCAGCGGCTTGAATCCGCGCGTGACGAGTTGGTGCTGCAGTTTCGGGTAGCCATCCGCGATCAGCACACGATCGTTAACGCGCACGCAGTTGGCAGCGTAGCTCTCTTCCACGGCCACTCTGATCAATTTAAATTCGCTGAACCGCGCATCGTCCGCCAATTCTTCCATGACCACAAGTGTGTTGTCGCCGATGTAGGAAACGCCGCTTTTGAAATGAAGAATGCTATTCATCGCGCGAATGTCAATTGTCGATGAGGTGTAGCCAAATGCGGCCAGGTGAGCGCTGAGTTGGCGCGCGCCCTCTTGGTTGGTGCGGTGCGAGAGCCCAATGAAGAAATGATTCTCAGCTTCGCAAATGTCGCCGCCATCCAATGTCCCGGGCATTTCGATTGAATACGTGGTAGGGAAGGAGCCCTCCACGACGGGGCGCATTGCGTCGACCTCGCCCTCGCGACTGGCGGCGCCTGGACGCGTCAGGATGGCAGCGCGCTCAGTCAGCACAGCGGCATCCTCTACAAATGTCGAGTCAGGATATCGCAGATCAGCGTCAAGCACGGTGAGCGTGAGACCGCAGCCTGCAAGTGCGTCGCAATAGCGCGCATGCTGGGCAAGCACCCGTTCGATTTGTGGAACTCCCAAGGCGACGGTGGTCAGGCCGGCAGCGAAATTATCTCCCGGGATGCGGACGATGGCTCTCGTGAACAAACACAAATCCTCCGGTTGCATCATTGCACAGGAACGTACCTGTAGATTATTCGGCACATTCATTACTGAACGTGCTGAAGCATTTCCAGGGCAGCCGGAGCCGTCCCTCGTCGTTCGTGTGCCGGCACGACTTTCCGTGCGTGACGTCCGCGGAAATCGGCCATCACGGTAATCAATATCCCGGTTACTGCCTGTGCCTTGGAGATTTCCGGTTCTTGGACTCATCGGCTGGTTCTCTGGCTCGACTCGACGCACCTTACAAATTTCTTTGAATGTCTTGACGTCTCCTTTACGCGCTTCTGCCATCCGATATGTATGGAGGTGAAGTCATGACAGTAAAGGACTTCATTGCAGTTTGTGTGCTGTCCGCAACTCTCGTGAGTCCCGGAAGTGCACAGGTCGCGGCCAATTCCGCGAAAAATGATGAGCATCCCGCGCGGAATTTCGATCGGTTGGTGCGCGACGCGCATACTCCGAAGCAATACCAGGCTCTCGGAAACTACTACGACAGGCAGCAAAAACAATTTATGCAGCAGGCTGCCGAAGCGAAGGTCAAATGGGAGCAACGGAGCCAGAACACCGTAGGAGTTCTGGCCAAATATCCTCGCCCCGTGGACTCGGCAAAATATCTTTACGAATACTATGTGCGAAAAGCGGCTGAGGCAGGCTCGCTTGCTCAGAAGTATCGCCAGCTAGCCGAACCCTCAGATGCAGAACTACCGCAAAAGCAAATATATGCGAAGAGCGATTCGGTAGAACAACCTGCTGGGGAACGTTTTACTCTTTGATGCCAAGAGCAGGCTGCATGCAAGCCCGAGCGACCACGACACATCATTCTATCTGTCGTTATGCGCAGCCCGTGCGCGGTCTTAGTAGAAAAGATATTTTCGCCAGCGGTCGTCGCCGCGGCCCAGCATGCGCATGATCTGACGGCTGGTGTGCAGCGAAAACGGCCGCGGTTCGCGCATAAGGCGCATATCGTCGATCTCGGCCAGCATGCGGTTGCCCTTGCGGCGATTGCAGGAGTGGCAGCAAGCCACAAGATTTTCCCAGGTAGAATTGCCACCACGCGAGCGGGGGATTACGTGGTCGAGCGTAAGCGCGCCTGAGGTCAGCACTACGCCGCAATACTGGCAGGAGTTGCGATCGCGCAGCAGAATATTTTTGCGCGAGAGGGCGCGCGTTTGATGAGGGATGCGCCGGTACTCAAGCAGCCGAATCACCGAGGGCATCGCGATGCGACTGCGCTGCGCATGCAGCGTCAGGCCGTGCTCTTCTTCGGTACGCGCGATGCCCTTGAGCACCAGCACGAGGGCACGACGAGCACCGCAAATGTTGATGGGCTCGTAGGATGCATTGAGCACCAGCACCGGCATCTGCAGCACATGGCTCGACTGCACGGCAGCATGGCTTCCCGCGTCGCCGGAATAAGCAGCAGCGCGGGCAATGGATTTTTGTTTGCGTGCATGGATCATAGCTTTTCCCAAAGACATCCTTTTTATCCCCTCGTTAAAAAGATGGTTGGTCCGGTGATGCGTGCATGCGTTCTGATGAATGATCTACGAATTGGACATTTCCGGAGGTGCCCTGCATGAGACGTTCGTCGGCGTAAGGAGCCATAAATCTTTGCCCGATTGGATGAAGGCGGTGTGCCCGTGCCAGTGTAGCCACCCAGACTGAGGCTGCTCCCGCTGCGAGCAGGGCCTGCGCTGCGGCCCGCGCGGTTGCGCCGGTGGTGAGAATGTCATCGATGAGCAGGACATGTTTTTTTTCCACCCCGCTTGGATCGGCAACTTTGAATGCGCCGCGCACATTGCGGCGGCGCTGGTGTGGCGTCAGGCCGGCCTGGCTCGCGGTGGTACGTTGCCGCAACAGCGCGTCCGACGCCAAGGTCAAATCCCAGTCAGGGTGAGTTGCGCGCAACAACGCGACCGTGTGACGAGCCAGCGATCGCGCCTGGTTAAATCCCCTCTCAGCGTGTTTTGAACGATGCAGAGGGACGGCAACCACGAGCATGTGATCTGGGGCTTGGCCCGCGAGTTGCACTATCGCTTTGGCCAGCATCGCGCTTAACCGGGGCGCAGCTCCCTGCATCCTGTCGTACTTGAAAACATGGATAGCGGCTCGCATCGGCCCATCGTACGGACCATATGCCACCGCGCGCACAAATGGTGGCGGTGCCATGCGGCACAACCGGCAAATTGAAGATTTCGCTGAAGATTGAGGAACTTGCTGGTCGAGCGGGTGGCCGCAGCGAGTGCAAAGCAGGCAGCTTGACGGCTCGATTTCCTTCCAGCAAGCTTCACAGATCGGGGCAGAGGAAAGATACGGCAAGGGGGAGCCGCAGAGAGTACAAAAGTCAGGCAGAAGAGCACAGCCGAGCGCGTCCATGGGACTTCGAAGAACGCGAGCCACAGCGCGCCAACGCGATGTGTTCGATTGTGGACCGTCGATCGTCAGCGAACCGGAGTTCCTGCTGAAGACGCACCTCACCGGGGCCGGGTCGGGGATTGGGTTGAGGGATTGCCGCCCTGCCTTATCTATATCTATAGCCGCTCGGCAATTGTTTAGCAAGCGAACTTGGTATAAGTAGTCAATTGAAACGAGATCTGCCACGCTGAATTTTGTAACCAGCGACAGCGTCCGAGCACGGTGAATTGACCCGTCGTTAAGCGCGACATCCGCCACAAATAGCAACGGGGCTACGCATGGTTTATGCATTGCCCCGTCAAGTCGCTGCGCCGCATTCCCGACGCCGCTACCAGTCGTACTTTGTTTGATCGATTTGTTATTCGCGGTCGTGATCAACCTTGGTGCTATCGTCGATTTTGCGGTCTGCGTCATTTGCAGTGCCGCGAACGGCATCTTTCAAGCCGCCGACAACCTTTTCCGCTTTGCCCTTCACCTGCTGGGCCGCACCATCCACTTGGGTTCCTGTATCACCGGTCCACTCGCCAACTTGCCGCTTAGCCCGGCCAGCTGCATCATCAATCGCGCCTTTTACTTTATCGGTGTTCATTGGTCCACCTCCGTGGGTTTTAGAACTTCCAACATAAGTGCAGGGCGGCTTGGTTGGTCCGCCCGGTTGTGAACGCTGTTTTAGGGTTGCGCTAAAGTGCCGCTCTGCGACCCGATATCAACTGGATGATCAGGACCACCACAGCAAGCACCAGAAGAATGTGAATGAATCCGCCCATCGTATAACTACTCACTAGACCGAGCAGCCACAGAACCAGGAGGACGACAAAGATTGTCCAAAGCATTTCTAACCTCCGCTAACTTTTTTTGACTTTACATATATCGACAACATAAGCTTTGACGCCATGGTGAATGAGGAAGGTTGTTCGTGACTAAAAGAAACGCGCGAAAAACAATGCAGACAACCGCGAGCTTTATTGAGGCATCGGATTAACGCGTCGCGATGGCAGAGACGCCTTTTATAAATTTGGACATGACTATTCAAGTCCGCATCTAACAAAAAGAAGCTTCTAACTTAAATTGGGCCCCCTCAAGAATTTGAGTTACACCTTGATCGCACCCTTGCATTAAAGGAGAGACTATGCTGATTATTATCATCCTCGTCCTGATCTTAGGATTTGGATATGGCGGTTATCGCGCGGGCCCGGGTTGGGGTTATTACGGCGGAGGCGGGTTAAGTCTGATCCTGGTGATTGTTCTCATCCTGCTTCTGCTAAGAGTCATATGAGCGAGGACGGGCTCTCGTTGCCCGCTTGAGAGAATGGCAAGACGCTCGCGCGCAGAGTATTGCGCGCGAGTTGAGTTACACCCTCTTGACGCTTTCTTCGAAGCGACACCGAATGTAACTTTACCAGCCATATGTTGCCCCGACGACGAGCATTCCCGGGTGCATGGCCGCTCTTCATTCTATTGACGTGTGTTGTCATTAATCCTCGATGCAATAACTATCTATAGGATCAGCGCCGACAGCGCGGATCAGCCTCATTCAGGCTGATCTCTTAGAGCGCGGGCGGCATCGCTCAGAACACTATGGCGATGCGATACACTTCACCCGTAAGGGGAGTGGTGTCTTTGCGCATTCGCGGCCTGGTTTGCATAGTACTGATTATTGAGCTTTTCGCCTTGAGCCGGGGATGGTCGCAACAAGCGGCCCCTGCGCCTGCAAAGCCGCAACAAGGCGGCATGAGCGGAGGCATTTCTTCGGGCGTCGCAGCTGCGCCGATTTACGACGAACAGAAGCGACCTATCACAGCGGGCGGATTTGTAGACACGGGACCGGTGGTGTTTGAAGATGTCACCAAGGCCGCCGGTCTGTCCGGCTGGCAACACAAGATGGGCGTGCCAGAGAAGAATTTCATCGTCGAAACCAACGGCTCGGGTGTCGGCCTGATCGACTACGACAATGACGGCTGGCTCGACATTTACCTGGTCAACGGATCGACCTTCAATGCACTCGATGGCAAGGAAGAGACGCCGCACGCGGCGCTGTTTCATAACAACCACGACGGCACGTTCACCGATGTGGCTGCCAAGGCTGGGGTAACCAACGATCGTTGGGGATATGGCGTGAGCATCGCGGACTACGACAACGATGGATGGCCCGACATGTACGTCGGCAACTACGGCAAGAACCGTCTCTACCACAACAATCATGACGGCACATTTACCGATGTAGCCGAAACCGCAGGCGTAGCGCTTGGCAACTGGTCGCCCGGTTCCAGTTGGGGCGATTACGACGGCGACGGACTGCTCGATCTCTACGTCACCGGCTACGTGCATTTTGACCGCAACAACCTGCCCATCGCCGGAACCAAGGCCGTCAACTATGCGTCCTGCCTTTACCGCGGCGTGGCAGTAAATTGCGGACCGCGCGGACTGCCGGGCGAGCCGGATCACCTGTTTCACAACGACGGCAAAGGAAAATTTACCGACGTCACGGTGAAGGCGGGTGTTGAAGACAAGGATCGCTACTTCGGCTTTACCGTCATTTTTGTTGACATCAATGGCGACGGCAAACCGGACCTGGTGGTGGGAAACGACTCCGAGCCAAACTTTCTTTACATCAATAAAGGAGATGGCACGTTTGACGATCAAAGCTACATCTCCGGTTTCGCGCTGAACAAGGATGGGCGCGAAATTGCCTCGATGGGAATTGCGGCCGGCGACTATGAAAACAACGGGCTGATTGATTTTTTCGTAACCGACTTTGGCGACGATTACAAGGTGATGTATCACAACGACGGGGACGCCAGTTTCACCGACGTCAGCTATAAGGTAGGCATTGCACAGACAACGATTCCTTTTGTCGGATGGGGCGACGGCTTCATCGATTTCGATAACGATAGCTGGCTCGACCTGTTCATGGTCAACGGCCACGTCTATCCAGAGGTAGACCAGCATGACTGGGGAACTTCATTTAAGGAGCGGCCGCTGCTCTTTCGAAACGTGCCGGATGCAACCGGCAAAGGTCGCCGTTTTGAATACGTACCGCCAGTGAAGGATTCTGGGCTTGCGGTCGTGACCCCTGCGCGCGGAGCCGCTTTTGGCGATCTGTTTAACGACGGTAAAATCGACGTGATCATCAATCCCATTGACGGGCCGCCGGTGCTGCTTCGCAATGTGAATCCCGATCATCACAATTGGGTCGAGATGCAATTGGTCGGCGCCCCCAAATCCGACAAGAGCAAAGGGAGCCCGCTTGATGCGACCTGCGCAACGGTCTATCTGGAGGCTAACGGCACGCGCATGCGGCAGGATGTGCTATCGAGCGGGAGCTACATTTCGTCGAATGACAGACGCCTGCACTTCGGACTCGGGGACGCAACCGACGCTGGGACTGCGGAGATTCACTGGCCATCCGGAGCGAAGGAGACGGTAAAGTTGCCCGCAGTGGATCGCATTTACACCATCACCGAGGGCAAAGGCATTACGGGGGCGCTATGCAGCGGCAAACCCTGTGCCAATCCGCAAGCGCCCGATCAAGCGGCACCCAAGCCCGCAGCGCATTAAGGCAGGCGATGTTTTGAGTGCGTCGAGCTCGCTCTTTCGAGGGAATCTGTTGGACCTCTCTTCGCTGCCGCATATTCTGATTGGTCGTGCGTCGTGCGTGCGCAAGCTGCGCATGCGCAAAGGGTTCATTTCACTCTTGCTTGGCGCAGCCTCGGTTGGTACGTGCATCCTGGCTTTGTCTGCGAGTGGCTTCGCGCAAAAACCTACATCGCCGCCGCCGCCGAAGCAGCAACAGGGCGCAATGGGCGGCATCTCATCGGCCGGAACCTTCGTGCCTATTTACGACGCGGAGAAGAGACCCATAACCGCCGGCGGATTCGTCGATAAGGGAACGGTTGTTTTTGAGGATGTATCCAAGACATCGGGACTCGCGACGTGGCGTCATGTCATGGGAACAACGCAGAAGAAGTACATTCTCGAAACCGATGGATCGGGCGTTGGCCTTATTGACTATGACAACGATGGCTGGCTCGATATTTATCTGGTCAACGGTTCTACCTATGACGCGCTCGCGGGCAAAGGTAAGCCTCCGCACGCTGCGCTGTTTCACAACAATCACGATGGAACTTTCACAGATGTGACCGCCAAAGCGGGAGTGGCTAACGATCGCTGGGGCTTCGGAGTGGCCATCGCCGATTACGATAACGATGGCTGGCCTGACATTTTTGTTTGCAACTTTGGCAAGAACCGGCTTTACAGAAACAACCATGACGGTACATTTACCGATGTGGCCGAAAAAGCCGGAGTGACACTGGGCAACTGGTCCGATGGCGCAACCTGGGGCGACTATGACGGCGATGGGCGGCTCGACTTGTTCGTTTCTGGTTACGTGCACTACGACTTGAATCATCAGCCTGAGCCCGACAACAAAGGTGTGCCCTTTGCGTTTTGCCAGTTGCATGGATTTCCGGTGATGTGCGGCCCGCGGGGCTTGCCGGGCGAACCTGATCATCTGTTTCACAACGACGGCGATGGTACATTCACCGATGTGAGCGTCAAGGCAGGCGTTTCCGATCCGGGCGCATACTACGGATTCACCGCCATCTTCGTCGATGTAAACAACGATGGCAAGGTCGACTTGCTCGTAGCCAACGACTCCAACCCCAACTATCTCTACATCAACAAAGGCAACGGCACATTTGAAGACCAGAGTTACGTATCAGGTTTCGCTCTGAATAACGAAGGTCGCGAAATCGCATCGATGGGCCTCGCTGTGGGCGACTACATGAATAACGGCCTTGTAGATCTGCTGGTCACGGATTTCTCAGACGACTACAAGACCCTCTACCACAATGACGGCGGAGGCAGCTTCACTGAAGTCGCGAGCGAAGCGGGCATCGCGCAGATTCCAGTTCCATTCGTGGGCTGGGGCGATGGATTTATTGACTTCGACAATGACGGCTGGAAAGACCTGATGATGATCAACGGGCATGTCTATCCGCAGGTGGAGGATCACGACTGGGGAACGACGTTTGCCGAACGGCCGTTGCTTTTCCGCAATACGCATGACGGCAAATTCGCCTACGTGCCGCCGGTGCGCGGGTCGGGGCTGGCAACGCTCACGTCAGGACGCGGTGCAGCGTTTGGCGATCTGTTCAACGATGGAAAAATCGACGTCGTGATCAACCCTATCGATGGCCCGCCGGTGCTGCTGAGAAACGTGAATCCCGATCACCACCACTGGGTGGAGCTGAAGCTGATAGGTGGGGCTAAGAGTCCGCGCGATGCCGTCGGAGCGACCGTATACCTGACCGCCAACGGAATGCGCCAGCGCGAAGATGTGATGAGCGGCGGAAGCTATATTTCATCGAACGATCAGCGACCGCATTTCGGTCTGGGCGATGCGACGGATGCCGGGACGGCCGAGATTCACTGGCCCTCAGGTGCGAAGGAAACGGTGAAGCTGCCAGCGGTGGATCGCATCTTCACGATCACCGAAGGCAAAGGGATAACAGGTGTGATCTGCGCGAAGCAGCCTTGCACTACTAAGCCCGTGTTGAAGGCTCCGCACCTGAACTCGCCTGGAGTTCATAAATAAAACTGTGGTTGGTTCTGGCGTGGAATGAAACGAGCTCACCGGGGAGCAGGGATTATGCGCCCCCCGCGGGTGGATTCCTCCACTTCGGGAATCCACCCGGCTATCCGGCTGTCAGCCGGTATGGCCTAGAACACTCCTGCGAGAAAGACCTCGGCTGGATGTTCCTTGTTGAACTTCACTCCGCAGCCCGCCAGCACCGCCGGTGACAGCGTGATCACTGGGCAATGCGCGTGCGCCAGCAGCTTGTAGACGATTCCGTGGCGGGCGATGGCTGCGAAGGCCGAGGCGCCATGCGCGCCCAGCACAATGAGATCTGCCTGCTGTGCCCTGCCCTGGTAAAGCAATTCCTCAGTCGGATCGCCTGGCACCACGATGGTTTGAATGGAAACCGTATCGCGCAGTTCCTGCGGCACGAGAGAGAGCAAATCGCCTTCCATTTGAGCGACGCTGCGACCGGCAAGCACTTCGGCGCGCTCCTGCGGCCGGATCACATGCTGCAGAATCAGGCGCGCATTGTGCTGCAGCGCTAATTCAGCGGCAAATGTGGCGACCACGTAACTGCTCTCAAGCAGGCTGATAGCACACAGAATGGTGCGCGTTGCAAAGTTCCGGAATGTGCCATCGACCACGTCGGGGCCAACAATGTAGACGGGGACTTTGGCGGTGCGCAGCACAGCCTCTGCTACCGAGCCGACGAGAAGTTTGCCTATCGGCCCCGGCGAGTGTGTGCCCATTACGATGCGGTCGACCTCCCGTTCGCGCAGAAAGGTGACGATCTGGTCGGCTGCCAGTCCCGGACGCACCACGACTTCGCACTGGATGCCAGCTTTGCGTGCGCGCTGGGCGAGTGGTTCGAGATGGCTAGTTTCCGACCGCGCCGCGGCCGCATAGTCATAATAGCGAATGCCGGAAGTCTCGGACGCAGCCACTACCAGCGTGTCATAGGCATGAAACAGGATAAGGTCCGCACCAAATTCGCTGGCTTGCGCGAGCGCAAAGCAGAACGCTTTTTCATTGGCGGGGATCTCAGAGGCGAAAAGAATGGTGGAGGGTTTGCTCCAACCTGGCTTGATGGCCATGGGAACCTCCTTGAGGGACAAGCTACATGTTGACAGGCTAATAAGTTCGTTTGCAGTGCTGTGCGACACACCTGTGAGTGATCTGAATCACTCTAGATATGCCAAGGTGATGCATTCTCACTACGATTTAGAGATCCTCAACCCACCCAATTGACGCAGGCGCCGGGAAGATCGTTCGCTTGGCAGTGATTGTGTGCTCATTGCAAAAAATTGTCCAGCGGAATTGTTCGCGCCGGCCGAATAAGTCAATTACGTGATCTGAATCACAGATTTTGATGCATTCAGGGTGGTCTTCTGGACTTGGTCGTGATTCCCCTGGGGCTGGCAAAATGCCAATTCCGGCCTATCGCGACGCTGCTGGAGGCCTTATGCAACCGATGCACAACATTCCCGCTCGCGGCGAATTGAATTTTGACGAAGCACCTTTTCTGGCTATCTGGGAAGTCACACAGTCGTGTGACCTGGCCTGCAAGCACTGCCGCGCAGCCGCCCAGCCTATCGCCCATCCTGACCAACTGACGACGGCTGAAGGCAAGGCATTGATCGATCAGATCGCAGAGATGCACGTGCCGATTTTTGTTTTCACGGGCGGCGATCCGCTCAAGCGGCAAGACGTATTCGAGCTGATTCGCTATGCGGCAGACAAGGACGTAAAGGTAGCGCTCACGCCCTCGGCCACACCCCTGCTGACGCGTGAAGCGATCTTCAAACTGAAAGAGGCGGGACTCGTGCGGCTGGGCATATCGCTCGACGGATCAAGCCCCGAGATTCACGACACATTTCGCGGATTGCCGGGCGCATACGCACGGACCATTCAAGCCATCGAGTGGGCCAATGAAGCGGGTATACCGATCCAGGTGCACACCACCATCAGCCGCCACAACGCAAATGACCTCGATGCGCTCTGCGCGCTCTTTGAAAAACTTGCCATCGTGATGTGGAATGTTTTCTTCCTCGTTCCGGTGGGCCGCGGCCAGTTGAGTGATCTGCTGTCAGGCGAGGAGTTCGAACAGGTCTTTGGCAAAATTTACGAGCTGTCGCACCGGGTGAATTTTCAGATCAAGACCACCGAAGCCATGCACTACCGTCGCTACCTGTTGCAGCACAATCTTGAAGAGCGGCGCATGGGCCATGGGCATCCGGGCGCCATCGGCGCCAAGCCTGCGTACGAGCCCGGCGCGCCCACCAGCGATGCCAAGACCCGCACCGCGACCTGGGCCACTCGGCGCGTCAATGACGGTAAGGGATTCTTGTTCGTGTCGCACATGGGAAATGTTTATCCCAGCGGCTTCTTGCCCATCCACGCGGGCAACATTCGTGAGACTCCGCTCTCGGAGATATATCGCAACGCGCCCATCTTCAAGGCCCTGCGTGACACCAAGAAGCTCGAAGGCAAGTGCGGCGCCTGCGAATACAAGGAGATCTGCGGTGGGTCGAGGGCGCGGGCCTATGCAGTGACCGGCGATCCCCTGGCACAGGAGCCCTGCTGCATCTACCAGCCGAAGAACTGGGATGCGCAGCGGGAGAGCGAAGCGGCAGCCTTCCGCGAAGCGCACGGCACGTTGGTGACGCCGTTGGCGCTGAAGTAGCTCTATCCACACGGTTTCCCTCCTCGGTAAGAATGGCGCCTCGCCGGCATGAAAGACTGCCGGAGCGGCAAGTGTTGTAATAAGGGTCTGAGGGTCAACTATGCGGACGGCGATTATTGGCGGTGGCATAGCGGGGATGGCGGCAGCCTTCGAACTGGAGAAGGCGCGCGCAGCCGGGGGAGCGATCGAGTACACGCTCTTTGAGGCGCAGGCGCGGCTGGGTGGCTCGCTGGCATCGGAGATAGTGAACGGCGTGGTGCTTGAACGCGGGCCCGATTCCTTCCTCAGCGAGAAGCCGGCGGCGGCGGAACTCTGCCGCGAACTGGGGCTGGGCGATCAACTGACTCCCTCGAATGATGCCAACCGCAAGACCTATATCGTGGTGCGCAATCGACTCGTTCCTTTGCCTGATGGGCTGATGTTCCTCATTCCTACCAAGCTCATTCCTACGGCGCTGACGCGGCTGTTCGGGCCGATGACCAAGATACGCATGGCGCTGGAGTTGCTGCATCCGCCGCGACCGAGCGAGCAGGATGAATCCGTCGCAGCGCTGGTTCAGAGGCACTTCGGGACCGAAGCGGTAAATCGGCTGGCCGATCCGCTGCTGTCTGGCATTTACGGCGGTGATGCGACGCAACTCAGCGCGCGCGCAGTGCTGCCGAGGCTCGTGGAGATGGAGAGCGAGTACGGTTCCCTCACTCGCGGGATGCTCGCGGCGCACCGCAAGATGCGCGCCAAGATAGCGGCAAACGGTGCTTTGGCGGCCAAGCCGCAGGGCGCGCAACGGCCGCGAACCATCTTCACCACGCTGCGCGGAGGGTTGCAGCAACTGGTCGATACGCTTGAGTCGAAGCTGAATCCTGAGTGGGTGCGGCGTTCGACGCCTGTCAGCGAAATGGAGAAGGTCGATGGCGGCTGGCGCGTCACTTCAAAGGGTGAGAGCGAATTTTACGATGCGGTGATCGTGGCTTCGCCGGCTTGGGCTGCAGGGGTGCTACTGGGGCCGGTTGATCCGCTGCTTGGGGAAGACCTGGGCGGCATTCCCTATTCGTCGTCGATTACGGTAAACCTGCTTTACGACGAGGCGAATCTGGGGACGCTGCCGGAGGGTTTTGGCTTCCTCGTTCCTACGGTGGAGGGCCGCTCGATGCTGGCTTGCACGTTTGTGCATCGCAAGTTCCTGGGGCGCACTCCGCCGGGCAAGGCGGTGCTGCGTGCGTTCCTCGGCGGCATGCGGCAGGAGGCTCTGCTCGCCCAGAGCGATGAAGCGCTGGTGAAGACCGTGCGGCGGGAGTTGAGCGAGATTCTGGGCAGGAAGGTCATCGCGCCTGAGACCGAGCCGGAGCACGTGCAGGTTTCGCGGTGGCGACGGGCCATGGCGCAGTATGCCGTGGGCCACCAGGAGCGTATGAAGCGCATCAATGCTCGCGTCGGCGAATGGCCGGGCCTGCGGCTGGCGGGCAATGCCTATGACGGGATCGGGATCCCCGACTGCATCCGTCTGGGGCGGAAGGCGGCGCAGGAGATCGTTGAGGAAAAGCAGCTCGAGACGGCCAGCCGGTAGCTCCGACTGGTGCATCCAAGGTGTGCACCCCTCCCCCTCCCCCCGGTATTTCTGGCGGCAAGTTGTTTATTTTCTTTAATTTAGAGCATTCGTATCGCTGTAAAAATTTGATTCTATTGCAGTTATCCGCAGAAATTTGATTCAAAAGGACTTACAGACCCCAAGCCAATTATTAGGTGTTAGGTCAAAAAGACGCCATGGAGAAATCGTGCGCCAGGGAAGGGTAATTATCTGCAAACGGATGGCTGCCGAAGGCCATGGTTCTGGGCATGATGGGGAGGTTCAGGGCGGGGCGTCTGACGACGCGCCCGCCCCACCAAGTTGAACCGGCTCTCATTAGAGCAAACTGCTGAACGGCGTATTCGTTGTGATTCGTGTCCCAGACAGCTCACCGGTAAATGACACTTCGCGCTTTCCGGTCGTGCCGAACGCAGTCAGCGTAAATGTTCCCGAATAATGGTTCCCGTCCTCGCTCAACGTGACATGCTCCGTTATTTGAGCCCCGCCGGTGGGATTGCCGATGCCGCTGGGCGCATTTGCCGTGTCGTTGCCGAGCCAGGGCAGGTGGTTGACATAATAGGAGCGGACTCCCGTCTTCTCCCAGACGCCCAGGCAGAAGTTTCCATCCTGGGGCGGCCGGGCCGATTCCATGATCTCCGTCTTGTCGCTATGCAACACGACCATGGCGTTATCGATGACAGGGTAGGGTTTTGGGATCGCCTCTCCGTTCATGGTGTGGGCTGTAAAGACCACATGCCACATGCCGACGATCGATGGGCCGTCGCGGTCATCATCGTCGTCGAAGAGGGCAGCGTGCATGAAGTGCGCCGAGCCGAACTGGGGATGCCAAGCGGCGGGTTTGATGTAATTCCTGTTGAGACCACACTGGGCCAGGGCGCTCGGCGCGATCACCATCGCGAGTGCCAGGGCGCCGGCTACGGTTACCAACCTGCAATTTCTCGTCCTCATTTGAATCTCTCCTCGGCCGGGGATCGCCGGCGTGCTTTCGAGATAACGCCGGCTGCGTCGCCGAGGCAATGAAGAGGTGGTAAAGCCGGAGGTGAAGTTTAGGTGAACCACTATCTGCTTAAAAGCGAGCACGGTACGCGCTATGCTTAGAGTCCTGCGATTCAAGCTTCCCGCGCGAAAGGTGTTTATTGCCCGATCCCCAAACCGGTGTGGTTTATCAATTCGGCGATTTTCGGCTCGACTGCGGGCGATTTGAACTGCAGCGCAACGGCCGCGCGCTCCGTGTGGAACGCAAACCGATGGAGCTGCTCATCCTGCTCGCCTCCCGGGAAGGCCAGCTCGTGACCCGCGCCGAAATCGCGCAGCGGCTTTGGTCCAGCGAAGTCTTCGTCGACACCGAACACGGCATCAACACCGCCATCCGCAAGCTCAGGCACCTTCTGCGAGACGACTCCGAAGACCCCAAATTTATCCAGACCGTTACCGGCATGGGCTACCGATTCATCGCGCCCATCACCGCCATCGAAACAGCAGTGCCCGAAGCTGTTGCGCCCGACACCGCGGCCACCATTGCTTCCGATCCGGCAGAAGCACCTTCCGCTACCGTCCCTGCTCCGCTAGCTCAATCGCATCGTCTCTGGTTAGGGATCGCCGCCGGTGCTACTGTCCTCATCGCAGTCTTAGCCGTTACCCTCTGCCCCCAACCACTCGCTTCGCGCCTGCTGCATCGCAACGCCCAGCCGGCAATCACCTCTCTCGCCGTCATCCCGCTCGACAACCTCTCCGGCGACCCTAACCAGGAATATTTTGCCGACGGGATGACCGATGAGCTGATCACCATGCTTGCCAAGGACTCCACCCTCCGCATCACCTCGCGCACTTCAGTCATGCAGTACAAAGGCGCGCGCAAGCCCCTGCCTGAGATCGCCCGGGCCCTCAACGTCGATGGCATTCTCGAAGGCTCGATTTCTCGCGCTAATGGCCAAGTCCACATGACCCTTCAGCTCATTCGTGCCGACACCGACGTCCACCTCTGGGCGGAAAGCTATGACCGCAGCGCCAACGATGTAGCCGCGCTGCCCGGCGAAGCCGCCCGCGCGATTGCAGATCGTCTTCGAAGCTCAGTCACTGCAACCAAACCAGCTCGCTACGTTAGCCCGGAGGCCCACGACGCCTACCTGCGCGGCCGTTATTACTGGTTCGGCGATAACTACGACCAGTGCAAGGCGTATATGGAGAAGGCCATCCAGTTGCAGCCGGACTACGCCATGGCCTGGAGCGGACTTTCAGAAGCTTATGGAGGAAGCGCGGCCGTCGGGGAGATGCCGCCGAATGAGGCATTCGAAAAGGCGCACACTGCCGCACTGCGGGCACTGGAACTCGACAACTCGCTGGACGAAGCACACAATGCCCTCGCAGCCTATTATCTTTTCGATGCGTGGGATTGGCATCGCGCTGAAGCCGAATCGCAACGGGCCATTGCGCTGAACCCCAACAGCGCCGATACTCACCACCTTTACTCCTACATCCTCCGGTCTCAGAACCGCGACCAGGAGTCATTGGAAGAACAAAAGCGGGCCACTCAGATTGATCCTTTTGGACGACCCTGGGCCCTGGGAGCCGCATACATTTATTCGCATCAATATGACGCGGCGATCGACGAACTGCAGGCACGCGCATCGTCGCAACTGCAGGACTTCTGGCTGCAGGAGGAGTTAGCGAAAGCCTATTGGTTAAAGGGGAACAAGACTGAGTGGGCCATGCATCTCGAACAAGGCTATCTGGTGATCGGCGACAAGAAATCCGCCGACGTCATCCAGCACGCATTCGATAAGGGCGGCGCGATGGCAGTTGCGCAGTGGGCGTTGGATGGCGATCTGAAGAAAGCGCGAACCAGGTATGTCTCGCCCATGTATCTCGCCTTTGACTATGCTCAGCTCGGACGCAAAGAAGATACTTTGCGCTGTCTTGAGGATGCCGTTCAGGAACGTTCGCCCTGGCTGGTGTTTATCCAAAAGGAACCGGGTTTCGACTTCCTCCACGCCGAACCGCGCTTCCGTTCCATCATTCAGCGCGTCGGTCTCCCACCGGCCTATTGAGAGGGGGATCGATACGCGACGTACGGGCATGTCAAATTCGTCGCTCAGAATGCAGAGATATGAGACGATTTCCTTCGCGGAGAGCCTTCAGATTTTCTTGGAATCTTCGCCGGAGCACCGGAACAACGTCCATGGCGTCGAGCCAGCAGTGGAGAAATTATGGCAAGAGACATCATTCGCACACAGAACGCCCCCTCTCCGCCAGCGACCTATAGCCAGGCAGTACGGGCGGCGGGACTGGTGTTCGTTTCGGGCACGGGCCCACACGATCCAGCAACAGGAAAGATCGTTGGAGACACGATCCAGGAGCAGACCAGGCAGTGCCTGGAGAATGTGTCTGCCATCCTCAAAGCCGCCGACACTTCTCTCGAACGTGTCGTGAGCGCGACTGTCATTCTTCTCGAGGAAACAGATTTCGCCGGAATGAACGAAGAGTGGATCAAGTGGTTCCCGGTGAATCCGCCTGCGCGGCAAGGGGCGAAGTTGCCTGTTCGAATCGCCGGCTTGAAAGTGTCCATCGCGGCCATTGCCGAGGCATAAGCCTGCAACGGCGGGCGTCGCTGGGTTCGTCGCTTTCCCACCCTTTCCGCAAAGAACGCGGAAAGGATGGGGCACCCGGCCGTTGAGGATGAACGGGAGTTGTTAAGAGCAACCGCAGGTCCTTCGAC
>ODAK010003290.1_pt1 | contig 16815 bp, 13 predicted proteins | sample 1539591 | NCBI WGS metagenome assembly ODAK01 (sample SAMEA3539303, study PRJEB22396) | soil metagenome | biome: tundra; feature: field; material: soil | place: USA | collected 2010-05 | depth 0.15 m
TCCTCGAAACCGAAGGCCTCGACAAGGAACCTGATGAGGCCACGAGCATCGCGCGCCCTCAAGCAGGGCCAGACCTGGGCGGGAGGAGGGATCTCGTTCATGCTCATATTCTCCACGTCCGCACCGACGATCGGGGCGCGCCCCGGCCCTGAGGATACGACGACAGCCACGCTCTTCAGGGCTCCGGGGCGTCCTCGAGTACCTCGCGAAGCCTTGCAGCGAAGGCTCGTGGGTGCAGCACAAAGCCAGCGTGGCCGCCGGGGAACTCTTCCAGCGGCCTGGCCAGCTCTTCGGCCAGGGCTTGCGCGCACCTGTGGACGAAGCTGTCCCCGGGTGAACTGCCGGCCGCAAGAACGATCCGGCCGGCAGCGGCGTGCAGCGCCGGCAGATCGAGGCGGTAGCAGCGGACGGCGGGCGCGTCGTGGGTCAGGAAGAACTCGAGGTTGGCGATCCGCTCGGGCTTGGGTCTGGCCAGCTCGAGGTCGGGCTCCCGATCTTCGTAATTGACGCCGGTGAGGGCGATGAACCTCTTCATTGCCGCCGCAATGCCCTCGCGGCGGTGAAGCTCCTCGACTTCCTCCTGGCCCTGAACGAACAGTTCGCGATCATGCTCATCCAACAGCTCGGTAACGGGTGGCTCGTGCGCTACGAGAAGTCGCACCTGCTCGGGGTGGCGGGCGACAAGATCGAGGCCCAGCATCGCTCCGAGACTGGCACCGAACACGAGCACAGGTTCGCTGGTCACTTCGTGCAACAAGCGGGACGCGTCGTCACTGTGCGTCGTCAGATCGACCGCTGCGCCCGGATCGTCGAGCCGGCTGCGCGAAAGGCCCCGCCGGTCGTAGCTCAGGACCGTATAGCCCTCCACCAGTTGTTTGGCGAGCGCGTCCATGCCACCTGCGTCCCCGTCGCCACCTTGAAGCATCAAGAGCAGCGGCCCGTTTCCTTGGACCTTGTAGTAGAGCCTGGCACCTGGCACGCGGAGCTGGTCCGCCCTCGACTCATCCATGTAATTGGCGAAGATACCCCTCGATCACGGGCGCGACGAGCGAGACGAGCTCGTCGTTGCTCGCCCGGACCACCGCGTCGACCTTCACCACGTGGCGGAGCATGGCGATACCGATCAGCTGCGCGACGACGAGCGAGGCCCGAAGCTGGCCGTCGGGTTGGTCGATCAGCGTGCCGAGAGAGGCGAGCATCTCCCCGACCAGGAATTCGCGCAGCATGGTTGCTGCCCGCTCACTGGACACTGCCGAGCGCACGAGGCTGAGGACTACGTCTCGCGTCTGCTCTCGATCGAGCATCGCCAGGTACCGACGAACGATCAGTTCGGCCGCCTCGGCGACATCGAGGGTGTTCAGCCCGCTGAACAGTGCCGACGGGCCGAAGGTCACCTCGAGCGCGGCCAGGAACAACCTGTCTTTGGTACCGAAGTAGTGGACGAGGAGAGCCGGGTCGACGTGCACCTGCCCGGCGATGCTCCGCAGCGATGTGGCCTCGTAGCCGCGATCGCCAAATGCCCGACGCGCCGCGACGAGGATGTCTTCGCGGGTTTCCGGCGCCCCCGGACGCCTCCCGGTGCGGCTCACCGTCGCGGTTCTCCCGAAACGACGCTGACGAACGCCTCCTCGAGGTTGGCCGGCACGGTTGTCAGTGCCACTTCGAGGTTGTGCTGAGCGAGCAGATCCTCGACTTGCCGGGGCGAGCCGGGGACTCGAAGCACATCGCCCTGCAGCTGCACCACAAGTCCGGCTGCATCGAGCACTACGAAGGCTCTCCGCCAGTCGTTGCAGGTGACCTCGACCACGGTGCGACCTCCGATCACGCCGGCCACGGTGCCGTCTGCCGCCACGCGCCCGCCGACCATCACGACGAGCCGGTCACACTGCTCGGCTTCTTCCATGTTGTGCGTGGTCACGAGCACGCCCGTGCCGTGCTCGGCGCTCTCGCGGATGTCCTGCCACAGCCTGGTCCGGCTCAACGGCCCGACCCCGGAAGTTGGCTCGTCGAGCACCAGGAGCTCGGGTCTGTGGGAGAAGGCCACAGCGAAGGCCACTCTCCGCTGGAGGCCCAGCGGCAGGTTCCCGACAAGCTCGTCTCTCGAACCGCTGATGCTCTCCGGCATAGGAGGACGAGCGGAACCAAACGCAACGGAGGTGAACGTCCAGTTCTCCTGAACGGTCATGTCGTCATACAGCCCGAGCGTCTGCGGCACGTATCCCACCCGGCGGCGGGTGCTCATGGACGGGATAGCCCCGAAGAGCAGTGCGTCGCCACTCGAGGGGCGCAACAGCCCAAGCAGGAGCCGGATGAGAGTGGTCTTCCCGGCTCCGTTCGCTCCGAGGAGACCGACGACTTCGCCGCTGCTCACGGCCATGTCCACAGAGTCGACAGCGGTGAGAACCCCGAAGCGCATGGTCAAGCTCCGGACTTCAGCGAGCACGGACATCGCGCTACACCTTTTGCTCGTCGCTCAGCGAGGCGACGATGACGGCATCCTCGAATCCTGGTTGCAACGGCTCGGCCCCCTCGGGCAAGTCGTTCGACGGCGCCCACACCCTCCACGTCGTGCCCCAACGCCACGAGAGACCCTGGGGCTGTGCCGTCGACCGAACAACGCCCAACCTGCCCGGAATGGCGGCGACGATCTCGGAGCAGGAGCCGGTTGCGATTGACCGGCCCTGTTCCAACAGCATCACCATTGACGCGCGCTGTGCCTCGTCCACATATGTCGTTGTCGCGACGACGGCAGTTCCCTCCGCCGCCGCCGCGGAGATCAGGCGCCACAGCTCGGCCCGGCTCACGGGATCGACACCGGTGGTTGGCTCGTCCAGCACCCGCAGGGCCGGGCGGTGAAGAAGCGCCATCCCGACCGCGAGCTTTCGCTGCATCCCTCCAGAGAGCTGCCCACCAAGACGTGCCCGTGCATCCGACAGGCCTATGCGTTCGAGGATGTCACTCGATCGCTTGATCAGCTCCGCACCTCTCACGCCGTAGGCGCCACCGGCGAAGGCCAGGTTCTCGCCAACGGTGAGATCGACATACAGCCCAGCGGTGGCCGGGATGTAGCCGATCTCGTTCTTTGATGGGCGCCGGACAAGACCGCTGCAAAGCGGGACGAGCCCGACGAGTGCCCGCAACAGCGTGGACTTCCCGGCGCCATCACCGCCGACGACGATGCCTACGGTTGAGGGCTCTGCTCTCAGGGTTACGCGGTTCAACGCCGTTCGAGTCCCGAACCGGACGCTCGCGGACTCGAGCCCCCACGTCACGGCGACACCGGCTCGGGCCCCGGCGCCATGACCCGACTGCGCCGAGTGCTCGGTGCCAGGTCACGCCGGAACCGGAGCATCGCGAGCCCGAGGACAACCATCGCCATGCCCGCCAGTACGAGCAGTGGTTCCCAAAGCGCCGTGATCGGCGTGTCCTTCAGCATCACGCCGCGGCTGATGTCGATGAAGTACGAGAGCGGCAGCACATAGGCGATCCATCGGACACCTGCGGCCATCGATGAGATCGGGAAGATCAGGCCGGACAACAGGATCTGCGGTACCACGAACATGATGGCCAGTTGGATGGCCTGGCCCTGGTTCTGCGAAACAGTGGAGATCAAGACGCCCATGCCAAGGGTGACCAGCAGGAACAAGAGCGCACCGAGCGCGAAGACCGCGAAGTTGCCAGCAAAGGGCACCGCGAACAGTGCCACGCCGACAACAACGATCACCGTGAGGTCCAAACACGCCAGGACCAGGTACGGCACGATCTTTCCGAGAATGACATCCCAGGGCCGGAACGGCATGACTGCAAGCTGCTCGATGGTCCCGGACTGTCGTTCCCTGACGATGCCGAGGCTCGTGATAAGGGCGCCGACGAACAGGAGAATCAGGCCGGTCAGCCCTGGGATCATGATCCACGAGGTCGCGAGCCTCGGGTTGTAGAGGACTTGGACGGTGACCGCCGGGGCCCCCGCCCCACTTGCCTTGGCGGCCTGGGCCATGCGCGCCAGCGCTCCTTCTGCCGCTTGAACTGAGAAGAGCTGGGTCCCGTCCATCAGGATCAGGAGCGCGCGTCGTCCGGTGACTACCCCGACCACTGCGACTCCATCCCGGAGGCGTGATTCGACCAATGACTTGCCGGCGTTCGGGTCGACCTCGACGACTTGGAACGGAGCGCGGAGTTGACTGGCGACCTGTTCAGCTTGGGGGCCGACAACGACGGTCGGAACACTCGGCACATCGAACCTGGCCGCGTAACCGAAGATCACGAGCAGGAGCACGGGCAGGACGATCAGCATCGCCAGCGTTCGCCTGTCCCGTTTGAGCTGCCGGAACTCCTTGACGATCATCGCCCACACTGGCTCACACTCCTAATTCAATGCCCGTTGAACTCTACGCTCGTTGAATTCAGGCGTCAACAGTCTGGCCGAGCTCCTCACTGGGCCGGGCCTGCCTCCGTACTGTGCCGACGATCGCTTCCGCGCGGACCGACTGCGGGCGAGTGCCGGCTCCAGGGTCCTTCAGTCGGTGCCTTCGTGCGAAGGCTCCGCGATCGGCACGCCCGCTCGAGCGCGGGTCGGAGACGAGTGATGGGCGCGCTGCATATCCGCGTGTGTGACGGCAAGGAAGGCGACCAGGCAGAAGATGACGATCGTCAGGGCCACTGCCACGGTTCCGTCGCCCCAGCCGAGGCCCCCGACGCTTCGGGGCTTGCCCATCCAGTCGGCGAACGAGGCGCCGAACGGTCGGGTGACGACGTAGGCGAACCAGAAGGAGAAGATCGCGTTCCAATGGAACCGCCGGTAGCCGACGGCGGGAACGGCTATCACCCCCGCGAAAAGCAGGCCGGAAGTCAAGTAGCCCAGGTGGAACGTCACCGCCGTCAAGTCCCCCAGGGCCGTGCCCATGGCGAAGGTCGCTACAACGGACGCCCAGTAGAACGCCTCGCGCCGGGGAGTGTCGACGGTGTGGATCGACATGGTCTTCTCGGTCCTCTGCCAACTGACGAACACGGCCAGCAACACGACCCCGTAGAGGGCGCTCGACACCGCGTACGGGACACCGAATCCGACATGAAGGACATCGGCGGCCATCGTGCCGAACACGCCCACCATGACAACTCCAAGCCAGTACGTCCATGCGACGTAGCGCCGCATCGAGAACTGCAGCGACAAGGCGGCGACGAACCCGACGAACCCCAAGCCGACGGCCAGTTCGGGGTTCATCCTGTGGACGAGGTAGTCGGACGTCGATTCGCCCATCGCCGTCGAGAGGGCCTTTATCACCCAGAAATAGATCGTGATCTCGGGCACCCGGAGCGCGCCGCGAACCGTCAGCCGCGTGATGAAGGTGCTCTCGGTCACGGCCACATCTTGCCGCGGGGCGAGGCCTGCCCGGACGCGTCCGGCCTGTCGGCTCGCGCCACAGATGCCGGCGCCAGGTTCAGCGTCCGCGTAACCGGTCGATCTGCCGGCGATCCCTCTTCGTGGGACGTCCGGCAGAAGGGTCGCGGACCAGCACTCGGGGCGTGATCTCGCGGGGCGGCGGCGGCGGGCTGTGGTCGACGATGCACCCGGCGGCGATGGGGGCCCCGACGCGTTTGTCGATCGCCCGGACAACCTCGAGCACACGCTCCCGGTCGCCGATTCGGGCGGTGACCGTGTCCCCGGGGTGCACCGTGGTCGAGGGCTTCGCTCCCGCCCCGTTCACCTTGACGTGCCCGGCCCGGCACAGCGCCGTCGACGCCGCGCGCGTCGGTGCGGCACGCACCGCCCACAGCCACCGGTCGACTCGTGCGACCTCCACGGGGAAAGCGTCCCACGAACGAGCTGGAAGCGCGGCACAGTAGGAGGGCCATGTCCTCCCGCCTCGATCTCGCCACGATCACCGGGGGTCGAGACGACGCCCTCGAGACGTTCCTCGCCTGGACGGCCGAGCGGGGCTTCAAGCTCTACCCAGCCCAGGAGGAAGCGCTGCTCGAGGTCTTCTCCGGTGCGCACGTGATCGTGAACACGCCGACCGGCTCGGGCAAGAGCCTCATCGCGCTCGGCGCCCACGTCGCGGCCCTTGCCGGCGGGATGCGCTCCTTCTACACCGCGCCGGTCAAGGCGCTCGTATCGGAGAAGTTCTTCACGCTGTGCGGTGATCTCGGCGCCGAGAACGTCGGCATGCTGACCGGCGACGCCTCGATCAATCCCTCTGCCCCCGTCGTCTGCGCCACCGCCGAGATCGTCGCGAACATGGCCCTTCGCAACGGGGCCACCACGAACATCGACCAGGTCGTGATGGACGAGTTCCACTTCTACGGCGACCCCGACCGAGGCTGGGCGTGGCAGGTGCCGCTCTTGGAGCTGATCCGGGCGCAGTTCGTCCTCATGTCGGCCACGCTCGGCGACATGAGCGCGATCCAGCAGGGCTTGGCCCGCCGCACCGGCCGGCCGGTGGCGATAGTGCGCTCCGCGACCCGACCGGTTCCGCTCCGCTTCGAGTACCGCCGCACACCGCTGAACGAGACGATCGAGTCGCTCCTCGCAGCCGACCAAGCACCGCTCTATGTCGTCCACTTCACCCAGGCGCAGGTGCTCACCCACGCCCAGGCACTCACCTCGGCACAGGTGACGACGCGTCCTGAACGGGAGGCGATCGCCGCGGCGATTGTGGGCTTCCGCTTCGCTCCGGGCTTCGGCCGCACGCTCGCGCGCCTTCTCCATCACGGGATCGGGGTCCATCACGGCGGGATGCTGCCCAAGTATCGCCGCCTGGTGGAGCGGCTCACGAAGTCCGGCCTGCTGCGTGTCGTCGTCGGGACCGACACGCTCGGCGTCGGGGTCAACCTGCCGTTGCGGACGGTCGTGCTCTCGGGGCTCGCCAAGTACGACGGGTCGATCTCCCGACTGCTGAGCGCGCGTGAGCTGCACCAGATCGCGGGGCGCGCTGGACGCGCCGGCTACGACTCCTCGGGTCTCGTCGTCGTGCAGGCCCCCGACCATGTCATCGAGAACGAGCAGGCTGCCAAGAAGGTGGCGGGCGATCCTCGCCGGACGCGCAAGCTCGTCAAGTCCAAGCCGCCGAGGGGCTACGTCGCCTGGGACGAGGCAGTGTTCGACAAGCTCGTCGCCTCTCCGCCCGAACCCCTCGTGTCTCAGCTCCAGGTCAATCACGCGACCCTGCTCAACGTGCTCGACCGTCCGGGTGACGGCTGCGCTGCGCTGGCAAGGCTCGTGAGGGACAACGACGAGCCGCGAACGGCACAGCGCCGCCTAGTCCATCAGGCAATCGCGATCTACCGCTCGCTCATCGCCGCGGGAGCGCTCGAGCGTCTCGCGACGCCCGACGAGCAGGGTCGCCGGGTCCGGGTCACCAGCGACCTGCAGTCCGACTTCGCGCTCGACAGCCCTCTCAGCCCCTTCGTGCTCGAGGCCGTCCCCCATCTCGAGAGATCCGCGCCTACGTGGTCGCTCGACGTGATGAGCATCGTCGAAGCCACTCTCGACAATCCCGGCCCCGTGCTCATGGCTCAGCTCGACCGCGTGAAGACGGAGGCTCTCGCAGCGCTTAAGGCCGCAGGGGTGGAGTACGAAGAGCGGATCGAAGCCCTGGACAAGCTCGAGTACCCCAAACCGCTCCGTGACTGGACCTACGACCTGTTCGACACCTACCGGCTCGCCCATCCCTGGGCCGCCGACTTCAACATCCAGCCAAAGTCGGTCGCCCGGGACATCTACGAACGGGCGATGACCTTTTCGGAGTATGTCGCCCACTACGGCCTGACGCGCTCAGAAGGTCTCGTGCTGCGCTACTTGTCCGATGTCTACAAAGCCCTCATCCGGAACATCCCCGAAGACCTGAAGACCGAGGAGCTCCTCGACGTCACCGAATGGCTCGGCGAGCTCGTCCGCCAAGTCGACTCGAGCCTGATCGACGAGTGGCAGCACCTCGCGGCCGCAGCGGCAAGCTCTTCGCTCGAGGAGGCCGTCGCCGAGATCGGCATCGAGCTGAGCGCCGACGCCGGCGACCCTCCGCCTGTCACGTCCAATGCCCGGGCGTTCAAGGTGATGGTGCGCAACGCCGCCTTCCGTCGGGTCGAGCTCGCCGCCCGGCGAGATCTCGCCGGCCTTGCCGAGGCTGAGATGGCTGGGGGGTTGGACGAATCCGGCTGGTCCGACGCGCTCCAGCAGTACTTCTCAGCCCATTCGAGCATCGGCACGGGCCCCGATGCCCGCGCAGCGACATGGTTCGATCTCACCGAGCAGCCGGGCCGATGGCACGTGCGTCAGGTCCTCGACGACCCGGAGGGCTGGCGCGACACCGCGATCATCGCCGAAGTGGACCTCGCGGCCTCCGACGAGGCGGGCTCACCCGCTTGGCGGACGCTGCAACTCGAGCGCGGTTGAGCCACCCGCTCGCCACCACCAGCTTCTCCAAAGGCCGGCGCTCTCGCACCGGCTTAGAACAACGCTCTCACTTGGAGAAGGGAGAAACTGACCCTTCTAGCTCAACGTTCCACCCGACTACGCCGGGCAGGCTACAGGCCTACTTCGCCCAGGGAAGCTTCTCACCCGAGCTTCGGAAAAGACCGACCGCAGCGACGACTTGCACCACGCCGGCGATAATTGTCAGATAGATGCCAACACGGGGGCCGTAGCTGAAGCCAGTGATACCGGCGTGGCCGCTGGGCAGAGTGATCCATCGAAGTATGACGATCAAAGTCCCGAGCACTGCAGCCCCCAACACAATCACAGCCGGGGTGGCCGGCACTTTGGCCAAGTTGACCTCGGACCGATGCAGCGCCAGATACACGCCTGCGGCGATGATGAGCAGGCCGCCGAGCCAGCCGTAACTCGTGCTCCAGCCGCTGACCGAAGCGCTGTAGAAGCCGTACGAGGCGCCGTACCACGGCAAGAAGAGACAAATGAAGCTGACACCGGCCGCGCCCACCACGGCCCAGTCCATCCTAGAAAAGCGCTTGGCGTCGAACTTCGCCATCAGACTCCACCTCCTGATCGCCTCCCACGTTGTGCGACACCGTCGCACCCGTGGATGAGTACCAACATGACCGGAACCGCCCTGAGCTCACCGATGTTCTCGGCGCCTCTTGACACATGCAGGACACTACTAGTCGAATCGGTTCCCGGTGATCTATTCGCCCTCCGCACTCAAAGCGGCTCAGGGCTGTGAGCTCAGTAGGTCTTAGCGCCGGCAACCTCTTCCTCGCCGGGTGCGGCTGGAACGGGGATGGCTGTGCCGCCTGCACTGCGTTCCGTGGCCTCGTCCAAGATGGCCGCTGTCGCGGTCGCTCCGAATCTCGTGACTCCGATGGCGACGAGCTCGAGCAGCCGGTCCAGCGTGCGAACTCCGCCTGCGGCCTTGATCTGTACCTTCGGCGATGTCGCCCCGGCCATGAGCAGCAGGTCGTGCACCGTCGCACCTCCGGGGGCAAAGCCCGTCGACGTCTTGACGAATTCGGCGCCGGCACGTTCCCCGAGCCGACTGCCCTCGACAATCTGCTCGTCGCTGAGATAGGCGTTCTCGAGGATCACCTTCACCAACCCGTGCGCTGAGTGGGTGGCCTGCACGATCTGGGCGATCTCGTCCTCGACGTATTCGTGCTTCCCACTGCGGAGTTTCCCGATGTTGATGACCATGTCGATCTCCCGTGCGCCGTCATCGAGCGCCCGGCGGGTCTCGAAAAGCTTGCTCTCCGTCGTGGAGTTCCCGTGCGGGAAGCCCACGACCGTGCCGATGGCAACACTGGTGCCCATGAGCAGGCGGGCGGCCAATGCGACGTCGGCCGGCTTGACGCAGACCGACCACGTTCCGTATTGGTCGGCGAGCGCGCAACCGCTGCACATGTCGTCATCTGTGAGTTCGGGACGCAGAAGCGAGTGATCGATGAGCGCGGCGATCTCGCGTACCGTTAGCTTTGCCGGGACGACCCTGGCGACGGTGCTCATTGAGGAGGGTCCTTTCACATGGGGGGACTCAGACATCTCAGCTCAGAAGAACTGCAGCTCGCTCACATACGTTAGTCCCTCTGCCCTGTGATTGTTCGGCCCCGGTCCTGCCCGCGCCCGCATGAATCGAGGAAACGAAAGACGCGAAAAGGCATGTCTAGTGAGAGCAACTAACTGTGTCGAAGCCGACAGTCCCGAAATCAGAAGGGCGCTTTCAAGGCAAAGGGTGCCCGCACAGTTCGAGTGAAAGTGGAAACCTGCCGAGGGAGCGCCGTGCCCGACACAGAGCACCTCTGTTGCGTGGAGGACCTGTTCGGCCACGGGACGTCAGGTTCGACGGTGCACCGGTGTCGGTGCCAAGAACCCCTACCCGCCAGCTCACAACACCAGCGGCAGTCGTGCCCGTTGTCTCGGATCGCTTGGTTGCCGCCGATGCGCAGGAGGTCTCGCACCTCACTGCGCTACATTCCAAACGTCCCCGGCGCCGCCTCGAATTCGGCGAGGTGGGTTGTCCGGCGCATTCGTGGAAGTCGAGTGACCCAAGAGAGGACGGAAGGCCGTGTTCGTCGATCTGCCACTTGCCGAGCTTCGTAGCTACCTACCTGATGTCGACGAGCCCCCCGACTTTGATGAGTACTGGGCACGCGAGGTCGATGACGCCCGTTCCCGCGATGTCAAAGCACAGTTCAGGTCGGCCAAGACCGCCATCCGCCACGCCGAGGTGTTCGATGTGACCTTCGCTGGCCACGGAGGTGACCCCATCAAGGCATGGCTGCTTATCCCGCACCAGGTCGAGGCGGAGGGGACGATCATCGTCGAGTTCGTCGGCTATGGCGGTGGTCGCGGCGATCCGCTCGACTGGCTTGTCTGGAGCAGCGCCGGCTATCCGCACCTCATCATGGATACCCGCGGCCAAGGCGGCGGCTGGCGAAGCGCCGACACGACCGACCTCGGCGATGGCGGCCAGCCAAGCAGCCCCGGCTTTCTCACGAGGGGCATCGGTGATCCCCGAAGCTATTACTTCACGCGCCTGTTCATCGACACCGTCCGCGCCGTTGACGCCGCTAGGCGTCACCCCGACCTCGCCGGTCTACGCGTCGTCACCACAGGAATGAGCCAAGGAGGAGGACTCGCGCTTGCAGCTGCGCATCTCGCTGAGGGTGTCGTGGCGACACTGCCCGACGTCCCCTTCCTCGCCTACCCCCGTCGGGCTGCCGAGATCACCGCAAGCTTGCCGTATGGCGAGCTTGCCCAGTACTGCCGGGTCCACCATGACGAGATCGAACAGGTCTTCCGTACGATCTCGTATATCGACGTTGTGAACCATGCGAAGCGCACGGCAGTCCCAGCACTGTTCTCCGTCGGCCTGCTCGATGACATCACACCCGCGTCGACCGTGTTCGCTGCGTTCAACCACTACGCAGGCCCAAAGCAGATCGCCGTCTACCCCTTTAGCGGGCACGAGGGCGGAGGAACGACCCACATGCAGAAGAAGCTCGACTTCCTTGCCGCAGCCCTGCGAAGCTAGCTCGAAGCGATAGACGGCGCGAGTCGTCCGGAGAAACGAGGGTTGAGCTTGACGCGCCACCTCATCAAGCCGCCTTCGCGAGGCGTGAGCTCTTTCTCGTCCGGGTGCTCTCAATCTCCGTCTTTGCTCCGGCCGTTTCGAGTTGCGGGCGCGGCGGGTACGCGACAAGACCTCTCTCTGAAGCGTGTGAGGCCTCGCCAGAACTCGTGTCCGTCGGGAACACCTTCTGATCTGACGCAGTGATCTCGTGTGGTCCTGATTTAGCCTCTGAGCTGCGATGATGGTCGCACTCTTCTCTGAGCCGGTCGCCGCACCGGGCTGCGGGTCTCGAAGACTCGCAAAGGTTTCGCAAACCTCTTGTGCGACGTTCGCAACAGCACTATCGTGCCGTTCCTCGGACCTGCGCCCGAGCGACGTTTGTTGTCACAGGCGGCCAGCCTGGTGTTAAGGGGGAGCGTTGGCCAAGACGACGGTCAAAGCGGTAGCGGGGCGGTGGGAATCTCTCCCTCCAGCATGGCTCGACCGCAGCGTCGCGTCGGCGGCATCTCGATGAGCACCACCGAACACATCCGGGAAGCGGCCGAACAGCCCGGTTGCCTCTCTCCCACCACCTACCGTCTCGCCACCGGACGTACTGGGCGTTGTGGCCCAGGTCATGCTCTACGTGACCGAACGGCTCGTCGCAGAGCTGCGGAACCGGGCGCTCCGACTCGCTTGGTGTGCGCGATACGACCTGGTCTTCGGGACAGCCCAGCGGCCTGCATCATCGCCGCGGGCTGCAGATGGTCACATTCCCGACGACCACTGGCGGTTTGAACCGACGAGCGTCGGGTGATCCGCCAGTCCAGTGCACAGAGAAGAAAGGAGAAACACGAGCATGAGGCTCACACTTAGAAGGGGAGGTAACACGATGTCCCACACGAGGAGCGTTCTTTCGATGGCCAGGAGGCACAAGCTGTTTTCGATAGCGACGCTGGCCGGGCTGTTGGGCCTGGCGGCCACCATGGTGCCGGCGAGTATCTCAACCGCCAGCCCGGCCCTGGGCCACATTGGCGGCTCTGTCTCGCTCTGGGCCGAGTGGACCAGTACCGAGCAGCAGGACTTCGAGGCTGTGCTGGCACCGTTCCAGGCTGAGACCGGGGTCAACGTCATCTACAGCGGCAAGGGAAGCAACATGGACACGGCGATAGACGCTGCGGTAGCCGGTGGCGCGCCTCCACAAGTGGCACTCGTCCCTGACCCCGGCACCGTGCTCGCCCTGGCCAAGAAGAGTGCAATCCAGCCACTCGCCCCCGTTCTCGGGAGCGAAGCATCCGACTACGGGGCAGCGTGGAACAAGCTCGTCACCTACAACGGCAAGCTCTACGGGGTCTGGTTCAAGGGCGCCAACAAGAACACCATCTGGTACAACCCCGCCGAGTTCGCCACGGCGGGCATCAAAGCCACACCCACGACGTGGCAACAGCTGCTGACTGACGCGGCCACGCTGAAGAGAGCGGGTGTCACTCCGTTCTCGCTCTGCACCGACATCGGTTGGCCGGTAGCTGACCTCTGGCAGAACGTGTACCTGAAGACCGCAGGGGCGACCAACTACGACGCGCTCGCCGCCCACAACATCTCGTGGACGGGCCCGACCGTGACGACGGCTTTCGACACGCTCGCCGAGCTGGTCGGACAGCCCTCATATCTCCTCGGCGGCACCAAGGGAGCCCTCGCCAACAGCTACCCGACATGCGTCGACAAGGTGTTCCCGAAGCCAGGAACGATGCCCCAGGCAGCAATGGTGATCGAGGCTGACTTCATCGTTTCTGAAATCGTCGGCAACTCCTCCGGATACACCGCTGGGACGACCGGGGCAGGCGGTAAGAAGTGCACAGCGAGCCCTGCCGGCACCCCGTGCTACGACTTCTTCCCGTTCCCCGCTCCGGCGGCCGACCAGAAGAACAGCTCGGCGATCCAGGGCTCCGGAGATGTGGCGATGTTGTTCAAGCCCACGGCGGCGGCCAAGGCCCTCATCAAGTATCTGGGCAGCGCCGAGGCCGGTGAGATCTGGGCGCACCTCGGGGGCTTCGCTTCGCCCAACAAGCTGGTGCCTTTGAGCAGCTACCCCGACCCGGTAACGCAGGCTGACGCTTCGGAGCTACAGCACGCTACGAGCTTCGTATTCAGCTTGGACGACCTGCAGGGCAGCTGGGAGCCGAGCTTGTGGCAGGACATGCTCAACTTCGTCAAGAACCCCAGCGCGAAGAACATCACCTCCATCCAAAAGACCATGCAGGCTCAGGCTACGGCCGCGATGGGTCACTAGGAGAATGCAGCTCGAGTAAACCAACCAGGGCACGCCCGGCAACATCCGGGCGTGCCCTGGCCCGTCGCAGGACCGGGAGACAGGTGGGATGGCAGTAGTAGCCGTTGACCGACAACAGGGCCCTGCCAGGCGAAGAGGGATGCGCCAGGGGCAGCACCACCTTCAATCCCTCGCGTTCCTGGTCCCGGGCGCCATCCTGCTCCTGGCAATAGTGGTCTGGCCCACCATTGCGACGGTTCGCTACAGCTTCTACAACGGCACAGCGACCAGGGCTGTCGGGCTCTCCAACTACAAGTCATTGTTCTCGACCGCCGACACACTGATCGCGTTCCGCAACAACGTCATCTGGGTACTGGTCTTCCCCTTCATCGTGACGGTGATAGGCCTGGTATTTGCTGTGCTGTCCGAGCGCATTCGCTGGGCGACCGCCTTCAAGACCGTCATCTTCCTACCGATCGTCTTCAGCGTCACCGCCTCGTCGCTGGTCTTTACGCAGATCTTTCAGTTGGATCCCCACATCGGCGTCATGAACGCCATCGGCCAGACCGTGGACGACTGGTTCAACCCGCCCGGCGCGTATCCGCTCTCGGCAGGGCAATCGGCGGTGTCGCTCGCCACAAGCGGGGTCGTCGCGGCTCCTCATGGGGCACTCGAAAGCAGTGCGACGCTGAGAGCGGGCGGGACCGTGAAGATGGGCTTGACCGGCATCAGTCCCGACACACTCACCGTGCTGGGAGCTCGTCCGGCTCGTGTGCCCGCACCATCGCCCGGAGCCGTCACCGGCTTGGTGTGGCGGGACTTCTCCATTTCGCACCCGTCCAACGTGTCCGCCGTATACCCCGATGAGGACGGCTTCCCCAATCTGCACGTCGCCTTGCTCCGCAGTGATGGCAGCACTGTTGCGACCGCGACAACGGATGCCTTCGGCCGGTTCAGTTTTACCAACGTCGGCCCCGGGACTTTCCGCGTTCAAGTCCAGGCGTCCAATTTCACGCCGAGCTTCTCGGGGACGTTCTGGCTCGGCCCACAATCATTGACTCCCACCAGCAACCTCGGCCAGACAGCCCAGGCGCTGCTAAGCATCCCGCTCATCGACATCTCGATGATCTTGGCCTACCTATGGATCTGGGCGGGCTTCACCATGGTCGTAGTAGCGGCCGGTTTGGCGGCTCTCGACCGCGAAGCGCTCGAGGCAGCACACGTCGACGGCGCAACAGAGTGGCAGACGTTCCGGCGCGTCACCATACCGATGCTGGCTCCAGTGCTCACCGTCGTGTTCGTGACCATGGTCATAAACGTGCTGAAGATCTTTGACATCGTCGTCAATCTGGGCATCGATTCCTCTCAGCCCGGGGGCCAAGCAAGCACCCTCGCCTCCGACGTCTACTACTTGGGCTTCGGTGGAGGGGTCCATACCGGCCTGGCGAGCGCGCTGGCCGTGATGCTGTTCGTACTTGTCGTCCCGGCGATGCTGTTCAACCTGAAGAGGATCAGCGGCAAATGACGACCACGCCCGTCACCACGACGCCTCCCGTCCTGGAGCCGCCGCAGGGGCCTCGCAAGGCGGCCGGCCTCCTGAAACGCCTCCGCCCCTCGCGGTTGGTCGTCAACATCGTCTTGGGCGCAATTGCGCTGTTCTGGCTCGTACCGACCCTGTCCATGATGATCATCTCGTTCCGGCCGGCGGGGCTGTTCGAGGTGTCCGGGTGGTGGAAGGTGTTCAGCGCCCCCTCCCAGCTCACTCTTCAGAACTACAAGGAGCTGTTCACCGGCGGGTCTTCCACGGTGCTAGGTGGAGGAGTCCCCTCGGGACTGGCGCCCGGAAGCGTGCTCGATGCGCTCAGGACTTCCCTCGAGATCAGCGTGCCCGCGACGATCCTGGTCACCGCGATCTCGAGCCTCGCCGCCTACTCCATCGTGTTCGGTAGGTGGCGCGGCCGCAACGCCGTCTTCCTGACGATCGTCGGCCTGATGGTGGTGCCCTTGCAGGTGGCCCTCATACCGGTTGCCGCGCTGTACCGGGACATGGGATCGCTCACCGGATGGAACCCGTTCGGGACCATCACGGGTGTGGTCATCTTCCACGTTGCCTTCGGGCTGCCTTTTGGCGTGTTCCTCATGCGCAACTTCTTTGTCGGTCTGCCCACGGCCCTGATCGAGGCGGGCCGGATCGACGGTGCCGGCGAATGGATGCTGTTCCGGCGCGTCGTGATTCCCTTAGGCATCGCAGCCGCCGCTTCGTTGGCCATCTTCCAGTTCATATGGGTCTGGAACGACCTGCTCGTGGCGCTGGTCTTCCTCGGGGGCGATCCGCACGTGCCGCTCACCTTGTTCCTGTACGACCAGGAACGGACCCTGGCGGCCAACTTCTGGATCATCTCGACAGGTTCGATGGTCTCAATCGTTGTTCCCCTGATCGTCTTCTTGGCATTCCAGCGCCACTTCGTCCGTGGCATGCTCGCCGGTGCGGTGAAGTGAGGTAGCCGCCGTAGCCCAGTCCCTGCCTTCCTCGCCGACACTTCAGCGCCTGGGCCGCTGACCGTGGTCGATTACGTGGTGCTGCTTGCTGCTGGCGGCAGCAGCTCATCACCGAAGGGCTGATCGGGGGCCGGCTCGTACGCCCCGTGTTGAGCTAGTTGCCACGCGGCGAGTTGTGCAATCTCTTCGTCAGTGAACAGCGACCGCTTGAAGTCGCGAAGTGGAATCAGACGGTTGAGTGGATCAACCTGCCCGAGCACCTCGTGTGTGACACACCCGGGTGCCATACCCGCCACTAAGGCACTTCCGTGGGCCGAAGTCTCAACTTAGGTAGGGCCACTTTGGTGGCGGGGGCCCGATATCTGCGTTAGCTACTACTCGTCCACCTGCGGTAACACTCGAAACCACCCTGCCGCTCGCGAGCTGAGAGCAGCAAACCGCACTCTTCGAGACCAGCGAGACACTCGAACAACCGTTGGGCTCGGTGCCCGACGCCGCACTCATCAAGCTCGCCATTGGCTATAATTCTGGCCATGGCAGATACGCTCTCAC
>ODAK010003292.1_pt1 | contig 16810 bp, 8 predicted proteins | sample 1539591 | NCBI WGS metagenome assembly ODAK01 (sample SAMEA3539303, study PRJEB22396) | soil metagenome | biome: tundra; feature: field; material: soil | place: USA | collected 2010-05 | depth 0.15 m
AGAGAGTTTATCAGAGCGCTTCCGCGCTCACTCTCTGCCCTCATGTTTTCTTTACTGACCCCTTTAGCGTGACGAACGACATTGTTGGTGAATGTGCCGGCGATGTTCGTGACGTTCTGCCAGACCGGCTGGCTGGGGTTGGACACGCTGATTTCCCGGTGGAAGTATTCACCCTTGCGGTCGGCCAGGCCGCCGTTGACCGTCACGCTGTTCGTCGCCAGCGCCGCGCCCAGGATGTTTTCATAACCCGGCGTCGCGATGCCAACGTATTGGTTCAGGCGGTTGGTGGTGAACGGGGCGGCAAATGGGAAAACCACCTTGCACTCCGGCGTGGCGGCCAGCAGCCACTCGATTCAGCTACGCGATGCGATTGGCGGGATTGTTCAGCCCGCCGTTTTGAGTTCCGCCGTGTAAGGCTGGAGCGCGTCCGCCACCTTGCCAATGTAACTGTCCTTCAACGCATCATTTAAGTCTGACATAACTTTCCTTTTTGGTTGTGTTTTGAATTTTCAATCTGAAACATCTGTAGCTACTCCCCAAATGGTCTCCGCAGAATCTACACCCATTGTTCCAGCAGCACTTAAAGAAACATCAAGAATAAAATTATCAGCATCGCCACCGGTAGCACCAACATATGCAGCCATGAGTCCAACTCCTAAACCAATACCGTAATCAGTTTGAGTTTTTGTCTCTAGCCTGCCTGTAATTATTCTTTGAGCATTTTGCATAAATATTCCACTTTGAATGTCCATACTCATCATACTTTGACCAACATCTTCTAAAATAATAGAAGGGTTTATCGTGAGGTCGGCTAACTTGTCTGAAGCAATGCCACGTATCATGTCCTTCAAAAAACCAGAAAAGCCAGCTATTTTATCAGGAAAAAAATGCTCCTTGTAAATACCTTCGGCTTGATTAGCAAAGTCGAACACAAAAGTCTGTGCCCAATCCTCAAAGCCTTCGACCCACCCTTCGTTCCCATTAATATCTATGGTAATTAGTGGATTATTGCGAACAAATCCATGCAGATTTCTATTATCCTTTTCACCACTCGGATCGCGGTTAATCCATCGTCCAAAAACCGGACTATAAAACCGATAATTATAATAAACCAATCCGCTTTCATCATCCCAATACTTCGTCGAGAAACGGAACGGATTTTGATGCGCCAGCAATCCAGTCTCACGCAGCAATTCCCCATACGGGCTATATTCATACCGCGCTGCCAGAGATTTATCCGCGGCATTGATAAGCGCTGTGATGTTTCCATTGCCGTCGTAAGTGGCAAAACAGTTCGTGCCTGAAATATTTGCCATCAGCAAACCTCCAACGCCACCAGCCCTAGTCATTGTTCCGCTCAAATCCTTGCCCCACATATAAGAAGATAGGAGTTGGGAGTTAGGAGATAGAATCGCCAGCAGGTTCCAGCCGTCATACACAAAACGGTTGGTGGTGGACGGCACAAAATCGTTGGTCGTCACATTCCAAACCGAGACGATCTTTTGCACCCGTCGCCCCATGAAATCATACGCAAAGTCCAGCCGCAGCCGGTTTGTGGTTGCCAGGTTCGCCACCGTGCCAGTCATCGCCATGGAGATGAGCCGGTTTTCCGCATCCCACTGATACGTCCAGATGCCGTCAGCGGACAGGTTCCCGTCCGCATCGTAGGCGAGGGCCTGCCCGTTCGCCGGAAACACCGAGCCGCCCTTGTTGGTGAACGTGCCGGCGATGTTCGTGGCGTTCTGCCAGACCGGGCCGCTGCCGTTGGCCACCGCGATTTCCCGATGGAAGTATTCCCCTTTCCGGTCAGCCGTGCCGTTGTTGACCGTCACGCTGTTCGTCGCCAGCGCCGCGCCCAGGATGTTTTCATAACCCGGCGTCGTGATGCCAATATATTGGTTCAGGCTGTTGTTGGTGTAAGTGTTCGTGCGCAAGTTCAGGCCGTTGGTGTCGCCGCCGAAGCTGGCAGTCTGGCGATTGCCGATGTTGTCGTAGGCATAGCCGAATTGCTGGCCGGAGACGGGCGTGCTGGTCGTAAAATAAGACCAATTACGTTTCGCGCTCATCAACTCATCGCGGTCGTCATAACCGTAGTTCCAATAGGAGCCGTCTTCCAACGTCGCCCGGGTGCGGCGGTTCACGGCGTCGTATTGGTAGCTGTGCGAGGTGACGGGCGTGCTATCAACCACGTTGGCTATGCTGTGCAATCGCATCCCGTAGTCCCACGTGCGGGTGGTGGTCAGGACGGTATTGCCGCTGTTTTTGAAGGTGGTGGTCTGGAGCAGGTCGGAATTCGGCACATAGCCATAGACAGCCAGGCAAGTCCCGGAGCCAACCGAGGACAGCCGGCCATAATTGTCATAGACATAATCGTCTTCAAGCGAGGTGGACAAGCCCAGCACGGCCACGGCATCGCGTCCGTAGTAGGGATTAAAATGGTTGGAAACGGTGATGCCATTCAGCAATCCACCATTGACAAAAGACGACACCAGCCGTCTGGCAAAATCATAAGTCATTTCGGTTGTTCCGGAACCGTCAATGATTTCACGAGGCTGACCGGCGCGATTGTAGCTGTTGAAATAAACATTGGGTGTGCCATCGTTATAATCCTGTTCGGCCAGATCGCCAAAGCCGTTGTAGCTGTTGGTAACGGTGATGGTGTTGGTTCCGTTCAAGCGCGCCCAGGAGCGCGTGAGAAGACGTCCGGTGACGGTGCTATAAGAGTAGGTGACTGCCTTTCCGAGGGCGTCAATTTTCTGCAGCAATGCGCCGCTGGCTGCGTCATAAACCCAATAGGTATTGTCGCCAGTGTTATAGTCGGGATTTGGCCATGAAGAGCCGCTCCATCCGCTGCCGCCTCGGAAAGTGATAAGATTGGTCAGGTCGCCATATTCACTGTAGCGATATTCAGCCGGATACGGAACATCACCCCAAGTATGATAAAGTTCACCGCGCGTGGTGTAGGCATAGTAGGTCTTCTTGCCATTGGCGCTGGTCTGGCATTTCAATTTGCCGGCATTGGCCTCGGTGACGCCGTAGTATTGATAGCTGTTGGTCTGGCCGGTGAAATCCGTCATGCTGGTCACCCAGCCGGTGGCGGGATCGTAATTGATGTAAGCGGAATAGCCGAGCGCGCTTATTATTTGGTTGGTCCGGCCTAGGTTATCATATTTATACACCGTCGGGCTGGCCACCGAGAGCGTGCTGGAGGAAATGGGCCGGCCGTTTTGGTAAACCGAAGTTGCCTGAAGACTGGAAGTGTTGGGCTGGCTGGTGACGGTTGTGATCTTGTTGTTGGGACGATCTACATACGTCGTGGTGACGGTCAGATTAGTGTCAGCGTCGTAATCTTTGGAACAGGATATTACATTAGCGGCCAAGCCGTTCAATTGTTCGAGGTGGACGCTGGTCATCGTTTCGCTGTCACTCCCGTCAAGTAGAAGGGCGTAATTAGTAGTTGCCTGAAACCACGCATTCCCGATTTGCGTGTAGTAAGTGTAAAAACAATTTACTCTTCCATTATTCGGATCATCCCCCTCAGATTCCGCGCAGTTTTGAACGCTATCTACGTCATAATAATAAAACGTGTCTGGGATTCCATCACCATATGAAGCATAAAGTCTATTAAATGGAATGACATACATATAGTTTTTTGAAATGATGTATGTTGTAGCTGCCCCCGCAGGGTGCCATTCATAGGCAATGGTGTCAAGAGTGTTTGTCCCTGTGACTTTCCACCTGGGAGAATTCGGTTCTCCCAATCCAATAGACGTATTTTGGTTTGCCAACGATTGAGGACCTACAGGACAGTTTGAATAATTATAATATTGAGCAACAACTCCGCTGCCTTGCAAATCCTTTGCGCGGCGGTCTAAATATTGTTCATGCACAATCGTAATCCCACCCGGGTAAACACTGGTGACAATTGCGCCGCCGGAACTGTATGTAGTTTGAATATTAATTCCAGAAACGTCTACGTGATTGGTCACCCGCCCCGCGAGATCATATGACTGCGACTGCGACTGCGAAAGACTGCCAGCAACGGTTACTTGATTTAAGACATGCCCGTTGGCATCGTAAGTATATGTAGTCACTTTTTTTGGCTGCCCATTATATCCTTTCGCTGTTGCTGTCTGAACACGTTGCAGGCTGTCATAGGTGTATGATGTCGAAGCGCCGGTTTGATCCGTTTCGGCAAGCAGTAATTTTCCATCAACGCCACTGCCACCTTGATAATCCGCAGTGTAAATGGTATTGCTTTGCATACTCACCGGGTCAATCCGCACCACATTCGTCACCCGCCCGAAGATATCCGCCTGATATACATTTTTACTGATAAGCAACCACTGTGGATCGCCATAAGTTACGCCTTCAATTGGAATAGTATAAGTATTTGCTAAACCAGTATAAATCCAATTTTCGGTTTGGATTAAATTTCCGTTGTGGAAGATTCGCGTCGTTTTTGGTGTTTTCAACGCCACAAGGCGGGTGCCATCAAAGGGAGTGCCGTCTTCGAAATCGGAGCCCGGTAAAAGAAAGTGCCCTTCTTCATCATATGCGAAATCAAAAAACTGCGCAGGATCATACACTGATTGGGTCCCCTTATCAAAATTTTGAATAGTTGTTTGCCTGTAATCGGGATAATTTGTTTGACTTAGGCTGACATACATATGATTCGCCGCATCCAAAGCAAACGCCATTGTTGTAGCGTTATATGTCCCATGATCATAATACGACAAAACCGTCGGATTATCCTTATATGACTGGGAGTAATTGTGACCTGCCAGACCCAGGGGTGATTGTTCATTGTAATCAAATATTGCACTTCCACCCATCGGAGCGGCTGGATTTAGATAAAATCCGGATGACATTGATTCCCGACAAACTCCCTCAGGGGTAGGATTATATGCAACTGGCTCATACCCATTTACATTAAGGTGAAACCTGGATGAAACACCTGATGTCCCGTCATATTCCTCAATGACTCTATAATTACCAAAAGTTTCGTATCCATATTCTGTATAGTATGTATTGTAAATGCTTGCTTGGCTGACGTCCGTTGTTCCGCCGTTTTGACCATCTAAATTCGGGTGCAAGACATACCTTAACAATCCATTGGCATATACGGACCTCAAATTAATACTCATTAGTGAACGGTCCCCGTTGTCAACATTTTCATAGATCCGTTTTTCCCAATATCCATCTGGATAGACAATTTGTTTCAACTGGCCATTGCCATAGTAAGAATAGGTTTCTGGGTTGTTTTGGTTGTCGTAATAATCATATATGGTGATCATATCAGGACTATTAGGTATTTTAGTCTCTTTCAGCTCACTTCCCCATGGATAGAAGTGATACGTTTCCTGGCATTGGTAGGCGGGCGGGCCGGAATTCGCGTAGCTGATGGCATTCAATTCAACGCGGTCGGTTGCCGGTGAGCCGAGAAACGAAACCGTGCGCGTTTCGATCCTCGTTTCAGGCCCAGTGCCCTGGGTTAAAGTCCACGTCACGTCACCAGCAGAGGTGGTTTTTGCCAATGAATTGGTAGAACCACCACCAGGGCGGTTCTCCGTGATTAACAGGTTGTTTACCGTCGCCGGGTTTGGGTTTTTAATCGTCCAGACAACAAACGGAGGATCTTCAATGTTTGTATAAACACCATACTCATCTTTGTTGGTGTGCACCTGGCCCGGAAAATAAAATTTGAGCACTGTCTGGTTGGTGTCCGGCGTCAGAATGTCCACAAACACTTGATACGCCTTTACCTGTCTGAGCACCATGTCCGCGTTTGTTTCCATAACTACTATATTGGTTATTCCCATCCTCAGGGGATGAAAACTCCCGCCAAACCAGATATTCGTAGTTAGAACAACTTGATTTGTAGTTGCAATTATGCTTACGATAAGGTTTGTAGTTACTAATTCGACCTCGGAAAACAAATTGGTGGAGGCCGCATTGTAATAAAGGGGGTATGGAGTGTATGAATTGCGGGATAATTCTATTTCGCGGAGACTCAATCGTCCAATGGCTAATCCGTCAAAAGTGCGCCCAAGACTGACGCTCCAATCCAGGGAAATACGGTTGGTGTCCTGCGTACACCCTGGTCCCATATTAAGCCATGTTCCAACACCCGGCGCCGGACGGGGATCGTCACAGCCATCACCAATACCATAATGACCAAATTTGTCCTTTAAAACCCGAATCACAGCGGAGTTGGTGGAGAGATAACCGTCGGCGGGGTTTTGCAGGTTGATTTGGGCGCTGCCATCAGCAAATTGTTGGGAATTCGGGCCATTTACGAGCACTGAATACTTATCGACCGGCTTGTTCTTGCTAATCTTATATTGTGTCGGCGGTTTCACAAAGAAGCTGATCTGGGCCGTCCCGGAGCCATCGTAACCGTTGGGTATTGACCAACCATAGGCATCATGCAGCAGCAGCCGGTTCAGGAACACGAGATCTTGACCCTGGGGATTTTGCGCAAGCAGATTGGTCGTGTCACTCGTCAATGTCACGCCGAAGAACCGGTTTGAATCATATATTGAACCACTGGTGATGATCCGATTCAGTTGAATCACCAGATTGGTCTGGGTTATCAAATAGTTTGGGTCAGTGTCATAATCATCATTGGTAATTGCGGATTGGGCATCGCCGGAAAAATTTGACCATAAAAACTGTGACACCAATTCCGGCGCCCCGGATGAACTCAATGTTACACCCAAATCATACGGATCACTAATGTCGTTCAATTTGAATAACGGACTTCCATCAGGTCCGGAATTCGGGCACGTGATGCTCATTTGATAATCCCGCCGAATTATTGCATCCACTTCCACTGGCGGATAATTGGTCGGGATATATTTGCCTAGATCATCAATGCCAGCCCCATAAAAGACCCTTCGCTGATCTCCTATAATTATTTCCATGTATTCGTTGGTGCCCGCAAAAAAATTGGTCACGGCGATTTCCAATTTGAGTTCGAAGGGATTTTGAAGCCATTGGGCAACGGAATTAACCGTGGCATGTGTCGGAGGCGCGCCCATACATCGGGTTGACAAATCCAAGTCGCTGCTTGACTGTGCCATGCCATGACTGGTTCCAAACAGGATTGTCGCCGACAAGATCAATCGTTTTAGCATGTTCATATTTAAGAATTAGTTTTGCAGTGTTGATTGTTCAGAATTCAAAAGCGATTTATTTCAACGGTGTGAACACCTGCAAACCGTTCGTGCTGCTCAAACCATAGGACGAGTTGACACCATAAGGGTTGGTTCCCATCATAACTTCCAGGAGGTTGGACAAGCCATCCCCGTCACTGTCCAGGTTCATCGCCGCCTGGTAGTTGCTGCTGACATCGGCGGCGCTTAACGGGTAGTTGAACGTCTCCAGGTTCTCAAAGGTGCCCCGGGCCTGGTTGGTGCCAGCCTGGTCGCTACCGAGGCGGAAGCCACCGGCTCTTTCCGTCAGGTTCGGAAAGCAGACGGATCCGGCCCCGTTTGTGATCACCTGGCTGTTGAGATAAAGGAGGCTGTTGGTTGGCGTGTAAGTCAGGACAATCTGACACCATTGGTTCGAGGTCAGGGAAACCGGTGCCGTCAGGTTGATGCCGCCGGATCCGTTGGTGGAGGAGGCAAAAACGATCTGGGTGCCATTGGTGTCGAAATACAGCGCCCACCAGCCGTTGGTGAACGCTGGATTGTAACTGCCCATTTCGATCAATCTCCCATAACTGCCCGGTCCCGATTCACCTGCATTCGTGCTGCCCCAATCCGGCTTGAACCAGAAGCAAACCGTTCCGCTGCGCAAATTGATGTTGGCATTGCCGTTGGTCTCCACATCCCGATATTTCAGAATGGCCGCGTTGGTGCTGTCAATCAGCACCGCATTGGTGCTCCAACTGGGAACGCCAACGACATTGGTGGCCTGGAGCGGCAACTGGCCTTCGGCACCCACCCAAGTGTTTGTGTTATCGAAAGGCCAATAACCTAGGCGAATGTGCAAAACGCTGTTAGGATTGTTCGGATCCGTCCGGTCTGCCAACTCCTGGCTGTCGTCGACACCGTCATAATCCGAATCCGCCAAGCTGGTGGACGACGTGTTATGGAACAAAGAGGCAATTTGCAGGCCGGAGATCATGGTTCTGCCGCTTTGTCCAGGGCTGATGGTGACGGTTACGGACTGGCCGTTGGTCACAATCACATTGGTGAACTCCACATATTGCACACCCTGCTGCCACAACACGCTGGACAAGGGCTGGTCGTAACAGGTTTGGGTGCCATAGTCAGTGCCGCCCACGGCGAGATCAAAATTGCCGTCATCGGCATAGAGATAAACATTCCAAATGCCCGTGGGCAGATTGGTCAACGTCAGCGTTGCCATTCCCGAGTTGGTGAAGAGGTAATCGTTATACATCGCATCGGGAGAACCGTTGGTGCCGGGTGTCGGCAGGTTGTTCACCAGCATGCCCACCGGCGAAACATAACCCTCGGCCGTGACCAAATTGGCCAAGGCACCAGAGACAACATTCCCCCCAACGATATAGTAGTTCCACTGGTCATTGGGCGAGTCCCCGATGGCCGCATAACCCGTCTTGGCACTATTTACACCACCGCCAAAATCCACATCCAGCAGCACATCCGCATTGTTGCTGGCCACGTTGATGGTCACCGTGCCCAAGGTGTTGGTAACCGGAGAACACGGACTTCCGGTCGCGACGACTTTCCCGGCATAGTTGTAGATGCCGGGTGTCCAAATGATTTGAGGAATGGCGGGAACAAAATAAGGACTGCCCAACGTGTAGGGGATGCTGCTTGTCTTCCAACCGCTCAAGCTTGGCGTGCAGATATTGGTCACATAATATTTTTTCAGGCCATTGGTCATGGTCAGATTGGAAACTGTCGGCTGGGTGACGGGCTGGCCGACGCTGACATTGATATTAGCAGGACCCAGCACATAATTCGTGACCAATGTCCCCTGTTGCAAACAAGTCTGTTGGTTGGTGGAAGGGTGTCCCATACAAGGGTTGTCGGCGCGAACCGCCATCCCGGCGAGGGCCGTCACCAACACCGTCAGCCACCACCATTGCCACTTTGTCTTCGTCGTTTTCATAGGTTTGAAAGGGTTCATTTTTGGCTGGCCAGTTGGGTTTGCCGGGTTGTGATCTGTTCCAAGGCATGTTGCGCCGCCGGTTTGAGCCGGTCTTCCGTCCCGGCCAGCACACTGTTCAAAAATGGAATCTGTTCCGGGCCGCCCAGCAACCCCAAGGCTCCAATGGCCGACATTTTTACGGGAATCGTTTCGCCATTCTGTGCCGTCTGCAGCACCACGGGGAGGGCATCAGCCGTTCCCAACTGCGCGCACACCTGGAAGGCGGTGATATGAGTCAGTTCGCCGACGGTGCTGTTCCCCGCCATCTGCAACGCCGTCGCCGCAATCTTCCCCTGGTCAAACCCGGGGTATTCCTGCGAAAGCCGTTTCAACGCCAGCAACGCCGTTCCTCCGATGCTGTCACTCGTTTCATTGACCGCCTCCCACAGGACGTTCTGAATGTCCTGCCTCGTCCCGGCGCTGTCGCCTTGCGTGGCCATCTGCTCGTAATACGCCGTTAGATGTTGCACCGCATAATCCCGGATCACGTCATCCTGTTGATGGTCGCGATACATTTGCGCGAGGACATCCCCCAGTCCGGTGGGTGGCGGATTCTGCGCGCACAACATGTCCAGCAACCGGTTCTTGATGACCTGGCCCAACTGGTCCTTATCCAGCCCGTCCGGCTTGAGCAGGAACGGTTGCAACACGGCCCAGTCAGCATCCGTCAAATGGCCGGAAAGGGAGTTGACGGCCATCATCCTTTCTTCATACCCGGCGCGCGTATCCACAATCTGCTGAGCCGCCGCCCAATCCGAAGTTGCCGGGGACAATACTTGCGATGGAACACCAGCCGGTTTGCCGGTGATCGTTGCCATTTTCGGAGCATTGGCAGGAACAGGCTGGGACAAGGGGGCTATGCCCGGCTTGACCCGCGTGGCGACGGGCTGCGCCACCGGTTGTGGCCGATGATGAACCCACAGCCACAGGCCGGCCGTCAGCGCAACGGCCAGCGTGATTGCCATGGGCAGTTTCAGTTTCATCCTGGTTCCATTCTCCCGGTTGCTCAATGCCGGTAGCCAATCTGGTAATTACCCTGATACGCCTTGATCGAATGACACACCGACGTTTGCACCCCTGCTGGCCGGATGAACCGCACCGGACACTGGCCCAGCGCGTCAAAGTTGGTTGCAGTCAGGGTCTTGACCGTCGTGCCGTCATCGAAGATCACCCCGCTGACAATGGGTTCGAGCACGAACGTCACGTTCGTCTCCACCGGGCTGGAGATGATCAGCATCTCGATCAACTGGCTGCCGTCGGGATAAACTTGACCGATTTGCGTGTAGGCCTGGCTGCCCGACCATTCGTCAAAGCCCGACACCCGCGTCGAGTCCAGCACCGGCCCGTTTGTGCCCAGCCGCGCAAGGATGGAACATTCTTCATTTTCTTCCGTTCCCAAGGCCAGCTGCACCGCACCATTCGCGTTTGTCCTGGCAATGAAGCAGGTCAGGCGCGAGTCCGCCTGCAGGGTGGCTTCCGGGGCCAGGCTGGCCAGGTTCAAATTGCGCTCCTGCCATGTCCAGGCGGCCGGTTCCACGTTGGGCAGGCTCTGTTGTACCACGTCCACTGTCACACTGCCGTTTTGTGATGAACCTGATTTTGGCGTGTAGGTTCCCGTTACGGTATAAGTGCCAGCCGTTGTAAATTTGCAGGCAACCGGTTTGGTGGCCGTGCCGGTGTAGGTGTTGGTGCCAATGTTGATCTGCGCGCTGCCATTCGTTTTACTCGAGGGCAATACGCTGAACAACAGGCTGTCGCCTTTGCGGATTGTCAGATTGTTGATGGTGGTCAACAAGTTGACCGGCACCCATTGGAGCTGGCGGGTCTCGGTCAATGCCCCGTTCTGGTAACTGGCTTGGAACACCGTTTGGGTGTTCGCCTGCAACGGCGCGTTGACATACCAGCGTCCATCCGTCGTTGCCACCGGCGACAAGGCATTGGTCAAATTGTTGGTCAGCTGCATCATCAGGGGATAAGGATCGCGTCCCTCCAGACACACCGGCGAGGTGTAACTGCCGATGACCGGGTTGGCGTTGTCCAAGCCCGATTCGCCCGCAACCATCTTCACCACCCAGTCCTTGAGCCCGGTTTGATTGGTGGTTGAACCGGAAATTGCCAGCAATTTTACCTGTTTGATCCGCAGACTGCTTTGGCTGGCCACACCATCCCAGAACACATGCACCGTGTGTGTTCCGGCCTTCAAATACGGCAGCACCGCCTCCACTACGCCGTTGGTGCCGTAGCCGCCGTTCAGGGTGTAATGGCCCAAGCTCTGGCCATCAATCCCCAGTTGCAGTTTGAAACTCGTCTCCAAAGGATTGGGCTCGTTTTGCGTGCCGATGAGATTCAACACATACTTGTCGGCCTTGCTCACCGACAAGATGAAGTCCAACCCGCCACGCCGGTCCCACGCGTAGATGTCGTTGCCATCCGCCCCCCAGCGGCCCAGAAAGTTGGTTGCCTGCGCTCCGTTGGCCGAGGCTGCGACGGTTATGGAGTTGGTAACCGAAAGAGTCGGGCCCGCCCCCAGGTATTCCACTTCAAAAGCATCCGGCAGGCCGTCGCCATTTATGTCCGGGTTGGAAGGATCAAGGCCATAGAGATAATCCTGGAGATTGCTCCACCCGGAGTTGTCGTAATCCAGACCGGCGTCGTCAGGATATTGCGGGTCCAAACCGTGCGCAATCTCCCAGGCGTCTGGAATCCCGTCTCCATCCGTATCCGCCTTCGTGGGATTGGTGTGATACCGGTATTCCTGCAGGTTCGACAAACCGTCCCCGTCCGGATCGGCGTTCGGATCCACGCCCAGATGCCCGAAGTAAATCATTTCCCAAATGGCCGGCAATCCGCTCCCGTCCGGGTCCATTTCGGGCTGCGAATACAGCTGGCTCTGGGGGATCACCCGGTTCGGCGTCGAAGGACTGCTCCACCTCAATACCGCCCTTCCCCTTCCCAGGTTGTTATACATCTCAACGCGGATCAGATAGTGCCGTCCCGCCACAAGGTTCAGAGTCTTCCCTGTCAGTATCTCGCTCGAAGACACCACCCGCCATCCGTCAATCACGAGTTGCTCGTTGACCCAGACCCGCACCCAGTCCCCATACAGATCTTCCAGGCTGAACGTATAAGGTTCGGTGAACTGCGCCTGCAATTCACCCGACCAGCAGACGCCGTAGCTGTCCGGGTTCAGGAAGCTCATTGGCGGGCCTTGCCCCCACCAGCAGTCCACCTGTGGGTCCACCCGGTTCGTCAGCCCGGGCAGATACAGCAAACTGTCATTCCGATAACTGCCCAGCAACCCATCGCCGCTGCCCACGACCGGAAATATCACCTCCGACACACCCGCCGGACCCGTATGCACCTGGTCAAATTGCGCCGTGGCCGGACTGTTGTTCGTCCCGTTGTTGTGCGCCGACACCGCCAGCCCCACATACATCTGGGACGGCGCTCCCTTCATGGTCTGCCAGCCCGCCAGCGTCCAGGTTATCCCGTCAGGAGACGCGTATCCCCCCACCCAGTCTCCGTAACGCACCATCTTCAGCCAATACGGAGTCGCCAGATTTTTGGTGATCACCGCCGTCCATTCCGTTCTCCCGCCATAGGAATCGCGCCAGAGGAAATTCAGGCCGTTGCTCGCCGTCAGCACCATCGAGGATTCCCGGGCCTGGCCCTCCAAGGTCTCCCGAATCATCAATCCCGCCTTCGCATACCCGTTCGTCGCGTTGATCCCCAACACCCGCACCACCACTTCCTCGTTGGTTCCTATCGTCTGATACATATAATGACAGGAGTCCTGCCAGCTGAAGATGTCCCCACCATGACTGGTCACGGCAAACACGCCGTTGCTATAGCTGGCATTGCCATCGCTGCCGCCGGCCGTGTCTTCAATGTCGCCGTGTGTCCATTCATTGGGAACACCCCAGTTCAACGGGTTGGTCGGGTCGCTGTGACGCTGATATTCCTGCAAATTCGACAGGCCGTCTCCATCCGGGTCGGCATTGGGATCCACTCCTATCTGGCCAAAGTAATGTATTTCCCAAAGGTCGGGCAGGCCGTTCCCGTCCGTGTCCGTTGGCTGCGAATACAACTGGCTCTGGGGTATCACCCGTTTGAACGTCGAGGGGCTGCTCCACGCCAGGCTCACCTGGTCGCCCGAATAGTTTTGAAAATACTCGACGCGCAGCAGATACCTTTGGCCGGCCACAAGATTTACGGTAGCCAAAGTTTCTTTTGCCGGTTGACAATGCCAGTCATCCACAATCAGTTGCTCGTTCAACCACACCCGCACCCCGTCATCACTCATCACATAAAAAGTATAGGGTTCGGTGAACTGCGCCTGGACCTCTCCCGTCCACCGGGCTCCAAACTCACGATTCCTGGGAATCCCCAATACTTGCAGGCAGCGGTTGGTATAGGTGGCGTCATTGGTCACACCGACATGAGTCATGTCCCAAAAATTAAAATCCAATTGCGCATCCACCCGGTTCGTCACCGCCGTCCCGGACAAATGCCGGTTGTCGTAATAATTCCCCCACAATCCATCGCCGCTGCCCACGACCGGAAATATCACCTCCGACATGTCCGCCGGACCCATGTGCACCTGGTCAAATTGCGCCGTGACCGGACTGTTGTTCGTCCCGTCGTTGTGCGCCGACACCGCCAGCCCCACATACATCTGGGACGGCGCTCCCTTCATGGTCTGCCAGCCCGCCAGCGTCCAGGTTATCCCGTCAGGAGACGCGTATCCCCCCACCCAGTCTCCGTAACGCACCATCTTCAGCCAATACGGAGTCGCCAGATTTTTGGTGATCACCGCCGTCCATTCCGTTCTCCCGCCATAGGAATCGCGCCAGAGGAAATTCAGGCCGTTGCTCGCCGTCAGCACCATCGAGGATTCCCGGGCCTGGCCCTCCAAGGTCTCCCGAATCATCAATCCCGCCTTCGCATACCCGTTCGTCGCGTTGATCCCCAACACCCGCACCACCACTTCCTCGTTGGTTCCTATCGTCTGATACACATAATGACAGGAATCCTGCCAGTTGAATATGTCCCCGCCATAACTGGTCACCGTGTAACCGCCCGCACCGTCCGATTGCGCGCTGCCGGCCTGCGGAGCCGGGCCAATGTCCGTGTCCTGCCAGGGCGGCGTGCTGGCATCTTGGGCTTGCGTGCATATGACGGTTGAAGCCAACAAGGCGATCGTTAACCATGAAGTTTTCATAAAATTGAAGAAAAAATCCGAAGTGATGGACGAGCTGGGAAAACAACCCCTTGAGAGACAAGCCCACTCCCCGTCTGAGAAACGCATCAGTCGCTTGCCCAAAAGCCGCTGTCCACTTGCTTTCATGCAACTCTTTTTCCCTGAAACACCCTGCCGAACGGCAGGCGTCTTAAACCGAGAATGATCTTTTCTAACACCCACTATAATTAAGTCAACAAAAAAATCATTATATTTTAATGTGATTATTAATTAACATGATTCACCATTCTTAAACGGCAATCGTTTCGCGGTGTTTTGTTAACACCAAGCTGTGGTAAACCATCAAATTTCGCCTGATGGTTTGGATTCGACCCGAAGCAGAACTTGCCCGGCGGCTTAAAATCCACCGGGCAAGTTGACGCACCTTAATCACGTTCTGAAATTTATCCCAGCCCTCATCCCGGGACGGGCTTTGGCAGCCCATGTGCGCCAGAGTCCGTCCTCATTCAATTGGCCCGATGGAGGTCCTTTAACCGGAGTATCAAAACCAGCGCCACCGCATCAAAGATGCCCATCCGAGAATCCTCACTCATCCACGGCTTGCGTTTCGGCGGCAATTGGAGACCTAATTCTTCTGGAAACCGTTTGGCGAGGATTTCGGCCAGCGCGTGTTTTGTCCCCTGACCATCGGCAATAAAGGTCTTCATCACCTGGTCACGCGAGAATAATTTCACGCTTTCCTTGCGGTTTGCAGCCATCTTAATGATTTGCTGGGAGAGTTTCCGTATTCGTGGCGAGCGGCGGGAGTTTTTGGCCGAAGCTTCCAGGCCATCTGCATGGTCGCGCCAATCTTGCTTTCAAAATTCTCTTCCTGAATCCGAATTGGATAGCCGGACAGACTTTCCATCCCGGCTTTGTAATTCTGGACGAGCTTGAAAGTTTCCGACTCGTTGCGTTGGGCAAGATCAACCTGCAACTTGCCAAAGAGTTGTCGCGCGCCGTCGTAAACCGGTTTTGACCGCGCGTCTTGCATTTTTGCCTGCGTGAACATCCGATGGAGCGTTTCCAGCGCGGCGTCGGGTTTCTGCGCCGAGTCGAAGGCGAGGGCCTCACCGTAGTATGCGTTGGCAAATTCAGGATTGGATTGAATCGCGTGTTCGAAAAGTGAAATGGCTTCGTCAGTCTTGCCGCGTTCGAAAGTCACGGACGCCAGGCTGTTCAAGGCCCAGGCATCATTCGGTGCGATTTCGAGTGCTTTGCGCAGAAACTTTTCTCCTGTCTCTTTGTCTGACTTTTCCCGGATGTAGAGATTGGCCAGCACAACCCAACTCGACGCATCTCCCGGATCGAGCCGGAGAACTTCGATTAAGTGATTCGTCGCATTATCAATGTCGCCAGTCTCGACATAAGCCATCGCCAGGTCGCGGCGTGCCTTGTGCAGCGAAGGTTGCAACTCCAAGGCGCGCTTGAGAATGCCGATGGCCTTTTCGTAGTTGCCCTCAGCTGCGCGTTTTCCGGCGCGTTCGGCAAGCCGGGCGGCTTCAGCCTGGGCAGCCGTCGATTCTTCAGGATATTGAATTACAACCTCGTCACCTTCGACTGTCACCATCACGGATTGCGGAAGAAAACCAAACTGCTTCAACACGAGTGGAGTAATGGAAACAAGGTCGGTTGCATTTGTGGGCGCTGTCTTTCCCTCGAATTCAAAGAGGGCGGCGATTTTTAACCGCATAATCCGGATTTGGCTCACCCGCCGACTCCCTTCATCAAATCAGAGGGGGTGATGCCCAAAGCTTTGGCAATCAGAATGACGTTCTTGATGCCGGGATTGCGGACGCCGCGTTCGATGTCGCTGAGGTAAGTGCGATCAAGGTCGGCCTTTTCGGCGAGGGCTTCCTGGGAAAGTCCTTTGGCCCGGCGGTGTTTGGCCACGCCCTGGCCAAACGAGCAAAGGATAGGATCACGCTTTCGCATGCCCCATACTTCACACCTTTGTCGGAAATGAGTCTATCGGTGATAAGTGACAATATTTCGGCAAGGACATGGGGCGTTCGCGTGGTTGGCGTGTTTCGCGGTTCCCCGATTGAGTTTGAGACAGGCTGGAAGCACTGTTCCCTCGGTTTTGCGCCTTCCCGCCTTCGCCTGCTACGGCGCGGCAAGCTGCGCTTTTTTCCGCCTTCATGGGATTTCGGCGCGACAAGTGCGGCGAAGTTAAATTTCGTGTGATTCGCGCAGGGTATTTTGCGGTCTGGCTCTCGACCCTCGACCCTCGGCCCTCGACCCTTGTTGCCCCTACCTTACTGGTTGATATGAACCACTTTCGCCGGCGGAAAACCGTTGAACCACGTCGCGGAGGCATTGCTGTAGGCGCCGATGTTTTCCGCGTAAACCAGGTCCTCGATTTCCAAGTCCGGCAATTCCTCGGACTGGGAAATGGTGTCCAGCCCGTCGCAGGTCTGGCCG